>Ga0105241_10003826_pt1 | contig 11156 bp, 2 predicted proteins | sample KBSC64metaG_FD_80422 | JGI IMG/M metagenome (GOLD analysis project Ga0105241, IMG submission 80422) | Corn rhizosphere microbial communities from Kellogg Biological Station, Michigan, USA - KBS C6-4 metaG | ecosystem: Host-associated > Plants > Roots > Rhizosphere > Soil | place: Michigan, USA...
TTGTTTTGGACGAAAGTGGAAAGCAAAACATAAAAGCACTTCAAGGGGCCATTTACACCCCGATGCCCCTGGGGCCTGCGATGAAACAGGAGTTACCGGGAGTGGAGAATTATGTTCGTTATATTCAGCCATTTGAAACATTCGTAAAAATCAAGAATGAGGTGAGACGGGAAAATATCGCCTATGCCGACTCCGCGTTCTTCCATGTTTTTTCGTTCAAATTCAAATACGGGAATGCCAAATCGGCTATCAGTGGTTTGCACAACATGGCATTAACTGAAGAAACTGCTGAAAGACTATTTGGTAAAACAAATGCCATTGGCGAATCAGTCCAGGTAAAGATGGGGAATGTGTTTGAAACCTTTATAGTTACAGCAATAGCGGAAAACCCGCCATCCAATTCTTCCTTCCAATACAGCATGTTGATCAACTTTGATTGTATTGCAAACACCATTATGGGAAAAATTGGCGCCCATGACTGGTGGATGAATTCGTTTGTGACCATGGTTCAGCTAAAGCCCGGAAGCACATTAGCGAATGACAATAAATCGCTGGCTAATTTCTGGCACAGGCATTTTCCCGGTGCAGGTTCAGGCGGGTATGACCTGGTGGCAATAAAGGATGTGCACACCAGCCCGGCACTGGTGGGTGTTGCGGTTCCACCTGTCGACCCAAAATCAATTTGGATGTTATTGAGTATCGCCGCCGGTGTTTTGTTGATCGCCTGTATCAATTTCACAACGCTTTCCATAGGCCGCTCAGCAGGCCGCGCAAAAGAAGTCGGCATCAGGAAGGTTATTGGCGGGACCAGGAAGGCTTTGGTAGTTCAGTTTTTGACGGAATCATTATTGCTTGCTTTTTTTTCGACGTTGATAGGCCTGGCACTTGTATACCTGCTTTTACCTTACTTCAACCAATTGTCCGGAAGGGAGCTGAGTTTCTCTTTCGCGCAATTCCCGCAGTTAGCCGGCCTCATTACCGGCTTAGTACTTATTGTTGGCCTGCTTTCCGGATGCTACCCTGCTTTGATATTGTCAGGTTTTAATACGGTGGACGTGTTGAAGGCTAAAATCAAGTTGGGCGGCGCCAATTTTTTTACAAAAGCATTGGTCACTTTTCAGTTTGTTCTTTCGGCCGCGCTTATTGTTTCTGCAATAATCATCATGCAGCAATTGCACTACATGAAATCAAGAAATCCCGGTTTTGATAAAGAGAATGTGCTTGTTGTGGAAACGTTTGGTGTATCGGGTGCGAAACACTTATTCCCGCTCTTCAAACAGGAACTTTCCAGGTATCCCGGCATTTCGGGTTTGGCCAGTGCCGACAATGGTCTCGGTGAGCGTGAAGGGACAGGTTTCACTGACTTTAGTTACCAGGGGAAGTCTATAAATACAAAACAATTTCACATTGATCCCGACTACATATCCACGCTGGGTATGCACCTGCTTGCAGGAAGAAATTTCGACCGGGCAATTGCCTCAGATACCGTGAACGCTGTCATCATTAATGAATCCATGATGAACGAATTGGGATGGAGGCCCGAAAACTGCACCGGCCGCCAATTGGAAGGCTATGGTGATCATGGCTGTAAAAACCCGACAGTGATAGGCGTTGTCCGCGATTTTAACTATGAGGCCCTTACGGATCGTGTACAGCCGGCGTTGTTTCATCAATTTGCCAGGGGCGGGGAAAGTCTCAATATTTTTTATGTGCGCCTGCAGCCAGGCGACCCTTCAAAAGCTTTGGCGGCGATACATTCCGCATGGAAAAAAATTGCTCCAGCTTATCCGTTAAAATATAATTTTCTTGATGAAGATATTAACCGTTTCTATAAAGCAGAAACAAGGCTGAGCAATATTATTGGCTGGGCCGGTGGCATCGCTATTTTTTTAGCATGCCTTGGTCTGTTGGGTCTTTCAGCGCTGGCCGTTGTCAACCGCACCAAAGAGATCGGTATCCGCAAAGTGCTGGGCGCATCGGTTTCGGTTATCATCAACCTGATTTCAAAAGATTTTTTAAAGCTTGTTGTCGTGGCTTTCCTTATTGCAACACCAATAACATGGTGGTTAATGTATAAATGGCTGCAGGGATACGCGTACAGGATAAATATTGAATGGTGGGTCTTCGGCATAGCCTGCGCAACAATCATAACTGCAGCATTGCTTACCGTATGTTTCCAGGCTATTAAAGCGGCCATTAGTAATCCTGTAAAAAGTTTACGAACGGAATGACATTTCAACAATATTTGTCACTTTGAGCGAAAAAGTCAAAGCCCTGGGTCGAAAGATTCGGGGCTTTTATATCTTGCATCGATTTTATATGCAATTCAAAAACGCACACTCCACCGTGCGCTTTTGTTACAATAAACAATTAAAATATTTCGTAATTTTCTATCCGTTAGCGTGTTGGTAATTTGGAATACCAATTGCGGCCCTTGGTGAAAATGAACCCATATACATTACATATCAACTTGTATGACCTGGCTTTTCTCGGAACGATCTTTATCGGGCTGACTTTTGCGCTACTTTTATGGATCACCAAAAGGACCGTCCGGGCAGCAAACCGATTTTTGGCCCTGGCATTGGTAACTGTCGTTTTGTGGATAGCCCGGATATTGGGCATCGACATCGGGCTGTCAGCTTACATACCTGGTTGGAGCCGACTGCCCCTGCAATTCGCGTTGGCTCTTGGCCCCCTTATCTATTTTTATGTGCTTAAAATTACCCGGCCAGAATATAAATTTCGTTGGAAGGATATGCTGCATTTTAGTCCGTTGCTGCTTGAATTTGGGGCGCAGGCGTTGGAAGCAAGGGATAGCCTAAGAACAGGCGCAGCTACCTACTATACACAGACTTTTCAGCAGCTGAACCTGGTATTGCTTTTGCTGGCGTTTATTTCAGTCAGTGCCTATCTGTATCGGTGTCATAAACTGATAGGACGCTTTTACCGACAACTAAAATTTAATGGGGGCGATAGGTTCCGGTACGAATTACGATGGCTGCATAACTTACTGAAAGGCTTTGTTTTGATATGGCTATTATGGATTCCTTTTACAGCCGCAGACTATTTTTACTATCATCAATTAAGTACACATTTTTATTATCCTTTATATTTGCTGTTAGCGGTAATAACCATTTGGATGGGCGCAGTTGCTTTTTTATGGCAGGAGACTGGCGCGGTGGCTGTAGCTCCTTCATTTTTAAAGCCGCCACTACCGGCAGAGTTAAAGCAAAAAGGTATTTGGCTCAAGAGAATCGTCAAGACAAATTACTATTACGAAGACCCTGAGCTCAGTTTAGTTTCGCTTGCTGAAAAGCTTGACCTGACTACCCATGAATTATCCCGGATCATTAACACAGCCCTCAAAAAAAGTTTTAATGATTTCATTAACGAATACCGCGTTGCAGACGTTGTTCGCAAAATGCAGGATCCTGCTTATGATCATATCACCCTCCTTGGTATTGCTCTCGAATCGGGATTTAATTCCCAAAGCACGTTTACGCGCATTTTCAAACAGGTGACCGGAAAAACACCGCTGGAATATAAAAACGCCCCCAGCAAAGGTTACTCAACTTATAACTTGGGCAGTCATAGCCGGTTTGCGGCCGTAATTTCGAACCATGAAACCACCCAGATATGGTGGAAGGAGAAATCAAACCGCAACTTTATGTTTAAAAATTACTTTAAAACAGCCTGGCGCAACCTGGTGCGCAATAAAAGCTATGCCGCTATCAATATTACCGGTCTGGCTATCGGTATCGCGGCTTGCCTGCTGATATTCCTGGTAGTTCAGTATGAAACCAGCTTTGACAACTTCCATACCAACAAAGACCGGATCTATCGCGTGGTCAATGTTGCTAAAGGCCCTGACGGCGTAACCCTGAGCGGCGGTGGGCAGTTGCCGCTCGCCGATGGATTGAGGCTTGAATTTCCGCAGTTAACCAAAGTGGGTTCCATTATGTTGAACGATGGTTCGCATTACTCAATAGCCGGTGGAACCAATGGAGGGGTAATAAAAAAATTCAAGGAAGATTCAGCTTATTACGCCGATCCGCAATTCTTTCAAATATTTAATTTTAAATGGCTTGCCGGAAGCAAGAAGACCGCTTTAGCTGAGCCGAACTCGGTTGTATTGACCCGCGGCGAAGCCGATAAATTCTTCGGCGACTGGCATACGGCATTGGGCAAAATAGTAAGATACGAAAACAAGCGCGATTATAAAGTGACCGGTGTTATTGAGAATACGCCTGCCAATACTGATTTTCCTATGAGGCTAATCATATCGTGGATCACGCTGGTAACAAAAGGCGGTGATTTTAGCGGCAGTGCACAGGATTGGATAAGCACATTCAGTGATAGAAATACATACATCGTTCTGCCGCCAGGCTTAAGCGAAAAGCAGTTCAACGCCGAACTGGCATCATTTGCGAAAAAACGAATACCGCCTCCTTACAATAAAAGCAGTTCGCTACAACTGCAGGCCTTGACGGAGATGCATTACAACACGAATGTTAACGTTTACAGTGGTCACCCGTTCAGTAAACAGCTGATCAGGATGATCAGTTTGATCGGCTTGTTTTTGCTGGTGATTGCTTGCGTCAATTTCATTAATTTGGCCACCGCCCAGGCAGTAAACCGCTCGAAAGAAGTAGGGATCCGTAAAGTTTTGGGCAGCAACCGTTACCAGCTGGTATTGCAGTTTATCAGCGAAACACTCATCATCACTTTATTCGCCATTATGCTCGCTTCAGCAATTTCGTTGATAACGTTACCGATGCTGAACGGCCTGCTGGAAATACAGTTGAGCAGCAGCTTCATTTTCGATCCATTAGTGATCTTATTTTTAACAGGCCTGGTTATCGGAGTTACCTTATTAGCCGGATTCTATCCGGCACTCGTACTATCAGGATTTAACCCGATCGAAGCACTAAAAAATAAGGTCAAAGCAAGACACTCGGGCGGAATTTCTTTGCGCCGGGTATTGGTGGTAACCCAGTTCTGTATTGCACAATTCCTGGTGATCGGCACGCTGGTATTGATCTACCAGATGAATTATTTTAAGAATAAGTCGCTCGGGTTTAATAAGGACGCGGTAATTACTGTACCTTTTCCCGGGGACAGCATCAGCAAGACAAGGATAAATGCGTTGAAAGAGCAACTTTTACAGCAACCGGGAATTAAGGATGTAAGCGTGAGCTTATATGGGCCGGCCGACAACAGCGGTTGGTTCAGTGATTTTAAATTCAATAATTCGCCCAAGTCAGTCGAGTTTAACTCAAGCCTGAAATGGGCCGACCCGGAATATTTCAAATTATATGATATCCAATTTGTTGCCGGCGGACCATACAAGAACACAGACACTATATCCGGTTACGTGGTTAACGAAACTTTAATACATAAACTTGGCATTACTGATCCGAAACAAGCTATAGGCAAATACATCATGCTATGGGGTAACCGCAAAAATAATTTTCAGATAACGGGCGTCGTTAAGGATTTCAATGCAGGGTCGCTTAAAAGCGTTATTCCACCTATATTAATGGCTCCGTGGAAACAATTTTATGCAAAGTTTAACATCAAAATTCAACCCCGGAATGTGCACCAAACGCTGGCAGGTGTTGAAAGCCTATGGAACAAAACTTACCCGGAAGGTGTTTATGAATATCAATTTCTTGACAAAACGATCGCTGGTTTTTACAAAAGTGAGGACGAATTATCCTCGCTTTATAAAATATTCGCCGGGATAGCCATATTTATTTCGTGCCTTGGCTTGTACGGGCTGGTATCTTTTATGGCCGTACAGCGCATCAAAGAAGTGGGGATCCGTAAAACCCTGGGAGCTTCTGTTGGGCATATCGTGTACCTGTTCTCCAGGGAATTTACATTGCTTATTGTTATCGCATTTGCTATATCCGCGCCGGTTGGTTACTATTTTATGCATGAATGGTTACAGGATTTTACCTACAGGATTGTGATAGGGCCCGGTATATTTGGTTTGGCGATCATGTTATCAGTTGTTATAGCATGGCTAACGGTAGGTTATAAAGCTGTTAAGGCAGCGTTGACTAATCCTGTGCAAAGTTTGAGAAGTGAATAGCAGTTTGCACTCCCGAACTGTACCATTCGGAACCGCACGCCCTTTGTTCGGTTCCGTTACAATAATCGGCATAAATAAAACGATGTTTACTACGTACTAACAAGTTAACAATTTGGAACAGGGAAGTTTGCCTCCCATACCAACCTGAGCGTATGGGTGTTTATACTGGCGGCCATGTTAATAGCGCTGGTAACTATTAGTTTCAGGACGATGCGGTCAGCTATGGCGAACCCGGTGAAGGGATTGAGAAATGAATGAGTTATGGCAGAGAACTACAAAAGTCGCTTTACGAAGGTAAGGCGGCTTTTTGATTTTTAATGTATATGTAGTCTGTTGCATAGCCCCAAACCGTACGCCCCAATGCCCGCTTTCATTACAGCGTACATATTTTATTCTGTATATTTTTTTAACTATCAATAAGTTATAAGTTTGGAACAACGATTGCGCGTAAATAATTTGATTGAACACATACTCTTTACATATTACCCCTTACGATCCTGCTTTCTTTGCGATGATCTTTATCGCGCTCACTTTTTCCCTGCTTTTATGGTTCACTCAAAAGCCAAACCGGGGTGCAAACCGTTTTTTGGCACTGGCATTGGTCATTATCGTTTTGTGGATAGCCAGGATATTGGGAATTGATATCGGGCTATCGGCCTTTTTCCCAAACTGGAGCCGGTTGCCGCTGCAATTTTCTCTGGCGCTTGGCCCGCTTATCTATTTTTATGTGCTCAAAATAACCCGGCCGGAATATAAATTTCGCTTTAAGGATTTGCTGCATTTTGGCCCCCTGTTATTGCAACCAGGCGTTTTTACGTTGGAGATTAAAGAGAGTATAAGGACAGGATCGGCTACATATGAAACGCAGGCCTTTCATCAATTGAACCCTGTACTGCAGTTATTGACGTTTATTTCAGTCATCATTTACTTGTATCGCTCTTTCAGGCTGATAGAATGCTTTTATAAAAGTTTGAAGTTTAATGACTTGAGCGATAGGTATCGCAACGAATTGCGCTGGCTTGGTCGCTTTTTGAAAGTTTTCGGGCTGCTATGGCTGTTGTTGATACCTTTAAGTGCAATTGATTATTTTTATTACCCTTTGGATACTCAAACTTATTATCCTTTGTACCTGTTTTTGGCGGCGGTATTAATTTGGATTGCGGTTAAGTCACTATTCAGGCCAGATGCGGTAGTGCCGACCCCGGCACTCCCTGTTTTTAAACTCTTGTCTCCGGCTGCACTGAAGCAAAAAGGCGTTTGGTTGAAGAAGGCTATGGATGCGGGGTTGTTTTACCAGGATGCCAACCTCAGCATAAGCTCACTGGCTGAAGCATTGGATACCCAACCCCGTGAACTGTCCCGGATCATCAATACGGTGCTGGGAAAAAACTTCAATGATTTCATCAATGAATACCGGATCAGGGAGGTAACCCGAAAAATGCAGGACCCGGCTAATGACCGGCTAACCCTGCTTGGCATCGCATTGGATGCCGGTTTCAACTCCAAGTCCACCTTTAACCGCACTTTCAGGCAAATGACCGGGAAAAGCCCTGCCGAATACAAAAGCGGGTTAAAAAAAGAGCGCCCAACTCACGATTTGAGACCTTATTCCCATTCCGCTGCAATAATTTCGTACAAACGGGCCACTCCAAAGTGGTCTGATGAGAAATTAAACCGCAGTTATATGTTCAAAAATTATTTAAGAATCGCATGGCGCACTATCGTTCGCCACCAAAGCTATGCTGCCATTAATATGGCCGGGCTGGCTGTCGGGATTGCAGCCTGCCTGCTTATATTTGTAGTAGTTCAATATGAACTCAGCTTTGATACCTATCAGCCAGGTTATAAAAGCACCTACCGTATTGTTACAAAAAAAGACCGGGAAGGAAACATCAGGTACAGTTCCGGAATATCCGTACCGGCTGTCGACGCGTTTCGCCTTTATTTCCCGCAGGCCACTGTTACCGGCATTAATGCCATTTATGGCAGCCAGATAGTTGCAACGGCAGCAAACGGCAACCCGGCCGGCGACAAAAAATTTGTAGAAAACGCCGGCATCATGTTTGCCGAACCGCAGCTTTTCGATATTTTTTCAGCAACGTGGCTCGCCGGCAGTCCGTCGGCTTTAAAAGATCCCAACATGGTGGTGATAGATAAAAGCAGTGCTGTAAAATATTTTGGCGATTGGCAATCCGCCATGGGAAAATCACTCCGGATGGACAACCTGCTGACCTTAAAGGTGGCGGGTGTGATACAGGATGTACCTGCAAATACAGATATGCCGTTAAAGGTGTTGATTTCATATATCACCTGGAAACAAAATGCCAAAAGCTATAGATATTCGTATACCTGGGATGAAACCAGCAGCGACTGCCAGGTATATATAAAATTTGCCCCCAATATATTGCAAAGCACCATTACCAGGCAAATGCTAAGCTTTTCTGATAAACAATTTGATAACAAAAAACGCGCTGCCAAAAAAAGATATGCAATAGCACAACCTTTACGGGAGCTTCATTTTGATACCCGCTTTGGCGATACGCTGGGCGATCACGTCACCAGCAGGGCCACCCTGCGTACCCTGTCGCTTATCGCGGTACTGATTATCATTATGGCATCCATCAATTTCATCAATCTTTCAACGGCGCAATCTGTCGGCCGGTCTAAAGAGGTAGGCATTCGCAAAGTGTTGGGCAGCAGCCGCGGGCAATTGATTGGCCTGGTGATGTGCGAAACGGCCATTATCGTTCTGTTTTCGGCCGGGCTTGCGGTAGGCTTCGCCGAACTGGCTTTGCCATTACTCAAAAGCGTCGCCAGCGTGCCTGATACCATTGGCTTGTTCAATCCCGGCATTTTGCTCTGCCTGGCTTGCGTAATATGCGCCGTAGTACTGCTTTCCGGGGTGTACCCGGCACTTATTGTAGCAGGGTTTAAACCTATCCAGGCGCTAAAGAATAAAATCAATTCCACATCTGCCGGCGGTATATCGCTTAGGCGTGTGCTGGTAGTTACCCAATTTGCCATTTCGCAGTTGCTGATTATTGGAACGGCTATAGCCGTTAAACAAATGGATTTTGTAAACAACGCCGACCTTGGTTTTAATAAAGAAGCAATACTGGCTGTACCATGCCCAAATGACAGCGTCGGTTTAACGCGCCTGAAAAGCTTTAAACAACAAGCACTTACATTACCGGGTGTAAAAGCGGCCAGTTTTTCGTCTGATGTGCCATCGTCAGCTCATAACAATTCATCCAACTTTTTTTTCAATCGTTCAGTAAAAGATCCCGGCTTCGATATTTTCATGAAAGTAGCCGATGCGGATTACTTTAAAACGTTCGGCCTCAGGTTCATAGTGGGCAAAGGCTACGAACCCAGTGATACCGCCCGCCAGTTGGTGGTTAATGAAACCTTTGTACGCAAACTCGGCTTTAAACGTGCTGACGATGTTTTGGGCAAAACCATCACCTTTGATAATTACGCAAACCTGCCTATAGTTGGCGTGGTTGCCGATTTTAAAACCAACTCGATGCGTGAGGAAATTAAACCACTGGTGATGTACCCTTTCAAACCATTAGAACAGCAAATAGCGATAAGAATTGAAGGCCAAAAGCTTGCCAAAACGGTGGCATCGGTACAAAAGCTTTGGGAGAAAAGTTATCCTGAGTATGCTTACACCGGTTTTTTTGTTGATGACAGCATTGCCAAATTTTATAAGCAGGAAAACCAGCTGGAGCTCATCTACAAAGTATTTGCAGTTATTGCCATTTTTATTTCGTGTCTTGGCTTGTACGGTTTGGTTTCGTTTATGGCGGTACAGCGCACCAGGGAAGTGGGTATACGAAAAGTTTTAGGCGCATCAGTGAGCGGCATTGTGTACCTGTTTTCAAAAGAGTTTATAGCGCTTATTGCAGTGGCATTTGCTATTGGCGCGCCCGCAGCCTGGTACCTGATGAACGGATGGCTGCAAACCTTCGCCTATCGTATTTCGCCTGGCATTTGGGTTTTTGTTGCAGCTATTGCAACCTCGTTATTGATAGGCTGGGTCACAGTAGGCTATAAGGCCATAAAAGCCGCGCTGGCAAACCCGGTGAAGAGTTTGCGGTCGGAGTAGATCAGAGGCTGGAGATTCAAAACCGGACGGCCGGATGTTCAATATCGTTACGGTAGTTAATTCAAACAAAAACACAATTTATTAATTGTCAGCAAGTTGATAATTTGGAACATCAATTGCTACCTTTAATCAGATTGAACCCGTATACTTTCCATATCACTCCTTACGACCTGGCATTCCTGGGAACGATATTTATCGGGCTAAATTTTGCCTTGCTTTTAGGTTTCGCCAAAAGAACAAACCGGGCCGCAAGCCGGTTTTTAGCCCTGGCATTGCTCACGATCGTTTTGTGGATAACAAGGATATTGAGCATCGATATAGGGCTATCAACTTACATTACTAACTGGAGCCGGCTACCGCTGCAGTTTTCGTTCGCACTTGGTCCCCTCATCTATTTTTATGTGCTTAAAATTACCCGGCCGGAATATAAATTCCGTTGGAAGGATTTGCTGCATTTCAGTCCATTGTTGCTGGAATTAGGCGCTCAGGCGTGGGAAGTAAGGGATAGCATAAAAACAGGCACAGCTACTTATGATACACAGACTTATCAGCAACTGAACCCGGTATTGCATTTACTCGCATTTATTTCGGCAGGTATCTACCTGTATTACTCACATAAGCTGATAGGGCGTTTTTATAACCAACTTAAATTTAACGGGGGCGACCGGTACCGGTATGAATTGCGGTGGCTGCGTAATTTATTGATAGGTTTCGGGATTCTATGGCTATTATGGGTGCCCTTTACCGCCGCAGACTATTTTTACTACCACCATCAATTAAGTACCCATTTTTATTATCCTTTATATCTGTTGTTGGCGGTAATAACCATTTGGATGGGTGCAGTAGCTTTTTTAAGACAGGAGGCTGGCGTGACGGCAGCACCTCCTTCATTTTTAAAGCCGCCACTGCCCGCCGAGTTAAAGCAAAAAGGTATTTGGCTGAAAAAAA
>Ga0105241_10003830_pt1 | contig 11151 bp, 7 predicted proteins | sample KBSC64metaG_FD_80422 | JGI IMG/M metagenome (GOLD analysis project Ga0105241, IMG submission 80422) | Corn rhizosphere microbial communities from Kellogg Biological Station, Michigan, USA - KBS C6-4 metaG | ecosystem: Host-associated > Plants > Roots > Rhizosphere > Soil | place: Michigan, USA...
CAGGAATAATCTCGCCGTGGAGTTCCTGCTCGAAACCAATTTGCGAAGTGTAGTATCCGATCAGCGTGAGCTGCTTGATCATGAAAAAGAAATTTCGTTCCGGAGGGCGTCTGCGAGTGCTTCCTCTTCGCACCTCTGCTCGCGCCTCAGCCACTTCATCATCCAAAGCCCGAAGAATCTCTACCTGCAGTTTCTCTCCGCAATCAACAAAATTTTTGCCGAACAGGTCCCGGGTACGAGTGTCAACCTCGGCCAGACCGGTCAAGAATATGGATTTCTCCTCATCGTCGTACCACTCCGTGAGGATCAGGTCGATGAACTCGTTCACCCGCGCCGCCTTCGCGCCGGGAGTGTCGGTTTGCGGAATGATGATCTCGGAAATCGTCGTCACCATGCCGTTCTGCTGCGGGTTGAGAGTCCGCAGCACCGGCTGTTCCGAAAGCTGCTCGTGCACAGCCTGGAACATCGAAAATGCTTTTCGTGATAATAGAGGGAGGGCAGCAGCTGATGCCAGGAGTCGTAAAGCTTCTCGTCTTTGCATGCTTATCCCGGAAATGGCCGGAAAGGGCAGCTTACGCCGGAGCGGGAAGCAAGGTCAACGGTTACTCGGCAGAATCTATCATTGCTCTCGCATTAGGGTTCCCCCCGACTTCGCTCGGGGCAGGCTCTTCGACTGCTGAAAAGGTTTCGCGAGCGAAACGTTTTTCTCCGCTCACAGGATGACAGGGGGAATTACGTTGTTCCCAGGATCTCGTTCCGCACATTTTTCAGCACGTACAACGCGCGCTCCACTCCCACTTCACCGGAAAGAATGGGATCTTCATTCTCAACGCTCAAAATTCCCTGGTAGCCAACTTCCATATAGGCCAGCATGATTTCTTTCCAGGTACCGGCACTGTGTCCATAGCCCACCGCACGGAAGGTCTCGGAGGCTCCGGAGAGGTCGTTCTTATCGAACGCGAAATTAAGGACGCCATATCTGTCGACGTTATTCTTGTAGAAAGTCGTGTCTTTCATGTGCGCGTGGAAAATCGCACCCTGCTTGCCCAGCATGCGGATGACTTCAACCGCATCGCACTGCTGCCAAAAGAGATGGCTGAGATCGCAGTTGGCCCCGATCTCTTCGCCGACGGCCTCGCGCAGGCGCAATAACGTTTTGGGGTTATAGACCACAAAATTCGGATGCATCTCGAGGGCAATCTTGTGGATTCCGTGATCGCGGGCGAACTTGGCCGCCTGCTTCCAGTACGGAACTACTCTCTCCTTCCACTGCCAATCAAGCATTTGACCATACTCGGTCGGCCAGCGATAGGTGATCCAGTTAGGCGCCGTCTCAGTGGGACCACCACCGGGGCAACCGGAGAAACCGACAATCACGCTTATTCCGAGACGCTCCGCCAGCAACACAGTGCGCCGGAAGGTCTCGGCATCGCGCTCGGCGATCTTCGGATCTGGAGACACGGGATTGCCGTGGCAGCTCAGCGTCGCCACCTGAATGTTGCGGTCTTCGAACTTCTTTTTCCAGGCGCGTGCCTTGGCTGGATCGTCGAGCAAATCCTTGACTGGGCAATGCGTGGAATTGGGATAGCCACCGGTTCCGATCTCCACCGCCTCCACGCCCCAGCCGGCAAACTTGTCGATCATTTCGTCCGTTGACAGATTTGGAAACGCGGGGTCGAAGACGCCGATTGGAATCTTGCGCAGCGTACCTGCGGATGCGGGTTGATCGGCATCCGGCGCGGGGTTACGCGTCAGCGCAGAGGCGGTCTTCGGCGCAGCCACCGCGGCCGCTAACAGGCTGCTGGTGGCGAGAAAGTCTCTTCGGCTACGGGAGTTGGGTGCGGACTTCGGATCCATGGAGTTTCCCCCGACGGTGGCTTTGGTACCGGCCCGCATTATACGCATCCCGAGAAGCAACCATCCACCTGGAGCCACGAAGGGGCAGATGTCCTCATCTGCCCAATCGAGCGAAGCTCGACAGGTTCTTGCATGTCCCGAAGAATGGCGGAGCTTCGCTCCGCCGGGCAGATGAGGACATCTGCTCCTACGTGACCCGTTGTGGTTGACAACAACGCATGCTTTCCAACATGCTCTTGTGCCCGATGAAAAAGCCGCGGAAAGTCGCGCGTCCGATTCCGGTCGTGAGTCCCTCGGCGCGCCTCAGCCTCCTGAGCCCCAAACGCCAACAAGTGATTCGTCCGGTCTTCGAGCGGCCGCGCGACTTTGTCCTGATGAGCGTGCGGGCGTTGGCCAAGCGGCTGAGCACCGATCCGGCAACCATGGTCCGAATCGTTCGCGGGATGCAATTTGAGTCCTACCGAGAGTTCCAGCACTACGTGCATGAGTTGTCCATCGCCTATGCCACCTCGCTGGATGCGATGCAAACCGGTCCGGCAGGAAAGTCCGCGATTTCGACGCAAGTGCGGGCATCCCTCGACCAGGACGTCAAGAACTTGAACCGCCTGTTGCAAGGCGTTGAACCGCGGCGCATCGCCGCGCTGGTGCGGCGGCTTTACGCAGCCCGGCAGGTTGTCCTGCTCGGCGGCGATCTGGCCGCCAACCTGGTGAGGTTTCTGGAACACCTGCTCATCATTCTCGGGCTGCCGGTGACCAGCGCCACGTCGCCCGCGGAAGTCGTCCACAAAGTTCGTTTTCTCGGAAAGCGCGACCTGGTGATTGCGGTTAGCCATGGCCGCGGCCTGAGGCAGACGGTGGAAGGGCTGCGCCAGGCTCGCGCCAATGGCGCCTACTGCGTCGGCATCACGGACACGCTGGTCTCTCCCATCGGACAGTTCGCCCACGAGTTTTTCCTGACCTCCATCGCAACTCCGTCATTTGGGTCTTCCTATGTCGCTCCCATGGCTCTGTTCAACGTGATTGTCGTCGCCTGCGCCAATCATCGCCGCTCCCGAACCCTCAGGCTGGTGAAGCAGCTGGAGCAAGAGGAGCGTCACGGCTTCCGCTGGTACGAATCATGACATTCCGCTTTTTCCCTTGGGCCGTAGTTCTGTTGGGACTGGCGTTCGCAATGGCCTTGCCCGCGCTGGCTGTCGAGCCTCCGTCTCCGCCGACGTACGGCATACGCATGGAGAACGCATGGATTCCAATGAAGGACGGGGTTCGCCTGTCCGTGACGCTCAACCTGCCGGACGGCGGCAAGGCCGGCGAGAAGTTTCCGGCCGTGCTCGAATATCATCCCTATCGCAAAGACGACGCGACCGCAGGTCGCGATTACCCGCTCTACTCCTACTTTGTGCGCCGCGGATATGTTTGCGCTCGTGTTGACATCCGCGGTTTCGGCGCCAGCGAAGGCGTTCCCACCGACCGCGAGTATTCAGAGCAGGAACAAGTCGACGGCTTGCAGATCATTGCCTGGCTGGCGCATCAGACGTGGTCCAACGGCAACGTGGGCATGATGGGCATCTCCTGGAGCGGCTTCAACTCCCTGCAGATGGCCATGCGGCACGCACCCGAGCTCAAGGCCATCATCGCGCTGGCCGCCACCTCGGAACTTTTCCACGACGACGTGCACTACCTGGACGGCATGGCACACATTGATGAGTTCGAATTGAACATGGACATGGCGCCCGGCATGACCGGCTCGCCCGATTACACGCTCGACGAAAAAATCCTCGGGCCACGCTTCGACGCGCCACCCTGGTCGCTGCTCTATCTGAAGCATCAGCATGATGGTCCGTTCTGGCGAAGCCCGGTACGCCCGTACAGTGAGATCAAAATTCCCTGTTTCGTCATTGGCGGTCTGCTTGACGGATATCGCGATAGCGTCACCGACATGCTGCAACAGACCAAGGCGCCGTTGAAGGCGATCGTCGGCCCCTGGAACCACACCTTCCCTCACGACGCGGTTCCCGGCCCCCAAATCGAGTGGCGCCACGAGGCCGTCCGCTGGTGGGACTACTGGCTCAAGGGCCGAGACACGGGCGTGCTGCAAGATCCGAAGCTGGTCATTTACATGCAGCACTGGCATCCTCCGGATCCGAACCTGATCAATGTTCCCGGCGAATGGCGGCGCGAAGATGGATGGCCACCCCGCGATGTCAAGGAAACGGTTTTCTTTCCACAATCGAACCACACACTGGACAGGACCGCGCCCCAGGACGAGGTTCATCAACTCAAATACATTCCTTCAGTCGGCGTCGAGTCCGGATTCTGGTGGGGTGAGTTGTTGAGCGATCCTCGGCCGGTAGACGCGTTCAGCCTGGTCTACGATTCCGCGCCGCTCAAAACGGATCTTGCAATCCTGGGAAGACCGCATGCGCTGCTGCAAGCCTCGGCCACAGCGCCTTTGGCGGACTGGTTTGTGCGCCTCTCCGATGTGGCTCCCGATGGAACCGTCACGCAAATTACAGGCGCAGGCATCAACGGTGCGCAACGCGAATCCATGGCGGAACCACGGGCCCTCGAACCCGGAAAGGTGTATGCACTCGAGATCAAGATGCACCTGACCTCGTGGGTCTTCCCCGCGGGCCATCGCGTCCGGCTGGCGATCTCAAATGCTTTGTGGCCGATGGTGTTGCCCACTCCGCATGCCATGACGACGTCACTTCAGCTCGGAAGCAACGGCTCGCGCCTGACGTTGCCGGTCGTGCCCGCCCAAGGCGCAGCGGCACCCGCGTTCCCGCCGCCGCAACCTTCCGAGGAACGCAAGGACATCACGAGCGTGGGCTATCCCTGGCCCGGCGAGTGGACGCTCGAGCGCGACGAAGCAAATCAGAAAGCTACGGTGCACTGGAAGGGCAAGGCAGAAACCAACTATCCATGGGGAAAAGAGACTGACTACGAGAGCCTGGTCTACAACGTGGACGACGCCCATCCCGAGACCAGCGCGGTCCATGGCGAAGTGGAGAGCATCTTCGCGTTAAAAGGTCGCGAACTCAGATGGCGCGGACATTTGTCCGTGACCACCGACCAGCAGAACTTCTACTACAAGTACACACGAGAGCTGTTGAAAGACGGTCACATGGTGAAGCAGAAGACGTGGGAAGAGACCATTCTGCGCGACCACCAGTGAACTTCAGGTTCCCTGTCGTCCCGAGCGCAGTCTCTCGCCGCCGCATGGGCGGCGGGCCAGCAACTCGAGGGACCTCTACCTCTCCACCGACTGGTCATCTTATAGGGCTCCTTCGACTCCGCAAAACGTTTCGCGAAGTGAAACGGTTTGCTGCGGTCAGGATCACAGAGCGCTACTGCTTGTAAACTTTCCCATCCTTCATCACGAACTGGACATGCTCCAGCACGCTGATGTCCTGCAGCGGATCGCCGTTCACCGCAATGACATCGGCAAACTTGCCCGGCTTGATATCGCCCAGAATATCGGAATGACCCAGCAAATCCGCGGCCGAAGTGGTAGCCGACTGAATCGCCTGCATCGGCGTCATTCCATACTTCACCATGAAGGCAAACTGCTTCACACTGCGGTCGTATGGGCAGACACCGGCGTCCGTCCCGAACGACAGCTTCACCCCGGCGTTCACCGCCTTGCGAAAGTTCCGCCTGTGAAGCTCGCCCAATTCGGCATCGTGCTGCAGAAAATCCTTAGGAATCTTTCCGAGCCTGCCCGCCTCCTGGATGCACTCTTCATCGTAGATGTCCATGTCCAGGTAGGTGCCGTGCTGCTTGGCCAGCGCGATGCCCTCGTCATCGATCATAGTTGCGTGCTCGATCGAAGCCACGCCCGCCCGGATGGCGTTCTTGATACCTTCAGGGGAATGAGCATGGGCGGCCACGCGCAGTCCGAAGTGACTGGCTTCGTCCACGGCGGCTTGCAACTCTTCCGGCGTGAACTCTTGCGATTTCGGATTGCTGCCATGGGTCAGCACAGCGCCGCTGGAGAGGACCTTAATGTGGTCCGCGCCGTCATGCACCAGCTGGCGGATCCTCTGTCGCACTTCCCACGGGCCGTCTGCCTGTCCGTAGCGAAGGTCCCAAGGCATCGTGATATCCGGGGCGAGGCCAGTCATGGCGCCGGCGCCACCGCTGATGGTCACGTACGCTCCCGCCACATACATCCGCGGGCCTTCGATAAAACCGTGGGCGATCGCGTCCCGCATGGCGACATCATTCAACGCCCGGTAGACGCCCACGTCGCGGACCGTGGTGAAACCTTCGCGCAGAAAAGTGCGCGCGTTGGGAACGGACTCGAAAGCGATCTGTGCCGCGGTCTTCTTCAATTGCGAGAAAGGGTCACCATCGTCGGTAGGGCCATCCGCGAGATGGGTGTGGCAATCGATCAGGCCGGGCAACACCGTCATTTGGGAAAGGTCAATGACTTTGGCGTCGGCCGGAATAGCAAGGCCCTTGCCGATCTGCTCAACCTTGTTGTCGCGGATGAGAATGACCTGATCGTTGAGCACAGTGCCGGCTTGTGGATCAACTAGCCGGCCGGCTTTGATCGCTGTCACCTGTGCGGCTGCGATGGCGGCACACGACAGCCATAACCCCAGCACCAATGCGACAGTCCTTTTCAATTGCATCACCTCAGGCATTGATTGTGTCGCGACGGAAATTCCGGATTGCAGATTTGTAGCTAATCGGCGGCCGCGGCCGTCGTTTCCACGCCGCTGTTTAAGTCCGCTGCCAGCAGCCGGTGAAACAGATGCTCGCCAGCCTCGCGCCGCACTGATAACCTTCCAGCACCATAAGCACGCGACTTCAGGCCGCGCTGCACGGCCTCGCAGATACCCAAGTCCTCGTCCTGCACCCGCGCACCGACAGCCACACTCTGCTGGTTGTACTCGCGGCGCACCTCGCTGACATCGCCAAAATAGAAATCAAAAATCACGCGGCAATGATCGACGTCCAGCGGCAGCACCAGGTTCGTGTCCATGTAGCCTTCGTAGCAATTGATCATCAGGTTGGGATATTGCCAGAAGTACCAGGCACGGTCGCCCTGGCGCGTTGACGAAGTAGCAGCGTCTTCTTTCCCCGCCACCATCGGACTCGACTGCAGGCAGTAACGGTCTTCGTTCTCGATGGTGTACTCCTTGTAATCGAGCACCGAACTCAAGCCTTTGTGAAGGTGCGGAACGTGGTATCCGCCGTCGAGGTAGTTGTCGACAAATACTTTCCAGTTGCAATGGATGTCATAGGTGCGGCTGTCGAAGTAATACAGCTTGTTCACACCGAGCGGCGCCACACGGTTGACCAGGCCACCGAGAAAATTGTTGAGGGCAACAGCCTGCGCATCCAGATTCACAAATACAAACTTCTCCCAGGTTTCCGCCTTCACCGGAACCAAGCCGTTCTGTTGACGCTCGAAGTTTTTTACACCGTCAAATTCCGGCATTCCCTTTAGAGAACCATCCAGCCCGTAGTTCCAGCCGTGGTAAGGACAATGCAGAATGGAAGCCTGTCCGCAAGGCTCGGTGACGACCGCCGCCGCATGATGACGGCACACATTGTAGAAGCCGCGCAGCACGCCGTCGTTGCCGCGCACTACCACGACGGGTTCGCCGGCAATGCTGGCCGTGACAAACTGCCCCGCCTTCTCCACCTGCTCCGCCCTGCCCACCATCTGCCAGGTCTTGCTGAAAACAGTGTGGGCTTCGAGCTCCGCGATTCGCGCGTCCACATACCAGGGGGCAGGAATGGTGGAGGCGTCGGGCAATGCGGCCTTGTCGTTGTAGCTCGCGAGAATTTCCGGTACCGACATGTGCCGGTTGTTCATCGACCGATCGCCCTTTTCAACACGTCCAGAAACTGCGTAATGCGCGCGTCCTTCTTTTCCTGGGGGTCGCCCTGGCGGCGGAACAGGCCCGGGTCAAGTTCTTCTGTCAGCAGCGCATCCTGAAAGCGCTCCATCGTCCAATCCAAGATGGAGACCATCATCTCCTGATCCATTTCGCGGTGTAGTTCCCCGCGCTGAAGTCCGTAACGCACAAACGCTACCGTGCCATAGGGATCTTCAGCCAGCAGAAATCGGTTGATCTCGCGCTTCAGGGTAAGATCGGTGCCGTAATTTCCCAGCAGCGACACGCGGTAGGGGATCCAATCCTCGTGCAGCAAGTGTTCGGTGCTCACCAGCCAGTAACGCAGCACTTCGAAGAAGCCACGCTCTCGCACATCCACAGGCGCGTCGAGGTATCGCGGAAAGGACCGGACGGCTTTCTTGTACACCTCGAAAAACAATCCATCCTTGCTGCCAAAATGCTGGAAGATCGAACCCTTGGCGATACCCAGGGCGGCCGCAATATCGCCGACCCGGGCGGCGTGATAGCCTTGCTCGGCGAAATGGCGCATGGCGGCGTCAACGATTCTGGTTCGCTTGCCTTCGGACCGGGGTCGCGGGGGCATGCTGCGGTAGCGCGGGGGCGAGACGAGACTGCTTCCAATTCCACTCATATCTGACCTCAAGTCATAAGACTCTACAGAAATGCAACCTGAATTTCAATTCTATTTGTTAATAAGATGCGGTAATGTATTTTGCTCTGATAGTTGTGCAATAACCTAGGGTCACGACGTGCCATCGTCTTCGCCTTCCAAAATTTATGATGCCGTCGTAGTCGGCGGCGGCCATAACGGTCTGACTGCAGCCGCCTACCTCGCATGGGCCGGACTGACCACACTGGTTCTCGAACGCCGCGATATCGTCGGCGGCTGCTGCGTCACCGAAGAGATCGCTCCCGGATGTCGCGTATCCACCACTTCTTATATCGCGAGCATGTTGCGGCCAGAAGTTATTTCTGACTTGCGCCTTGCCGAATACGGACTGCGCATGGTCCCCTGCGACCCGGCCATTCAAGTTCCCTTCCCCGATGGACACGTCGTCCCTTGGTGGGCCGACCGCCGGCGGGCGAAAGCCGAATTCGCAACCATTTCAGCCAAGGACGCGGAAACCTTTGTCGAGGTCGACGACCGTCTGAAAAAGTTGGCGCGCTACCTGCAACCGTTCTTTATGGAGCCGCCGCCGGAGATTGACACCCGAAGCATGCGCGGTTGGGGTGATCTGTTTCGTGTGGGGAAAAAATTCCGCGGGATTTCAAGCGATGAAGTTTCTCAACTGATTTATTTCCTGACCGGAAGCCTGGGCGAATTTCTCGACCACAATTACGAGTCGGAAAAAATAAAGACCCTATTCCTTGCCAACAACGTGTACGGCAAGCATGGCGGACCTTATCAGCCGGGCACGGCTATCGGATTGCTCTTCCATCTGCTGAGCGGCGGCGAGCACGAACGGCAGGGCTTCTACGGACACGTAATGGGCGGCATGGGCGCAATCACGCAGGCCCTGGCCGCTTCGGGGCGAAAGCTGGGAGTGGAAATCCGGACCTCCGCACCGGTTGCGCAGATTGATATCCGCGACGGCCGCGCGCGCGGCGTGGTGCTGGAGGATGGCACCGAGATTCGGGCCCGCATCGTGCTCTCCAACGCCGACCCCAAACGAACTTTTCTGAAAATGGTCGCAGCATCCGAACTGCCGAATGAGTTTCTTCATTCGATTCGCTGCATCAAGATGGAAGGCCCCTGCGCCAAGGTAAATCTCGTGCTCGATGCCGAGCCTCGTTTCACTGGAACATCGCCGACCGCTAGCGCTCTCGAACGCACCTTCTACACGCTTGTACCCTCACTCGCATTTGCCGAGCGTTGCTATGACATTGCCAAGTTTGGCGAGATCCCTGAAGAGCTTTGGGTGGATTGCGTGGTTTCGTCGAATGCCGACCCGTCGCTCGCGCCCGCGGGCAAACACATCCTGACTTGTTTTGTGCAGTACGTTCCCTATCACCTGCGCGAGGGCAACTGGGACGAGAAGCGAGAACTGCTGGGCAATCGCGTGATCAAGAAGATTGCCGAGTACGCACCCAACCTGCCGAATGCGATTGTTGCGCGCCAAGTGCTGACTCCGCTCGACCTGGAGCGCACCTACGGATTGACCGAAGGCAACATCTTCCACGGCGACCTCCGCCTGGAGCAGTTGTTCTTCATGCGTCCAGTTTCGGGCTGGTCGCAATACCGCACGCCTGTGGATGGCCTGTACTTGTGCGGCGCTGGAACGCATCCTGGCGGCGGCGTTACGGGCGCGCCTGGCCATAACGCAGCCCACCAGGCCTTGCGCGACTGGAAAAAAGGAAGATTAAAAGAGGCCGCGTCATGAGCGGAACCCAAACAACTGAGACCCGAGAACTGATCACTGAAAACGGGCGGCCAACCCGCCGGGTTGTTTCTCCGGCGCACCGCTGAGTAAATCGCTCAAGGTTCGTCAACATGAATCTCGATCATAAAATCGGCTCCCCGGCGGACTTTGTGATTCTCGGCGCCGGTGTGATCGGCGCGTCCATCGCTTTTCACCTCGCGCAGCAAAAGGCGGGAAAAATCGTGGTCATCGACAAAGGCCACGTGGGTCAGGGGGGAAGCGGCCGCTCTTCCGCGCTGATCCGCATGCACTACAGCTATCCGCCTGAAGTGCAACTCGCCTTGGTGAGTCTGTACATGTTCGAGAATTGGCGCGACATAGTCGGTAAAGAGGGGGACTTCCGCAAGACCGGATTTGTACGCATCGTTCATCCTGGAGAAACAGAGCGGCTGAAACAGAATGTAGAGATGCAACGCAAGCTCGGCGTGAATGTAAAGCTGATGGATCGGGTCGAGCTAAGAGAACTGGAACCGGACTGGAAAGTTGACGAAGTCGAACTCGCAGCCTACGAACCCGACTCCGGCTACGGCGACGGAGCCGGCGTGGCCAATGATTTCCTCAGCCGAGCCCGAGAACTCGGAGTGGCATACCTGTCGAAGACGGAGGCGCTCGAGTTTCTGGTGGAGAGGGAGCATGTGCGCGGAGTCAGGACCGATCATGGCGAAATCGCCGCGCCAGTGGTGGTCGCAGCCACCGGTCCTTGGACGCAGCCACTGTTTCAGCGGATCGGAATCGATCTTCCCATCGAGACCGAGTATCACCAGGTCGCGATCCTGAGGAACGCGCCTGGCATGAAAGGCGGCGGTTGCGCTTGCATCGACTCGGTCAGCGCCACTTACTTTCGCTCCGACGCTCATGACAAATTTCTGATTGGAGATTTCTATGGCGAGCGCGGCGCCGATCCGGACAATTTTCCGCAGCGCGCATCGGATGACGGATTGGAAGAAATCATCGAGAGGGCCTGCGGGCGCGTTCCAAAACTGGAGAACGCCGAAGTCATG
>Ga0105241_10003831_pt1 | contig 11150 bp, 9 predicted proteins | sample KBSC64metaG_FD_80422 | JGI IMG/M metagenome (GOLD analysis project Ga0105241, IMG submission 80422) | Corn rhizosphere microbial communities from Kellogg Biological Station, Michigan, USA - KBS C6-4 metaG | ecosystem: Host-associated > Plants > Roots > Rhizosphere > Soil | place: Michigan, USA...
AGGCACGCCGATCACATGCGTGGGCTTTCCATCGACTGTCATTGGGCGGATGCGCTTGGTCACGTAGGCCTTGCAAATCACGAATCCGCGCTTGCACGACACGCGCACCCAACTGGCCTGTGCAATCCCTTTCTCCTTCGCCAGCACCTCGCCGATCTCGATGAACTCCTCCGGCTGCAAGATCGCGTTGATCAGGGCGTGCTTGGTCCAGAAGTGGAAATGCTCGGTCAACCGGTAGGTCGTCGCGACGTAAGGGAAGTCCTGCGCAACTCCGAACGCTGCCCTGTCGTCAGCGAACACCCGCGCGGCGGGATTCGTCGATACCTTTGGATGCAAGATGTTTGGCACCGGCGATTCGAACGGCTCATAATGTTCGGGGAATGGGCCTTCCACCATCTGATCGAGGGCGAACAGACGACCGAGGCCCTCCGCGTTCATGATGAACGGACCGACTCCATCTGAGGGCTTTGTGGTCGGCCCATAGTCTGGCACGTCGATTCCGGTCCACTTACTGCCGTTCCATTCAATGATCGGCTTAACCGGGTTCCAAGGGTTGCCAGCAACGTCGGCGCTGGCGCGATTGTAAAGAATCCGACGGTTGTCCGGCCATGCCCAAGCCCAGTGTGGAGCGATGCCCTGCTCGCGCGGGTCCGTTGCGTCTCGGCGGGCCATCTGATTGCCCTTTTCGGTGAAGCTACCCGAAAAGATCCAGCAGCCGGATTCGGTCGTGCCGTCGTCGCGCAATTGAGCAAAGCCATCGAGCAGTTCGCCCGCGTGTAGGGTTATCGCGCCGGATGGATCCTTGATGTCGACGCGCGCCCGGCCATTCATATCCTTCGCCAGTTCTGCCGGGTTCGGATCGGTCGGGTTCGTGTAGTTCCAGGTCAGATTCAGGATCGGGTCGGGGAATGCGCCGCCTTCCTTGCGGTACATCTCGCGCATCCGATGGAAAATGCCGGACATGATCCAGATGTCGGTTTTCGCCTCGCCTGGTCCATCTGCTGCTTTCCAATGCCACTGCAGCCAGCGCGCCGAATTGACCAGCGTGCCATCCTCTTCGGCAAAGCAGGTCGTCGGCAATTGAAAGACTTCTGTCTGGATGCTGGCGGGGTCGGACGGATTTTGCGGGCCGAAATTCTCCCAGAACCGTGAGGTCTCCGTGTCCAACGGGTCCATGGTGACTAGGAATTTCAGCTTACCCAAAGCCCTGCGGATCTTGCCCTTGTCCGGGAACGCCTGCAGAGGATTGAATCCCTGGCAGATGTATCCATTCATCTCGCCTTTCGACATCATCTCGAAGGCGCAGATGATGTCGTACTGCGGAATGTCGAGCTTCGGCAGCCAATCATAAGCCCAATCATTGTCGGCGCGCGCCGCGTCGCCGTAGATCGCCTTTTGGAAGCTGACGAAGAACTTCCGATAATTCTGCCAGTAGCTCGTCTGCCCCGGACGCAGCGGTTTGTATTGCCGCGTTTTCATATAATCCTCGAACGTGGTCTCTTCATCGGCGGGAATCGTAAGATAGCCGGGGATCAGCTCCGACAGCAGTCCGATGTCGGTCAGCCCCTGGATGTTGGAATGGCCGCGCAGCGCGTTCATCCCACCACCCGCGACGCCGATATTGCCCAGCAGCATCTGGACCATCGCCATTGTGCGGATGTTCTGCGAGCCCACCGAATGCTGCGTCCAGCCAAGGGCGAAAAGACTTGTCAGCGCCTTGGCTGGCTCCGCGGTCGTGGCGAACAGCTCGCAGATCTGCAAGTATTTGTCCTGCGGAGTGCCGCAGATGCGAGACACCATCTCGGGCGTATACCGCTCGACGTGTTTGCGAAGCAGGCTCATGACACAACGCGGATGCTGCCACGTGTCGTCCACTTTAGCGTAGCCCTGATCGTCGAGTTCATATTCCCAGCTCGACTTGTCGTAGCTTTGCGTGCGCTCCTGGTAGCCGGTGAACAGCCCGTCCTCGAAACCGAAGCCGTCCTTCACGATCAAGCCGGCATTGGTATAGGCCCGCACATAGTCATGCTGGATTTTGTCCTTCTCCAGCAGGTAGCGGATCAGCCCGTTCAGGAATGCGATGTCGGTGCCGGGCCTAATAGGCGCGTAGACATCCGCAACCGATGCGGTTCGGGTAAAGCGCGGATCGATCACCACCAGCTTGGCGTTGTTTTCGATCTTTGCTTCGATCACCCACTTGAAACCGCACGGGTGCGCTTCGGCGGCATTGCCACCCATGACCACCACCACGTTGGCATTCTTGATGTCCTGCCAAGTGTTGGTCATTGCGCCTCGACCGAATGTTGGAGCCAAACTGGCCACCGTCGGTCCGTGTCAGACACGCGCTTGATTGTCGAAGACAAGCATTCCGAATGAGCGGGCAACCTTCCATGTGAGGTAGGCCGTTTCGTTCGACGACGCGGAAGCCGCCAGCATGCCGGTGGTAAGCCAGCGGTTGACAGTGGTACCGGCGGCATTCTTGGCGATGAAGTTCGCGTCGCGATCCTGCTTCATCAACGTCGCTATGCGGTTCAACGCAAAGTCCCATGAAACCGGCTTGAACTCGCTACTGCCCGGCGCCCGGTATTTGGGGACTTGCAGGCGTGTGGGCGCGTGCACGACATCGAGTAGCGCGGAGCCTTTCGGGCACAGCGTTCCACGGTTCACCGGATGATCCGGATCGCCCTCGATATGCATGATGTGGGAGTGGGCGTTTTTGGCACGGTCGCCAAGGCTGTAAATCAGAATCCCGCAGGCGACGGAACAATACGTACAAGTGTTGCGAGTCTCAGTTGCGGCTGTCAGCTTGAATGGTCGGACTGCAGCGGCCAATGCTTCGCCGGCAAAGCCGAAGCCCATCGCGTCAAGGGTCGATGCCGCGAGGGTGGCGCCAGTAAGCTTAACAAATCCACGACGACTTAAATTCATTGTCACGCGCTCCAATGAATCTTGACTGCGAACACGGGAAGAACTTTGCCGCAGATTGCATGAGCAAACACAGTATAGACCCAGCGGCCGACATCACAAACCGAATCAGCCGGCCGCCGCCAAGCATCGACATTGCCTTGTCTTTGAGCTGACCTCGCTCATTGTAAACCGGGCAAGCTTGCTCGAGTTCCGCTGGGCCATCTCGTCGCAAGACCGCTAACTGCTTGATCTTTTTTGGTGCTCGGCTGGCTTTGGTTCAAGAGATCGAATCTTCGCCGATCTGAAAAAGATCATTACGATTTCCGTTACGAAGCGATGAGTTCGCTACCGCGACCCACTGTGAACGAAAAAGTTGTGTCGCAAATATCCGCGACGCCACTGCTGACGGCAGGCTCCACTAGTGTGTTCGTCTTCAAACGAGTTCGCGTTCTTGGCGGGTGCGCCTTTAGCGCGAGCTGCGAGCGAGCGAAGCTCGAGGAGCCGGGCGGTCGCGTATCCTGAGAGCGAATTGCCGGCGAAGACAGGCGCGACCGGAATACTTGGCTTTTGTTTCAGACGTCGCTGAAGCAGGTTCATGCTCGATTTCCCCTTCGTCAGGAAATCATCGAGAGCTTGTTAAAATTCAATACGTGTCGAGCGCCATGCGTGTGAAAGAGTCCTAGTCGTTGTACAACCGGCCATCTCATATCTTCGGTGTTATATACGGACGTGCAGAAGAGCCTCCGAGCACAGCGCTTGGCGCGTTTAAGGCGTGCGCTTTGAAATCAAAGCATCGTGCGAGCCAAGAGCTGTTTATGAGATTGCTAGAACATCGGTCACAAACCACGGTTGAGTTTTAATGCCCCCCTGACGAAGTCTACGGCCGGGCAGCACCGTTCGCTGCATTGAACCGGAGATGAATATGCTTCGTCTGTCTGACCATGAGCACGCTAGCTTGCTTACCGAGGAACTCGGCTCCAGTAGTGATGATTTCATAATAGCACGAGAAGTGGGACCGGGGGTGAGCCGGACGGCCACCGCCTACAATCATGTCGGCGATGCCTACACCCGGTATGCTGACGGCGAAAGTGCCGAGGGCGTTTTGGCACCGGCAAATCGTTTCGCGAGATCCGACGGAATTGTTTGGGAGGCTCTCTGCACTGCCATTGATGAGCTTCACAAAGCGGGCGTATCGACTATACGCATACTTGATGCCGGTTGCGGGCCGGGCATCTGGACAAAAAAAATTGCCGAATATGCGCGACGCAACGGCCTTGCCGTCGCCGTCGTCGGATTTGACATTTCACGGACCCAACTCGATCTGGCTCGAAGTCAAGCGGCGGAGCTTTTCAGCCGTTATCCAAATGATGCCAAGTCCACACTAGAGTTTCTGGAACATGATCTCGAGAAACCGCTGCCGTGGGAGAATGGGTATTTCCATATCGTTTTGTGCAATTACGCGGTGCTTAATCATATCGCGGAGAGCTTGTTGCCTCGCGCGATTGCAGAGATCTGCCGCGTCGCGAGCGTTCGCGTGATGGCAACGATGCGTGCAGTCGGCAGCCCTGCCTCGGCTTGCATCATCGGCATGGAGCACGTGCGTGAATACCGTAACGATCCAAGCTGCGGCCAGCTTTCACTCGTTCTCAAGGACGGGAGTCAGCACCGGCTGCCTTTCAATATGTATTCGGCTCAGGCAATCGAAGGCTTCTTCGCCGCTCACTCCAGCATAGTAGATATCCGAGCGTTGGACGTGTTTGTCAGCAGGTTCGCTGCGGATGAAAATTGGAACGCATCTCTTTTGGCTGGCATGCCGGACCGCCTAGCTGTCGTGCAAAGGTTGAAGGAGATGGAAGATACTCTTTGCCGCTTACCGGGCTGGGTCGATCACGGCACTCACATTCTTGTCGTCGTACAGCCTAAATCAGTCAAAGATGAAGATCAGTCGGAATGTCCGGCGGATTCAGAACACGACCGGGTCGTCACTTCGTTTCAGGAATTTTTGAAGTGTCAGGGCACGTAACACTCATCGACGTCCGTACCAAGTTCATGCGTCTGATCTCAGCGCTATTAGGTCCGTCGACGCGCAACCGATGTTATTTCCCTCTTCTACGCCAAAATCAGAAAGAAGCGCTGACGGTACCACGTCGCTGTTCTCTGCGCGGGAACGGTCTAGGTGCCGCAGTTTTTGGAAAAAGACCGGCGCGTCGAAACACGCCGGTCAAGTTGCTTCTGGCATAAATTCTTGAGGCATCCGTACAAAGTCCCTGTCCCGTTCAGGATTCGGCTCGCGGACGACAAGTGGCGGAATCTTCGCACGCGCGACTGAGCCCAAGTTCAATTCATACAAAATTACAATCTGATCGCCCCAATGGCGCCCGGCTCGACAGCGATCGTGCCGCGCGACACGTTTGGGGGCACTTTGCATGCTGTCGTGGGGGATCATGTTCGTCGCGATCATCGCGGCGGCTTATGGACACTATGAAGTCGCGTTTTGGACAATTCTACTCAATCTGCTTTCCGCGGCAAGTACCGTCACCGCGGTAGTGCGCGATCCGAGCTGGTACATGGCGAGGCGTGGCCCAGGCCTGTCTCTAGGCGAGGAATCAGAAGACGAAATCACCAGCATCGTCGCCTCGCAGGTGGTGCTCATATTCCTCGGCTCGGTCTTGGCCTGGTACTTGGGACAGTGGGCGGGATATTTTTGATTTGCTGCCGCACCGTGAGGCGCTGTCGGGCAAAAGTGGCCGGCGACTTCAAAGGCCTATCGAATTGCTACAGTTTCGTATGGTTCGCCCGCGCTTTGGCGCGGGGATCCTGGATTGTCTCAATAGGTATGTTGGATGATTATGAACTCCCGATCAAATCCAATCCTCCGATGACACGAATTCAGCAAATGGTAAGGCGCAAACAGTGACCGCAATGCGCATTCTCGTCGTCGAAGATGACGCTCAAACTGCAGCGCTCGTTGGTCAAGCGCTCCGGGATGATGGTCACACGGTCGATGTGGTTGCCGAGGGTCGCGAAGGTTTAAAGCGAGGCGCGATCAACGCCTATGATGTGCTCGTCGTCGATCGCATGTTGCCGGGCTTGGACGGGCTGTCGATCGTGCAGAGCCTGCGCACGGCGGGGGTGAAATCGGCCATCATGCTGCTAACCTCGATGGGCGCGATTGAAGACCGGATCGAAGGTTTGGAGGGCGGTGGCGATGATTATCTTGTTAAACCGTTTGCACTCGGCGAACTTGTGGCGAGAGTGAACGCGCTCGGACGCCGTTCGACGTTGCTCAATGACGAAGTCGTATTGTGGGTGGCCGACCTTGAACTGCATCGCATCCGTCGCGAGGTGAAACGCAACGGCCAACCGATCACGCTTCAGCCCCGCGAATTCAAGATGCTGGAGACGCTGATGCGGAGCAAGGGCCAAGTCATCACGAAGACAATGTTCTTACGGGATGTTTGGGACTTTGAATTCGATCTCAAAACCAGCATCGTTTCAACGAATATAAGCCGGCTGAGGGACAAGATAGATCGTCCCGGCGATACGCCTCTCATTCATACGGTCAGGGGCGTGGGGTACAGAATCGATGAACCGCACTAAACTCACCGGTCGGACTGCGTTTCGACTCGCCGCAATATTTGCCGCCATCATAACGCTGACGAACATACTAATTTTCTCGATCCTCTATTTCGTTATCAGTCAGCAATTGAGCACGCACCTCAAAGCGCACGTTGATGAAGTTCGTAAAACCCTCGTCGACGTCGATGAGACAGGCGGCTTCGACGCATTGGCTAATATGGTTGGCCGGCACGCTTTGGTGGCCGAGTCGGACGAAGATATCTTCCTGCTGACCGATAAAAACCACGCCTACGTCTCCGGCAATATCAAGCCCATGCCGAAATTTGACGGCTGGAGGACAATCCCGTGGCGGGAGCTGCCATTGATTGGAGAATGGAAGGCACGTCGTTCAAGCACCGCGGTCATCGGGGCTTGGTCGAATGTAAAGGGTGGCTATCTTTTCGTAGGTGACGGCAACGGCGACATCCGAGATGCGCAGAGGTTGCTGCTGAAAGGACTGAGCTGGGGCATAGCGATATCCCTCCTATCTGCAATTATCGGCGGCTCGATTCTGGGCCTCAATGCTCAAAAACGCATGCGGGCTATCGAGCATGCCCTCAATGCCGTTTCATCGGGGCAACTGCAAGAACGTGTGCCTAGAAGCTCGGCTTCGGATGACATCGATCATGTCGCGTCGCTAATCAACGGTACGCTTGATCGGCTGCAAAAGCTGATCAGTAACCTCAAGCAGGTCTCAAGCGACATAGCCCATGACTTGAGAACGCCGATAAGCCGAATGCGCCAGAAACTCGAGGTTGTGCAACAGGCAACGAGCGATCTGCAAACCTACCGGGCCACCGTGGATGACGCGTTGCTGGAAATTGACGGGATCGCCGAGACATTTGAGGCTCTCCTAAGAATTACCGAAATCGAGGCGGGTGCCCGCAGAACGCGTTTCGCTAATGTTGACCTCGCAAGCCTGTTGTCCAACGTGACCGACGCCGTGACAGCCGTTGCCGAGGATCGCGGCCATTCGCTAAGTGCGTCAATCGATAGCTCACAACCGAACGTCGTCTTCGGCGATCGCCAGCTTTTGAGCCAGCTGTTCATCAACGTTCTTGAGAATTCGGTTGAGCATTGCCAATCCGGTGCCCGGATCAAAGTTGAGCTGTCGCGGAACGGCGACGGTTCGGAAGTGAGGATTTCCGATAACGGGCCGGGCATACCGATCGAGGAACACGAGAAGGTCTTTAGACGGCTTTACCGCCTCGAAAAAAGCCGTACGACGCGGGTCAGCGGATTGGGATTGAGCCTGGTCGCAGCCATAGCTGATCTACATGGAGCCAAGCTGTCATTGGAAGACAATCATCCGGGTTTGGTGACGCGGATCTCTTTCTCGTGACCATCCGTTCGTCGAGCCGCTTCTAGGCGGGACGTGAAAGCGAGGCAGTGTGCAGCACTGTTCCGGCGCTGTCGCGGAATGAAATATCCAGGCTGTGAGCGGTGACAGACGCCTCAAGAAAGCCCAGGCATTCTTTTGAGAAAACCGTGTAGTTGGTATGGCCAGATGGCCTGAGCGTCGCTCCAGCCCCGCAGGTCAGGTAATGAATACCGTCTACGACCAGGTGCTGCATGTTGTGTTCGTGCCCCGCCAGATAGGCGTGAACATGGTGGCGATCGAGGATGGGCTTCAACACAGCGAGCAGTTCCGGCGTGCTGCCGTACGGTCCACCCGAATAGACGGGATGGTGCCCGATGACGATTTTCCAATGGGCCTTACTCGCCGCGAGTGCCTGATCGAGCCAGGTGATTTGATCATTCGCCTTATCGCCGGCAAAGATGGCGTGAATTCCGGCATGGTCAGCAATGATCAGATTCGTATCGAGGAAGAAGAAGTCTATTCCCGTCCCGCCCGGCAGCGACTCGTTGCGCCAGTAGTAGGCCGAAGGCATGCGCCAGCGTGAGCTGAGCTGCGAGTACGCAACCTGTGCCATGGCAACGCCCTTACGGTCGTGGTTGCCAAGCACGGGATACCACGGCACTTGCAGGCTCGCGGAGGAATAGACGCTTTCGAACGATTGCTGCCAGTGCTCGTCAGCCGCGCTGACGACGCCGTCGGGGTAAAAGTTATCGCCAAGCGAAATGATAAACTTAGGTGCACGCTGGTTGGCGATTTGAGTCATCGCTGCCGCAACTTCTTTTTGCGGCTTGGATCCGCGCTGGCCCCAGTCGCCCACGGCCAAAAAACTGAGCTTTGTTTCGGTGTTGGTTTGTGTGCCGACGCCGCCTGCAAAACCGGATCGTTTTGACAGCGCAAGGAACGATGTCGCGGCGGCTGCTAGCTTGGCTAGCTGCCGGCGTGAGTATCTCGCCAAAGAATATTCCCCCACGGCTTGCGACGACGGTCTTAGCCCCTCGCACTGTCGGCGTTTCGGCGGACTTTGAGGACGCCCAAACGCGATATGCTTGCAGCATGTGATGATGAAAAGGGGCGAGAAGACGCCGCGATGTTTACAGCCCTGTATGATTCAACGAATTCAAGAAAGCAAGACACCGAGGTCAGCGACAGACGATCGGAACCGTTAAGAACGCGGCATTGTAAGTCTCAGAAATTGCCAAGAGCGACATTGATGGGTTCAAGGATTTTGCTCCGTCGCGCCTGGATGCCGGCCGGCATTTTGCTTAAACAGCAAGATGCAGGCGATCATGAGCGCAGCGAGCACTGCAGTGGCGTAGAATCTGCCTATTTCGAGTCCGCCATCGGCGAGTGGCTTATCCAGCAAATCTCCGAGTGTGGCGCCCAGAGGCCGCGTAAGGATGAAGGCGGCCCAGAACAAAAGGGCGCGTGAAATATTTGTATAAAAGTAAGCCGCGGCAACCAGCGCCAAACCAGCACCGAAAACCAGTGCCCCACCCTCGTAACCAATGCCATTGGTATCGGCCATCCAATCTCCGAGTGCGGTTCCAAGGGTTTGTGAGAACAAAATCGTGGTCCAATAGAAGAGTTCGACCTTGCGCGACGTGACCGTGGTCACCGAAACAGAGCCCAAGGTGAGGTACCACACCAACAGAGACGTCATGAGAAGCGCAAAGAGAATTGATGCACCGCCAGCATAACCGATCCCCAGTGATCGATCGGCGAAATCAGCCATTGTCGTGCCGGCTGTTGTGGTAGCGACAATGACCGCCCAGTATAGGAATGGATGAAACGCCTTCGCCGTAATCTGCGCGCTGGCGGCGACGAGAAAGATAGCGATAAAGATTATGCTGCTGACGGCATACCCAAGCTGCATTGTCATCGAGACGGCATCGCCACCCGTCTCGCCCAAGGTGGTGGCGATGATCTTGATAATCCAGAACCCCAGAGTAACTTCAGGTACCTTGCTTGGTCTCACCTGAGTTGCGTCCATGCGGCGTTCCCTGGATTTCTCTGCTAACTGCAAATGGAATTATCCCTGCGTGAATGGCCGGGCCGCGTAACGAGAGGCAATTGCCGATCCTTCGCAACATCCAGGTTAACTGCTTCCGGTGCCGCGAGTTCATTCCAGATTCGCAATTGTGGCCCGCGATCACTGCGGTCCTGACATCAGCATTGCGTCAACGATCGTAAGAGGATCCTTTTGATTCTCACGGGCCGCCTAAACGCGGCAGTTCGGCCGGAAATAGACCAGGATAAGGCCGCCCGTTACGAAAATGTAGAGAAACTGACACGCTCGTGACATCGGCGCTTGGGAATTTGCCGCCGGGGATTGAGGCGGGGCCTATTCTCAATGATCGTGCAACGGCTTGGAGTTGATGAACGTCGTCGACGGCGCGCCGCCAGCACAACCGGCATGCTGGCGTTCGCGTTCTGCGCCGGCGCCTTGGCGTTTCTCTTGTTCATGCTCGTTCCCGAGCTCGACATGTTCGCCGCTCGGCTGTTTTACAGCAACGGCCATTTCGCCGGTCGTCAGATGGAACTCGTCAGCTTCACGCGGGCGTCCTTCAACGTCCTGTTCTATCTGACGTGCATCGTCGCAGCGGCGGGCGTTATCGTCACGGTACGAACGGCACACGACTGGCTTGGGCTCGGCGCCAGCAAGTGGCTATTTCTCGTTGTGTGTCTGATTGCTGGGCCGCTTGTCGTCGCAAACATTGGTCTCAAAGACCACTGGGGCCGGGCTCGCCCACGTGATGTCATCGAGTTCGGCGGCGCCAAAGCCTTTACGCCTCCGTTTCCACCGGCGAACCAATGCCAGTACAATTGCTCGTTTGTTTCCGGCGAGGCATCGTCGATCTATATCGTTTTCTTTGCCGCCGCTTTCCTATTCAGATCGCGCGCGCGAAGTCTCGCTCTGGTCGGCGTTATCGCGGGTAGTCTCGCCGGCCTGACGCGAATGGCGGAGGGCGCGCATTTCTTGTCCGACGTCGTATTCGCCGGCGTTGCGATGGCGCTGACCGCCGCCGGCGTGCAAGTCCTGTTCGACATCATCAAATCCGCGACCCACGCCGAACTCGCAGCCTCAATGGAGATACAGCGCAGGCGCGGCAATGACCGCGTGGGTCCGGTTGAGTTGAATCCGGCATGACGATGTTGCTTCCAGGTCCGCACACCTTTACGACGACGCTCGAATTGGGGCTCCCCGGACGTGATAGCGGCACCCTCATCGCGGCTCCCCGCCTGAGCGTCATCGTGCCGACATACT
>Ga0105241_10003835_pt1 | contig 11145 bp, 10 predicted proteins | sample KBSC64metaG_FD_80422 | JGI IMG/M metagenome (GOLD analysis project Ga0105241, IMG submission 80422) | Corn rhizosphere microbial communities from Kellogg Biological Station, Michigan, USA - KBS C6-4 metaG | ecosystem: Host-associated > Plants > Roots > Rhizosphere > Soil | place: Michigan, USA...
ACGCGCCAAATCCGCGGTCATCACGAAAGCGCCGGCAAGGATACCGACAAGAAGGTCCGGCGGCCTTGCGAGTGCTGCAATTCTGCGCGCCATCGCATCTATGAGAGATGCGATTTCGGTTTCGGAAAACAGAAGTTCGGGCGTGCTCACTCGCCCGCCTTGGCGAAACGGACTTCCAGATCGTGCGTGCCGACTGGAGGGCTGGAGAGCCGCGTGCGGAAGCGCGCAGTTTCGCCTGGCTTCAGCGTCGAAACGCCTGGAACGAATGTCCAGTGATAGAGCTCATGCTTGTCCGCGTCGAACAGCGCGACGCGTACAAGCGGCACACTGAGTTCATGTGCGCTGCGGTTGACGATATTGCCGGTCACGGTAAGCACGACCTGACCATCCTCGATCTGGCGTCGATAGGCGATGTTGGCGAAATCCATGCCGCGCGGATTCACCGGCAGACCGACAGCGGCATAAAGGGGCGAAGTTTGGGGCAACCAAGTTGCGACATTGTCGCGAAACGTGACCGCCGCCCAGCCGAACGCGAGAACCAGCGCCACTAAGAGAAGCCAGCCTGCCGCCACCGCGACACGGCCCAGCGGGGATACGCGCGCCTCATCATGTTCTTCCTGCGCGAGTTGTGCGCGTATCGCCGCCATCGGAGCATGCGCAATGCCCTTTGCCTCCAGCGCCTGGCTCTCAGGAGGGGACGCTGCCGGCGGTTTCCGCGCCATGATTTCCGCGTCTGGATCAGGCTCGGGCGCCGGGCCAAGCTGATGCCAGACATGTCCGCACTTCGCGCAGCGGACGTTGCGGCCGGCAGGGGGAAACTTGCCCGCATCCACTTGGTAGCGTGTTGCACATTGCGGGCAGGTGAGAATCATGTACGCACGTTTCTCCGATCGATGGAAAATAGCTTTAAGCTTGAAGTCCTCGCAAGGCTGGCGCCCGGCGGTTATGGTCCAACCCCATGGTTCGATTTGAAAATGTCGGCATGCGATATGGCGCAGGACCGGAAGTCCTACGCGGCGTCACGTTCTCCCTGGATGCCGGCTCCTTCACCTTTTTGACCGGCCTCTCCGGCGCAGGCAAGACGACGCTCTTGAAGCTGATCTATGTCGCCGAGCCGCCGTCGCGCGGCCTCATCACCTTGTTTGGCAACGACATGGCGACGACACGGCGCAGGGATTTTCCCGCCATCCGCCGGCGCATCGGCGTCGTGTTCCAGGACTTCCGGCTGCTCGAACACCTTTCAGCGTTCGACAATGTGGCATTGCCGCTGCGTCTGGCGGGTCGCCACGAGGGCGACTATGAGCATGACGTCGAAGAACTGCTTTCCTGGGTGGGGCTCGGCGACCGCATGCATGCAAAGCCAGCGACCTTGTCGGGCGGCGAGCAGCAGCGCATCGCGATTGCGCGTGCCGTCGTCGCGCGCCCCGACCTTTTGATTGCCGACGAGCCGACTGGAAACGTGGATGCCGAAATCGGTGCACGGCTGATCCGTTTGTTCGCCGAACTCAATCGCCTGGGAACCACCGTTTTGATCGCAACACATGACCGCGCTCTGATCGAAAGCACCAAGGCGCGCGAAATGCGCTTGGTGGACGGACGCCTTGTCGAGTTGCGAACGGCGATACGCGCATGAGCCGCGGTCCCGCCCAGTTCATGCCGCGCGAAAAAGGTGCTGCGCCACTCGATGTCATGATCGGCATCATGGCGTTTCTTGCCGCGCTGGCGCTTGGAGCATCGCTGCTGGCTGATCGTGCGTCGCTGGGCTGGCGCGCCGGCCTATCGAACAGGTTGACTGTGCAAATCCTGGTCCCTGCGCATGGCGATGCGCCGCGCGAACTCGTCCGCGAGACCGCCGCCGCACTCGCGGTGTTGCGGGCAACGCCCGGAATTGCCCACGCGGCGGCTCTCAGCGAAACTGAAATGCAAAATCTGGTCGAGCCGTGGCTGGGCAAAGGTTCGCTTGTGGCCGAACTGCCGTTGCCCGCTCTGATCGATGCAGAGGTCATTCCCGGCGCGCCGGTGGATCTCATCTCCTTGACGGCACGGTTGAAAAAAGTGGCTCCCGATTCCCAACTCGACGACCATAGCCGCTGGCTTGCGCGTTTGAAAAACCTCGCCGACACGATCACCTGGACGGCCTATGCCATCTTGATCCTTATCGCGGTCGCGACGGCGGCAAGCGTGACGTTTGCGACGCGCGCCGGACTCGCCGCCCATCATGAGATGGTGTCGCTTCTGCATCAGATGGGCGCTCGTGCCGGCTTCATCGCGCGCGCATTCGAACAACATTTCGCACTCTCCACCTTTGCGGCCAGCGCGCTTGGCGCAACCGTTGCCGCGCTGTTGTTCCTGACCGCCGGCAGTCTCGAAGTCTTCGGCATGGAGGCCGTGCCGTTCCTGCCGCCCATTGCGCTCAAGCTGCGCGAAGTCGCCTGGTTCGCGGCGGTGCCGCTTGCCGCCGCGCTCATCGCGTGGATCACGGCCAGGCTTTCGGTATTGGCGGTCGTGCGCAAAATCTATTGAGAGGCGCGAACTAAGCTTCGCCGGCCGCCCAGTTCCGCATCGTCTTGCTTTGATGGCATAATCGGATTCGATGAGACTGCTGAGAGTCATCGTGGGTTTGGTCTTGCTGTACGTCGCGGGATTTGCGCTCTTCGTGGCGACATTGCCGAGCAAGCCGGCGCGCGCGCCGACAGCGGATGGCATCGTCACATTGACCGGCGGCGATGCGCGGCTGAGAGCGGCGGTCAACCTTTTCGAACAAGGAACGGGAAAGCGACTTCTGATCACCGGAGTCAACAAAACCTCCACCAAGGAGGAATTGCAGCGCCGCGCCAGGGGCGGGGTGCGCTTTGCCTGTTGCGCTGATCTCGGCTATGCGGCGGAAGATACGTTTGGCAATGCCGTCGAGGCCGCGGACTGGACGGCGTCGCATCACTACAAAAGCCTGGTCGTGGTCACCGCGAGCTACCACATGCCGCGCAGCCTCAGGCTCTTTCACAGTTTGATGCCCGATGTGAAGCTCGTGCCCTATCCGGTCGAGCCGGAAGGCGTGAATCTTTCAGCCTGGTGGCGTCCAGGCACACTGCATCTGCTGCACAATGAATATCTGAAATACATGGCGAGCTTTGTCATGACGGCAGTCGACCATCACGCGGACGAAGACAAACCCGCGGCGCAATCCTGAGCCCGCAATGACCTTTTTGCGCTCGGCTCTGTTCTTCCTTTGGTTCGCAGCGACCTCCGCAATGATGGCGATCATCTGCCTACCTCTGCTCGCGCTGCCTCGCGGTGCCGCGTGGGTCGGCCGTCACTGGTCGTTGCTCAGTCTCTGGGGTTTGCGCGTTCTGGCCGGAACCGGCTTCGAAGTGCGCGGCACAAGGCCGCCGAATGGCGTGCTCGTCGCGGTCAAGCACATGAGCATGTGGGACACCATGGCGATCTACGCGTTGCTCGACGACCCAGCAATCGTCTTCAAGAAGAGCCTGAAGCGGATACCGTTTTATGGCTGGTATCTCTCGCGCGCGCGCATGATTGCCATCGATCGCGACCGCAAGGCTGGCGCGTTGCGTGAAATGGCCGCCGCCGCGCGCGCCGAAATCGCATCTGATCGTTCAATCGCGATCTTTCCCGAGGGTACGCGCAAGAAGCCGGGAGCGCCGGCAGACTACAAATCGGGTGTCGCCGGACTCTATGGACAACTCGACGTCGCCTGCTATCCGGTGGCGTTGAATTCGGGTCTGTACTGGACGGGCTCCATGGGTTTTGTGAAGAGAAAAGGCACAATCGTGATCGAGTTCCTGCCGCCAATTCCGGCCGGTCTTCCGCGCCGCGCCTTCATGGCACGTCTTCAGGCCGAGATCGAAGAGGCAACAGCGAAACTGGTCGAAGAGGGACAGCGCCAGCTTTCAGAAGGTGCGATTGCTATGGCTACATGATGTCGTCGGCGACACCGACATGCTTGCGATAGACCATTTCCCATCCAAGCCAGCCGTTCACCAGCAAAACCAGGACGGCGCCCAGCGACAGAAGCAGGCCCGTCGGGACAACGGCATCCGGTCCGTTTTCATATCGGCGATACCAGTTGAACGCTTCGACGAGGACGACAAATAGATCGCCAAGGAAATGCCACCAGTCCACTGATTGTTTACTAATTCGGTGGTCACCGAGAAAGTCGGTAAAGCCGGCGACTGCCGCTAGCAATGCCATCACGACGCCGGCGCCCAACATCCATTCGGTGGCGAGGAACCAGAAGGTGTCGCCTGTCTTCCAAAATGCCAGGTCGGCGACGAGCGTTCCTGCAAAGAACGCGATCGGAAACGGCACGAGCATCGGGTGCAGTGGGTGTCCGGCAATTTTTGCGGTCGATTGTGGATTGGGCACGAGTGTCTCCATTCAGCCATCGGCCATCCCAGCGTTTACGGAACGCGCCGCATTCGCGTGTGGTTTCGGGAGTGCCGGCGTTTGCGCGACCCCCTGTCGAATTGTGTTGCACGTCCCTTGGGTTAATCGGTGTCATGAACGTCGCAATATCTGGAACAAAACAAGAACTTTTCTTGACTTTAACCGTTCCAGGCGTTAGCTCTCTTACCCGCCACGGGCGGGTATTGAGACCGGGGCCATGAGCGATATTTCCCGCCAGATCTGGGACATGAAATACCGGCTGAAAAAGGCCGACGGCACGCCCGTGGACGGCGACGTGGCCGAGACGTGGGCGCGTGTGGCGCTCGCGGCGGCGGCCGCCGAGACGCCCGAGAAGCGGGGCGAGCACGCCGTCGCCTTCGCGCGAGCACTCACCAATTTTCGATTTCTGCCCGCCGGACGCATCCTCGCGGGCGCGGGAACAGATCGCAGCGTCACGCTCTTCAATTGCTTCGTCATGGGCGCCATCGAGGATTCGATGGCCGGCATTTTCTCGCACCTGCGCGAAGCGGCGCTGACCCTGCAACAGGGCGGCGGCATCGGCTACGACTTTTCGACGTTGAGACCAAAGGGCGCGTTGGTGAAAGGCGTCGGCGCAGATGCGTCGGGACCCGTCTCCTTCATGGATGTGTGGGATGCGATGTGCCGCACCATCATGAGCGCGGGCTCCAGACGCGGCGCCATGATGGCGACCCTCTCCTGCGATCACCCCGACATCGAGACGTTCATCGATGCCAAGCGCGAACCCGGCCGCCTCACGAACTTCAATCTTTCCGTGCTGGTGAGCGACGCTTTCATGGATGCGGTCAATGCCGACGCGGATTGGGAGCTTATCTTCGGCGGCAGGGTCTATCGCACAGTGAAGGCACGCACTTTGTGGAATCGCATTGTCCGCGCGACCTATGAAACGGCCGAGCCAGGCGTGATTTTCATCGACCGCATCAACGACGAAAACAATCTCGGCTATTGCGAGTCGATCCGTGCGACGAATCCCTGCGGCGAACAACCGTTGCCGCCCTATGGGGCTTGCCTGCTTGGATCGATCAATCTTGCCAAGCTCGTGAAGCAACCCTTCGACGACGATGCGCATATCGACCTCGACGAACTCGCAGGCCTGACGCGCACAGCCGTGCGCATGCTCGACAACGTCATCGACATTTCCCGCTTTCCGCTGCCGGAGCAGCGCGCCGAAGCAATCGCCAAACGCCGTATTGGCCTCGGCGTGACAGGTCTCGCCGACGCTCTCATCTTCTGCCGCGCCCGCTACGGCTCGAGCGAGAGCGTGGCGTTGATCGATTCGTGGCTGTCGACGTTGAGCGATGCGGCCTATCTCGCGTCCGCCGAGATCGCAGGTGAAAAAGGTTCCTTTCCGTTGTTCGATGCGCACGAATTCCTCTCGCGTCCATTCACGCTGCGCCTGCCGCAGCACATTCGCGCCGCCATCGCCAAGAACGGCATGCGCAACGGGCTGCTCACCTCCATCGCGCCGACCGGCACGATTTCGCTGTTCGCCGGAAACGTGTCGAGCGGCATCGAGCCGGTGTTCGCCTACAGCTTCACGCGAAAGGTTTTGCAGGCCGACGGCTCCGCCCGCCAGGAGATCGTCGAGGACTATGCCTACCGCGCGTTTCGGGCACGTTTCGGCAGCGACGCCAAACTGCCCGACTATTTCGTCAATGCCCAAACACTCTCGCCCGCCGATCACCTCGCCGTGCAGGCGGCAGCCCAGCGCCATATCGATAGTTCGATTTCCAAAACGATCAACGTACCGGGCGACATCTCGTTCGAGGAATTCAAAGGTGTTTATCTCAGTGCTTACGAACTCGGCTGCAAGGGCTGCACAACCTACCGCCCGAACGAGGTGACGGGCGCGGTGCTGCAAGCCACAGACCCTCCGGCTTCTGAAATCCGTGAGGAACCGGCCGCCGCGCCGAACCCGCCTAGACCGCGCGAGACCAGCGGCGGCGTCGTCTACATGACGCGTCCGCTCGACCGTCCCGAGGTGCTGATCGGGCAGACTTACAAGATCAAATGGCTCGACAGCGACAACGCCTTCTACATCACCGTGAACGACATCGAGAAAGACGGCCGCAGGCGACCGTTCGAGGTCTTCATCAATTCCAAGAACATGGAGGCCTATGCCTGGGCGGTGGCGCTCACGCGCATGATCTCGGCCGTGTTCCGGCGCGGCGGCGATGTTTCCTTCGTGGTCGATGAGCTGAAAGCCATCTTCGACCCACGTGGCGGGCAGTGGAGCCAGGGCCGCTATGTGCCGTCACTGATGGCGGCAATAGGCGAAGTGATCGAGAAGCACATGATCGACATCGGCTTCATTACGCCCAATGAGTCGCTGTTGGTGCCAGAAGAACGCCGCGCTGTCGCGGTGGCGGCCGAGGGAGCGCCGGCCCGCTTTTGTCCGCGCTGCAGTTCGGCGAGCTTCGTGCGCATGGAGGGTTGCGACACATGCCTTGCCTGCGGCTATTCACGTTGCGGCTGATTCCGGTTTAGTTTCCTCGGCCGGATAGTCACATCACACCGCATTCCAAATGAACACGCCGTTTGTCATCACCAACGAAAACGCGCGGGCGCTGATTCTCGCGCGCAGCGGACTATCCGGTGTGCGTCAGGAAGGCGGCACGCGGGCTCTTGGTCCGCTCATAAGAAAACTTGGTTATGTGCAGCTCGATTCCATCCGCATCGTCGAAAGAGCGCACCATCACATCCTGTTCTCGCGCCACACCACCTACCGGCCGCACCATCTCGAGAAGTTGCAGGCCAAAGTACCGGAGCTGTTCGAACATTGGACGCACGATTCGTCCCTCATCCCGCTCGAGCACTATCCGCATTGGCGGCACCGTTTTGCGTTCGTGCGCTCGCGCATTGCTCTATGGCGTCAACGCTTCGGTGACGACCGCGTGCTCAAAACGGTGCGAGACCACATTGCCGCACATGGCGCCGCACGGGCGCGCGACTTTGCCCATTTGGGCGGCCGCACGGGACCGTGGTGGGGTTGGGGTCCGGCCAAAGCTGCGCTCGAATATCTCTGGCGCACCGGTGAGCTGGCTGTACTCCAACGCGACGGCTTCGAGAAGATCTACGATCTTTCCGAACGCGCCATTCCGCCGTCCTTGCGCGAGGCGAAGCCGACGCGGCGCGACACGATCGCCTGGTCTTGCAGCCAAGCGCTCGAGCGTCTTGGCGCAGCAACACCGAAAATGCTCTCCGACTTCTGGGATCATGCATCGATCGCGGAAGCGGCAAACTGGATTGAAGCGGAAAAGAAGGAGGGCCGCCTCATCGACGTGACGTTGGAAGGCGCATCCGGGATGCGCGGGTTCGTGGCAGTGGCCAGGCCCGACATCGAAGCCCGGCTTGCGGACTTGCCGCATCCGACCAGCCGGCTCCGCGTTCTTTCGCCTTTCGATCCCGTGCTGCGCGATCGCGGGCGGCTCGAGCGCATCTTCGGTTTCGATTACCGCATCGAGATTTATGTACCCGGTCACAAGCGACAATATGGCTACTACGTGTTTCCTCTTCTCGAAGGCTCACGCTTCGTCGGACGCATCGACATGAAAGCGGAGCGGGCAAAGGACCGCCTCGCGGTCAAAGCGCTGTGGCTGGAACCGCGCTTCACGCTGAGCACAGTCCGTCGCGGCAAGCTCGACAGAGAATTGCTCCGCCAGGCCAGGCTCGGGGCGGTTCGCGACATTGCATTCCCGCAATCGGCTGTGAAAGTGCGATCGCACCGATGACCTATTCCAGCCGATTCTTCCTTTATGCACCACTTGCGCTGTTCCTCGTTCTTGCCGCCGGAGTCAGTGCGAACTGGTGGATCGTGGCGCGCGCGCTCTCCGACAAGCTGGATTCGCTGAACGGCCGGCCAGCCATGCCAGGCGTAATCCTCACCTTTTCGGCGAAACAGATCAGCGGCTTTCCCTTCAATCTGGACGTCGTTTTCCACGACTTCCGGATCGAGGTGCAGACGGCCCACGGCCCTTCATCGTGGCGCACGCAGGATTTCGCGCTTCACGCGCTTGCCTACGGCCGCGAGCAGATGATTTTCGAGGCGGCAGGAAAACAGCGCCTGAGCTGGATCGATCTTGCGGGTGGCCGTCACGCAATGCCCTTTGAAGTGGGCGAGTGGCACGCGAGCAGCATCGTCGATGGCGGCCGGCTTTCGCGCTTCGACATGGACCTGATCGGTTTCGGCTCGCCGGCCCTGACGGCCGCCCGCATCGGGCTTCATGCCCGCGTCAATCCGAAAGCGGATGTGATCGATGTGGCTGGCGAAGTCGATTCGTTGACGCAAACGGCTCAACCGCCATCCCTGTTCGGCCCGACAATCGTGCGCGCGCGGTTATCCGCATCGGCGTCGCCATCGCAGTCATTCGCCGCGATCCGCGCAGCAGGGGCAAGTTGGGAGAGCGCACTGGAAGGCTTTCGCCGAAGCGGCGGCACCCTGCATATCGACGCGGTGGATCTTGCCTGGGACCGCGTCAGCGCCATGGGCACCGGAACGCTTTCGCTCGGCGAGGCCCATGGCGTCCAAGGATTCGTCGATTTAAAGGTTGCGGGCATCGAGACGCTGCTTGACGTTGCTGCGCGCAGACACGTCCATGGCGGCGCCCGTCAAGGCATTGGCAATGCGCTGCTCGATCGCGCAGCCAAGTCAGGGAGCAACCAGTCGGGGCAGCTTGGCGCCGTTGTCGCGTTTCACGACGGCGTGGTCAGCGTGGGCGACGTGCCGGCGACAACGGAAGAACCGCTTTATTAGCGGCGCAGCGCACGCGGTTTCTTCTTCACCGGTACATTGCGGCCGAAGTTGACTTCGGCGCTATCCTGTCCCGCATCGACAATTCCGCGACGGATGGCGCGGGTGCGGGCGAAAAGCCTGTACAGAGCCTCGCCGTCGCTCCACCGAATCTGGCGCTGCAGCGCGCTCAGGTCCTCGCTGAAACGTCCCAACACTTCGAGCACCGCATCTTTGTTGTTGAGAAAGACATCGCGCCACATGGTGGGATCGGAAGCGGCGATGCGCGTAAAATCGCGAAAGCCGCCCGCGGAATATTTGATCACTTCGCCTTGTGTGACCGTCCGCAGGTCATCGGCGGTTCCCACGATGTTATAGGCGATGAGATGCGGCACATGGCTGGTGACGGCGAGCACCAGATCGTGGTGCTTGGCGTCCATCACATCCACCTTGCTGCCCAACCTCTCCCAGAACGTCTTGACGGAACTGACGGCGCGTTTGTTGGTGCCCTTTTGCGGCGTCAGGATGCACCAACGGCCGTCGAAGAGCTCCGCAAATCCGGCTTCCGGGCCAGAACGTTCAGTGCCCGCGATAGGGTGGGCGGGAACAAAATGGACGCCGCGGGGAATGTGCGGCGAAACATCCGCGATCACCGCGCACTTGACCGAACCGACATCGCTGACGATGGCACCAGGCTTCAGGTGCTGCGCGATCGCCTTTGCCAGAGCGCCAAAGACGCCGACCGGGGTCGCCAGGATCACGAGATCGGCACCTTTCACGGCCGAAGCAGCGCTGTCGCTGAGCCTATCGGCGAACCCGAGTTTTCGGGCACGTTTGAGCGTCTCGGCGCGATGAGCGTGGCCAACGACCTCGCGCGCCAAATGACCACGCCTTATGCCGTGGGCGATGGACGAGCCGATGAGCCCGACGCCAAGGATCGCGACACGATCGAACAGGGGCTTGGTCATTTGCGACCCGCAAATGCACCAAGCGCCGCGACGGCGGCGCGATTGGCTTCCTCGCTGCCGACCGTCAGCCGAAGACAATCGGGCAAGCCGTAGTTCATCAGGCGGCGCAGAATGACCCCATGGCTGCACAGGAATGCGTCGGCGTCGCGCGCAGTCATGCCCTTGTCATGCGGGAAATGGATGAGGACGAAATTTCCGACACTGTCGTCGACGCGAAACCCGAGCTTGCGTATCTCGTCGGTCAGCCAGTCACGCCATCTTTCATTGTGCGCGAATGCCCGTTCGACATGGGCGCGATCCTTAAGGGCTGCCGCTGCCGCGCGCTGGGCGGGAACGTTGACGTTGAACGGCCCACGGATGCGGTTCAAAACGTCGGCAACCTTTGCCGGGCAGTAGGCCCAGCCCACGCGTAGGCCCGCAAGCCCATATATTTTCGAAAAGGTGCGCGTCATCACCACGTTCTGGAAATTCGCGACCATCTCGATGCCGGACTCATAATCGTTGCGCCGCACATATTCGCAATAGGCCGCGTCAATCACGAGGAGAATATCGGGACGGAGACCAGAGTGCAGTCGACGCACTTCGTTATGGCGCAGATACGTGCCGGTCGGGTTGTTTGGGTTGGCGAGATAAACAAGACGCGTCTTCGGCGTAACGGCGGCCAGCATCGCATCGACGTCGGCGCGCAGGTTCTTTTCCGGCACGGGCACCGGCACGGCACTATTGGCGAGGGTATCGATTTTGTAGAGCAGGAAGGCGTGCGCGGAGAACAGAACTTCGTCGCCCGGGCGCAGATAAGCGTTCGAAAGCATGGTGAGAAGTTCACCCGAGCCGTTGCCGCAGACGATGCGCGCGGCATCGAGGCCGTATGTCTCGGCGATGGCATCGCGCAAGAGCTTCACGCTGCCGTCGGGATAGAGGTCCAGGTCTTGCGCGACGGATTTGAACGCCGCGATTGCGAGCGGGCTGGCGCCCGTCGCGGACTCGTTCGACGAGAGCTTGAAG
>Ga0105241_10003840_pt1 | contig 11139 bp, 9 predicted proteins | sample KBSC64metaG_FD_80422 | JGI IMG/M metagenome (GOLD analysis project Ga0105241, IMG submission 80422) | Corn rhizosphere microbial communities from Kellogg Biological Station, Michigan, USA - KBS C6-4 metaG | ecosystem: Host-associated > Plants > Roots > Rhizosphere > Soil | place: Michigan, USA...
GGCCGTCCAGCAAGTGCTCGACCTCTGCGACAGCTTGCGCGGCCCGACGCCGCCGGCCCCTTGGCGCGAGCAGATGACCGAGCTTCTCGCCGACAACGAGGCCGGCGGCAACGCCCTGCGGAGCATCGCGCTGCGCGAGACGCCGTTCGACGCGGTGGGCACAGACCACCGCGTCCCTTTCGTGCGCAGCGTCGTGTGGGCGATCGGCCTGACCGATCCCGGTGACGCGGTCCCGCTGCTCATCCGCATCACCGATCTGTACGGCGAGCCGGGGCGCGGGCGCGAATACCGCTCCGTCGCGGTCACCGCGGTCGAGGCGCTCGGCTGGATCGGCGGCGAGCGCGCGTTGCCGGCGCTGCGGCAGATCAAGGCGGCGGCGAAGCTCGGCGACGTCCGGCGGGCCGCGTCCCGCGAGCTCGACCAGACCCTGGGCGAGGCGCACCTCTCGCGGGCCGACGTTCCCGAGTGGCAGGCCGAGAGCTTCGAGCTCGATCGGGACGGCCTGCGCGTCATCCCGCTCGATCACGGCTACACGGCCACGATCCAGCTGGACGCCGACGGGACCGTCTCCCTCTTCTACAACCGCCCGACCGGCCAGCGGATCTCAGGGTCCGGCAACCCGCCCGGAGTACGCGCCGACAGCCTTCGCGAGGTGTCCGAGATCGCGGCGAACCTCCGCACGGTCGTCTACGCCGAGCGCTATCGTCTCAAGCAGCTGATGCAGGATCAGCGGACTCTGACATACGAGGACTGGCTGGAGTTCTACCTCGGCAATCCCGTCACCGGACGGCTGTGCCGATCGCTGGTCTGGGAGTCCTCGATCGACCACGGCGAGCACTGGCAACGCTTTCTGCCGGTCTGGAGCGCACGGCGCGAAGCGTGGCTGCGCCTCGGGGAGGACGGCGTGTCGCACGACATCGCCGAGGAGTCGCAGGCGCGCGTCGTCGATCCGGCGGCCATGACCGCCGGCGAAAAGCGGGCCTGGACCGCACAGCTCCGCAAGCTCCGGCTGAAGCAGCCGTTCGAGCAGGCGGATATCGCGTAGTGCGACAATGTCGGCGTGACGGATGATCCCACGCCGGCAGACGGTGGCGAACCGCGAGGCGGACCAGTCACCATCGCCTACATCGCCGAGACCGCCGGAGTATCCGTCCCCACCGTCTCGAAGGTGCTCAACGGCAGATCAGGGGTCTCCGACGACACCCGGGCACGGATCGAGGCCCTGATCGCCCGCTACGGCTACCGCAAGCCGCCCAACCGCAGCAACACCGTGGAGCTGGTCTTCCGCGAACTGGCGAGCATGTGGGCCGTGGAGATCATCCGGGGCGTGGAGCAGGTGGCCCGGCGCAACCGGATCGGTCTCATGGTCTCCGAGTTCGGGCTGCACGACGTCGCGCCGACCCCCATGGACGACATGGTGGAGCGCCGCCCGAAGGCCGTGCTGTCCGTGGCGCAGTTGTCGGACGCCGAGCGCGAGCAGCTGGCCGCGCGAGGCATCCCGTTCGTGGTCTTCGACCCCATCACCGAGCTGCCCGACGACGTCCCCTACGTCGGCGCGACCAACTGGCGCGGCGGGCAGGCCGCGACGAAGCACCTGATCGAGCTCGGCCACCGGCGCATCGCCGTGATCCGCGGGCCGGTGGGGCAGCTGTGCTGCGACGCCCGGATGGCCGGCTACATCTCGGCGATGGCCATGGCGGGACTGCCCGTCGACCCGGCCCTGACGATCGAGGCGCCGCTGAACCGCGAGGACGGCCGCGCCGCGGCCCGCCGTCTGCTGGCCCCGGCCGACCGGCCGACGGCGGTCTTCGCCGCGAACGACATGCAGGCGTTCGGCGTGTACCAGGCGGCGCGTGAATCAGGGCTGCGCATCCCCGAGGACCTGAGCGTGGTCGGCTTCGACGACGTGCCGGTGGCCGCGTGGGCGGATCCTCCGCTGACCACGGTGCACCAGCCGCTGGTCGAGATGGCGGTCGCGGCCACCGAGCTGGCTCTGGCGCTGGGGCGGGGTGAGGAGCCGCCGCAGACCGGGGTGGAGATCGCGACGACGCTGACCGTGCGGGAGAGCACGGCCAGTCCTCAAGGCCGACGGTAGTCGTCGAAACTTTCGGGGATTCGCGGGGTTCGCCGGTTCGCGCGCCGTTCCTGCTGGGCCGTCTCTGAACTGCTGAATTCTTCCTTGCCGCGCTCCGGCGAGCCTTGATGGCGTGCGATGGCGGCTTGACCTGGGCTCCTTCGCATATCTACGTTCCGGGAAAGTATCTGTGCCCTGATGCGAAACCTCTCTGGCTGATCGAAAGACAGTTGCCTTGCGTCCCACGGCGCGAAGCGGCAGTCATCCTCGAGTTGGGAGAATCCGCGTGTTGATCAGAAGACCCGGCATGGTCCGGTCTCGATGGACGGCCCTGCTGGCGGGCTTGGCGCTCGTCGGCGCGGGGGCCATACCCGGCGTCATGGCGTCGCCCGCGGCGGCGGCCACGGGAGTCGGTGTTACCGTTAACGCGACGACCGGCCTCGGTGCGGTCCCCGCGAACGGCGTCGGCCTGAACACCGCCGTCTACGACGGCAACATGAACGACGCCGCCGCTCCCGGCCTGATCAAGGCCGCCGGGATCGACGCCCTGCGCTACCCGGGCGGCTCCTACTCGGACATCTACAACTGGCAGACCAACGTCGCCCAAGGCGGCTACGACGCGCCGAACACCAGCTTCGCCGACTTCATGGGCACCGCGAAGGCGGCCGGCGCGCACCCGATCATCACGACGAACTACGGCACCGGTACCCCGGCGCTCGCCGCGGCGTGGGTCCAGAACGCCGACGTGACCAACAACTACGGCATCCAGTACTGGGAGGTCGGCAACGAGGTCTACGGCAACGGGACCTATGGCGCCAACTGGGAGGCGGACAGCCACTGCACCGACTCCTCCGGCAAGCCGATCCCGTCCGGCACCTCCCCGTCGCAGACCTACAACTGCGGCCCGAGCGTGTACGCGAGCGGCCTGCTCTCCTACATCTCCGCGATGAAGGCCGTGAGCCCGTCGATCCACGTGTGCGCGGTCCTGACCACGCCCGGGTTCTGGCCGGACAACGTCACCAACGCCACGACCAGCCCGCTGTCCTGGAACCAGACCGTGCTCACGGCGCTGGGTTCGAAGACGGACTGCGTCATCGTGCACTACTACCCGGCGTACTCCGGGATGACCACGGCGCAGGCGCTGGCCACCACCACGGACATCTCCGGCGTCGTGTCCACCCTGAAGTCGGAGATCACGCAGTACGCCGGCGTGAACCCGGCGAACGTGCCGATCGTGGTCACCGAGACCAACGACAGCATCGCCAACGACACCCAGCCCGGTGCGCTGTTCGCCGCCGACATGTACATGTCGTGGATGGAGAACGGCGTCACCAACGTCGACTGGTGGGACCAGCACAACGGGCCGGGCACGCCGAGCATCATCGACGGCGCGCAGGACTACGGCGACTACGGGATGTTCTCCTCCGGCGCCAACGGCAGCGGCGTCACCGAACCGCCGGTGGACACGCCGTTCGCGCCGTACTACGGCCTGCAGATGCTGACCAAGCTGGCCGCGCCGGGGGACCAGATGGTCGGTTCGAGCTCGGGGAACTCGCTGGTGCGGGTGCACGCGGTGCGCCGGGCCGACGGGAGCCTCAGTGTCCTGATCGACAACGAGGATCCGACGAATTCCTACACCGCGAACCTCTCCTACAACGGGTTCACGCCGGCGGGCAGCCCGACGGTCTACACCCTGGCCAACAACGGCACGAGCATCACCTCGGCGACGCAGAGCTCTGCTTCGTCCGTGACCGTGGCGCCGTACACGCTCACCGTGGTGTCCGTTCCGGGCAGCGGCGGAGGCGTCGCCACCGCACCGAGCCCGCCCGGGCAGCCGACGGTCTCCAACCTCAGCTCCAGCACCTCCGGCAACACCTCGGGTGTGGCGACCTTGAGCTGGTCCGCCTCGGCTCCGGGCACGTATCCCGTCGCGAAGTACCAGGTCTACCAGCTCGGCAGCGGCGGAAGCAGCACCCTGGTGAGCAGCCCCACGTCGCCGACGCTCAATCTCAGCGGCCTGACGATCGGGACGAGCTATTCCTACGACGTGGTCGCGGTGGACACGCACGGCAATCCGTCTCTGCCCTCGGCACCCGTCACGTTCACGGTTCCACCTCCGGCCAACGCCACGTGTGCGGTGCACTACGCGGTCAGCAACTCCTGGCCGGGCGGTTTCGGCGGGACGATCACCATGACGAACCGCGCGGCGACCGCGATCAACGGCTGGACGTTGACGTTCTCCTGGCCCGCTGCGGGCGAGGCCGTCTCCTCCGGGTGGAACGGCACGTGGACGCAGAGCGGGCAGGCGGTCACGGTCGTCAACGCGAGCTGGAACGCCACCATCGCGGCGAACGGAGGCACGGTGAGCCTCGGATTCAACGGCACCGACACCGGCCAGGCCCCGGCCCCCGCGGCCTTCTCGATCAACGGGACGGTGTGCGCGAACAACTGAGTCCTTCGGCCCGCTGAGGCCGCCAGTCCGCCTTCTCGCGGTCTCAGCGGGCACCCGCCGGGGCTCAGCAAGGCTGCATCCGCTGTTCCCGATGCCGCCGGCCGGCGTGCTCGAACAAGGTGATCAGCACTTCCTTGCCCGAGGCGCGCACGCGGGCGTCGCACAACACCACCGGGATCCCCTCGTCGAGGTCGAGCGCCGCGGCGACCTCCTCCACGAGATAGGCCCGCACACCGGGGAACTGGTTCACCGCGACCACGAACGGGATCTGCCGGTGCTCGAAGAAGTCGATCGCCGGGAACGAGGCCTCCAGCCGGCGGGTGTCGGCCAGCACCACCGCGCCGAGCGCGCCGTATGCCAGCTCGTCCCACAGGAACCAGAAGCGGTCCTGCCCTGGCGTGCCGAACAGGTACAGCGTCAGGCCCTCGCGGATGGTGATCCGGCCGAAGTCCATCGCGACGGTCGTCGTGCTCTTGCGGTCCACCGCGCCGAGGTCGTCGATGTCGCGGCCGGCCTCGGTCAGCGGCTCCTCGGTGTGCAGCGGCCGGATCTCGCTGACCGCGCCGACCAGGGTGGTCTTCCCCACGCCGAAGCCCCCGGCGATGAGGATCTTCAAAGCGATGTCGCTAGAGCGCTCGGAGTCCATTGATCACTTCCCTGAGGATCCGTTCGTCGGGCAGGTCGGTCGGCAGCAGCGGGGCGGACACCCGGACGAGGCCGGCCTCCAGCAGGTCCGACAGGATGACCCGGACCACGCCCAGCGGCAGGCCGCAGTCCGAGGCCAGGTCCGCCACCGAGCACGGTGCGGGCTCGCACAGGTCCAGAACGGCGGTGTGCTCCGGCCCGAATCCGGCCTCCGGGCCCGGCCGGCCGCGGGTCGCGATCAGCGCGAGCAGGTCGAAGACCTCGCGCACCGGCCGGGCCCGGCCGCGGGTGAGCGCGTAGAGGCGCACGATCGGGCCCGCCTCCTCGTCGAACCAGAGGGCCTGCGGGCCCGACGGCTCCGGGCGGAGATCCGCCGGGGGGAACGGATCTCGCCTCGGCCGCCGGTGGTGGCTGGGCTCCGGCGGGCCCGCGGTCATGGCCGGCCGGCCGCGCCGGTGTGCGGCCGCGGCGCGGCGGTCAGGTGCTCGCCGACCCGCCGCACCAGGCGCGCCATCTCGTAGGCGATCAGCCCGACGTCGGCGTCGGCCTCGCTGAACACCGCCAGGCCCGCGCCGGTCCCGGCCGCCATCACGAACAGGAACCCGCGGTCGAACTCGATCATCGTCTGCCGTACCGCCCCGGTGTCGAAGTGCCGCGAGGTGCCCTTGGCCAGGCTGTGCAGGCCGGATGCGACCGCGGCCAGGTGCTCGCCGTTCTCGCGGCTGAGGGCCGCCGACGCCGCCAGCGGCAGTCCGTCCGCGGACAGCACCATGGCGCACTGCACCGCCCGGACCTGGCCGACCAGGTCGTCGAGCAGCCAGTCGAGGTCGCCGGGCGGTCGGGTGCGTGCCTGGGTCATCCGGATCCCCTTCGGTCGTCCCGGTCGTTCTCGTCATCCGTGTCGTTCTCGTCGTGCTCAGCCGTGCCGGCCCGGCCGAGCGTCCATCCGTTCTGGAAGGCGGTCATCGTGGCGCGCACGTCGTCGGGTGAGCGCGGCGGTCGGCCCGGGCGGTCTTCGGAGCCGTCGTGCCCGTTCGCCGTCGTCGGCACCTGGTGCCCGCGCAGCTGCGGAGCCAGGCTGGTCTGCCGGATCCGGCGCGGCAGCCCGTTCTCGCCCACGGAAACCGGCGTCCGCCGGACGGGGGTGCGCGGCGCTTCGTCGACCGGCCGGGCCGGTTCCCGGAGGTCGGGTTGCTCTTCCCTGGTGTCGGGTTCTTCCAGGGCGTCGGGCTCTTCCAGGACGGAGACCGGCACCCGGACCTGGGCGACGGTGCCGCCGCGCTCGGACATGCGTAACAGAACGTTGACGCCGTGCCGCCGCGCCAGCCTGCTGACGACGAACAGCCCGAGCCGGTCGCTGTCGAACATGTCGGTCTGCCGGGCGTCGGCGAGCCGCGTGTTCGCCTCGGCCAGCGCCTCCGGGCCCATCCCGAGCCCGGTGTCCTCGACCTCGACGACGCACTCGTGATCCGCCCGTACCGCGCGGACCGCGACCCGCGCGTCGGGCGGCGAGAACAGGGTCGCGTTCTCCACGAGTTCGGCCACCAGATGTGTCAGGTCGGCCACCGCGCCCCCGCTGACCTGGTCGGCGGGGACCCGGTGCACGTCCACCCGGGCGAAGTCCTCGACCTCGGCGATCGCCGAGCGCAGCACGTCCAGCAGCGGCACCGGCCGCCGCCAAGCGCGGCCGGGGGCCTGGCCGGACAGGATGATCAGGCTCTCGGCGTGCCGCCGCATCCGGGTGGCCAGGTGGTCCAGCCGGAACAGGTCCTCGACCTCGGCCGGATCGGCCACCCGGCGCTCCATCGCGTCCAGCAGCGCCAGCTGCCGGTGGACCAGGATCTGGCTGCGCCGGGCCAGGTTCAGGAAGACGCGCGCGACGCCGCTGACCATCTCGGCCCGCTCGACGGCGGCCTCCAGGGCTGCGCGCTGCACCACGGCGAGCGCCTCGGCCACCTGTCCGACCTCGTCGTTGAAGCGGCTGCCGAGGATCTGGCGGGCCTGGCCGGCATGGTCGGTCCGGTCGGTCAGGTCGGCCCGGTGGGTCTGGCCCGTCCGGTCGGCCTGGCCGCTCCGGTCCGTTCCGGTGGCGTCGCGCGCTCCGGCCGGCAGCGGCGCGGCCTGTTCGAGGTCGACGGTGCCGCCGGCCCGCAGCCGGGAGATCGCGGCGGGCAGCCGGCGGCCGGCCAGGTCCAGCGCGTCGTCCCGGAGACCGACCAGCTCCACCACCAGGCCGCGTCCGACCCGTACCGACACCGGCAGGCTCACGAGCACGGCCAGCAGTCCCAGCACCGCCGCCGCCTCGGTCCCGCTCGACGGCTGGGCGGCGACCCGCGCCTGGGCCAGCGCGTCGCCGACACCTCGGGCGTCGTCGATCGCGGCGGTGTAGGCGTCGTAGACGTCGGCGGTGGCGATACCGTGCCTCGTCACCTGCTCACGCAGCGCCGGAAGCCGGTCGAAGGCGGCCAGGGCCGTGCGTATCCGGGCCCTGAGTTCGGGACCGAGCGCGTCGATCGACACCGCCGCTGAGGTCGTTCCGGCGCGCGCGGCGGTGACCGCGGTGTCGGTCGCCGATGCCGCGGCGGTGAAGGAACCGGCCTGTGGGCTCTGCTGTGTCAGAAGCCTGACAGCAGCCGCGCGCTCCTGCGAGAGAGCGGCTTGAGCGTCGGCCATGGTGGCGCGGACCGGTTTTTCCGAGGCGGTGACTTGCTGTTCGGCGTATGTGCTCCGGATCGCGGTCACCGCGGCCAGTCCCCAGAGCGCCATCAGAGCGATGACGGGGACGGCCAGAAGAGCGACGATCTTCGCGCGGATGGTGCGCGGCCGCAGTCCCCAGGACGTGCCGGGCTTCGTCGGTCGAGGTGGGAACTGGCGAAGGTCAGGCGAGGGGGCGGTAGCGGTAGCGGTGGCGGAGCGGCGGTGGCGTCCGTTGGTGGACTGATACATCACGGGCTAGCGCTTCTGCGAGGTCGGGGTCGCGCGGACCGCCTGGGCGGCGGCCGCTCCGGGTAATCGCGCGGGGGCGGTGCGGACGCCCGAGGTCGGCGACAGCGCGACGAACGCCCATGCCAGGAACAGGTAGGACCCGAGCAGCACGGTCATCGGCACGACGAAGTCCATGCCCGAGGCGCCGGCCGGCGTCGGCGCGCCGGGATCGACGCGCACGTGGGCCGCGGCCATTCCGGTGTAGTGCATGGCGGTCACGGCCACCCCCATGACCAGCGAGGCGCCGAGCGCCGCCGGCGGCGTGTGCATCGTCAGGGTGAACCACAGCGCCACGGTCGCGGCCACCACCGCGATCGCGACCGAGAGCAGCACCGTCCCGTTGTCGTAGCGGACGGTCCCCGCCACGTGCATCGCGCTCATGCCCAGGTAGTGCATGGCGGCGACGCCGACCCCCATGATCGGCCCGCCGAGCGCCAGCGCCACCGCGCGCGACCGCAGGTGTCCGACCACGAACACGCCGAACCCCACGACGACGACGGACACCACGAGGCTGGCGAAGGTCAGCGGCGCGTCGTAGCGCACCGCGCTGCCCGAGACGGCGAACCCGATCATCGCGATGAAGTGCATCGTCCAGATGCCGATGCCCATCGCCACCGACGACTGCACCAGCCACCCACGCCGTGCCCGCCCGCTCACGGCCAGCGCCCGCACCATGCAGCGCAGCCCCAAAGCTCCGCCGACACACGCCATGGCATAGGACAGGGCAGGCGCCACCCATCCGAACCCGAGCTCTGTCGTGGAGCCCATCGGTCCCATCGGTCCCATCCTGCCTCCCGGCCGGAAACCTCCTCGGAGGCACTGACGATGGCACGATCGGAGGACGCTTGTGAGGCTTTTCCGCAAAACGTCCCCCACCAGGGGTGATGGTGTCGTGACTCTGAGTCGGACCGGGGTCCCGTCTCGAAGGGCGGGCCGCCGCCGAGCCGACTACGGTGGAAACGAAGCCGAGGCCGGGCCCGCCCAGCCTTGCGGGTGGATTGTCCGAATAGAGGCATATGAGAATCTTGCGGTGTCATCGCCGTCCGGCTTGACGCCTGTATCAACCATGTTATGGTTTCGATGCCTCACCCGGTCATATCCGGGAAATGCACGAGGCTTTCCGGGGACGCCGACCGCTGCGGTCGAGCGTCCTTTTTGTATAAGGATCGTGATCTGCCCGAGAGGGGCTTGTCCATGCGGGCTTTCCGCCGACACCCGGTTATCTTGACCGCCTCCGCCGCCGTGGCCCTTGTGGGCCTGGCCGCCACAACCGCCGTGGCCTCGCCGAGTCACCACTCGGGGTACCAGGCCACGGGGAGCGGGCGTCACCACCGGCCGGCGCCGGCCCCGTCCTCGCCGTCGACGTCGGCTTCCCCCACGGCGCCGGTGCCCACTTCGAGCCCGAGTGTGCCGAGCACGTCCGCTTCGGCCCCTGCCTCCTCCAGCGCGCCGAGCGCCACCAGCACGCCGAGCACGCCCGGCACGTCCAGCACGCCCAGCGCGCCGGCGTCCGCCAACCCGCTGGGCATCCCCGGCAGCTGGCGGACGGTCTTCAGCGACTCCTTCGCCAGCGACTCGGCCCTGGACACCAGCAAGTGGTCCACCGGCTGGAACGCCTCCGGCATCACCCGGCCGCCGAACTGGTCCGAGGACGACTGCTACGACCCGGCGCAGGTCTCGGTCGCCGGCGGCACGCTGAACCTCACCGCGATCCAGAAGGCCGTGAACTGCGGCCAGGCCAAGGACTACACCTCGGGCCTGGTCAACACCAACGGCAAGTTCAACTTCACCTACGGCGCCATGGAGGCGCGCATCTACCTTCCGGCCGGTTCGGACGGCAAGATCGCCAACTGGCCGGCCTTCTGGGCCGACGGCCAGAACTGGCCGACCGACGGCGAGACGGACGTGATGGAGGGCCTCGCCGGCGACGCCTGCTACCACTTCCACTCGACCGCCGGCGGCCCCGGCGGCTGCGCCAGCGGAACCTACACCGGCTGGCACACCTACGGCGCCGACTGGGAGCCGGGCTCGGTGACGTACTACTACGACGGCGTCGAGGTCGGCCAGATCACGACCGGCATCACGTCCGTGCCCCAGTACCTGATCCTCAACAACGCGGTCGGCGGCTACGGCGGCACGATTCTGGCCCCGGCGACGATGAAGGTCGACTACGTCAAGGTGTGGCAGCACTGAGGCGGACTGCCGATCGACTGCGGTGAGCGCGGGGTGGGTTTTCAGCGGGTCAGCTCTTCAGGGCTGCCTTGCGGAAGAACCGCCCAGTGATCCGGGCGGCGGTCCGGGACGGCAGCACGCGGCCGAAGACGAAGGTCTGGACGGTGTTGAGCCGGCCGTCGACGACGGCCGGACCGCGGCCGCGGAGGGCTTTGATCACGGTTTCGGCCACGTGCTCCGGCTGGCGCTTGCCGGGAACCGGGCGGGTGTTCATCGGGGTCTCGGTGGCGGCGGGGCTGACTGCCACGACCCGCACCCCCGTCTTGTTCGTCTCCGCCCACACCGCTCGGGTGTACGAGAGCACGAACGCCTTCGAGGCACCGTACGCTGCGTTGTACGGTGCCGGTGCGTACGCGGCGGTGCTGGCGATGTTCACGATCGCGCCGTGGCCGCGGGCGAGCATGCCGGGCAGCAGCAGCGAGGTGAGCTCCGTCACCGCTGCGGCGTTCAGATCTATCAGGGCCCGCATGCGGGCGGGGTCACCCTCGCTGTATAGAACATCGATCCGAACCGTCCGCCCGTCGATCTGACCTGCCTGGCGCATGCCGTCGAGGAAGCTTTCCTTGAACGGGCGACCACCCTCCTCAGTGGTACCAAGGAGCATCACCACGCGGGGAGGACGCTCGGCGGTTTGGGCCGCGGCTAAGGATGCCGCAGCCGAAAGCAAGGAAGCGAGCCCGCAAAGCAACAGAGTTCGCCGATCCATCACCGGATCACCTCGCTCACCATGGGAGTCCGGCCATACTACGCC
>Ga0105241_10003841_pt1 | contig 11136 bp, 9 predicted proteins | sample KBSC64metaG_FD_80422 | JGI IMG/M metagenome (GOLD analysis project Ga0105241, IMG submission 80422) | Corn rhizosphere microbial communities from Kellogg Biological Station, Michigan, USA - KBS C6-4 metaG | ecosystem: Host-associated > Plants > Roots > Rhizosphere > Soil | place: Michigan, USA...
ACCTTGTTGCGTCAGAGCTTGTGCGTGTCTGCAAGCCCGGCGGCAAAATTGCCATGGCGAACTGGACTCCGCAGGGCTTTGTCGGTCAGATGTTCAAGATCATCGCCCGCTACATCGCGCCAAACGGAATGCCCTCCCCCGTTCTCTGGGGCGATCAGGCGACGGTTTACGAACGCTTCCGCGAGGGCGTTCTCGACCTGCGCTGCACTTATCGCCACTACCAGTTCGAGTACCCGTTCCCGCCCGATGTGGTCGTTGATTTCTTCCGGGAGCATTACGGTCCCATGACGCGCGCCTTCGGAGCGCTCGATGCAGAAGGCCAAGCCCGGCTCAAGGCCGATCTCGTCGCTCTCTGGAGCGCCAACAACCGTGGCGTCGGCAACGCGACTCTTGTCGACTCGGAATATCTCGAGGTCATCGCGATCCGTGGTGACCGCGACCCCGATCTTCCGTTCATCCACTCAATTCCCATGAAGGATAAGAAAACCAACCGCCGCGCAGAACTCCTTGCGGATCGCATCGAAGAAGGCGCCGTCCGGCTCGCCGACTTTGCCAGGCGACTAACCGATGATGAATGGTCGACACCCACAACAGAAGGTGGCAGACAGGGCCGTCCCGCCGGCGTCATCGTGCATCACGTTGCCAGCATGTATCCCATCGAAACCGGGGTGGCCCAGGCTTCGGCATCCGGCAAAACTATCACCGATGTGACTTGGGACGTTGTAGCCGGAATCAATGCCAAGCATGCCGCCGAAAATATCGGCGCAGGGCGCGAAGAAACCATACAGCTTTTATTGAAAAATAGTAGGGAAGCGGCCGACGCAGTCCGGGCACTCACTGACGAAGAACTTGATCGCGCCTCTCCGTTTTCCCTTAGCTTCGGCGCTCCGATGACTGCTCAATTTGTTCTCGAAGATCACGCCGTCCGTCATAGCTGGCATCACCTTGAGCGACTTCGAAAGACACTCGGTCACCACACGGTCAATCCGTCTTCGCAACTCCGCTGATAATCATCGGCGGACTTGTGAGCCCAAGCCCGGACGACTTCCCCTGCGTCCGGGCTTCGACAGGCCAGTCGGCAATACGAAAGCTGGCGGCTATGGCTTCGGCTGATATTGCTGTTTGAGATCGTCGTCGTGCTTCTGCAGATCTTTCTGCGCGCCCTTGAACTGCCAATACGTCACGCCGAAGATGACTCCGAGACCGATCAGGATCACAAGTTCAAACCAGGGAAATTTGCGCTTCATTCAATGTCCATCCTATTCGACTGGAGTCGCTTTCGGCTTGCGCTTTGGTCCGCCGAGGTTTTCATTCAACAGGTAACAGATTTCGCGCATCTGCAAAACGGACGCCCCTCTGCGGCGCGGCTGCATCCAACCCTGCAGGAGGAGCAATGACCACAAACCCGAAGCCGACACATACTCAGCCCGGTGGTTACCAGGACCCACACGCCGAGCCAGACGACGGCGTCGTAAACGACTCTCTCGGATCAGTGGATATCGCAGACTCCACGGGCCTCGATGAAAGCAAAGAGACCGGGGATGCGAAGCGGCTCAACAAGAATACCCGGGAAGACTGATCGCTTCACCTCAGGACACCCGATCTCACCTAAACGAAAACCCCGGCACGGGCCGGGGTTTTTCAATGCTGAAGAACGCGTTAATTACGCCTTGGCGGTAACGCGATCTACTTCCTTGAGGCGGGCAGCCTTGCCGCGCAGTCCGCGAATGTAGAAGAGCTTGGAGCGGCGAACCTTATAGCTGCGAACCTTCTCAACCTTATCCACGACCTTGGAATTGAAGGGAAAGATGCGTTCAACGCCCTGCCCAAAGCTCATTTTCCGCACGGTAAAGGTGCCCTGAGGCCCCCGGTTTACCGAAATCACAAGGCCTTCAAATGCCTGTAGGCGTTCCTTATCGCCTTCTTTAATCTTCACTTGCACGCGAACCTGGTCGCCGGGCACGAAATCGGGGAGATCGGTGCGCTTCAGCTTATCTGCCAGGCGCTGCATTACTGGATGGATAGACATAGCTTCTTCCTGCTGATGGACTCAGAGTCTTGATTCTAACAGAGAAGCACCCCAAAAGCCTAGTTTCGGCGGCTTTTCACGCTTGACGTCAGCCGAGGACGTCCGTGCCTCAAGAGCCAGACAGGGCAGGTCCCCGGCGGATGACAATCTCAAAACTCGATCCGCGCCGCTAGCTGCGCCTTACGCTGATCGGTCAGAAGCACCGTCGCATTGCCGAAATTGGTGGCGTTATCCAGCGTCGAATTGATCGAGTGCGAATCGAACCGCACACTGTTGGTTACGTTGAAGGTCTCCCAGCGAAACTGTAGCCGAGTGTGTTCCGTGATCGAAAAAGACTTGTTCAATCCCGCATCCCAGTCGTAGTAGCCGTCGCCACGGAGTGGATTCCGGGTACCCGAGTCGCCTGGCAGCGTGTAATCGAAGGCGGCGAACACCGCCTGGGGATCTGCGAACCGCTGCCCCAGTTTCCCATGTTTAGTGGCGCTGGATGGAATCTTCGCTGTCTGTGTGGCCCATCCCTCGATGTCCCAGTTGGTCGGCCAGTTGCCCCCTTCATTCACTGCGAATGGAAGGCCGCTCGTCCAGCGAACGATGCCTGTCGTCTGCCATCCTCCGAGCACTGCGTCCACGAGCCGGTTGCTGGTTCGCAGGAAGCGCCTTCCATGCCCGGCCGGGATGTCCCAAACGTAGTTCGCGTTGAGCTGGTGAGTCGCATCGTAATCGGACACGCCGTAGAGCTGGTTGGGCGCCCAAGTATTGATGATCTGCGCATTGTTGTTCGCCCCAGAGGTGCTCAACCGTTCCGACTGCGAAGCGATGTCCATCGACTTTGAGTATGTGTAGTTCAAGTCCGCGAACATGCCCGAGCCAATTTGCTGCCTGTAGACCACCTGCAAAGCGTGGTAGTTGGAGTAGGCGATCGACCTCCATGCGTAGAGCGCTGAATACTGGTCGTGGTAGAAGCGATACGACGGATACGCACCAGAGGGATTGATCCCCGCGCCGGTTTGCGATTCAGGCAAATCCAGCGAGAACAGCGCGTAAGTCTCGTTGTAAAGATTCTGCTGGAAGACCTGGTACACGTTTTGCGTTGCCGATGCGGGACCCGCGCCATAGCCCAGGTCCACGTTGTCGAGCGCACCGAAGAGCTGTTCCCAGTAGGGATTTGGAGCTACCGAGCTCACATCTGTGCCCGCCCTGACCAGCTTTGACATCTGCGCCGCTTCAGCAAAGTAGGACGATCCGCCGGCCTTCAGATTGATGGGCATGGCCACATCTTCCTGCGCAAGCAAGCGGTGAGCCAACCGACCCACATAAGCTACTTCGATCGAAGAGCCGTTGTGCAGTTGTCGCGCAATCGAGAAATCGAGGAGATGAGAATAGGGAGTCTTGATCTTCGAATCCATCCCCCAGCTGATTGCGAACAGGGACGTGTCCGGGACCGCCGGGAACCCCCCCGGGGGCGCAGCGGGAATCACCTCGGCAGGAATTGTCGTCAAGTCTGTGAAGCGAGGCGCAGAGCCCACTTCAACGGAACCCGGCACATTCGAAATCTGCGAAGAGAGCCCGAAGGAGCCTGTGGTATCGAACGTATTTACCGTCGCGGCGCCAAAATGGTCAAACACCATCGAATAACCGGCACGAATACTGCTCTTTCCATCGCCGAATAGCTTGTTCAGGAAGCCATCTCTTGCATTTGGCGAATACGCAAATGCGATTCTCGGTCCGATGTCTTTCTTCTCCATCTTCCAGAAGTCGGGTTTTCCGTTTGATCGCCCATTCAAATCGAACCCGATCTCACCCACCGCGTTCGCAGCGCCACCCTGGGCGGCCTGCGATGCACTTCCCAGAAAATAGTCCGTCAATGCGTATGGACTGCAGGTTCCACCAGAAACCTTGCATGTTCCAACCTGCGTTCCGGTGGTTTCGACCGGCGGCTGCAGAAGCGAGTAACGAACTCCGTAAGTGATTGTCAGATTCTTCAGGGCCTTCCAGGAATCCTGCGCGTAAAACTCATACTCGTTCCAACGGTAGTCGCGCTTGAGAGGTGTTCCGAGTGGCAGCGCGGTGCCTTCTTTCGTGTAGTTGTAAACGGCGTCTCCTTCCGTGACTATTCCAACATCACTCAGAAGGGCCCCGTTGTAGCGGTTTTTGAAGCTCTTCGACACCGCCGGATATCCGTACGCCGCCGGATCAAACGCACCGCCATTCCCTGCAACGGTCGACCCGTTAGCAAGCCACCCCGCATTCATTTGTCCGTCGGGAAACGAATTCGCATTACTCTTTCGCTGATCGTCGATGAAGCGCAAGTTCGCTCCGAATTGAAAGCTGTGATCACGCTTCGTCCACGAGAGATCGTCCACGACATTGTGCAGCGGGATAATCACACCCGTGCTGCGCGTGAATGCCTGCGGCGACGCGATCCCGTTAAAGCTTACTTCCGGCTGATTGGAAAGCCCTGAATTATCGACGCCCTGGCGAGTAAACCCGTACCGCACCGCGTTGACGAGATTCGGCGTGATAATCGCCGTGTATCCGACGGCGAAGCCCTTATTGTTCGTCAACACGCGCGTTGATGGCGGCTGGCCGGGAAATGCCGGTGTTGTCGGCTCATCGTCGTTCTGCAGATTACCGCGCCAGAAAATGCTCTGCTTCCCGGAGATGTTCCAGTCGAGTCGCCCTGTGTAGGTGTTGTACGTCCGGTGCAGGTTGTACGGAAAGCGATAGCCTTGCGTGTTCAGCGAGTCGCCTTGGCTCGGGTCATTGGGCTCTGGATAATTCGCGAAGATAGCCAGTACATTCTGGTTGACGCCGATCCCCTGGGGGTCCATGCCTTGGATCTGCGCGGGCGTCAGAGTTGTGATGGTGCCCGATGCGTTTTCGTATTGGATGTTTCCGGCGCGAAGACTGTCGGTGGGCACAGTGCCTGCGTACACGCTTTCGCCTTCTGCGTCACGCCGCCCCTCGTAATTCGCGAAATAGAAAACGTGCTCCCGGAGGACCGGGCCACCAATCGAACCGCCGAATACATTCCGGATCAGCTTCGGGGGCCGGTTTTCCTCGCCTGCATCGAGTTGCTGTTGTTTATTGAAGAATGAGTTCGCTTCAAAGAGGCTGGAGCGGTTGTACTCGTACGCAGACCCATGAATATGATTGGTCCCGCTTTTGGTGATCAATCCAACCTGCGCTCCCGACGACCGCCCTTCGGCCGCATCCGGATTACTCGTTGTGACTCGAAACTCGGAGATCGAATCCTGTGTCACTCGCAGCACACTTGTAAATGCAAAACCGTTGTTGATGTCATTCACGTCCACGCCGTCAAGCGTGATGTTGGACTGGTCGCTGTGTCCGCCATTGACGGCACCGCTCCGCGAGTCGCTCGCGCTGTTGCCGACGGAATTCGTCCCATTATTCGAATCCGTCCGGCCGAGAAACGTAACTCCGGGCTGCAAACTCAGGAGATCGGGAACGTTCCTTCCCTCGATGGGCAAAGACGAGATGTGCTCCTGCGAGAATGCATTTCCAAGCGTGGCGTCCGTAGTGTTCAGCATAGGCTGCACATTCACTTCGACTTCAACGTCCTGGGTCACATTCGCAACCGACAAGGACACATCTTCCGTCGCGGGTTGCCCGACCAGCAGATTCATCCCTCGCTTCTCCACCGAGGCAAATCCCTGGTTGCTCACTTTGAGCGAATACTCTCCTGGAGGTAGCTGGGCGAATTGATACTGGCCCGTTGGGTCTGTCGTTCCTTGCCGCACTGCTCCAGTCGCCATAAGGATAAGCTCACAGCGCGCGCCGGAAATGGCAGCGCCGCTCGAGTCGGTCACATGACCGCGAAGCGAAGTAGTGGCCTGGCCAAACGCCATGAAACTGCAAGCGAAAACACAGAAAAGCAGGGCAAAAGCCGTACGCGCGAGACGCATAGGGGACTCCTCCAGATATCGAAAAATTTTCAGCGACCGAAAGTTCGGGAAAGACCTGCAGGGATCCGCTTCCGATGATTGGGGAAAATATCCGGAGCGGCTTCCTCACCGAGTTGTTCCTTTGTACACTAGCGCCCGCCGATCACGAAACTGGATTTTCTTTTTACGGCGAGCGAGACGGTCGGAGCGGATCAAAGGAGAGACCAAGCGGAAAGGCGGCTGTGCGAATTTTTCCTGGAGCGAGAGGGCGTTGTCTCGTGCTATTCCGAGGTGGGTGGGAGAGGGAAGGGCTGTAAACGTCGTGCAGGATTTGCCCGGAATCAAATAAGCAGAAAACCGAGACCGGGCTTGTGTAGTGCGAACGGTTAAATCGAGGCCGCATTTATTGAGCCAGCCGAATCATCCCCGCGGCTGGGAGAGTTCAGGTTCATCGTTGGGATTCAACGGTTTTGCGAGGTTCTCGACTGCTTCTTTGCTGTCGACAACCTTATTGCCTCGCCACGATCCACGGGCACGAACAGCATACTTTCCTTCTTCCTTCTATTCGATGAGGTAGTGCTTTTCTGTGCTCATTCTCCCTCCCGCAACTGAGATGCGAACTGGAGAGAATTGGAAGGCGGCTGAAGGTGGCTTCGCGGGAAAAAGTCGCGGCTGCACGGACCACGCAGAAGTCTGGGAGAATGAATTCATGAAGCGCGCCCGCATCATCGGCTCCGGCCCCAACGGCCTTTCCGCCGCCATCGCCCTCGCGCGAGCCGGAGTCGCTGTTGAGGTCTTCGAAGCAGAGAGCGTCCCCGGCGGCGGCGCGCGCACGCTTCCACTTACACTTCCCGGCTTCCTGCACGACTTTGGATCCGCAGTTCATCCCATGGCCGCCGGATCGCCATTTTTCGCAACGCTCCCGCTCGCCGAGCACGGGCTTGAATGGATTCACGGAGACTTCCCACTTGCGCATCCGCTCGACGACGGCAGCGCCGTACTGCTTCATCGGGATCTTGCCGCACAGGACAGGGAACTCGGCCTCGACGCCAAGGCGTGGCGCAGCCTTGTTCAACCTATCGTCGACAAGTGGGACATCTTCGCGGACGAGGCGCTCGGCCCCGCAGTCCGCATCCCGAAACATCCCTGGCTTATGGCCCGCTTCGGCGTCGCGGCATTCCAGCCTGCCCGTCGCATCGCAAACCGGCATTTCAGAAGCCCTCGAACTCGCGCTCTCTTCGCTGGACTTGCCGCACATTCGTTCCTCAAGCTTGACGATGTACTGACATCGGCTATTGCGCTGGTTTTTGCTGCTATCACTCCCAAGGTTGGATGGCCTATCCCGCGCGGTGGATCGCAGTCCATCACGCAAGCCCTGCTCCGCACCCTTGAGAGCCTCGGCGGCAAACTCCATACCGGCGTCCGTATTGATGCCGCAGCCTTTCGCGCGTGGAATGCGCCCGATGTGATCACCCTGTTCGATACGTCGCCGAGCCAACTCGTCGACATCGCGGGCGACTGCCTGACGCCTGGGTTTCGCGAGCTCATGACGCGGTTCAAACGAGGGCCTGGCGCATTCAAGATCGACTACGCGCTCGCGCGCCCCGTTCCATGGCGTGCCCGCGACTGCCGCCGCGCTATCAGTTTGCATCTCGGCGGGACACTCGAAGAGATTGCTGAATCCGAACGCCTGGTCAGCGAGGGAAAACACAGCGATCGTCCCTTCGTTCTGGTTGCGCAGCCCTCCATCTTCGATCCCACACGAGCGCCGGAAGGGAAACAGACGCTGTGGGCCTACTGCCATGTGCCGAACGGCTCCACTGTGGACATGACCGATCGCATCGAAGCGCAGATTGAGCGCTTCGCCCCCGGTTTTCGCGATTGCGTCATGACCCGTTACGTCTCCACGCCGGCGATTCTCGAGCGCATGGACGCGAACCTGATTGGTGGCGATATCAGTGGAGGCGCTATGACGATGAAGCAGTTTCTGCTTCGCCCCAGCGCGCTCATGTATGAAACCAGCGCACCGAATCTCTTTCTCTGCTCGTCGTCCACGCCGCCCGGCGGAGGCGTTCATGGCATGTGCGGCTACCGCGCCGCAAAGGTTGCCCTCAACCGCAGGGGATCGCGTTAGGCGCACCAGGCAGATTTCTTCCCGAACCCTCTTGACATCACCAAATTCCCAGCCTAGATTAAACCTGTCGGTTAAATAACCGAACGGTTCAATAAAATGCAGGATCACCTGAGTAATACCTTTGCCGCCCTCGCCGACCCCACGCGCCGCGCCATTCTCGCCCGACTCGCTTTGGGCGAAACAAATGTCTCCGAGCTCGCCGAGCCCTTTGAGATGTCCATGCCCGCCGTCTCCAAGCACCTGAAAGTGCTGGAGCGGGCCGGCCTTATCGCCCGGGGGCGCGAAGCCCAATGGCGCCCCTGCCGGCTCAACGCCTCGCCACTCAAGGAAGCAGCAGGGTGGATCGAAGAGTATCGCCGCTTCTGGACGCCTTACATTGACGCTCTCGAACGCCATCTCGGCCGCATGAAGCTGGCTGAACAAACAGCGAAGAAATCCTCGACGAGTCGCCCCAAAACCACGAAGCCCAAGCGCGCCCAAGCCAGGAACAAAACGACCAGTAAGAGGAGGAGCTAATCATGGCCGTGCACTATATCCCCGGTGCCGCTTCAGGCGCGCAGGTGCAAAAAGACGGAGACAACTGGACGCTCATCCTCGTCCGCGAACTGAATCACCCGCGTGAGCGCGTGTGGGAGGCTCTTACCGATCCTCAGCATCTGCGCGAATGGGCCCCATTCGATGTCGATGACAATCTCGGCAGGGCAGGCGCAACCGTGCAACTTGCTGTCGCCAATGCGCCGAAGCCTATGGTTTCGGAAACAACCGTTACGCGCGCCGATCGTCCCAGCGTTCTTGAATACAACTGGGGCGACAAGAATCTTCGCTGGGAGCTAGAGTCCCTCGGTGACGGCACGCGGCTCACGCTCTGGCACAACATCGATCGTGGCTTCATCGCGTGGGGTGCAGCCGGGTGGCACATCTGCTTCGATGTTCTGGATCGCTTTCTGTCGGGCGATCCGATCGGCCGCGCTGTTGGCCCCGACGCGCTCAAGTACGACTGGCAGCGCCTTGTTGACGAGTACGCAAAACAGTTCGGTGTCACGGCACCGAAATTTCCCGGCAAATAAAGGACTCTCATCAGGAGGTCAATACGCTATGGAATCTGCTCTACACAGCTCAACCTTTGTCTCCGCGAACGCTGGCAGCAAAGGAAGAACCATCGTCTACTGGATCATGACCGTGCTGGTTGCGTTTCCGATTGGAAGCGGCGGCATCGCGCAACTGATGCAGTATTTCGCCAACCCCCACGGCGTTGTGCCGGTGCTCGGCTATCCCATGTATTTCTTTGCCATCCTCGGCTTCTGGAAATTCTTCGGCGCGCTCACGATTCTGGTGCCGGGCTTCCCACGACTCAAGGAGTGGGCTTACGCGGGCATCTTTTTTGACCTCACAGGCGCAGCTGCATCGTGTGCGATGAGCGGGGGTTGGCGCGTACGGATTTCATATAATCGCTCCGTTGCTGATCACGGGATTCATGGTGGCGTCATGGGCGCTTCGACCGCCAAGCCGCACACTCGGAACGCTCTTCCCGCCAAAGAGCGCCGCCTGATCAGGAGCTGACCATGAAGACGACTTCTTCCTCGAAAAGATCGGCGGTCCTCGATGCCAGGATCGACGAACTGAACGCGGCAGGCGACTGGCGCGGCAAGACGCTTGCTCGCGTGCGCGCTCTTATTCACGAAGCCGATTCCGAGATGGTTGAAGAGCAGAAGTGGGCGAAGGCTACCAATCCCGGTGGCGTCCCAGTCTTCTCCCACAAAGGAATTGTCTGCACCCTCGAAACGTACAAGAATGCTGTCAAGCTGACCTTTCCCAAGGGCGCTTCAGTGAAGGACCCGGCCGGCCTCTTTAACTCCAGCCTTGATGGGAATGCCCGACGCGCCATCGACATTCACGAAGCAGACAAGATCAATGAGAAGGCTCTCAGGGATCTCATCCGCGCTGCCTCCGGGCTCAACGCAGGTAGCGGGGCAAGGCGCAGTCAGTAATTTCAGGTATGCACCCGGTCCTACGGATGCCGGGTACCCCTCCCCCCATATGTCTGACAGTAAATAGCTCATTGCAGGTGGGTTGGGGCGGGAGGGCGCTGTAAATATCTCTTGCCATTGGGCTTGGTTGTAGATATCTCCAAACAAAGGAACTTACGGGAGTTTTGACCAAACCCGCGCAATCGCCTTTTCACCTGATCGAAGATATGTCGGATCTGAGTTTCATAGTTTTTGTCGGAACTGGGCTGAAATCTATTCGGATGGCAAAGCGCATGGGTCATCGGCCGGAGAGACCGGCGTGTGAATGGCGCTTGAATGCCTGTCTGATTCAAGTATGACGAAATCGGGGAAATGATCTGCAAAAGGCGCGGCAAAAGTTCAACCGCGCCACGCGATCGTCGATCACTTTGTTTTCAGGCGATTTTGCGGAACGTCAGGTTATACCGGTATGGTCCCGTGATCGGGTGATGTCCCGGCTTGACGGGTAGCACACCATGGAATCGCATTCGCGAGGGTCCTCCCCAGACGATCACGTCGCCGTGCTCGAGCAGAATGCGGCGTGTGGGATCAGTCCGCTGAAAACCGCCGAGCAGGAAGATGCACTCCAGCCCCAGCGATATCGAGACGATCGGCGCAAAGAGGTCGAACTCAGAACGGTCCTGGTGAATCCCAAGTTTTGTTCCCGCCTGGTATCGATTGATGTGGCACGCATCGGGGCGGAACTGCGGAAAGCCGGCACGCACGGCGCATCGCACGGCAAAGTCCGCCAGCACCCGCGGCATTGGGGGCCATATCCTTTTGTCCGCGGGTGCCTGTGGCGCTGGGGGAGAACTCGTGTGCGGGTTGGGAAATTCCTCGCCCTTTGTATAGATCTGCTGGCGCGCATTCCAGCGACGCCGGAATGCTTCCGGAGTGCCGCAGTCCGAGACCATGACCTGCATGGGCAGGCCGCTCGGGGTTGTGGCGTGGCGCAAGGGCGCCACAGCCAGTATTCGCTCTACCGCCGCAAAGAACTCGACATCCTGCTCCAGTGCCAGTCCTCGCATGAGGACCGCGCCAGGGTAGATCTCCTCATGCGTC
>Ga0105241_10003842_pt1 | contig 11135 bp, 8 predicted proteins | sample KBSC64metaG_FD_80422 | JGI IMG/M metagenome (GOLD analysis project Ga0105241, IMG submission 80422) | Corn rhizosphere microbial communities from Kellogg Biological Station, Michigan, USA - KBS C6-4 metaG | ecosystem: Host-associated > Plants > Roots > Rhizosphere > Soil | place: Michigan, USA...
TCGACGATCGGGATCATCCGACTGAACGGCTGCGGCAGGCCGACGTCGCGCACGTAGCTCTGCAGGTACTGGAGATTGTATTGAAACGAGAAGCCCCACTGCACCGTGGTGATGTTCTTCTCGCGATCGGACGTGACGGTGCCGTCGGCCTCGGTCGTCCTGATCTCGTTGTAGCGACGCGTCGGGAGCGCCAGGCCGATGGAGCCGGTGAGGGCAAACGGCTTGACGTAGTCGAGACTGTCCGGCAGATCGCCGAATCCCTTGCCGAAGAACAGCGTGGGCGTGACCGTGTCGAACGACTCGGCGCCCACCTTCTTGCTGCCGGTGCCTCCGACATCCCAGCTCACGCCGGCGGAGATCAGGGTCTCGTGCTCCTCGCTCTTGAAGAAGACGTACTTCAGCGAGACCTCCATGTTGTCGAAGCCTGTCAGCTGCGAGCCTCCGTCGGGATCGAGAATCTTGTAGGCGCCGCCGAGCGAGAAGCCGAAGTCGCGGCTCAGGCGCTTGGAGAACTCGGCGCTGATGGTCGTGTCGCGCGTGGGCGGCGACTCGTCGTCACCGCGCAGCTTGATGTGCGAGATCGTGGGCAGCGACAGCTCGTCGGCGACGAACGGATCGTCGATCGCCAGCGTCGCCGGAAAGAACCGCTTGCCGATGAGGCCGTGGGCCTGAGCACCGGTCGCCGTGAGGGCGATCAGCGCCGCGGCCGCCAGTAGCCGCCGGGGTAGCGACATCATAGACGCCTCCGTCCCGCGCTCCGGCCCCGGCATCGGGACGGAGACGCGCTCCTGGTTATCGAGCGAGACCGTGAGGGTCGGTCAGGCGGAGGGCGGAACGGGTGGAGCGCGCCCCTCGGGGGCGCGGACGGCGCAGAACGGCAGCAGCCAGGCGAGCTCGACGCCGACGACGGGACCGGGCTGGTCCGAGCGCAGGCTCAGGTCGGCGACCGCCGGGGATACCCCATTGATCTGGGACGTGGCGGTGAGCACCGGGCACGAGGCGCCGGCGTCCGGCTCATCGAGGTGGTGCACCGAGTGGAGCGCGGTCTCGAAGGCCAGCACCGTCAGGATCGCGACGAACGCGAGGGCCAGGATCCGTCGACCGGACGGGCGCAGCAGCAGGAGCCCGGCCGCCGCCGCGACGACGAGGGCCAGCAGCGTCACCGGCGAGGCGGCCACGAACTCGGCGTGGTGGGCGTGCTCGGGTGACAGGGCATGGCCGATCGCGCCGAGGAGAGGGCCGCCGAGGCCGGCGGCGAGGAGACCGACTGCTGCTTTGCGGTCCATCCTATCGAGCATTCTTGCGCCCTTGAACCCCGGCGGTCAAGCCGACGGACGGTTGCGCTTGACGGCCTCGGGGTTGGTCGAGTCGGCGCCCATGTAGATGCCCTTGTCCCACGTGCGCTTGAGGGGGTCGCGCACGGTGAGCCGCATGCGTCCGATCCCGTGGATCTCGAAGTCCACGACCTCGTTATCTTGTAGGGGGCCCAGCCCCTCGTGGTTGGTGCCGCAGGCGATGAGGTCGCCGGAATTCAGGGTCATGATGCGGGTGGCGAACTCGACCAGCTCGGGGACCAGGTGCTCCATGTCGTCGGTGTTGTAGTTGTGGCGCAGCTGCCCGTCGACCCAGAACTGCACGTGGACGTCGTTGGGGTCGGCGATCTCGTCGAGCGTGGCGATGCAGGGGCCGATGGGCGCGAAGGTGTCGAACGACTTGCCGAGCCAGCTCCCGGCCTTCCAGGTCCGCCGGCCCTCGCCGCGCGCGGAGACGTCGATCATGCCGGTGTAACCGAACACCGCACTGCGCCAGTTCCCGGCCGAGACATTCTTGGCCGGGCCCTTCATCACGAGTGCCAGCTCGGCCTCGTGCATGAAGATCCACGGCTCGGTGAACTCCGGCAGCACGATCGTGTCGTCAGGCCCGATCACCGCGTCCGGGTTCTTGAGGAACATGTTCAGCGCGCGGGCCTCCAGCGCGCCGTGCTCCCAGTAGTTGGCGATGCAGGCCAGGATCTTCCCCGGCCGCGGCAGTGGCGGGCGCAGCCGCACGCCGGCGAGCGGCCGGGCCTCACCCTCGCGGGCCAGCCGCTCCAGGGCCGGGCGGAGCGTCTCGAAGTCGTCGATGAGGCCTTGCATGGTGGCCTGCGGCGTGTGGCCCGGCCGCACGGCCGAGGCGATGCTCACGACGCCGCGCTCGGTGAGCAGGCCCGGGACCGGATCGCGCCCGGCGGTGGTCTCGAAGAGTACGAGTCTCACGGTGACCTCCTCGCTTCGCGGGCGATCAGGCCCGGCGGGCGCGCTCGATCTCGTCCGGCGTGTGGCGAAACGCGCGGAAGACCCAGTTGTTGAGCCCGGGCCGGCCCGGCTCCACGAAGAAGTGCGGGCTCACGTACTCCCACACCACCTGGCCATCGGGTGTGACCTCGAAGATCCGTCCGTCGCACCCCTCGCAGATGAGCGTGTTGCCGTTGGCCAGGCGCTGGGCGCCCGAGATGTACGGGCTGAAGAAATCGAAGAGCGACTGGTCGTGGTATTCCCACACGATCTCGCTGGTGCGCGGATTGACCTCGATCACCCGCGAATAGGGCGCGGGATGATCCCGGCGATGCGGGCCGTTGTCGAAGATGAGGAGGTTGCCGTTGGGCAGCGGCCGGGGATCGTGCTGCTGGGCCAGGGGCGGGCCGCCGAGCTTCCAGACGATCGCGCCGGTGACGCGATCGATGATGACGACGGTCGAGATGTTCCGGAAGCTGACCACCAGGTTACCGTTGGGCAGCTCGGCCACCGTGTTGGCGTGCGTCCACTCCTCGCGGAAATCTTGAAAATTGATGACCTCGGTGTTGAAGTCCAGGTGCTCCCAGCTCCGCCACTCCCAGACGGCCTCGCCGCGGGTCGTGACCTCGACCAGGTAGTCGGCGTACATGGTGCCGTCGATCTCGGTGCCGGCCAGGCCGCCCCGGACCCGCGAGCGCAGCGCCGGCGGCAACGGGCGCAGGCACAGCAGGATGACGTTGCCGTTGCGCAGCTTGCGCGCATCGTGGTGATGGTCCGGGTGGCGAACCTCCCACATGACCTTGCCGTGCCAGTCGACCTCGAGGGCGGCGCCGGCCTTGAACCGCTCCCAGGCCACGAAGCGCTTCACGCCGTCTTCGACCTTGCCCGAGTAGAAGAGGTGACCGTTGTCGAGCAGGTAGCCGTAGGCGCCGGGCCGATGCGGCAGCGTCCAGGTGTGCGCGACCGCCCCGTTCATGTCGACCAGGTAGACGGTCCCGTCGCCGAACATCGGCGCAAACAGGGTAAAGCCCGACAGCGCGCGCGCCGGGTCGTGCGCGAGCAGGCCGGTGCGCGTCCGCCGCACCCGCTGCTGATCCACGGTCGTCGGGGTAGTCATCGGCTGCGATACTGCTCCGGCGCGTGCGGTGGCGTCAAGGTGTGCTGCAAAGTTGACTCTCAGGCGACGAGAATGTTTGAATCGTCGCGGTGACGGGTTCAGTTCGCGCCCCGATCGCGAAGTCGCCTCGCTCCCGCGGGTGGATGCGCGCCGTGTTCGGTGGGGCGATCGTCACCGCGCTCTCGATCCTGGCCACGCCCGGCAGCTCCGTGCAGGCCGTCGACTACGACTTCGTCTCGGTCTACAGCAGCGCCACCCCGCTCGCCGAGGTCAACGCCACCGCCCCGTCGGTGAACAACGCGGGCACGGTCGCCTTCGCCGCGCTGATCCCCGACCCGGCGGCGAACCGGAGCACCTACGTGGTCTTCCGGAGCGCCGGCGGTCAGCTCGTGGCGCTCCTCAACCTGACCGACTCCCTCGGCGCCGGCAGCCCGGGCCCGCTCGTCATCAATGAGGGCGGGGCCATCGCGCTGCACTACGCCCGCGGGATCGAGGGTCTGGTGGTGCGCATCCAGCCCGACGGGTCGTACGCGGTGCTGGCCCGGTCCGATCAGTTTGCCTCGACGCCTTATCTCGAGATCGCGCCGGCGGTCTCCATGAACGGCACGGGCCAGGTGGCGGCGCTGGTGACGAACACCGACCTCACCTCGTCCATCGTGCGCTTCGATGCCGCCGGAGCGGTGGAGGTGGCGCGCAGCTCACCGGATCTCGTCAACTTCAGCCCGCCCGCCATCAACGACGCCGGCGTGGTCGCCTTCACGGCCCAGGGCGCCTCGGCGGGCAACGTGCACGTCTACTCGGGGACCGGCGGCTCGCTGACCGACGAGGGCGCGATCGACCCGTGCCCCGGGCCGAGCCACACGCCCGCCATCAACAACGACGGCCTCGTGCTCAGCGACTGCGGCGGTCCGCCGCTCTTCTCGGCTCGCGGAGGCGTGGTCAACGTCCTGCTCACGGGCAGCGAGGACCCGATCTTCGGACGCCTGACCTCGGGCTACGGCCTGAGCAATCGCGCCCAGAGGGTGTTCGTCACCGGATCGGTCGAGGGGCCGCCTGAGGTCGGGCTCTTCACCGGCAACGATCCGCTGAGCGGCAAGGTGCTGCGAACCGGCGACAGCGTGTTCGAGCTCCCCGTGGAGGACATCGCGATCGGCCATCGCTCCGTCAACGACACCGGCCAGATCGCGCTTCTCCTCCAGGTCGGCGGCGAGCGCCCGACCACCCACATCATCCTGGCCACCCCGCGGCGGACGCCGCAGGAGATCACCTTCCCGGATCTGGCGAACCCGATCTTCGGCGGCCCGCCGCTGCCCATGACGGCCACGGCGTCCTCGGGGCTGCCGGTCACATTCGCCGCCAGTGGCGCCTGCGCGCTGGCCGCCGGCGCCGTGACGCTGCTCGGCGCCGGAAACTGCACGGTCACCGCGTCGCAGGGCGGCGACTCGACGTACGCCCCGGCACCCGACGTCTCGCAGACCCTCTCGATCGGCCGCGCCGCGCAGGCGATCGACTTCGGCGTGGTCGCGCGCGGCGAGTGCCGGGGGCGGCAGGAGCGGTCCTCGAGCGCCAAGGGGCCCTCGGCCGCGCGGGCCACCCACTTGTGCACGGTCCGGTTACACACACCGACGGCGCGTGCCACCGCGGCCGGCCTCTCCCCAGCGGCGACCCGCTGGGCAATCAACGCTCGACTGTGGGGCGTGGTCCGGGGATTCTTGTGCACGTCCATCCGGGGCACCTCCCTCGCGTGGTTGGGCGTTTGGCGACAACCACCATCGCAGAGAAGGGGCCTCGGATGGACATTCTGTTGAGGCTTCACAGCTAGGCGAGGAGGACGGCAAGGAACCATACCACGCCCAGCGTCGAACCGGGATACCAGAGGCGGAGCTCGCGTCCGGCCAGGTGACTCACCAGGTCCACGCGGTAACGCCAGCGCCGCCAGCGCGGGGCAGCGGCGTCCATGTGGATCATCGGATACGAGCGCGGCTCCCGACGGTCACGCTTCCCTTGCCAGCGGCTGCGATGACGGCATGCCCTGCTGCACGCGCTGCCGGTAGGAAGCACCGAGCCGGTCACCGAGCGCGGCCGCGACGTGATAGACGAGCCGATCCCAGTCGTGTTCGCGGGCAACCGCACGCCGTGCGGCGGTACGAGCTTCCGAACGAGCCGCCGGACCGAGCATGGCGGCGATGGCCTCGGACCATTCCTCCACCGAATCGGCCAGATTGAGGACCGCGGCGAAGTCGCGCAGAGTGCGGATGGGAGCGCCCACGCCCGGCTGGCCGCTGGCCAGCGATTCGTGCAGCTTCAGCGGATAGATGAACTTGGTGTAGTCGTCGACCTTGTAGCAGAGCGTGCACACGTCGATGTGCTGCGTGTAGCTCGGCAGCTCGCTGACCGGCTTCTCGCCGAGAAAGTGCACGTTGGGAAGATCCGCCAGCCGCTGGATCAACGTCCCGACCTTGTCCTCGTGCCTGCGGGGGCCCACGAACACGAACGACCAGGTCGGGTGTCGTCGCGCGAGGGCATCCAGGAGCTGGAGGTTGAGCTGCTTCTTGATCAGCCCCACATAACCGATCCGGGGATGAGGAATCGCCCGGAGATCTTCCGGCTCCGGCCAGGGATGAATATACGCGGCGTAGTCGACGCCGTTCGGCACGAAGAGCGTGTTGGGATTCAGGTGGCCCTTCTTCTCGAACAAGCCACGCGAGCTGATGAACACCTGGTCCACCTTTCGAATCAGGCGGGCCTCGTCCTCGCTGGTGGCCTGCTCGACCTCCGAGAACGTGTATTCGTCGTCGATGTGATAGCAGCTCACACTGTGGGGAATCAACTCCAGGGCGGCGGCATCCGAGGGACGCCACAGCGACAGGACGACCCGGTCACAGCCGCGCTGCGCCAGCAGCCGTTGGGCGCCCCGGAAGCGTTCGCGCGTCGTGAGGCGGGCCAGGGCCGCCGGGCGATGTAGGTCGGGGATCCACGACGGCCGGTCATGGATCATCAGGCCGGGCGGCCTGTCGGTGGGCGTGAAGTTGTTCCGGCCTGATCGTCCATCGCCTCCGGGACCGTACCGGCGGTCGCCCGCAGAGGGACGGCACCACACGATATGGAAATAACGTGCTAGGCGCGTCAAGACGTAGTGACGCGACTGCCAGACGCCGTTCCACTGGTCGGGCACGACGGCGATGACGCCGACATCAGGCAGGAGGGGGCTGCGGAGACAGCCCCGGGGGGGCTCAGCGGGTCCGACGCGGGGCGTTGAGTCAAACGAGATCGGCGTTCCCGATCCGGCACCCCCGTCTTCCCGTTGGCTCATCGATTACCAGCCCCTTCCACAGCGGCGCTCCGGTGGTGCTGCGGAACCACACATGGATGCTGCGACCGACACCACACATGGAGGATGGATATCGATCGAACTGACAAACCTGCTGCGCCGTTCACGGACTCTGAAGCACCAGCGTGACCTTGTCAAGTCAGGGTTCGCCACGTCTGCCCAGGGCCCGGAGCCAGTACGTCACGCCGAGCGCCACGGGCGTGAGCGTGCCGAGCCGCCTCCGCCCGCGCACAAGATCCTCCACCAGCTGCGCGAAGTCACGCGCCGCGATGGTCGCGACCTCCCGGTCGAACCGCGCCGCGTGCTTGCAGTAGAAGGCCCAGCGTCCGATCACGTAACCGCGCTTGAGCGATTCGACCTGGGCCTCACTCCGCCGGCCGTGATCGTGGAAGACGAGCACGTCCGGCGAGAACACGATCTTGGCGCCGGCCTTGTGCGATCGATACAGAAAGTCCCAGTCTTCCGCCGACGGCGTACTCGTGCCCGCTCCCAGCCGGGTGTCGAAGTCGCCGACCTCATCGAGCAGGCACCGGCGGCAGGACATGTTGCAACCGATCATGAACGCGGCGATGTCCGGGAACGACTTGACCAGGACGCGTTCGCGGTGGACGCGCACGGACACCGGGGCGTCACCCGGGTCGTGGAGCTCGACCCGGCCTCCCACGATTCCGAGCTCGACATCGGCGCGAAACTCGGCATCGATCCGCGCGACCCACTGCGAGTCGACGAGGCAGTCGTCGTCGGTGAATGCGACGACGTCGCCCCTCGCGGCCCGCACGCCGGCGTTGCGCGCCCGGGACAGTCCCCGTCGCTTCTCGAAGAGATAGCGCGTCGGCATCTTGGCGCGCCGCGCGAAGGCCTTCACGACGTCGCGTGTGCCATCGCGCGAGCCGTTGTCGACCACCAGGACCTCCCACTCCAGGGCGGCCGGCGTCGCCATCTCGTGCAGGCTGCGAAGCATCCGGTCGAGACGCGCGGCGCGATCGCGGGTGCACACCACGACCGAGATCATCGCGTTCGTCGGCGCCTCAGGCGGCGCCCGACGCGTCACCCATCTCGCGCGGGCCGGCGATCCTGGCCGCGGTCGCGCGGGCGCGCCAATAGCGGTGCAGACCGACGACGGCGCCGCGGAGCTCGGCCAGCACCAGCGCCCGTGGCAGGCCGGGCCGAGAGAAGAGGCTCAGGAGCAGCCGACGCAGGTAGCGTGTCCAGAAGTACCAGAGGCCGAAGCAAATGATGGCCCCACGCGCGTCGGGGTACATCGCGGCATTCCGTGTCAGGTACGCGTAGTACCCGCTCCCCCAGCCCACGAGCTGTGCGTGCAGCTCGGCCTGGGTGCGACGGTGACGATGACGTACCAGCGCGGCGGGTTCGTACACCAGGACGAATCCGTGATGCACCACGCGGAAGAACATGTCGAGATCTCCGCCGCCTTGCGTGACCGTGCCGACATCCAGCGCCGGGTCGAAGTCGCCGATGCTCGCGAACACCCGGCGCCGGTAGGCCATGTTCGCGCCAGTGCCATCGACGCCGGCGCCGATGTACAGCGTGTCCGCCGGGTCCGGACGTCGGGACACGCTGTGCCACCGGCGCTCGTATCCCCGACCGAATCCGCCGTAGCGCTCGAACACGTGCTGCGCCGGTGTCTCGAGCTCGTAGGGTTCCACGAGTCCGGTGACGGCCATCACGGCGGGGTCTTCGCCGAAGACGCGCACCAGCGCCGTGACCCATCCGGGATCGACCACCGCATCGTCATCGGTGAACGCCACGATCTCGCCTCACGCCTCGTGGATGGCCCGATTGCGCGCCCAGTTGAGGCCAGGTCGCGGCTCCCGGACGTAGCGCACCGTGGGAAAGCGATCGGCGATCAGCCGCGCCGTCGCCTCGGTGCTCGGCGCGTTGTCGACCACGAGGACGTCAAGAGCCGGATAGTCGAGGGCGAGCAGCGCCTCCAGACAGACCGCCGCGGCGGGCGGGCGGTCGCGCGTGCAGACGGCGGCGGTGACGAGTGGGAATGGGCCGTCGTAGGCGGCCGGCGCGGCCCGAGCTAGATCGGGCAGACGCAGGCTGGCGTGCGGTCCGGGCGCTTGCAACGCTGCGCGCAGCTGCCGGCGCAGAAGCATCGGCGTGTGCTGGGCGACGATCTCGGCGGTGCAATCGCGCTCGGCGCGACCGTCCCGCGGTGGCATCGTGCTCCGTCCGATCGGGATCCCATGCCACCGGACCAGCGCCTGGAAGCCTCCGGGTCGCGGCAGGGTGAGGAACGGATCCCTCGGACGACCGATCTCGACGTCCATCACCTGCAGCGGGGTGAAGACGGGCGCCGGCCTCAGCGGTCGGGCGCCTTTCCGGTTGCCGCGGCGGCGTCCGACTTCTTGAAGTCGGCCTCAGTCAGCCCGTAGAGGTGCGCGCCGCCCATGAAGATCTGGGCGGCCATATCGCGCGGGACATTCTTCATCAGATTTTCTGCGACGTGGGGGAAGTTGGAGTCGAAGTGGGGGTAGTCGGTGGAGATGCACATGCGGTCGGCGCCGATGAGGCCGGCGGTGGCTTCGATCTCGGGCTCGCTGCCTTCGACAGCCGCCCAGCAGTTGCGGCGGAAGTACTCGCGCGGAGTCATCGATAGGTAAGGCGCGTGGGTGTCGCGGTACTGGGGGTAGTCCCACTCGATGCGTGAGAGCAGGCCGGGGACCCAGGAATTCTGCGCTTCCAGAAATCCGACTCGCAGTTTCGGATGAAACTCGAACACGCCGCCGATGATCATGGCGATCAGCGCCTGCTGCATCTCGATCCAGTGGCTGGCCACGTGACGGTAGAAGCGGTTCTCGCCGTAGAGGACGTTGTGGTACGAGTAGTGCGCGCCGGTCCCCTCGTGGAACCCCCACGTCACGTTCAGGTCTTCGTGAATCGTGTAGAGCGGATCCCAGTAGTTGGAGTGCCAGTAGCGGCCGTTGACCATGTTGGGCCGGACGAACGAGCCGATGGCGCCCAGCTCGCGCACGCCGCGCACCAGCTCGCGGCAGGCCAGGTTGACGTCGTGCATCGGCAGCATCACGACGAACTTCAGGCGCTCCGGGCTGTAGCGGCAGAACTCGGCGATCCAGTTGTTATAGGCCTGGCAGATGGCCAGCGAGAGCTCGGGGTCCATGTCGTTGCGCCCGAGGATCGACAGCCCGTTGGTCGGGTAGAGGACGGCGATGTCCACACCCTCCATGGCCATGCCCATCACCTGCGCCTCGGGGTCGTAGTTCCGCTTGATCGCGAAATCGAGACGGCCGGTGTCGGCCAGCCGCGAGCCCGACAACGGCTGCGTGCTCTGGGTGCCGCCGGCCTTCAGCCGCTTGCGATGCTGCTGCATGTCGGCATCGCCGGTGCCGGGCAGGCCGTCGATGATCGTCTGCGCCGAAGTGCCACGCTTCGGCTTGCCGTCGGCCCCGATGGGGCCGAGCACGCGGTGGCGGAACTTCGGGTCGAGGTAGCGCTCGAAGAGATCGGGCGGCTCCATGATGTGCATGTCCGAGTCCACGAACCGGAGTCCATCTTTCATCGCACGCTCCTCACTTGCGTTGACGAGCCGTTTCGGTACGTTGACGAGCCTTCTCGCGTCAGCTGCCTCCGACGTAGCGGGCGGCGTGGTAGGGCACATGCGCGAGCCCTGGACAGAAGCGACCGACGACGGGCGCCAGCCGCTCATAGAGCGCCTTGGCCGGCGCGTTGACGGCCTCCAGCCGCTGGCGCGCCGCCTCGGCGTCGCGCGCCAGCACGGCGAGATCGACCGTGGTCAGGCGTCGATCCTGCACGATCATCCGCCCGCCGATCATGACGTGCCTCACCGCGCCGCCGTTCTCGGTGTGGACGAGCTGGTTGGTGGGGTCGTTGGTGGGAATCCAGTTGGGATGCTGGAGATCGAGGAACACGATGTCGGCGAGGTAGCCGGGCGCCAGCCGGCCGAGCTTGCCCGCGAAGCCCAGCGCCCGCGCGCTGCCCTCGGTGGCCGCCACCACGACCTCGTCGGTCGTGACCCATCGGTCCACGTCCGGGCTGCGGCCCTTGGACACGAGGGAGGCCAGGCGCATGGCCTCGAACACGTTCTGGTTGTCCGAGCAGTTGGCGCCGTCGGTCCCGATGCCCACGTTCACGCGCCGCTCGAGCATGGCCTTCATGTCGCCGAAGCCATTGCCCAGCCGCATGTTGCTGCCCGGGTTGTGCGCCACCGAGGCGCCGTGGTCGCCCAGGCGCTTCATGTCGTCGTGGTCGAGCCACACGCCGTGGGCGACGGTGAAGTGCGGCCCGAGCGCACCCAGGCTGTCGAGGTGCGCGGTGAGCGTCTTGCCGTAGCGCTGCAGGCCGACGATCGCCTGCACCTTCGACTCGGCGACGTGGGTGTGCAGCCCCACGCCGTGCTCGGCGGCCA
>Ga0105241_10003849_pt1 | contig 11126 bp, 9 predicted proteins | sample KBSC64metaG_FD_80422 | JGI IMG/M metagenome (GOLD analysis project Ga0105241, IMG submission 80422) | Corn rhizosphere microbial communities from Kellogg Biological Station, Michigan, USA - KBS C6-4 metaG | ecosystem: Host-associated > Plants > Roots > Rhizosphere > Soil | place: Michigan, USA...
AAGCGGGCGTGCCCTTGATAGACCGTGGCGTTGTCCAGCCCGCGCATCCAGCGCTCGACACCTTGATTGGAGCGGCCCGAGATTTCGTCCTTGCGCGCTTTGACGCGCTTCATGTCGACGGTGATTGCGCCACCGATGTCGATCCCATACTCGCCCGCGCGCCGCGCAAGGTGAGCAGCGTACGCGCTGGCCACCAAAGTCTTGGTCGGAATGCAGCCGTTGTTCACGCACGTGCCGCCGAATTTTCCCTGCTCGATCACGGCCACTTTCATGCCGGCAGAGGACAGACGTGCGGCGAGAGGAGGTCCGGATTGACCGGTCCCGATGACGATGGCGTCGTAGATGGAGGTCATAGGCGTGTGCAGAACTGTTGCATCGTTGCGAGTGGCGCTTGGTCGCGCGCCGGCGCCGAACCTTACTCCCAGCGAAGGATCAGACCTTCTTGAATCAGTATCCGGCCTCGATGAACGGCAGTGCAGTCGAGCCATCTTCGCTCTGGAGCTGAAGCGCGTGACCCTTCACGATCGCCCGGCTGGTCTTCGTGAGCGCTTCGAGATAGAGACGCTCCTTCTCCATGAGCTCCGGCGGGCCTGCGCGGCGCGTGGTCACAAAGCCGGGTCGCGTCCAGGCGAGTTGTGCATTCGGGCTGAACGAATAGCCGCCACTGAACTGATTCACTGAACCGAAGCCTGTCGCCTTGCCGTCGGCGCCGAACTTCAGCGTCATGTTGGCTTCGAGATCCATGACGATTTGACGGCCGTCCAGCTGGAGCGATTTGAGCGCCCACTCGCGATTCTGGATCCGATTCACGTTGGCGTCGGTGATCATCGCGGGCTCGTTGTCCTTGCCGACTCCTAGCGTCGAGCAGCCTGCCAGCAGAGCCAGTCCCACCACCGCAAGTGCAGCCATTGCCTTCATTGTGCATCTCTCCGTCTGACTCGAAGCCTTATTCTGTGCCGAGGTCGAATGCGGCCGCGAGCAGCTCGTACGAGCGCAAACGGGTCGCATAGTCGCCGGTTATCGTGATGACCATCAGCTCGTCCGCCTGGAATTGCTCCTGCAGCTCCAGCAAACGTTGCCTGACCTGTTCCGGAGCACCGATGACCGCGCGTGCGCGCTCCTTTTGGATGATCGCGCGCTCGGCATCGCTGTAGGATTGGGCCAGCGCCTCTTCCATCGTCGCGATCGGAGCGTCTTGACCACGCGTCATCTGCAGCCGGCGCAGATCGATGCTCGCCGCCAGGCGCTCGGCCCCATCCTGCGTGGACGCGCAGATCACGAAGACCGCCGGCATGCAGTAAGGCGCGTCGTCGCGATACACCGCCCGGAAATCGTTGCGGTACGCGCGCATCACGGCTGGTCCGCCGTGAGCGCTGATGAAGTGCGCGAACGAAAAGCGCAAGCCCAGGTAGGCTGCGAGCGCGCCGCTGTAGTCCGAGGAGCCGAGCAGCCAGATCTCGGGTGCCGAGGGACCGGCCGGCATCGCTTTCACTTCATGGAACGGATACTCGGGGGGCAGAGCATCGTTGAGGTACCCGACCGTCTCCTGGACCTGTGTCGGGAAGCGGTCTTCGCCGGCGAACGCATCGGCGTTCATCGCCCGTGCAACCAGCATCGTACCTCCGGGCGCGCGGCCGATACCGAGATCGACACGACCGGGATAGAGCGCTTCGTACATGCGGAAGATTTCGGCCACTTTGAGCGCGCTGTAGTACGGCAACAGCACGCCGCCGGTGCCGACGCGGATGCGCGATGTGCGCGCCGCGATCTGCCCGAGCAGAATCTCGGGACAAGGATCGGCCACGCTCTTCATCGCGTGATGCTCGGCCAGCCAGTAGCGGTGATAGCCCATGCGGTCGGCCGCGCGCGCCAGCTCGAGCGTCGCATGGATGGCTTGAGCCGGCGTGTGCCCGCTGATGATCGGCGATTGATCCAGTATCGACAGGCGCACGCTAATCGATGATCGATGGCGCAACCGCGGCGGCGCGGTAGGCGGCACGGCGGGCAAGCGCAAGCCACAAGATCGCGATGCCGGTCACGATCAGCAGCGGGAAAGCGAACAGATTGAGCGCGTTCCAGCCCAGACGAAAGAGGATCGCTCCCGATATCGCCGATGTCGTACCCATCACGACGAAGACCGTCATGTCGTTGATGCCCTGCGCCCGGGCTTTCTCCTCGGGACGGTAGGCCTCGGTCAACAGGGTGGTCCCGCCGATGTACAGGAAGCACCAGCCGACGCCGAGCAGCGTTCCCGACAGCCAGAAGTTGAGCACCGTCTGTCCGGACAGGGCGGCAACGGTGCAGGCAACGTATGTAACGACGCCCAGGCCCATGATCCTGAGCACACCGAAGCGGTGCACGAGCCAGCCTGCGATCAGCGCCGGTGCGAACATCCCGATGATGTGCCATTCGATCACGAGCGTTGCGGAAGAGAACGGCAGCCCGCACATTTGCATCGCCAGCGGCGTCGCGCCCATCAACAGGTTCATGATCGCATAGGACGTCACGGCGCCCAGCAGCGCCACGATGAAGACCGGTTGCTTCACGATGGCGGCGAGTGGCCGTCCGTGGCCCTTCAGCTCGTGGGCGTGAGGTGGCGGAAGGTTCATGAAGCGGATGATGATCAGCGCGGCCAATGCAAATACCAACAGCGCCGCGTAGGAGCCGAGGAACGCGATAGCGAACAGGTCCTTCGTGAGCTTGCTGCTCTCGGGTCCAAGGATGCCGCCGATGATGCCGCCGGCCAGCACCAGAGAGATCGCGCGGCTCTTGAACTTGTCGCTCGAAACGTCGGCCGCGGCGAAGCGGTAGTAGCCGCCGCAGGCGGCGTAGACGCCGGCGATCAGCGTGCCGAGACAGAACAGCCAGAAGCTGTCGATCGCGATCGCTGTGGTGCACACGGCTGCGCCGAGCATGCCGGCCAGCGTGCCGAGCGTAAAACCGGCCCGCCGCCCGTAGCGCTTCATGAACAACGATAGGCCATAGGTCGACAGCGCGCCGCCAGCGATGTAGCCGGTCGCGGGCAGAGTCGCGAGCGCCTTGTCGGCAGCCAGGCGATAGCCGGCAAGACTGCCGAGCGAGATCACCGTGATGTTGTTGGTGATCAGCAATCCTTGACAGACGGCCAGGGCGAGGACGTTTTTGTTCGTGCGTTGCACAGGGACTAGGGGCTAGGGACTAGGGGTTAGGGACTAGGGGTTAGGGGCTAGGGGTCGGAGTCGGTGGCTCAAGTGCGTTGCCCGCGTTGCACGTCTCATTGCGAGTTTTTTTGGGCATCCGGTTCAGTGATGATTTCGATTTGTCGGCGATCTTCCCTAGTCCCTAGCCCCTAGTCCCTAGCCCCTCATCCCTACTTCACCACCACATCCACCCCATGAAACACCTCATCCCCTATATTCGTGAACTCGAGCGCCGCGGTCGTGTCGCGCCACTTGAAGCCGGCCGGATTGAGCGTCACGACTTCTTCGCCACCGGGTGAGTGGAACGCCAGCTTGCCGCCGCCGACCGCGACGAGCATGCCGCACGGCGGATGCAACGCGAGCTTTTCACCTGGGCCGATCATGATCCGCGTAACGCGCACGCGATCGTTCTCGAGGATCAGCGTCTGACCCGCGCCGTCTTTCACCGGCGCGAAGTCGCCGCAATTGCGCAGAATTTCGGTGTCGACTACGCGGTAGGCCACCTTGTCGATGTTGGCCACGCGGTGCACCTTGGGCTTCTTCGTGTAGTTGTAGAAGTAGGTCTCGCCGATGATGCGCGGCGCGCGGTCGGCCGGCTCGGCACCGAGATCCTGAGCGCGCGTGCTTGCCGCCTCGATGTTCACGAACACGCCGTCGTAGATGTGGCTGTGCCAGATACCCAAGTAGCCGGGCGGCAACAGTACGTCGAATAAGCGTACGTGCTGGTTCTGGAACTTGAGCTGATGTTGCGGCTCCTGCTCGAGCGGTACGATCTGCTCGGCACTGCGCGCGCTTCCGGAGACCAGCATCGCGACTGCCAGCAGAGTCGCATGAATGCGAAACGCCATGTACGCCCTCCTCACGAAAGACCCGAAGTTTACGCTGTCGGGCCCGTTCGCGGCGACCCGCTGGAACTTGGACTGCGAACCAAGGCCCATTGCTCTCCGCAATGCACGGCGAAGGGATTAAACTAGGCCGATATCCCCGTTGAACCATCGGATGAACAGGCCTCCTCGCCCATTGGCAGCTGGGCCCCGCGTAACGCCCCGCACAGCGGGGCTGTCGGCGCTCGCATTCGTGGTGTTTGTGCTCGCGTCTCCCGCCTGGACCCAGGATACCGTCGGACAGGACGGCGAGACCGCTGCCGGCTTCGAGCTCACGCCAGCCGAGCGCATCTGGCTCGCACAGCATCGCGTCATCCGGGTCGGGGCCGAGACCAACTACGCGCCGTACGAATTCCAGGACAGCCGGCGCCGGTTCTCCGGCGTGGTCGCGGACTACATGGAAATCCTCAAGCAGCGGCTCGGGGTGCGCTTCGAAGTCCATCAAATGGCCGACTTCGCGGCCGTCGAAGCCAAGCTGCAGAAGCGCGAAGTCGACGTCGTGCTGGCTCTGGCGCCGACTGCGGAGCGCGAGCAGTTCCTGCTGTTCACCAAGCCCTATCTGCACTACGTCAACGTAATCGTGACTCGCGACGACTTCGGCTTCGTCACCGGGCTGCGCGACCTCGATTTGAATCGCGTCGGCGTCATCGCCGGGCATTCTTCCGAGCAGTTGCTCGCGCGCGCCTATCCCGAAAGCAAAGTCACTGCGTACACCGATTTGCTCGAAGGTCTGATGGCGGTGTCCACCGGGAAGGCCGACGGCCTCGTCGACGACATCTTTCCGATCGTCTACAACATCCGCCATAACCAGATCAGCAATCTGAAGATTGCGACGCCGGTCGAGAAGATCTTGCAGCCGAAAGGGTTCTCGGTCGGCGTGCGCAAGGACTGGCCGCAGCTGATCGGCATCCTTGACAAGGTCCTGCTCAGTATCAGCCATGAGGAGCAGCGCGAGATCTCCCAGAAATGGCTGTCGGTGCGCTACGAGAGCAAGGTCGACTATCGGGCGATCTGGACGTCGCTGGCGGTGTTCTCGGCGATTCTGCTAGCCGCCGTGCTGTGGATCACGCTGCTCAACCAGCAGCGCAAGGCACTGGTCGCCGCACGCGCCGAGGCCGAGGCTGCGAACCGCGCCAAGGATCAGTTCCTCGCGAGCATGAGCCACGAGCTGCGCACCCCGTTGCACGCGATCCTCGGCTATGCCGATCTGGTTCGCGAAGGTGCGCTGAGCGAGCCGGCCCGCCTGGAAGCGCTCGCGACGATCGCGGGCAGCGGACGCCACCTGCTCACGCTGATCAACGATCTGCTCGATCTGTCGCGCATCCGGTCCGGCCATCTCGAGCTCAACCCGGCCCCGGTCGAGCTGCCCGCCTTGCTCGAGGAGATCGCGGCGATGGTGCGCGTCGACGCGCACAAGAAGGGGCTCGACTTCGAGCTCGATGCGCCGGCCGATCTGCCGGCGCTGGTGCGGGCGGACGGCACGCGCATCCGCCAGATCCTGCTGAACTTGCTCGGCAACGCGATCAAATTCACCGACGCTGGAAGAGTGACGCTGACCGTGCGCGCCACTCCGGCGCGCGATGATCATGTCGAGATATCGATGAGTATCGAAGATACCGGCATCGGCATCGCGGAGAAAGATCGTGCGCGCATCTTTGCGCCGTTCGAGCAGACCGACCAGGGGCGTAAGCGCGAAGCCGGTGTCGGGCTCGGGCTTGCGATCAGCCAGGAGCTTGCGCACCGCATGGGCGGCGCGATCGACGTCATCAGCCAGCCGGGTGCAGGCAGCCAATTTCGCTTCACGGTGCTGCTGCCGCTGGTCCACGCGGAACAGGAGGAGGTACCGGTGCGCAGGCACATCGCCGGCTACGAGGGCGTGCGCCGCACGATCCTGGTCGCGGACGATCAGGAGGAGAACCGCCAGCTCCTGCGCCGCATGCTCGAGCCCCTCGGCTTCGACGTGGCGTTGGCCAGCAACGGTCGCGAACCGGAGGCGGCCGCGCGCGAGCGGCGGCCGGACCCGGCCGTGATGGATCTGCGCATGCCGCAGATGGACGGGTTCGAAGCGGCGCGTGCGATACGCCGAACGCCGGAGCTGGAAACGGTACCTGTGATGGCCGCGTCCGCCAGTACGGCGGATCTGGAGCAAGCGGAAGCCGATTCCAGAACTTTTGTGGCGTGCATGCGCAAGCCGTTCCAGAGCAACGAGCTGGTCGACGCGATTCAGCGCATCCTCGCGCTCGAGTGGCGCTATGCGCCGGCAGACGAAGGGCATATGCGTCGCGCCGATCGAGCGGCATCGCAGGCTGACGCGCCGTTCGTCCCGCCGCCACGCGCCGTGGTCGAAGAGCTGCTCGAGCTCGCGCGCCTGGGCAAATTCGTGCGCGTCGAGCAGATTGCTCTCGACCTCGAGCGGCAGGACGCGCTGCGTCCGTTCGCGCAGCGCCTGTATGGGCTGGCGCGCCGTCTCGACGAGGACGAGCTCCTGGCGCTGTTGGAGGGGTGCCTTGGCGACGTCGTTACCGAATGAGCTGCGCGGCGCCACGCTGCTGATCGTCGACGACAAGCCCCAGAACCTGCGCCTGATGTCCGACTTTCTGGCCGAGCACGGGTTCGACCTGATGCTCACGCGCAGCGGTGCGCAGGCATTGGAGAAGGTGCGGCTCGCGACGCCGGACCTGATTCTGCTCGACGTGCGCATGCCGGATATGGACGGCTTCGAAGTCTGCCGCCGGTTGAAGCAAGACAGCCGCACCGCCAACGTCCCGGTTATCTTTATGACGGCGGTCGACGATACGGCGCACAAGGTCGAGGGGTTCGGCCTCGGTGCCGTCGACTACATAACCAAGCCGTTGCAGCGGGAAGAGCTGCTCGCGCGCATCCAGCATCACCTGCAGTTCCATCGCCTGCAGGAAGAGCTGACCGCGAAGGGCAAGGATCTCGCCCAGAAGAACGCCGAGCTCGAGGCCTATGGCCATACCATCGCGCACAGCCTGAAGACACCGCTCGCCGCGGCCAGCCGCTTTCTCGATATCCTCTACAAGTTCAAGGCCGACAATCTGACTGACGAGCAGCGGCATCTGCTGCAGCAAGCATCCGACGCGCTCGCGATGACCGGTGAAGTGGTCGATGCGCTGTTGCTGCTGTCCACAGTCGCCCAACAAAGCGTGGAGTGGCAGCCGCTGGACATGGGTCGCCTGGTCGGTCAGGCGTTGCACCAGTTGGTCGACCTGAAGACGCGCACGCATGCGAGCGTGCAGCTGCCGAAGACCTGGCCGCGCGCGTCGGGCTATCCGCCCTGGGTCGGGGAGGTGTGGCTCAACTTGTTGAGCAACGCCTTCAAGTACGCCGGCTCGCCTCCGCAGATCAAGCTGGGCGGCGAGCAGGATGGTATCGAGACTCGTTTCTGGGTGCGCGACAACGGCAAGCCGCTGTCGGAAGAGGAGCGCAGGCGCGTCTTCATTCCGTTCACGCGCCTGCATCAGGAGCGTGCCACCGGGCACGGCCTCGGACTCGCGACGGTACAGCGGATCGTTTCCAGGTTGGGCGGTTCGGTGTCGGTCAGCGCCGCACCGGGCGGCGGAAACGAGTTCTCGTTCACGCTGCCGGCCGGTCAGACTGTGCATTCGACATGAGGGTGACGGTCGCTTGGACGAGTCGCTCCTCCCCCTTCAAGCGGGAGGCTGGGAGGGGGATGTGGGACTGGATCGTGCGCATCGACCCCATGCCTAGCTCAATCCTCTTCTTGACGGGGAGGAAGCCCCGCGCATCGAGGGGCTCGCGATGAAAATCCTGCACGCCGACGATCACTCGCTGTTCCGCGAGGGTCTGCAATCCTTCTTGAAGCTGCTGGACAAGCAGGTTGTCGTGCTCGAGGCAAGCAACATTCAGGCGGCGCTCGACAAGCTCGCATTGGAATCGCCGGTTGATCTGATGGTGCTCGACCTGCAGATGCCGGGCATGAGCGAGCTCGACGGCTTCTTCGCGATCCGGCGGCGCCATCCGGACCTGCCGATCGTGGTCGTCTCGGGTGTGAACGATGCCCGCACGATCCGCGCTTTGATCGACGGCGGCGCGCGCGGCTACATTCCCAAGCTCGCCAGCAGCGAGCAGTTGATGGAAGCGCTGCGACGCGTACTACACGGCGAGATCTATCTGCCCGATGCGCTCTTCCTGCCCGAATCGCAGGCAAGCGCGACAGCGGACGACAAGGGCACGCTCACGTCGCGGCAGCTCGAAATCCTGCCGCTGCTCGCTGAGGGCATGCAGAACAAGCAGATCGCCGATGCGCTGAACGTCACTGAAGGCACCGTGAAGCAGCACCTGAAAGACCTGTTTCGACGCCTCGAGGTGCGCAACCGCACACAGGCCGTGAAGGAAGCGCGGCGGCTCGGATTGCTGCGAAAAGAATAGCGCTTTGGAACGTCTTCGCCCTCCGGAAGAGGGCGACGTATAGCGCCAGGTGTGGGTTTACGTTGGTGACCGGCGAAAAAAAGAGAAGGCAGAACTCTGCCTTCTCTCTTTTGTTGCGTAAGCCTTGCTGGAAGGCTTACTGGGTTACTTCCTTCTTCTTCTTCTTGCTCTTCTTGGCGGGCTTGGTGTCATCGGCGGCACGGCCGGGCTTGGCCGAGGACTTGGTCGGGTCGGTCTTGACGCTGTCGTCGGCTGCACGGCCGGGCTTCTCGACCGGGCCGGACTTGACTGCGCCGTCGTCGATCGCACGGCCGGGCTTGGCCGCAGACTTCGCCGGGTCGCTCTTAACGTCGTCCGCGAAGGCGGGCAGGGCAAAAGCAAACGCGCTGGCCACAGCAAGCGCTGAAATCAATGCACGCATGAACTTCTCCTGTTGAGTGTCCCACGCCGCCTGCCAGGGTTTTCGGGTGCGGGCACCGAGTCGCTGCTTTGACCGCGGTGGGAAGAGGCGGCTTCCAGAGGGCATCTTGGCAGGCCCCCATGACGGCGGGAATTCCACATCAGGGTAGGGTCCTATCACCTTAGTGATAGGCCATTGGACATAAGGTGCCTTTCATCCACCCGCCGAACCCGCGGCTGTCGGGCTCCGGCGTCGGCGTCCTTACGTAAGCTTAAGGATTGTTGTAATAGACGTAGCCCGCCTGCGGAACCTGGGTCTCCTGCTCGCGCTTGAGCTCCTCCAGGGCATGCGGCTTGTCCCACCAGGTCGCCCGGGCTTTCTTCTGCTTCTCGATCACCTGCGGGTTCTTGTCCAAGAACTCGCGGATGAACTTCGTCGTCTCTGATTCGTAGCCTGTCTTCTTCATATTGGGCTGTTGACCTCGTCGAGCGGCCATGCTTGGACCACCGTGCGCGAGCAGCGCGGGCGCCAGCACGTGCCACCACGCTATTCTACGTGACAGCGGCAAGGCCGCTCGTCGCATCGGGTATCATCCTTCGAGTCCGACCATCTGCATATCCCTCCATGCCACCTTCCGCTTCCGCCCCAACCGGCATAGAGCCGCCGCAGGCATTGCGCGCTGCGCGCGTCACGCGTATCCACGGCCGCGAGCTGACCGACGACTACGGCTGGCTGCGCGACAAGGACGACCCGCGCGTACGCGCCTACCTCGAAGCCGAGAACGCGTACACGCGCGCGATGATGCAGCCGACCGAGGGCTTTCAGGATGCGCTGTATCGGGAAATGCTCGCCCGCATCAAGGAAACGGACATGGGCGTCCCGTACCGCTACGGCGAGTACGATTACTACAGCCGCACCGAGGCCGGCAAGGATTACCCGATCTACTGCCGCAAGCCGCGCCAGGCGGATGCCGCCGAACACGTCATTCTCGATGCGAACGTGCTGGCCGAAGGCCACGAGTTCTTCTCGATCGGCGCGCTGGCAGTCAGCCCCGATGCCAATCTCCTCGCGTATTCGACCGATCTGACCGGCTTTCGCGAGTTCACGCTGCAGGTCAAGGATCTGCGCAGCGGCGAGTTACTGGCGGAACGGATCGAGAAGACGCGGTCGGTTGCATGGGCGAGCGACAGTGCCCAGCTGTTCTACGTCCTGGAAGATTCCGCCAAGCGTGCATGGCGCCTGTATCGACATAGGATCGGGGGCAGCGACGACGCACTCGTCTACGAGGAGGCCGATACACGCTTCAGCATCGGCGTGCAACGCTCGCGCAGCCGTGCGTGGATCTTTCTCGGCTCGCACAGCGCGACGACTTCGGAGGTTTACTGCATCCCGGCGGATGACCCGACTGCGGCGCCTCGCTTGTTCGCCCCGCGCACACCCGATCACGAATATCACGTAGATCATCGCGGCGATCTGTTCTACATCGTCACGAACGACCTCGGCCGCAACTTCCGTCTGGTCAGTGCGCCTGTGGCCGATCCGGCACCCGAGAACTGGACCGAGGTGATTCCGCATCGCGACGACGTGATGCTGGAAGACGTCGATCTGTTCGCGCGGCACTCGGTCGTGCACGAGCGCTCGGGCGGCTTTCCGCGGCTGCGCGTCGCCGACTTCGACACCGGCGAGTCGAACCCGGTCGAGTTTCCCGAGCCGGTGTATTCGGTCTATGGCACCGGCAATGCCGAGTTCGACACCGACACGTTCCGCTTCGCTTATGAATCGCTGGTGACGCCCGACTCGATATTCGACTACGACATGAAGACGCGCAGCCGCAAGCTGCTCAAGCAGGAGGAGATCCTGGGCGGTTACGACGCCGCGCAGTATCAGTCCGAGCTGACTTATGCGACAGCCGAGGACGGCACGCAGATTCCGGTGTCGATGGTGTATCGCAGGGACCGGCGCCTGGCGGGCTCGCAGCCGACATTGTTGTCGGGCTACGGCGCGTACGGCTTTCCATCCGACGTGCATTTCAGCTCTACGCGCCTTTCGCTGCTCGATCGCGGCGTGATCTACGCGATCGCGCACGTGCGCGGCGGTGGCGAAATGGGCAAGAAATGGCACGACCAGGGTCGCATGCTGTACAAGAAGAACACGTTCGAGGACTTCATCGTCGCAGCCGAGCACCTGATCGCACGAAGCTACACGTCGTCGCAGCAGCTCGCGATCGAAGGCGGCAGCGCCGGCGGCCTG
>Ga0105241_10003852_pt1 | contig 11121 bp, 9 predicted proteins | sample KBSC64metaG_FD_80422 | JGI IMG/M metagenome (GOLD analysis project Ga0105241, IMG submission 80422) | Corn rhizosphere microbial communities from Kellogg Biological Station, Michigan, USA - KBS C6-4 metaG | ecosystem: Host-associated > Plants > Roots > Rhizosphere > Soil | place: Michigan, USA...
TGGCGGTGGCGGTGGAGCTATTGGCGGGGCGGCGGCTTCGGATGTCGAGGAGAGCGCGCCGGCGTGGGCCTCGTATGCGGTGAGGCCGCAGTCGGAGGGGACGGACTGGGCCTCGTTCACGGTGCGGGGGCAGGGGGACGAGACAGTTCCGCTGCCTGATGGCGAGGCGGAGGTCGAGGGCGAGCCTGAGACTGGGGCCGAGCCGCAGGCCAAGGCGCGGGGCGGTGCGGGGCGTGTGGTGCCGCAGGACTCGTTCACGGCCGGGGTGGAGATCGGCGCGGCTGCCGAAGTCGGCGGAGCTGCGCGGGCGGGTGTTGCCCGGTGGCGCAGTGGGGAGCCGGAAGAAGAGCCGACGGAAGTCAGCCGGCCGGCGCGAGCGGGATTCGGCGCGCGCTGGCGGAAGCGGAATGCGGTGCAGGAGGCGCCAGCGAGCGCGGCGGGACAGCAGGAAAGCGAAGCGGCAGGCAAGGGCAGCCAGGCGGCACGCGAGGTGGCGGGCGCAGCACGTCCGGCCGGCTCGGGGACCGATGAAGCCAACGAGCTGGAGCAGCAGGGAAGCGCTGCGGCGGACCTGGCCGGCGAGCAGGCAGCTGACATGCAGCGCGATTCAGATCCGACGGCTCTGTCGGCAGTCGGCAGTGCGGACTCGGCTGGCGAGGTGGCAGCTGATACGCAGCGCGAGTCAGATCCGCCGGCTCTGTCGGCTGGCAGTGCTGACCTGGCCGGCGAGCAGGCAGCTGATACGCAGCGCGAGCCAGATCCGATGGTTGTGTTGGATGGCAGTGCTGGCCTGGCTGGCGAGCCGGCTGAGAAGCCCGAGAGTGCATCGGAGCCAGCTGCCGGCGCTGAGCCAGAGCCAGAGCCGCATCCCACACCGCGGCCCGCCGCCCCGCGCATCGCCGCCGGTCATGCCATGCCGCTGGACTCCTTCAACGCGGGCGTCGAGCTCGACCCCGAGGAACAGCTTCCGACCGGTCGCGTCGTGCCGCAGGATTCGTTCACCGTCCTCGGCTCTGACATGCCCGAGAGCCTCGAGCCCGAGCCCGCTCCGGCCCCTCCGTCGCAGCCGGGGCGGCGGCGTGCGGTGGTGCTGGCTGCTGTCGGTGCCGTTGTCGTCGTGGCGATAGCTGTGGCGTATCCGCTGTCGCACAGCAACTCGTCGGCGAACGCCGCCGTCGGTGCGACGCAGGGTTCGTCGGGTGTGGCCTCGACATCAGGGATGAGCATCACGTCGGTGGTCTCCGTAACCCCTGTGGTGAGTTCGTCGGCCTCGGGTTCGCCTGGGAAGCCTTCGGCGACGGGGCCGACTCGGCCGGGCAATGGTGCTGGGAGTCCTGCGTCGGCGAGTGGGGGCGGATCGTCGACGCCGCATCCGCCGGTGTCGTCGGCGGGGACGTCTTCGGCCGCCGTGCCGCCGCCGGTGTCGTCGAGCTCGCCTGCGGTGCCGCACAAGTCCGGGTACATCACCAACGTCGGGGACGGGGACGCGATCGACGTCTTCGGGAACTCCTCCGGCGCGCCGGTCTACACCGACGGTGCGTCGCTGACCGTCGAGCCGAAGGCGGGGCGGACCGGGCAGACGTTCCAGGCGACCGCGTTGACCTCGAACGGCCAGGCCGTCTACGAGTTCGGCGACGGGTTGAACACCAACCAGCTCATCGACGGCAGCGGGGGCAACGTCAGCCTGGAGCACTGCGCCTGCGGTTCGCCGACGCAGATGTGGTGGCTGTCGCAGGACTCGGGGACGCCGAGCGGTGCGTTCTACATCCACAACCAGGGCGCCAACCTGTGCCTCACCGACAACGGGGCGTCCAACGCGCTGTCGCTGAAGCCGTGCGTGGCGGGGGACAAGGCGCAGCAGTGGTACCTGCCGTGACGCGATGAGGGCTGATCGGGCGGCGGATCAGAGGTCGTGGGGGATCCCGCGCACTGCGTGCTCCGCGTGCCCGACGACCTCCTCGACCAGCCGCTTGATGTGGCTGCCGCGCAGGCGGTAGAGGCGCGCCCGGCCCGCGGCGCGCTGTTCGACCAGACCGCCGAGGCGGAGTTTGGCCAGATGCTGGCTCGCCGCGGTGGGCGTGCAGCCGGCGGTCTCGGCCAGGGCGCTGACGCCCAGCTCGCCCTCGCGCAACGCCCACAGCAGACGCAGGCGGCTGGGCTCGGCCAGGAGTTCCAGGAAGCCGACGGCGGTGTCCACGAGTGGGTCCGGCAGGGTGCGGTCGCCCTGATCGGCGTGGTCGGGGTGGTGGTCCGTGCGCCGGGCAGAGTGCTGATCCGGGCCCCGGTCGGGATGATGATCGGAGCGGCGGCCCGGTGCGTCGGCGGGAAAGGCTGGCGGCTCGCCTGGGTGGGCCATGCGCGCCATCCTCTCACCCGCGCCCCGGCCGTCTGCCCCACAGCCGCCCGTCCGGCCGCGAAGCACGCCCGGGCCCCGCACCGCGCCGACGGAACGGGACCCGGGCCGGGGCCTTCAGCCGACCGGTTCGAACTCCGCGGCCTTCACGCCGGCCACGAACGCGGCCCACTCCGACCGGGAGTACACGATCACCTCGGCGTCCGGTCGGCGCGAATGCCGTACCCCGACCGAGCCGTCAGCCAGCATGGCCACCTCCACGCAGTTGGTGGCGCCGTTGCTGAAACTGCTCTTGCGCCAGGCGGCGCCGGCCAGGTCGGCCGCCGCCCCGCCGGGGGCCCGGTGCGGTCGTTCGCTGGTGCTCAACTAGTCCTCCATCTTCGTCAGCAGGCCGGCGAGCCACAGCGCCGACCTTTCGGGGGAAAGCGCCGCGGCACGCAGCTGGTCGAACACAGACGCGTAATTGCGCACCTCGTCGGTGGTCTCCAGGAAATGCGTTCGTGTCAGGTTGTCCAGGCATACCACATCGTTTTCCAAGGGATTACCGAAGCCTACAATCGCGAAGGGTTCGTCAAGTCCTGAATATGCGCCTGCTGAATGGGTGATGATCTGGATGACGATATTGGGGCGGCGGCATTCCTCGATGACGCGTTCGATCTGACCGCGCATCACCTCGGGTCCTCCGACGTTCTGCCGCAGCGCGCTCTCGTGCATCACCACCCGCAGCCGGAGCGGCTCCTCGCCGCCGAGCATGCGCTGGCGGGTGCGGCGGACGGCGACCAGCGCGTCCACATCGAGCGGTTCAGTCCGGATCCGCCAGGCCTCCGCCAGCGCGCGGGTGTAGGCCTCGGTCTGCAGCAGGCCGTGGACCAGCTGCACGGTGTGCGCGTCGATCGACGTCGCCGCGGCCTCCACGCTGATGTAGTCCGCGTAGGGCTCCGGGATGGCCCTGCGGTAGTACTGCCACCAGCCCTTGTCCCTGATCTGGCCGGTCAGGTTCAGCAACGTCGTGCGCAGGTCCTCGTCCTGGACCCCGTACACGTCCAGCGCCGCCGCGACGTCGATGCGCCGCAGCCGCCCCTGGCCGTTCTCCAGCCGGGACAAGGTCGAGTCCGAGATCTCCAGCCGCTCGGCCGCGCCCTGCAGGGTCAGCCCTGCCGCCAGCCGGAGCCGGCGCAGCGCCGCGCCGAGCCGGCGGCGGCGGATCGGCGGCGCCGTGGGTCCGGCGGGGACGCGGGCCACGCGCTCGACCGGGGTGCCGGGCTGCTCCGTCCCGCCGTCCGACGCCGTTCCGGTGGCGCGTCCGGGAACTTCTGCGGATGTCATCGCCAACCCCCTGCGGTTCGCTATTGCGATGGGAAGCCATTGTGCCCGACACGGCCCCGGCGATTTCGCCCATTCCCCTGCGGGGCCCGGCGCGCGGTGGGATATTTCATTGTGGCGTTGCGCGCCGGGGGAGACGAATCGCGCGGACATCGACGATGTGAGGCTCTCATGCAGCATTCACGCCACTCCGCCCCGGTGGTGTGCCGGACCGGCGGACAAGGCGCCGGCGGCGGGGTGGCAGTCCGCGGCCCGGCAGCCGGGCCCGAGCCGGCGGTGGAGCCCCCGGCCCCGCAGAACACTGCCTTGTCCTGGTCGTTCCCGGGCTCGGCCCTGGACGTGAGCCTGTCGCGGCGCTGGCTGGCCGCGGCCGTCGAGCAGGCCTGGGGCGCGGGCGAGGACGCCGACCGCGTCGTGCTGGCCTACAGCGAGGTCGCGACCAACGCCGTGGTGCACGGCCGCGGGCCGGTCACGGTCTGCACGCGGATCCTGGCCGGCACGGTGACCTGCGAGGTCGCCGACTGCTCGGCCCGCGCGCCGCAGCCCCGGCACGCCGCCTGCGACGACGTCTGCGGCCGCGGGCTGGACCTGGTCGAGATGACCGTGGACCGGTTCCGGGTGGACGTCGGCGAGGCCGGCAAGACGGTCTGGTTCGAGGTCGGACGACAGACCTCTGACACCTCCGGGTCCGCCAGAAGTCCGGTGTCCCGGTCCGGCTCTGGTCCGGTCGGACCGCGGTTCGCTTCCTCGTCCTGGGCGGAAAGCGCGGCAGAACACGAAACCGCATCAGAACACGAAACCGCGCCCGGTCCCGGATCGGTATCCGGCACCGGGCGCGGCCCAGGCTCCGTCGGCGGATCCGCGGGTGGGTCCGCGGCCGGATCCGCCGGCGGCGGGCATCCCGGGGCCCCCAGCGCTGCCCCGGGTGCCATCCCCGCCCTCCGTGGTGGGACGGCCTAGCGGGCGATCCAGACGGCGGTGTCGGCCGGGATCCGACCCTCCGCCGTCAAAGGCCCGCTGGCCAGCACCACTCGGCCCGCGACCGGCTGGTCCGACGGTCGCGGGCCGAAGTTCACGGCGCACAGGAACCCGGCGCCGCGCTCGAAGGCCAGCACGTTCTCCCCGGCCTCCAGCCAGGCGAACGGCCCGTCGCCGAGCCCGTCGATTTCACGCCGCAGATGCAGCGCTTTCTTGTAGAGCGTGAGCATGGACGAGGGGTCCGCCAGCTGCCCCTCCGCGGTGTAGTCCTTCCACGCCTCCGGCTGCGGCAGCCACGGCTCGGCGGTCGCGTCCTGCGGGCTGAAGCCGAACGGCGGCTCGCTCCCGGACCACGGCAGCGGCACGCGGCAGCCGTCCCGGCCCGGGTCGGCCCGGTTGCGGCCCTTGCGCTCCCACATCGGGTCCTGGCGCAGGCCGTCGGGGATGTCCTCGACCTCCCACAGCCCCAGTTCCTCGCCCTGGTAGATGTACACCGAGCCGGGCAGCGCCTGGGTCAGCAGCGCCGAGGCCCGGGCCCGCCGGGTCCCCAGGTCCAGGTCCACCGGCCGGCCGAGCTGCCGGGCGTAGATCGCGAACGAGGTGTCCTCGCGGCCGTAGCGGGTGACCACCCGGTCCACGTCGTGGTTGGACAGCACCCAGGTCGGCGGGGCGCCGACCGGGGTGTGCAGGCTCAGCGTCTCGTCGATCACCTCGCGGAGCTTGTCCGCCTCCCAGGCGCAACCCAGGTAGGGGAAGTTGAAGACGGTGTGCATCTCGTCCGGGCCGAGGTAGCGGGCCAGGCGCGCGGCGTCCGGCAGCCAGATCTCGCCGATCAGGACCCTGTCGCCCGCGTAGGAGTCCGAGACCTCGCGCCAGGAGCGGTAGATGTCGTGCACTTCCTCGCGGTCCACGAACGCCGTGTCGTCCTCGCCGGTCTGGTCCGGCAGCGCCGGGTCCTTGACCAGCAGCGCTGCCGAGTCTATGCGGAAGCCGTCAGCCCCTCGGTCGAACCAGAACCGCAGCACGTCCCGGAACTCCGCCGGGACATCGGGGTGCTGCCAGTTGAAGTCCGGCTGGGCCGGGTCGAACAGGTGCAGGTACCACTCGCCCGGCTCGCCGTCCGCCTCGGTGACCCGGGTCCAGGTCTGGCCGCCGAACATGCCCTGCCAGTTGGTCGGCGGCAGCTCGCCGTTCTCGCCGCGCCCGGGCCGGAACCAGAACCGCTCGCGCTCCGGGGAGCCGGGGCCGGCCTTCAGCGCCGCCTGGAACCAGGGGTTCGCCGAGGAGGTGTGGTTCGGCACGATGTCCACGACCACGCGGATGCCCAGCTCGTGGGCCTCGGCGATCAGCGCCTCGGCGTCTTCGACGGTCCCGAACAGCGGGTCGATGACCCGGTAGTCGGTGACGTCGTAGCCGCCGTCGGCCTGCGGGGACAGGTACCAGGGGTTGAACCACACCGCGTCCACACCGAGGTCGGCCAGGTACGGCAGCCGGGCGCGGACGCCGGCCAGGTCGCCCATGCCGTCGCCGGACCCGTCGGCGAAGCTGCGCGGGTAGATCTGGTAGATGGCGGCCGAGCGCCACCAAGGCGCTGCAGAAGGTTGCGCGGACACCGGGAACCTGCTCTCTGGGTGCTCGAAGCAGACACGACGGCGGGACAGCCGACGGTGAAGGGACAGGGGGCGATGGGGATCAGCGGCCGTTCGCGGATCGGATACAGACTTTGCGGATTGAATACAGATCAGGGCCCTGTCAGCCCTTGACGGCGCCGGCCGTGAGGCCGGACATGATGTTCCGCTGGAAGATCAGGAACAGCACGATGGTCGGCACGGAGGCCAGGAACAGGCCGCCGATCAGTGCGTTGTCGGGCATGGAGGTGGCCGCCGTGTTGACGCCGACGTTGAGCGTCTCGTGCGCGGGCACGGTGATCAGCGGCCACAGGAAGTCCTTCCAGACCGCGACGATCGCGAAGATGGAGATCACCCCGAGGATCGGCCGGGACATCGGCAGCACGATGCGCCACAGCGTGCGCAGCGGGCCGGCGCCGTCGACGGCGGCGGCGTCCAGCAGGTCGTTCGGGATGGAGTCGAAGAAGCGCTTGAGCAGGAACACGTTGAAGGCGTTGGCCACCGTCGGCAGCCAGATCACCCAGGGCGTGTTCTGCAGGTTCCAGTGCACCAGCGGCAGGTCCAGCACCGTCAGGTACTGCGGGATGACCAGCGCCGCGGCCGGGATCATCATCGAGGCCAGCATCAGGCCCAGGATCCAGTTGCCGAAGATGGGGCGCAGCTTGGACAGCGAGTACGCGGCGGCGACGCAGAAGATGAGCTGGAAGGCCAGCGCACCGCCGGCGTAGACGACGGTGTTCCACAGCAGCTGCGCCATCCCCAGGCGGTTCCACGCCAGGCTGAAGGCGTGCGTGGAGGGGTGCGAGGGCAGCACGACCGGGGGGTTGCGGACCAGTTCCTGCGAGGTCTTGAACCCGCCGGTGGCCATCCAGAACAGCGGGCCGATGAACACCAGGGTGGCCAGCGGCGGGTTCAATACAGCCGCTTGCCCCGCGGCGTGTTCAGCTGGGTGCGCGATATCAGGGTGCGCTGGTAGGTGTCCGCCGGCTTGATCCGCTGGGCGTGGAAACGATTCCGGGCATCCAGGGCCCGGGTGAAGCTCTGCTGTGCCATCTGTCAGTCCTCGCTTCCGCGGCGTTCCAGCACGACGTAGATCGCGGAGAAGATCGCCAGCACCAGCAGCATGATCACGCCGAGCGCGGCGGCGGTGTTGAACTTGTTGTAGCTGAACGCGTAGTTGTAGAGCAGGTAGACGACCGTGGTCGTCGATCCCTCGGGCCCGCCGCCGGTCAGGACGAACGCCTCGGTGAACATCTGCATCGTCGCGACGATCTGGAGCATCGCCATCAGCGACAGGATGAGCCGGGTTTGCGGGACGGTGACGTGCCGGATCCGCTGCAAGACGCTGCAACCGTCGAGTTCGGCCGCTTCGTACAGGTCGCCGGGAATCCCTTGCAGAGCGGCCAGGTACACCAGCGTCGCGGTGCCCATGTTGCTCCACGTCGAGACCACGACCAGCGAGGGCATCGAGGAGGACTTCGAGGCCAGCCACTGCGAGCGCGGCAGGTGCAGGAAGTGCAGCGCCTGGTTGAACAGGCCGAAGCCGGGGTCCATGAAGTACTTGAACAGCAGGATGCCGGCCACCGGCGGCAGCATCACCGGCAGGTAGACCAGGATCCGCAGATAGCCGCGCGCGTGCCGGAACTCGTTGACGACGATGGCCACCGCGAAGGGCGCGGCGAAGCCGAACACCAGGGCCAGGGCCGTGAACTCCAGCGTGTTGCGCCAGGCCTGCCAGAACTCCGGGTCGGCGGTGATCTGGCGGTAGTTCCCCAGCCCCACCCACGTGGTCTGGCCGCGGTGCACGCGCTGGAAGGACATGATGATCTCGCGGATCATCGGGTACCAGGTGAACAGCGCGAAGCAGACCAGTGCGCCGAACAGGAAGGCGTGAGCTCGCAGGTTGCGGCCCGCGGCGCGGCGTAGCGACTTCCAGGAGGACCTGCCGGCGCTCCGCTCAGTGCCGTCATGCAGCCGCTCTGTGGCCAAGGCGTAGGCCATCGTGTCGACTCCGTTTCCGTGGGTCGGGCCGCATGGGGCGGCCGGTCCGCGTCCCTCAAGCGTGGACCGGCCGCCTGCCGCGGCGTGGCGGCGTTACTGGTTGGCCAGAATCGAGTTGACCTGCGACTCGGCCGTGCTCAGGAGCTTGGCCGGATCGGCGTTGGCGTCGGTCATGGCCGCCGACATCGCGGTGTCCAGGACCTTGTAGAGCTGCTGCGCCGCCGGGGGCTCCAGGACCGGCGCGATGGGGTTGTCGACGAAGTCGGCGTACTGCTGGATCGGCAGCGTCGCGGAGGTCTTCAGGTCCGCCTGCACCTGCGTCATCTGCGGGGAGGCCGGGTTCCAGAAGAACTTCTGCGGCAGGCCGATGGCCACCGGCTTGTCCGAGGAGGCCAGGTCCTTGGCGCGGGCGAAGTCGAACTGGCCCTTGCCGGGCGTCAGGTACTCGAACGTGATCCAGGCGATCTCGGCCTTGATCTGGTTCGGGGTCAGCCCCTTCTTGAAGTAGTACAGGTCGCCGCCGGCCAGGGTGCCGGTGGCCGGGCCGGTGCTGCCGGGGATCGGACCCATGCCGTACAGGTTCTTGTCCGCGCCGAGCACCTCGACCAGGTGCTGGATCACGTCCGGGGCGCCGATGAACATGCCGACCTTGCCGGTGGCCATGGGCGGGAAGGCGTCAGCCCACTGCGTCACCGGTGTCGGGCCGATGCCGCTGTCCTTGAAGCGCATGTCGTGCAGCCGCTGCAGGACCTGCTTGCCCTGGGCGCTGTTGAAGGCGGCCTTGGTGCCGTCGGCGTTGACCATCTGCCCGCCGAGGCTGTCCAGTTCGCCGGCGAAGTGCCAGCCGCCGGTGTTGCCGCCGCTGTAGTCCTCGTAGCCGCTCACGCCGCCGCCGAGGGCGGAGATCTTGGCCGCGTCGGCCTCGACCTCGTCCCAGGTGGTCGGCGGCTTGTCCGGGTCCAGGCCGGCCTTCTTGAACAGGTCGCGGTTGTAGATCAGGCCCTCGGTGTAGTAGTTGATCGGCAGCGAGTAGGTCTTGCCGCTGTCCTGCAGGTTCTGCTTCACCCCGGGGAGCAGCTGCGACCAGCCCGGGACGGTCTGGTCGTTGACGTAGGCGCTGATGTCCGCCACGTCGCCGGAGTCCAGGACCTGGTTCTTGTCGGTGAAGTAAGCGTGGAAGGCGTTCGTCTCGTTGTGTGCCTTCAGGCTCGCGGTGAACTGCGCGGGGTCCTCGATCTGGCCGACGTACGGCTTGGCGTTCACCGTGACGTTCGGGTAAAGGATCTTGAAAGCCTGCAGGTCGTCGGCATAGGTCGCCTTGTTCGCGGCCTGGTCCGCACCCGGGGCGCCGTCGATGGTGATGGTCACCGTGGCGTTGGGGTCGAGCGGCTTGCCGTCGGCGACGCCGCCCGCGGCGCTGCCGGAACCGGTGGAGCCCTTGCTGGAGCTGTGGCTGGACGAGCAGGCCGCGCCCGCCATCGCTATACCGGCCGCCGTGACGAGCGCGACCAACGTGCGTGAAGCATTGCGTTTCATGCGTTTCACCCCTTCATCTCGTTGCTGGGGAGGTGCCTTGCCGCAGTCATCGGCGTGCCGAGAAGGTACAGCCGTAAACAGCACGCTGCAAGAGTCTGATGAAAAATCGAAAGAACACGACTAGGTTACGAATGATCGACTCAAGCGCTTGACGGCAGGTGGGGGCGTCGGCCGTGGTTTGCGGTCGGCTGGAAAATTCTTGCGCGGGTTGGCGCGAACCCATCGCCTTCTTACCGATTCCCGTTCTACTCTTGCGATATGACGAGCAGACTCGCCGAGGTGGCGCAGAAGGTGGGGGTCAGCGAGGCCACCGTCAGCCGCGTGCTGAACGGCCGCCCCGGGGTGTCCGAGAGCACGAGGACGGCGGTCCTGACCGCGTTGGACGTGCTGGGCTATGAACGGCCCACGCAGCTGCGCGGGGAACGCGCGCGGCTGATCGGCCTGGTCCTCCCCGAACTCCAGAACCCGATCTTCCCGGCGGTGGCCGAGGTGGTGGGAGGCGCGCTGGCCCAGCGCGGCTTCACCCCGGTGCTGTGCACCCGCACCGCCGGCGGCCTGTCGGAGTCGGACTACGTGACGATGCTGCTGGACCAGCACGTCTCGGGAGTGGTCTTCGCCGGCGGGCACTTCGCGGAGGACGAGGCCCCGCACGAGCACTACCACCTGCTCCGCGAAAGGGGCATCCCGGTGGTCCTGTTCAACGCGGCGGTGGAGCACCTGGAACTCCCGCAGGTGTCGACGGACGACGCGGTCGCGGTGGAGCAGGCCTTCGCGCACCTGGCCTCGCTCGGGCACGAGCGCATCGGCCTGGTCCTGGGCCCGGAGGACCACGTCCCCTCGCAGCGCAAACTGGCGGAGTACCGCACGCAGTGCGAGAAGTACGGCCGCACGGTCGACGAGTCGCTGATCGAGCACGCGATGTTCGCCCTGGAGGGCGGACAGGCGGCGGCCTCCCGCCTGCTGCGCGTCGGGGCGACGGGCATCATCTGCGCGAGCGACCCGCTGGCCCTCGGCGCGATCCGCGCCGTCCGGCGTGCCGGACTGCGGGTGCCGCGCGACGTGTCGGTGATCGGGTACGACGACTCGGCCTTCATGAACTGCACCGACCCGCCGCTGACGACGGTCCGCCAGCCCATCGAGGCGCTGGGGCGCGCGGCGGTGACGCTGCTGGTGAACCAGATCGAGGGGGCGCGGGTGGCGGCCGAGGAGCTGCTGTTCGAGCCGGAGCTGGTGGTGCGGGGGAGTACGGGGTCTGTGGTGGGGCGGGGTGCTGTCGAGGGGGTGGACGCGGGGGAGGGGGAA
>Ga0105241_10003860_pt1 | contig 11108 bp, 7 predicted proteins | sample KBSC64metaG_FD_80422 | JGI IMG/M metagenome (GOLD analysis project Ga0105241, IMG submission 80422) | Corn rhizosphere microbial communities from Kellogg Biological Station, Michigan, USA - KBS C6-4 metaG | ecosystem: Host-associated > Plants > Roots > Rhizosphere > Soil | place: Michigan, USA...
ACCAGCCCCGCTGTCATGCCGTAACCGGCATCCACCCGCGTAACGCGGCTGAGATTTTGCGCCGTGATGCCCGGTCTGAGCAATGCGGACTCAAAAGCCAGCATCGCGATCAAACTCACGATCGCAAGATGATGCAGGATCGCAAGGATCAAATCCGTCAGCATGGTGTCGGTCTCCCCGCCTGAGTGTGTTCCCGGAACCATTTCCGCGCAACCGGATTGTCAGGGCATCACGCAAAGGCGCAGGATATGCAAGGATACGATTATGGCACCGTGCCGCGCTCACCGGTGACATTGAAAGAGTTGGACGAATTGAAAGCCACCGCCGGCTTCACGGAACAGGATGCGCAAGCCCTGAAAAGAGCCGGTGACATTTTGATCCCCGCGGCCGAGGCCATGGTGGACGAATGGCGCGGCATCATCGGTAAGCAGGCACATTTGGGGCACTGGTTCACGGGACCGGACGGCGAGCCGGACGCCGGCTACAAATCCGCGGTAAAACCGCGCTTTGTGCAATGGGTGAAAGATATCTGCACCCGGCCCTTCGACCAGTCCTGGCTGGATTATCAGGAAGAAATCGGCCTGCGTCACACGCCGGAAAAGAAAAATAAGACGGACGGCAGAAACACCCCGCCCTTGGTGCCGTTGCGCTACATTCTGGCTTTCGCGCCGCCCATCCTGGCCGCCGCCCATACAAGGCTGGCGCGTGCGGACAATGCCGCCCCCATGCAGGCGGCCTGGACCAAGGCTGTGATCTTGACTCTCACCCTATGGGCGCGGCCTTTCGCCCGTGACCAATTGTGGTGAGCGGCGGCAGCGCCAGATTCATTCTTTGCTAACCCTGTTTTGCGCCAGCAGCGGCTTTATTCGCTCCCATTCCCGCGATATTCTTAAGGCTCTTCACACCTTTGCCCGCTAGGTTTCTCCTCGGCGCAGCGGGATCCCCAAAAGTGAAGCTTTCCTTGGCAAAACTCCTATCGGTCATCACCGGCTTGCTGGTGGTGGTTCTGGTGGCGGTGTTTGCCGTCTTTGCCGGGACCGCCTTCGAACGCCAGCGCGACGCCGCGCACATCTTGTCGGTGGTGACGGTCAAGCGCGATCTGCTGCAGGCCCAGGAAGCGTTGCGGGTCGAAGGCGCCTTGCTTGACACCGCGCTAGAAGAAAAACAGGCCGCCGATCCCGCCACGCTCAAGATGATCACCCAGCTGCATGCCCGGTCGCTGGCGGCTTTCGCCACGATGCGCAGCCATCACAGCCATCAGCTCACCGACGGCTATGACGACATTCTGCAAAGCAGCACCGAATATCATCGCATCCTGCCGCGCATCCTGGCCGCGGCAGCCTTGCCGCTTCAGGCACGCCCCACCGGACTGGTCGCAGAACGCATCCGTCATGCCAATGAACTTTTGAGCGCCCTGAACCGCAAATCCGCCTCGCTGTCCCGCTCCATCTCCTCGTCCGATCCCTTGATCAATGAAATGCTGCGCGACGCCGACATCAGCTGGCGGATGCGCAGCGATGCCGGTATCGACCGCCACGCCATCATGAGCGCCATCCTGGCGGACCAGCCGCCGTCCGCCAAAACCTTGCAAGCCTTCGCGGAACAGAAGGGCCGGATTGCCACCTCCTGGGCGGTGATTGAAGACGATTCCCGTCTGCCGGAATTTCCCGATGTGATGAAGGCGGCGGTGGCCCGCGCCAACTGGTTGTATTTCACCGATTTCATGGCCGTGCGCGGCAAAACCATCGAGGCTTTGGCCCGGGGCGAAAGTATCCCCCTCACCGGCCGTGGCTGGGTCAAGCTCAGCAATCCCGCGGTGAACAGCCTGATGGCGATCGCGGGCACCGCGCTCAATCTCACCGAGGCCTATGCCGGGCGCCAGCTGGCTGTCGCCCACCGCAATTTCTATTTCGCCATCGCCGTGATGCTCGCTTCCATCGCCCTGGCCAGTTTTGCCGCCATTTATGTGATGTGGGGCGTGATCCGCCCCTTGCGCGCCATCACCCGCACCATGGCCGCCATCGCGGGCGGCAAGCCGCAAGGCGAGATTCCCTTTGGCGAGCGCCAGGACGAGATCGGCCAGTTCGCCCGCGCCCTTAAAATATTCCGCGACGGTACCGCCGAACGTTCCAGGTTGGAAAAGGCGTTGCTCGACAGCCGCATCGCCCAGGAAACGGCGGAAACATCAAGCCGCGTCAAGTCGGAATTCCTGGCCAATATGAGCCACGAATTGCGCACGCCCTTGAACGCCATCATCGGCTTTTCCGACATCATGCAGCATCAGATCAAGGGCCCGCTGCCGCAGAGCTATCACGAATATTCCGTCCTGATCCATGAATCGGGCACCCATTTGCTCAATCTGGTTTCCGACATTCTCGATCTGGCCAAGATCGAGGCGGGGAAATTCGCCATCGACCGGCGCGACATGGACCTGATCGAGACCGTCGATATATGCCTCAAATTGACTCAGCGGCGCGCCGAAGAAGGCGGCATCACCCTGGTGAAAACGGCTCTTTGCGATTCGCTGTTGCTCAATGCCGATCCCCGCGCCTGCAAGCAGATCCTGCTGAATCTGTTGTCCAATGCCGTGAAGTTCACCCGCAAGGGCGGACGGGTGGAAGTCGAGATCGAGGACGCGCATGACCGTGTGCGGTTCAAGGTTCGCGACAGCGGAATAGGAATCCCGGCGCATCTGTTGTCGCGCATTGGCGAAGCTTTCGAACAGGCCAACAATGATCCCATGCTGGCGCGTGAAGGCACCGGTCTGGGCCTGGCGCTGGTCAAGGCGCTGGTCGGCCAGCATGGCGGAAGCGTGCGCATTGAAAGCCAGGAAAATGTCGGCACCACGGTGAGTGTAGATTTGCCCCGCGTGCAGCCGGATCGCGCCGCAGCCTAACGAGATGTCACGCGTTCCAGTGACCGCCAACCGCTGGCGCTGGCCGGGTCCTGCCGCTCCACCCAGTGATAGTCGACTTTTTCGGACGCCAAGATGTCGTCCTGGGCATTGTCCAAGACATAGTCGCCTTGGGTCGTGACCACCGTCAGCACGGCGTGGCGCACAAAGCGGTTGTTGACCGCCACGGTGATGCGCAAGGCCGATGACGGCAGCCCCAGCAGCACCAGCATTTTGCGCTTGGCCAGGACATAATCTTCGCAATCGCCTTCACCGTCCACCGGCACGGTCCAGAATTCGGTGACGCCATAGTGATCGCTGTCATCCATCGGCCGTACCGCATTGTTGACCACGATGTTGACCTTTTCCAAAATCGCCCAGACGTCGTCGTTGATGGCTATTTTGTCGGGCTGGCCGCGCGGTACGCGGCATTCGCCGGGATTGCGGTCGCAGAAGGCCAGATAGCCGGAAGGCGGCCTGGCTTCCTGGCCGGGCTGTTGTTCCCGGACTTGTCCCGGCTGGAGGGAGAAGGCTTGCGGCGTGATCGCCGACAATTCGTCCTCCGGGCCGGCACAGGCCGACAATCCGCACCCCATCGCCGCGATGCCGATAAATTTTGCCAGCCGGCGCATGATCACCCTTTTTCCAGGCAATCAGGCTAATGCGGGGCCCCCTAAGACCGGCCAACCGGACTTAGGGGCATTTGTCTAAAGTTTTATCGATCAGCGGAAAGCGCGGGAAAAGAACCGCCGCATCTGAGCCAAGATATCGAGCTCCAAAGCCTGCTTCTGGCCGGAGTTGCTGGCAATCTCGCTGAGCCCGGATTGTCGGGCCGCCAGGACGCGGCTGAACCGTTCCATCAGACCCGGCTCGGCGGCGAGCAGGGATTCCATCGAAGCCTTGGTAACCTCCAACACCCGCATCGCAGTCAGGCAGATGACCGAGGCAGCGCGCGGCGCGCCGGTCATCAGAGACATCTCTCCCACAATATCGCCCACCGTCAGAACCGCGACCTCGCGACTCTGTCCGCCCGGCATTGCGATGGAGACGCGCGCCGCGCCTTCCAGAAGGACAAACATGGATGAGCCCGCTTCCCCTTGCTTGATGAAGGCCGTTCCAACCGGAAAAGTCTTCAGCTCACAGCCGGCAACCAAAGCGTCGAGTTGCGCCGCACCCAAGCTGTTTTCGAAAATGGAAATGTTGCGCAGTGCATCCCGCGCTTCGTCCTTCGGATCGCGGGACGTGTCGAAGCCCTTGACCAATTCCACTTGTGTCACGGGATTGGGGACGTTGTGGCGCAGCATGGCGCGATAAAGCGCCTGGGCCATCATGGAACGGGCCATATCCGGATCGGCTTCGTCCAACTCCGCGTAAAATCGGACATGAAATATAATCGCGTCCGGCGTGACGCGGTCGATCAGAATATCCGGGTCGCGAAAAGCCACCAGCGGCTTTGTCCGCACCATCCGGAAAGCTTCCCCCAACAGGATCGACATCGCCCGATCCGCTGAAAAATGAAAGGCCACCGGCATTTCCACCGACAATCTTTTGGGTCCCGGCGGCCGGCTGTGATTCATCACCGGATTGGTGGTCAGCACATGATTGGGTACCAGCAACCGGCGTCCATCGCACAGGCGCAGGAAAGTGGTACGCCAAGTGACGCCCTGGACCCGCCCATAAACCGGCTCGGGAAACTGATCGGAATAGATGGTGAGCCAGTCGCCGATGGCGAAGGCGTCGTCCAGATTGAGCGACACGCCGCTGAACACGTCATTGATGGGCGCCTGCAGCGCGATGCCTAGCACGAAGGCAGCGGCGCCCGATGCCGTCAGCACACCGGCAAAGGAGACACCCTCCTCGAAGAACAATCCCATCGATACACCCAGCGCCATCAGGGCGATGGTCAAAAGTCCCTTGATCACAGTGGGGGTTTCGCGGTTGAGCCGACGATGCAGATAGCCGTCCCAGTAGAATGTGCGCACCAAACGGTCCAGCACGATGGCCGCGGCCACGGCCACCACAACGCCCAAGGCACTTACCGCCCTGGCGCCATAAGGCGGGTTCAGCGCGGCCGTGATCAATCCGGAAGCGCCGAACCGGGCTGCCAGCAACAGCGCCAGCGCCAATAAGGATACGATAAGCCCCGCCTTCTTCATTTTATTTTTCCGTCATGACCACGGTATCGCCAAAGACCCCCTGGCGGACGCGTTGAAGATGGAAGGCGACACAGGGATCGTCCGGCCTGTCCCGGGCCAAACCCTCCAGCAACCCCACCGCCCCCTTGGAGCCCATCTTGAGCATGGCATAGGCTTCGCCGTAACGCGCCAGAAAATCGCCCGAAACCTCCGCTTCCTGCAAGGGCTCCCAGATTTCTATGGGGGCGCTCTTGCCTTTGACCACCACCGAGGCCGTGGGACGAAAAGCTATGGTCCCGCATTCGGCGCGGGTGGCGCCGCTGACGCTGATAGTGGTGCCGAAATATTTGTTCAACCCTTCCAGCCGCGCCGCCGTGTTCACCGCATCGCCGGTGGCGGTGTAATTGTGCCGGCTGTGGGAACCGAAATTGCCCACCATGGCGGCTCCGGTATGGACGCCGATGCGGGTCATGCCGAAGGGAATGCCGCGGGCCTTTTGTTCGGCGCTGAAGTTTTTGGAAAAGCGGTCCATTTCCAGGGCGCAACGCACCGCGGCTTCGGGATGGCCAGGAAGGTCGATGGGGGCGTTGAAGATCGCCACCACCGCGTCGCCGATGAACTTGTCGACCATGCCGCCATGCTTCTGCACCAGCTCGGTCATCACTTCCAGATACTCATTGAGCAGACGGCCGAGCTCCTTGGCTTCGACCCCTTCCGATAAAGTGGTGAAATTGGCGATATCGGTGAACAGGAAGGTCATCACCCGCCTTTCGCCTTCCAGCGAGGTCATGCGGGTGGGGTCGCTCAGAATCTGGCCCACTACTTCGGGCGCGACATGGCGCGAAAACACGCTCTCAATGAATTTGCGCTGGGCGCGGGCCTCGCCGCCACTGATCGCCTCCATGGCGAAAAAGGCCATGGCCAGCGACAGCGCCGGCGCCAGCGGGCCTCCTAGCGGACCGCCGGCTTGAAACAGCAACACATCACCCATCCAGAAGCCCCCGACCAGCAACAGGCCGGCGCCAAAGCGCAGCGCGATATGGCGGGAGGTGAGGCCCAGAAAAGCGCCGATCCCCGCCATCAACAGCGAGATCAGCAGATCAAGCTTCCAAGTGGTGACGGGGGAGGAGCGGCCGTGGAGCAATTGGGACAGAGCATAGGCCTGAATTTCCACCCCCGCCATGCCTTCGCCGCTGGAAGATACCGTGCTGAACGGCGTGCGGTGGCGGTCAACAAGCGTGATGTCCGAACCGATCAGGACAATCTTGTTTTTAAATTTCTCGTCCCAGCTGGCGGGAAAGAATTTCACCCCATGGGCGGGAAATTTCGCGAAGGCCGGATCGCCATTGGCTGGCTGCCCCCGCCAGGCTATTGGCGCCTGCTCGCTTTGCGTCTGCACACCGGCCGCTTTTGCCAAAGCGCGTGAAAATCCCATCACATAACGGCCATCGCCGGTGATGGCGCCGGGATAGATTCCGCGCACCACATCGAATTGATCCGTCGCCAGATTCACCAAGCCACGCTTGCCGGCCGGCACGAAGCTTTTGAGATAGGCGCGCTGCCCTTCGTTGACGATGGTGCCGGTCTCGGCATAAGCGATGCGCAGCGGCACCTTGATATTGGCGATCGCCTGGCTGAGGGCCGTGTCCTTGTCCGGCTCGGTGGGCTGGTCGAACAGGAAATCAACGCCGATGGCACGCGGCTGCTTTTGTGCCAGCGTCGTCAACAAGTCCGCCAGAAAACCGCGATCCACCGGCGCGCGATAAGGAAACTGAGCCAAGGTGTCTTCGGTGACCGCGACTATCACAATGTCAGGGTCTTGGGGTTCCGCTGGCGCATATCGCGCCGTCTCCAGGTCGATGACATACTGGTCGGCATTGGTGAGAAACGCCAGATTACGCACCAGAAACACGGCCAGCACCGCGCACGCCACCATGACAATGGTGACGGCGCGGGCCTGCTTCAGACGTGACAGCCGGGCAAGAGCCGGAAATTTCATTTTCCGGTGCGCAACAGGGCCCGGGCCTGGGCCTCGCATTCCTTGTCTGCCAGCCAGGCGGCGCGCACGGAGTCATTAGGAAGATTGGCCGGCATGCCCTCCACTTTCATCGCCGATTGCACGCCATTGAGCGACACCAGATAAGTGGCGCCGCCCTTGATGATGGCGGGCGGCGGCACGGTGATGCGGTCGGAGCCGGCCGGCCATTTCGCTTCCGTCTTCCAGCTGCGGTCGGCGGGGGCCAGTGTTAACACAGCTTCTTTCGCGGCCTCGGGGCGCCACAGCACCGCGGCGCTGCCGTCGCGCAGACATACCGTCCCCGCCCGGCTGGCATCCAGCACCCAGGGGTCGGGCAGGACAGCGGCGGCGGCGCCGCGGGTAGTGCCGACTTCGCCGACGCGGGCTTGGCGCTGTGTGACCAAAAGCGAAAGCGCGCTGGTGACATTGGTGCCCTTGGCCTGGTCACCGGCCGGCGCTTTGTCGTAAGGACCATCCAGCTTCAAGGTGATCCCTGCCGGGCTGATCAGGGTGACATGCTGGCCTTGCTTGAGGGTCAGCGGTTTGGCGGAATCGACGGTCTGGCCGGGGCGCAAATTGACCCCGCGCGCCTCCAAGACCACCAGGTCCGCCGCGCTGGCCGCCGCGCAAGTGCTGCCCAGCAGGGTAAGGCTGATAAGGGTCCGCTTTACGAATGTCATAATGTGCCTCCGTTTGCCTGTGGAATAATAGTTGCGACCCCGTTGCCACCCAAGGCATCGCCGGCGCCGATTAAAGTGAAAGCCGCCCAATAATAAGGATGCGCGGTGGCGGGATCGCGGATCAAATCCAATTGCGATTGCCGCAAGGCATCGCTTAAGCCGCGGCTTCGCTCTCGTCCATAGCGCTGAAAAACGTCCGACATCAATTTGGCGGTGGCGGTAGAGGGGATTTCCCAATGGCTGGCCAGCACGGCGTGGGCGCCGGCATTGAAAAACGCATCCGCCAACCCTTCCAACGCGCTGCCGCCAAAAGCCCCGCCACCCGCAGCGGCGGTGTTGCAGGCCGAAAGCACCACCAGATCGGCATTCAGCCTCAGCATGGCGACTTCGCCGGCCTCCAACAGGCCATCGCTGTCGGTGCTGGCGGCCGGCGCCGCGGGGGGCGACAGGACCAGCCCAGGCTCAGCTTGGCAATGCAATTCTCCCGGCAGAAGTCCATGGGTGGCGAAATACAACACGCGATACTGATCCAGCGGTTGGGCGCGCAAACCGGATTCCGTGGCCGCCGCCGCCAGCAGGATAGAACCCTCATCGCCGCCCAAGGCGCGGGCGGCGGTTCGCAACTCCCCCGCGGTGTCATGCAACGGCGCCAAAGCGCGCAACAGCGCGGCCGGCATGGGCGCGGATTCCCGGCAACTGGTGGCCAAATTTTCCAACGCCGCCCGGCCGGCGGAGTCATCGCCGCTCACCACCGGATCTCCCACGCCCAGGAAAGGCCGGGGCGCCGCTGCGCGGCTGCGCGCCGCCTGGTGCAGCGCCAGGAAGGCGCGCGGACTGGGGACCTGCGTCACCGTCATGCGGCGCACCAGCCAGGCCGCACTGGTATAGCCGGCATTGTCGGCAGGAGGCGCCTCCACCAGCATGGCAAAAGGCAGGCTGGCCAATACCGGGCCGGGCGCCACCGTGAGCTGATCGACGCCTTGCAGTTCTTGCGCGAAGGGGCCCAGCAACTGCTGGTGCAAGCTATAGGCGTTGCGGAGCGAGAAATCCGGCAGGTTGCCCAACTGCGGCGCCAGGCTGTGGCGCAATTGGGCGATGTCGCTTGCGGCGCTTTCCGAAGCGATGTCCAGCTTCTTCACACTCAAACCGGATGAGGTGACCAGCAGGCCGTAACCGCCCTTGAAGCCCATCATGAAGGTGAGAAAGCCTTGGCCCGCTTTCAATTGCGCCTTGAGATCGGCCAGGGCCACCGGTTCGGGATTGGCCAGCCGGGCGTAATCCGGAAAATCCTTTTGGACGCGGGCGATCAATTCATCGGCTTTGGCGGAGACCAGGATCAGCCTTTGGGCAAGCTGGGTTTCCTGCTGGGCGTTGCGTTCTTCGTTTGCCTTGGCAAGTTCGGCGGCGATATCGATGCGCAATTGATCGCGGGTGCGCTGCGTTTCTTCCGTGTCGCGCATCAACGCCGTCAAGGCGGGGCTGGCGGCGGCAAGCCGGGCCGAGGCCCGGGTGATCGCCTGATCGGCCAGATCGGAATTGACCAGTTGGATGGCGCGAAACACTTCCGTATCCAGCATGGCTTTTTGCTGCGGCCCGGCGGAGATGGAAGTGGCCGCGGCCAGGAAGGGGAGCAACTGGTCCGGCATGATGCGGGCGCGCGCGATGGGACTGCGGGACAGGATCCCCATCGCCAGGCGGAATTGCTCGATCGCCTGGGGGTACAATTCTTGTTCGGAATAAAAACGCCCCGCCATGAGATGCGACATGGCCAGGGGCGCGGAATCGCCGAACAGTTTCTGCCGCAAGGTGATGGCGTCCAGATAATTGCGCTCCGCCGCGCTGACACGGCCGCGCCGCTCATTCACTTCCGCCATCAAGGTCAGGACATCGGCGCGCCACCATAAGGCCAGGCCCGGTTCCAGATTGACGATCCACAGCGCTTCTTCCGCGGCGGCCTGGGCGTTGGGCAGATCGCCCAGCCTGAGCGCCATCTCCGCCTCGATCCGCAGGGAATGGGCCAACTCGCCGCTGCTGGCGACCGGCAGGCCGGAAAAACCGGTGCCGATCTCGCCGCCGCCGCTAGCGGCCTTGAGTTGGGCGCGGCGCTCCACGCTCGCCTGATGGGCATAGGCCAGCGCCTTGGCAAAATCGCGCTGGTTGGCAGCGTCCAGAGCCATATAGGAGGCGAATTGGGCGCGGGCATCCGAGCTGAGCGAGCCCTCGATAATGGGCTGGGCGCGGTTGAACAGACCGGCGGCTTCATCAAAGCGGCCCTGGTTGCTGACCTGCACCGCCAATTCCATCAAGGCCTGGCCGACCGGCACCGAATCGGCGCCGAACAATCTGCCATTGATTTCCAGCACGCCCCGAAGCGCGGTCTCGGCGGCCGCGAAATCGTCGCGGCTGCTATAGATGCGAGCGGTTTCGATGGACTGCGAATAGCGCACAAAATCCGCGGTGGTGGCGGTAAGCACCGGCGCCGTCACCCGTGTGGCGAGAATGCCGCGTCCAGCAGTGACATCGGACGGTTCCGGCCGGCGGCCAAGCGCGGCCGCGACCGCGGCGCTCAGCACCGGCAACAGGCTCGGCATTCCCTCCCCTACCACCAGGTTGCGGTCCGACGCCGACATCAAAACGATGCGCGGCCAGCTGGTGCTTTGCATGGTGCAGAGATAAAGCAGCATATCGCCTTGGCCGAGGGACTGGCCGGCGTCACAAGAGAGCTGCTCGCTGACCGCCAGCCCTTCCATCAGCAATTTGGCCCGCGCCTCGATTTCCTCGCGGCGCTTGGCCAACTCGGTGGGCAAGGACCGTTCCAGGGTGAGGGTCTGCAACCGGCCCACGCTCTTGGGATTGTCGCCGCAGAAAATATCGCTGGGCCGCGCCTGAGCCGGATCGCTGTCGGCGCGGCAGGCTTCATTGCCCAGGCTCTTTCCCAAATCCGGCGCGGAAGATTGGGCAAGCGCATGCGTACCCAGTAGCGGGCAGAACAGCAGCAAAAGAAGAAAGCGCCGTCTCATTGCCAGAAGGCCTCATTGCCCCAGCTGGAATAGACTTGGCCGAAAGGCGGGATGCCGTGCGGAAGATTGCTGCCGGGCGCGGGCGTGAATTGCCGCAGCAAACCGTCAATCAGAACCGAGCTGGTCGATTGGGTCGGGCCGCCCAGCGATTTTCCCAGCGCGAAGCTGGCGGAATCCGATTGCTCTCCCGCGCCGGTATCGGCAGTGGCATCGGAGACGGCCGGGGCGCCGCTGCCGCCGGTGGGAGCCGCGGCGGCGCCTCCCGTCTGCACGGCGCCGCTGGTAAAGCTGTTGCCCAAGACATCGGGCGCCCGATTGACCAGGATCACGCCGATCAAATCGCTGAGACTGGTCGCGCTGAGG
>Ga0105241_10003861_pt1 | contig 11106 bp, 8 predicted proteins | sample KBSC64metaG_FD_80422 | JGI IMG/M metagenome (GOLD analysis project Ga0105241, IMG submission 80422) | Corn rhizosphere microbial communities from Kellogg Biological Station, Michigan, USA - KBS C6-4 metaG | ecosystem: Host-associated > Plants > Roots > Rhizosphere > Soil | place: Michigan, USA...
GGCCTCGCGCCCGACCATGACGCCATCCACGTGCTGCAGGTGGGTGGCGATCTCGTCGTCGGTCTTGATGCCGCCGTTGATGATGATCTCGAGTTGCGGGAATTCGCGCTTCAGCTGGTAGGCGACTTCGTAGCGCAGCGGCGGGATTTCGCGGTTTTCCTTCGGCGACAGCCCCTTCAGCACGGCATTGCGCGCGTGCACGATGAACGTGCGGCAGCCGGCATCCGCGATCGTGCCGATGAAGTCGCGGACGAAACCATATTCCTCGTTATGGTCGATGCCGATGCGGTGCTTGACGGTGACATCGATGGAGACGGCGTCGCGCATCGCCTTCACGCAATCGGCGACGAGCTGCGGCTCCTGCATCAGGCAGGCGCCGAACGCGCCCTTCTGCACGCGCTCGGACGGGCAGCCGCAATTCAGGTTGATCTCGTCATAGCCCCACTGCTCGCCCAGCTTCGCGCTTTTGGCCAGGTCGGCCGGATCGCTGCCGCCCAGTTGCAGGGCGATCGGGTGTTCGACGTCGTCATAGCGCAGGTGACGCTCCACGTCGCCGTAGACCAGGGCGCCAGTCGTTACCATCTCCGTATATAACCAGGTGTGCTTCGTGATCTGGCGGTGGAAGACGCGGCAGTGGCGGTCTGTCCAGTCCATCATGGGGGCGACACTTAATGTTCTCTTACCGTATTTCATCAAATTCCTACGTTTCCCTCTGAGAGGGGCAATATCAGTTCCCGGAGCTCCCGCAGAATCTCCCCTGCCGCGTTCCCCTCGGCGCTACGGATTTGCTACAGATGGCTTCGCTACTCAAGATCGGGAACACCTGGCCGGCGCAGGTCCGTCGCAAGGGTCACAAGTCCATTACGGAAATTTTTCCGATGAAGGCGCAGGCCGTCGCGTGGACGCGGAAGGTCGAGGCTGAGATGGATGCCCGGCGCTTCAACGACACTCGCGGGCTAGCGAATCTTACCCTAAAAGAGCTCATCGACTGGTACTTCGGAGAGATCGGGGCTGCGCATCCCTTCGGAAAATACAAGACGGCCGTGCTGCGGACGTGGCAACGGAACCACGGCGACATCAGCGTTACCAAGCGCCATGCCACGATAAGATGTTGTCACGCAGCAATTTCCATGAGAAAATTGCAATGCTTGGTCATGGCCACTCATGTGCCGGCGAGCTACCAGTTAAGGAGTCGTGAGATGGGGTGGTTCATTGGATTTGCTGTTGTCGTATTAATTTGTGCTGCGATCTGGGACGCTGCCGATAAAAAGAAATTGCTCAAAGCGCTCGAAGCGAGCTTGCGGTCCCGCACAGACTTCACGCTCTCCCAACACGTCGTCGGCTGTGACCTCAAGAGCGGAATTGCGCTGGACGAATCGCGCGGCAAACTGTGCTTGATGACGCGCAGCGGCGCGCAGTTCACGTTGCGCATGATCGAGATGCGCGACATCGTCAGTGCCGAGTTGTTCCAGGACGGTGATTCGGTGACGAAGACGATGCGGTCGTCGCAGCTGGGTGGCGCACTGATCGGCGGTCTTGCGTTCGGTGGTGTTGGCGCGATTGTCGGAGGCCTCTCGGGCCAAACCAGGACCTCAACAAAGATCAAGCAAATCGCCCTGCGCATCGTCGCGAACGATCCTTCCGCGCCGCTGCACGACATCACGTTCATGAACACGGAACAGAAGAAAGATGGAATCGTGTACACGGCAGCGATGAAGAACGCGCGTCACTGGCACGGGATCCTCGAGATTCTGATCAAGCGCGCCGATGCCGAGATGAAGGCCAGCCAGCCGGCAGCGGCCGCTCCACAGGCTGCGGCGGCGGTCGCGTCTGCAGGTTCGGTTGCGGACGAGCTGGAGAAGCTCGCGAGCCTTCGCAACGCCGGAATCCTGACCGACGACGAGTTCAACACGCAAAAGAGCAAGCTGCTCGCGCGTACATGAGCACAGGGCTCTGCACATATGATCGGCAGCAGTCTGCAGAGGACCTCCGCTGACTGCTGCCGCCGGTCAAACCCCATTTAAAACGCGTGACTGATACCGACAGTGGCCGCCCGGTCACCTGTACCGGATTCGATCGCACTGCCCACGGTATAGCTGGCACCGTTCCTGTTATCGATGCGCCCGTAAGCCGCGTACAGGCTGGTGCGTTTCGACAGCGTGTAACGGTAGCCCACCGCAATCTGGCTTGCATTCTGGTTGCGCGCCGTCCTGTCGTCCTTGTAGATATACGACGCCATCAGTGCATGCTCGCCAAAGGGCACCGTCAAGCCGACCAGGACATCGCGGCTGTCGGTCGAGGCGACCGGCGCGATGGCACGGCCGAATGGATTGGCAGTGTTGCGCAGGGCCGAACTGTTCAAGCCATGGTTGACGCCATACAGGAAGTGCGCCTTGGCGACCTTGAAATCGTAGACCGCAGCAATCACGGTATTGCGGGCATTCTCGGTGTTCTTCAGCGTCGCGGTATCATTGTTGCGGTTGTGATAGCCGACCCGCACCTGCAGCGGCCCTGCCGCGTAGGCAAGCGCCCCGCCAAACTGCCGGCCGGCGGCGCTGTCACCCGCCACCTCGCCAGGCGCCGCCGCGAGTTCGACGGTCAAACCTGCAATCGTCGGTGACAGGTACTTGACCGTGTTGTCCATCCGGCTGAACGAATTGCCGCTCACGCCGACCATGTTTTTCGCGTCGCCCGCATAGCCTGCGCCGAAAGGATCGGCGAATACCAGGACGAGGTACTCGGACGTGTACTGGCGACCGACCAGCACGGCGCCGAAACCGCCACGCAGGCCGACGTAGGCCTGGCGGCCGAACAGCAGGCCACCCTGCCCCGTGGCGCCGGTATCGGCCTGAAAACCATTCTCCAGCAGGAACACAGCGGACAGGCCGTTGCCGAGGTCTTCGGTGCCTTTGAAGCCGAGGCGCGATCCCGCGCTGACCCCGCTGGTAATTTTGGTCCCCGAGCCGGTGCTGCCGCCGCTTTCCTGGACGATGGCCATATCCAGCAGACCGTAGACAGTGACCGCGCTCTGGGCGCTTGCCGTGGCGGCGCTGCCGATCGTGGCGATGCCAAGTGCCGCAATAACGAGACTTCTAAACTTCATTTTGATCTCCAAAAGATACAAACCGGGCACTTGCGACGCGACCGGACGCCACCGCGACAGGGGCCCTATTCCGCCATCGACAGGATGCGCCTGGCCATACGAACATTCGCGTAGTCAACCAGCTTGCCGTCGACCTGGACCGCGCCATTTCCGCTCCGCTCAGCTTCGGCCAGTGCGTCGACGACGCGCCGCGCGTAGGCAATCTCCTGGGTGGAGGGCATGAATGCCTGGTTGGTCTCGCTGATCTGGTTGGGATGAATGACCTGCTTGCCGTCGAAACCCATTGCCGCGGCCTTCAGGGCGGAATCTCTTGTCAACACCGGGTCGCGAAACGCACCGCAGGGCCCGTCGACCGCTCTCAGGCCGTTTGCGCGTGCGGCCACCAGGATCCGCATCATCGGGTACATCCACATATCCAGCTGCGTTGCGGCGTACCCGCCACGCTCGTCCCCTGTGGTCAGCCGATACGCAGGCGGTGACATCCCGATATCCACGCTCTTGGCGCCGATCGATGCGGAAAAATCCCCCACCCCGAAGTGCAAGGACTCGGCGAAACGCGAGGACGAGGCGATACTTTCACAGTTCACCAGTCCCTTTGCCGTTTCGATCATCAGTTCAAGCCCGACTGGCTCGCGCCGGGAGGCGTTCAATGGCGCGAGTAGTCGATCGACGCGGCTGGCGTCCTCGATGCCTTCGACCTTGGGAATGAGCAGGGTGTCCAGGCGCTTCGCCCGTCGTACCAGCGCCTCGATCTCGCCCTCGATGCGTTCGCCTTGCGGCGAATTCACCCTGACGCAGACCGTCTTCCCTGTCCAATCGAGTTCATTCATCGCACGCACCGCGCATTCCAGTGCAAGTTCCTTTTTGTCTTCCGGGACGGCGTCTTCCAGATCAAGAAACACGGCGTCTGCATTGGATGCTGCAGCCGACCTGACCATCCGTTCCTGGTGTGCTGGTACTGCAAGAAATGTACGTGTGGTGCGCATCTGTCTCCCCTTCGAATCGATCACGTCTGCCTCAACCCGCTGCAACCTTTGGTCCCTGCTGGAAGCCCAGCTCTTTGAGAATCGATTCCGTGTGCTGCCCCATTGCCGGAATCGGATTCATGACGGGTTCCAGCCCGTGGAAAATTACCGGTGGCAGGAACATCTCGAGTGGCCCGACTTCGCTGCCGACTGCCTTGATGCGGCCACGCTCGTGCAACTGAGGATGTTCGAGAAACTCTTCGATGCTTTTGAGTCGGGCATTTGCCACTGCTGCGCGCTCCAACCGCTCCATGATCACGTCGCTGGTCCATGCCGCCAGGCGTTCGTTGATCAGCTCTTCCAGCTTGTCCCGGTTACTGACACGGCCGACGTTCGAGCAAAAACGCGGGTCCGCGACAAGGAGCGGGTCTTCAAGGACGTCTTCGCAAAAGCTCTTCCATTCCCGTTCATTCTGGATACCGAAGAAGACGGTTTTGCCATCTCCGGCACGGAAGGGGCCGTAAGGCGCGATCGTGGCGTGCCGGGTTCCCGCACGCGCCACGTCCTTTCCGCTATCGCGCTTGAAATACGCCGGATAGCTCATCCACTCCGTCATCGCGTCGAACAGAGAAACTTCGAATGCCGTACCCTCACCTGTGCGCTCGCGCCGATACAGGCCTGTGAGTATGCCGTTGAGCGCGTACATGCCGGTCGCAATGTCGACGATCGACAAGCCGCATTTGGCCATTTCCGTCGGCGTCCCGTTAATCGACAGAAAACCGGTCTCGCACTGCACCAGCAGGTCGTAGGCTTTCTTCCTGCTGTATGGGCCGCTGGAACCATAACCCGATATGTCGCACGCAACCAGTCGCGGATAGCGCTTGACCAATGCTGCGGCATTCAGCCCCACCTTTTCGGCAGCACCTGGCGCAAGGTTCTGGATGAAGACATCGGCCTGCTGCAACAACTCCTCGAGGACGTCCTGGCCGAACTCCGATTTGATGTCGAGCTCCAGGCTCTCCTTCGACCGGTTCGCCCACGCAAACTGACTCGACACGCCGTGCATCGCCTTATCGTATTTGCGGGCAAAGTCTCCTTCGCCCGTACGTTCGATCTTGATGACGCGCGCTCCCCAGTCTGCCAGATGCCGCGTGGCGAGCGGCGCGGCGATCGCCTGCTCGATGGAGATTACGGTAATGCCTTCAAATGGGAGTTTCATTCCTCTTTCCTCTTTCGTTGAGCGCTGTCCTTGGGACGAGCGTACTGTTGCGCCAGGAATAGCCGGGTTCCCTCTTCTGCATATCCAAGCGTGCTGCCAGCGTGACCGGTTTTTCGCTTTGTTTTCGTGCTTGATGAAGTGTTGCCGAAGATATCGACGAGGTAAATTATCGGATTGAGAAGACTGCGTTCGCGGGATGAAACCGAGGCGGGAGTGTTCTGGAGGCTGTCGTGAACAGCGCGGGCATAAAGCGGCGATGCCGGCATGAATGCCAGATAGCCTTACCCGATCAATGCGAAAGACGACGGAGGGGAATTCGTCGCGCGGAGGGGCAGCAGGCATCCGACCCGCGTACACAGGCCGGATATAAGACTGCAACCTGACTGTCAACCAACATCAGGCAATGCGATTTTCGGCGCTTCCTTCGAGGTAGGTACAGAGGTTCCTGGAGACCGTGTTCACCAGGGTTTCGATCCCGTCGTTGCTTGCCCATGCGACGTGTGGCGTTAGAAGCAGGTTATCCAGTTCGATCGTCAGGAAGCGGTGCCGGTCATGTGGCGGTTCTGTCTGCAGGACGTCGAGCGCTGCGCCGGCGATCGTCTCGTTCAGCAGCGCCTGCTCGAGCGCCCGCTCGTCAACCAGGGCGCCACGCGCCGTATTCACCAGAACCGATGTCGGTTTCATCATCGCCAGTTCGCGTTCGCCTATCAGGCTGCGGGTCTCGGGCGTGAGCGGACAGTGAAGGGACAGAACATCGCTCTGCCGCAACACTTCCGTGAACGGCGTATAGCCGGGCCGGATTGCAGGGCTGTTCTTGCGCTCGCTGAACAGAACGCGCATGCCAACTGCCTCGCATAGCCGCGCCACTTCCCGCGCAATCGAGCCGGAACCGACGAGGCCCACGACCGTGCCTTGAATATCCTGTATTCGGGTTTGGTGGACGCAAAAAACCTTGGACTCGGACCAGGCGCGGCCGGTAGCCGCCTTGTGATAGCTCAGCAAGCGCCTGCGCAGCAGGAAAATCGACGCCAGCACATGTTCGGCGACGCTCTTTGCGGCGTACCCTGGAGCATTCGCTACCTGGATACCTCGCTCCTTGCAGTAATCGATGTCAACGCAGTCATATCCGGCAGCGGTAACGCATATATACCTGAGCCTTGGTAATTGCCGCAGGATTTCGCTGGTGAGGCGGACCTTGTTCGTCACCGCAATATCGGCTTCCGCCAGAGCCGTGACCACCTCGTCCGGTTCGGTGCTGTCACGGTCCGTCCAGGTCAACGGCACCTTGGGCCGCGGAATCGGGACAGGAATGGTTTTACTGTCGAGGAATACGATATTGGTTGACATGTTGATTGGACCTCTAACGGAGTTCTTGCGTGGAGGACTGCGCCTCGCTCTTCAGATGATTCACAAAGTTCTGGGCAGAGCGGGACAGGGTATCGAAGTCGCGATATCCGATGAATGATTCAAACCTGGACCAGCTATCGCGCAACTCAAGGATCTTGAAGCCATAATGCTCGTCAGGGTTCCCGACGGTAACGTCAGTCATGATCGCGATACCGATCCCCGAGCGCACCATCGCCCTCATTGCATCGAAGCTGGTGACCTGGAGCCGAATTCGCACCTTGCGCTTCAGGTCAGCTGCGCAGGATTGCATCATCCGGAAAATAAAGCTTCCTTCGTGGAAGGTGACATGGTCGTAATCGAGTGTTTCTTCGAAGTCGACGCTGTGGCGGTTCGCGAGGGGGTGTGACTCGGGCACGACGACAACGAGTTTTGCAGACCTGTAGGGATGCACTGTCAGGCCGGCCGTCGACACGCCGGACCAGAATATGCCGACATCGGCAAGGCCATCACGCAGTGCGCGCACAATGAACGGACTGCTCCACTCTTCGAGATGAACCTCGGTTTGTGGATAGCGTTGCAGGAACGCCTGGATCGGGGCACCCAGGAATCCGACGATGGTTGTGCTGTTCGAAAAGACGCGGATTTCGCCCTTGCTGCCGTCGCCGAAGCCACTCATCTCGGCCTGCATGCGCGCCATGAGCAGCATCATTTCCTTCGCATGAGACGCCAGCGCGACACCGGCCGGCGTTGGCCGGACGCCAATGCTACGGCGTTCCAGCAACTGCACGCCGAGCGTGTCTTCAAGGTCGGTAATCCGTTTGCTGACAGCCGAGGTGGCCATGTAGTGCTTCTCTGCTGCCCTCGCCTGATTTCCTTCATCGATAACTGTCAGGAAAATCTTCAGTGTGACTGGATCTATGCGCATTTTCGTCTCCTGGAACGCAATCGTTTTGTCAGTAAGCCTGGCGACTGAAACGATCATCTCATATGCGCGCGATTGCCCGCAGACGGGGCGGCGAACCCGGGCCACCCTTTAACGCAAGGACTGCAGTTGTTGACTGCACAGGTATCTGCCAGGCCGACGAGCTCAGGGCGTCGGCCTGCCAATGAGGCTTCCTGTTTGCGTTTCTACGTTCAGCCGTGTTTCAAGGTGATGGTCTTCACTGAGGTAAAGCTGAGCAACCCTTCCAGGCCCTTTTCGCGCCCGTAGCCACTCTGCTTCACGCCGCCGAAAGGAAGTTCGATGCCACCGCCCGCCCCATAACAATTGACAAAAACCTGTCCCCCATGGAACGCCCGTGCAAGCCGAAGCTGGCGTCCGCCGTCCGTTGTCCAGATGCCGGCAACAAGTCCGAACACCGTGTCGTTCGCCATCTCGATGGCGTGTGCTTCGTCCTTGAACGGCATGGCGACGAGCACCGGTCCGAACACCTCTTCCTGTGCAAGTGCATGGGTGTGCGGAACGTCGCGCAGGAGGACCGGAACCTGGAAGTAGCCGTCCGCATCCGCGCCGGGGGCAAGCGAGGCCTTCGCCGCGCACTTGATGCCATCCGTCTCGGCGATTTCCAGGAACTTGCGAACCCGCTCGAGTTGCGTGCGGTTGATCAGTGGGCCGCAGTCGTAGTCGCCGCCGGCCGGGCCGGCCTTGACATCCTTGAAAAGCCGAGACAGCCTGTCGATGACTTCTTCATAGATCGACTCCTGCACCAGGAGCCGGCTGCCAGCCGAACAGGTTTGCCCGGCATTCTGGACGATGGCGTTGCAGATGGCCGGCAAGGCGGCGTCGAGATCGGCATCGTCGAACACGATTTGTGGCGACTTCCCGCCCAATTCCAGCGTAACAGGACAGTGGTGGGCGGCGGCGGCCTGGGCGACCCGGGTGCCGGTCACGGGCGAACCCGTGAACGAGATATGGGCGATGCCAGGGTGCTCGGTGAGGGCCCGGCCTGCCTCGTGGCCGTACCCCGTGACGACGTTCAGGACGCCGGCAGGGAATCCGGCTTCGGCCGCCAGCTCTGCGAGGTAGAGATAAGACTGACAGGCATCCTCGGCAGGCTTGACGACGCAGGCGTTGCCCGCAGCGAGCGAAGCGGCAACACTGCGGCCGAACATCGCAGCCGGGTAGTTCCACGGAATGATGTGGCCGGTGACACCATGCGGTTCTCGGATCGTGAGCACCGTATGACCGTCCAGGAAAGGAATCGTTTCCCCGTGCAGCTTGTCGCAGGCGCCTGCGTAAAACTCGAGATAGCGCGCACACACCGTGATATCGGCAGCTGCCTGCCGCAGGGGTTTGCCAGTGTCCTGCGATTCAATGCGGGTCAGTTCTTCGTGCTTGTCGAGCACAAGACGATTCAATCGCATCAGGAGGCGGCCGCGCTCGACTGCCGTGACCTTGCTCCATGTTTCGGCAAACGCTTGCTGGGCTGCCTTCACGGCGCTGTCGACATCGGCGGCGTCACCGCGCGCGATGCGGGTGTATTCCTTGCCGGTCGACGGATCGTAGACGGGAATCGTGTCGCCGCTGTGCGGTGCCACCCAGCGATTACCGATGTAGTGATGTCCAACATTCATTTTAATTCTCCTCCAGGACTGCGGTCCGCGCGCTTTCCAGGATGCCGCTGTCGCTTTCGACAGGAAGCGGCTTCCAGTTGGTGGAGCGAACGAAGTCGCCGCGCGGCTTCTCGACATCGTGAGGGCGATTGGCAACGCGGTTGTAAGTGACATAGGCCTGCCACCGGTTTTCCGCCGACATGTTCGCGCCGGAGCCGTGGATGGTCAGGCAGTGGAACAGGACCAGGGTGCCGGCCTTGCCGACGATGGGCACCGGGGCGGCGTGGGCTTTCATGATCTCCTTCAGCCGGTTCGTCTCGACGGCGCGCTGGGGCAACTGATAGGCGGCCTGGCTGTCGTCGTAGTAGTGCTCCACCAGGCCGAGCTTGTGGCTGCCTGGGATCATGTACAGCGAACCGTGGATCTCTTGCGTATCGCTCATCAGCACCAGTGCCGTGATCATGTCGTTCTGCGGATAGCCGTCATGCACCCAATAGCCGAAGTCCTGGTGCCACAGCCAGCCGCTGCCTTCCAGCGCCGACTTGGTATTGACTTTGGTGTGCGCGATGTACACTTCGTCGCTGTCCTGCAGTTGCATGACGGGCTTCAGCATGCGGGGCGTGCGGGTCAGCGCGCGATATGCGGCCGACGCCACAGGACCGTCTTCTTCGTGGACCCTGAAAATCGAACGCACCGCGCCGCTGCGCTCGCGGAAAATCGTGTCGGCGGTTTCTACCTTGCACAGGCGGTCGGTGTCCTCGCGCAGTACAGCAATTTCTTCGGCACTGTAGCAGTTGGGCACGACAAGAAAACCATCCCGGTGGTAGTCGGCGATCTGCTGTTTGGTCAGTTCCATGTTATCTCCTTGGATATTTGTAGGCCACGAGGCAAGGGAAAGTGTAGGGCAACAAAAAAGTTTGCTGGTTATCGGTTTGCGATTACCGGATTGCCGAGTTTCGAATCAAGGAACGCGGACGCGATAACCGCGCGATCCCGCATGCACTACTTATTGACGAGTTTCGCCGGCAAGAGAAAGGTCATCGCGCTTCCGGCGATGATGCAGGCCGCGAGTACGTACAGACCGATTGCAGTGTTGCCGGTGTGCTCCTTGACCCAGCCGAGCAGATACGGACTCATGAAGCCGGCAAGATTCCCGAGCGAGTTGACGAGTGCAATTCCCGCCGCGGCTGCGACCCCGCTCAATATCGCCGGAGGGAGGCTCCAGAATTGGGAGACCACGGCCATGACCCCTGTGACTGCCAGGGTCAATGAAATGATCGTCAGTACCGTACTGTCGTTATAGAAGGCAGCCAGGAAAAGGCCGAGGGCGCCGACTACGCCGGGAATCGCCAGGTGCCAGCGCCGCTCGCGCATCCTGTCGGAACTGCGGCCGATGAGAACCATGCCGATGATGGTTACCGTATAGGGAATTGCGGTCAGCATGCCGATCTGGAAAGTATCCTTGATGCCGCTGTCTTTTACGATCGTCGGCAACCAGAACAGCAGGCCATACTCGCCCATCAGGATGAAGCAGTACTGCAGGCAAAGAATCCACACCCGCCTGTCCTTGAAAGCGCCGCTCAGCGAATGCACACTGCCCGACTTCGCCTCCAGTTCGATATTCGACCTCAGGACGCGCTTTTCATCGATCGTCAGCCACTTTGCCGCCTCGATCCCGTTATCAAGGTAGAAGAACACCATGATGCCGAGGAAAATCGAGGGGAGCGCCTCCAGAAGGAACAGCCACTGCCAGCCGGACCAGCCGTGGGTGCCGCCGGTGGCGCTCATGATCCATCCCGATAGCGGACCGCCCACCATGCCGGCCAGAGGAATCCCTGCGAGGAAGAGTGCAGTAATCCTGCCGCGGTGCTGTGCCGGGTACCAGTACGTAAGATATAAAAGTATGCCTGGCAGGAAAC
>Ga0105241_10003862_pt1 | contig 11105 bp, 12 predicted proteins | sample KBSC64metaG_FD_80422 | JGI IMG/M metagenome (GOLD analysis project Ga0105241, IMG submission 80422) | Corn rhizosphere microbial communities from Kellogg Biological Station, Michigan, USA - KBS C6-4 metaG | ecosystem: Host-associated > Plants > Roots > Rhizosphere > Soil | place: Michigan, USA...
GGCCAATTGGCGCGCCTATCTCAGCACCACGCCGGTCCAGGGCGGGGCGCCGCCGGTGGATGCCCGTGACCGCATCGGCAAGGGTCCATGGGTCAATTCCAAAGGAGTCACCATCGCCCGCAATGTCGATGATCTGCACAGCGCCAAGCTAAGTAAGGAGATGCTGCTCAATGAAAAGGGCGGCTTGGTCAATGGCGCGGGCGACACCCCCAACACCCATGACATGCTGACGGGCTCCGATACCTCGGGCCGTTATCTGCCGATCAGCGGCGACTCGACCTGCAAGAACTGGACAAGCAATGGCGAAGGCTCGGCCATGCTGGGCCATCATGATGGCAAAGGCCCCAATGCCAATCGCAATTTCTCGTCCTGGAATACGGCGCATATGTCCAAGTCTTGCAGCCAGCCGGACCTGGTCGCCACCGGCGGCGCGGGCCTGTTCTACTGCTTCGCGGCAGACTGAGCGCGGTACCCTGAAAAAGAAAAAGCCCGGGTGAGGGCGGATTAAGCGAAAGGTCCAGTGGACCTTTCGCCCGCCCGAATGGTCCGTAGCGACAGCGTATGGACGCGCCGCGCGGCCAAGCGCGGCGCGAGGCTGGGACGAAGCCGCCACGAATGAAAAAGCCCGCCTCATGGCGGGCTTTTTGTTCGTGAATGGCAAAAATTTTAGCGATCGTGATCCGGCCGCGTTACGGGGCTGCCGGGGGTTCCTGGTTCGTCTTGACGCCGGCCAGCTGGCGATACAGCGCCGTAGCGCGATTGACATAGGAGCTTTCGTGTCCCGCGGTAAGCACGCTCGCGCCTTCGCCACTCCTGTTGAGAACGGAAACGCCGAAAATCCCCGGCGCCACATGTTCGATGATCAGCACCGACTGGAGGGCGCCGGGCTTGAACAATGTGAACCAGAACCGCCGTATAGGCGTGACATTGTCGCTGGAAATGACAAAGCGCTCGGGCGCGCTTTCGGATACGCGCAGGCGGTAGATGGCCGGGCCTGTGCGGGCATCGTCCTCCCAATAGTAGAGGTCCGCGCCTTTCACCAATTCGGACGGCAAAAAATCGGGACGGCGCGATTTCGCATCCGGCCCGGTGAGCGCGGAGGCGTCGTTACTCAGCGGACCCCATTTCTTCTCCGTCGTTGACCAGTACTGGATGTTCCGCAGGGCGGAAATCGTCCCAACCCTCGCCAGCAGCGCACTCATCGGACCGTCAAAATGAAAGCTGCCGGTCAGGGTGACGATAAGCCTTGACCTCACCTCCGCCGGCCAGCCCGAGCAGCTGGGCGGGCGCCAATTGCCGTGCTGGAGTTCTTTTCCTTGCCAAATCGCGATAATGGGCGCCGCATCAGGCGACGGATAGGCCGGCGCCCCGGCAATGGCGCAAGGTGGTTGCGGGCCGAAAGCCTGGGCGCTGGACGCCGGCAGCGATAACGCGCAAGCGAGCATCGCATGACGCAACCTCACAACAAATTCTCCCAAGCAAGAGAATATATTTCCCTCAGTCGCACCCATACCGGCCGGGATCGCCAGGCCTTGATCCCGATGCGTTCGGCGGTGGCTTGATCAGCCTGGAATAGATCTTCCAGCCCCTGGGCCGCATCGCTGCCTAGAACGACCACATCGACTTCGTCGTTGAAGATGACGCTCCGGTGATCGAAATTGGACGAACCGATCGCTGACCACACGCCGTCCACCACGACGGTCTTTGAATGAAGAACCACATCGCGAATTTCGTAGATCTTTACGCCCGCATCCAGCAGTTCGGAATAGCGGGCATGGGCCACGGCAATGGACAATGGGGAGTCGCTGCGGGCCGGCAACAGCAGGCAGACATCCACGCCGCGCTTCGCTGCGCCGGTCAGGGCCTCCATCTCCTGCTTGGTAGGCGCGAAATAGGCGGTCGTGATCTTGACACTCCTTTCAGCGGTCCGGATCGCGGTCAGAAGGGTGACGTAATACAGCGGCATCTCGTTGTCAGGCGTGCTTCCCAACACGCGCGCCACGGCACTGCCTTTCGGTGCCGCGGCCAAAAACATGGCGGTCTGGTCCAGCAGTGGGCCTTTTTGCTTGGTCCAGTGATCGAGGAACAGCTTCTGCAATTCTGCGATGGCCGGTCCTTCTATCTGAAGATCGGTATCGCGCCATTGTTCCGGAGTCGAGCCGGGCGGCCCGCCGGACTTGCCGATGGGATTACTCTGGTAGGCCGTGCTGAGATTGACGCCGCCGATGATCGCGACCCTCCCGTCCACAACCAAGATCTTGCGATGGTCCCGGTCGTTGAAGGAATAAGTTACTTTCGACTCCAGCGGGTTGACCGGATTGAAAGCAACCAGATTGATGCCGGCCTGCTTCAACCGGTCCAGAAATATCGTGGCCGTGCTGCCCGAACCATAGCTGTCATAAATCACATTGACGGCGACACCTGCCTGACGTTTGGCGACCAGCAGGTCACCCAGGTGCGCGCCATCGCTCTCCACATCCTCGAAAATGTAATATTCCAGGTTGATGTGGTTGGTTGCGCTTTGTATCGCGCTGAACATTGCCCTGAACGTCTGAGGTCCATCCCGCAGCAGTTGGATGCGGTTGCCGGCGATCAACGGACTTTCCGATATCGCCTCTTCATACGCGGTATGGCGCTTGAGCAACGCGTCATCGCCGGCGTCGGTACCCAGACGCTCCAATATCGCCTTGCTCTGTTCTACCGTGAGCGGGCCACGACGTCCCACGATCTGGGCAGCGGCCTTGCCGGTCGCCTGGGGCGGGGCGATATCCGGCAGCGTCGCACAGCCGGCGCTCAGCGCTATGCACAGAATGCCAACGGCCATGGATCGCGCTCTGCGCGCACGCTGCTGCAAGTCGCGGATTGCTTCCATGGCCGCGGAGATCATTTCCATTTGCGGCCAAATTTCCGGATATGCAGGATACTATTTGTGTTCCCTGGCTTCTTCGGAAACTTCGTGCCCGGCCTTGGAAACATCCTTGCCGGCGCCTTCGACGGTGTTGCAAGCAGTCAGAATGGTGGACGCGCCGCCAAGAATGACGAACACAATAAAGGCCACTGCCAATTTACTTCGCATAAATAATTCCTTTGATGACGGAATATACCGACAAATAACACAACGCCGATGTGTGCATTTGGTTCCCGCACGGAACACGGCGCGACGCCTGAAACCGGACTGTAGCGGTTCTGATGCGCGTCACGCGCGCGATTGAATTTCCGCTCCTTTGAAAACTTGTATCTCTGCGTATGAAGCACGGTCCATGAGGGAGAAAAGTTTGGCTCAAGCACCTCGAAGCGAACGATAGAACGGCTCGACACTGTGGCAGCGGCGATTTTTTTCCTCGATTAGGACGGCGCGAACACGCTGGTAGGTCAGCGCGTGCTCTGCGCCAAGCTGCTCCAATGTTCGCCCTTCGGCAAAAGCAGTGAACATGCGGCGGTTTCTATCGGACTTGCTGGGCACTTGTTGATCCTGTTGTGAGATCGGCCAAACCCGAAAGTTCTCGAGCTGGTGAGTTCCGAGCTTCTTTCCCTTTGGGAAGCCGCTTCGGCATGTGGGGAACCGCCGCCTATCTGGAAAGTTCCATGGTTTGACCGGAAATGCCCGCAGGGACAACGGTTTACCGGCAGCAGGGGCATCTAAATTATTGAAATCAAAGAAAAAAATGGAACCTTTCGCGGCTGCGGGGTTTATTATCGGCATGGGCCAGACCGCAAGTCAGCGAACGATTCTGGTCGTCGAAGATGAACCCTTCATCCGCTTGTCCGCGGTCGCCATGCTGGAAGATGCCGGCTTTGGCGTGCTGGACGCGAAGGACAGTGCCGAAGCCCTGAAAATGTTGGCGCATCACGAGAAAGTCAGCATTCTCATGACCGATGTGCGTATGCCGGGTCAAATGGACGGGTTGGCGCTGGTGGCGTATGTCCGTGTCGCCTATCCCGCCATTTTTTCGCTTGTGGTCTCTGCGAATATCTCTGCTGCGCAGGCGGGCAACGCTGGTGCGGCGGGTTTTCTCGCCAAACCTTATACGGCTTGCACGATGGTCCAGGCGGTGAACGATGCTGTCCTGCGGCACTGACATTTTCGGAGAGCGCCGCGAGCAACCATCTGGAGTGAGACGAAGATGACCCAAGTCATGTGCAGCCAACTCAAACAGGCGGTGGAATCCCAGCATGGCGGCGAAGCGACTTTCGTTCAGTCCGTTCCGGTGCTTGAAACGCGCGGCGGTCACACAATTTCGGACGAATCCGTCTCAGTTTTCGATTTGCGCGGTAGCACCAGTGGCGCATTTCGCGCCTATGCGTGGGTACAAGAAGCGCCCGACGGGCAACAGACGTTTTTCGCGGTCCTGCATACGCCCTGGATTGTCAGCCCAATCCAGGCCGTCCGTGCGGCGGCGGAGGCGAGAACTCAGGAATAGCCCGCCATGCCGGCCGATTGGTATCTCTCTGTCCGTCGTGCTACCGTCCCTCGTCGCCACGTCACCTTTGGGCACTGGCGCTTGAGAGACCTCCGGGGCAAGTAACGCAACATTGCCCGCGCTCCCGCTCGTTGCAGTCGGAGCATATGTGTCCGTTGAAAAACAACGACAAGTCAGACGCCGTCCCTGCCATCCGGGCATCGGACAGGGAAAGAGGATCATGAAGCCGTTCTTCGGCAAAATTGAAGACGTTCGTTCGCTCGCGCAAATCGTCGTGGAGACGGTACGTGAACCGCTGCTGGTCTTGGACAACAAGCTGACCATCTTGGTTGCCAGCCCGTCGTTCCACAAATCCTTTCAGATCAGTCCCGGGGACACACCCGATCAGCCGCTGTTTGCGCTGGACAACGGGGCCTGGGACGTTCCGGCGCTCCACACCTTGTTGGAACGCTCCCTGATGGACCAAACGGTTGTGGAGGGATTCCTGGTCGAGCAGGATTTTCCCCGTATTGGCGCGCGTGTGTTCCTGCTTCACGCCCGCAAAGTGTTGGGCACCGATGCCGGCCATGCCCTCATACTTCTCGGCTTTGAGGATATCACCGAACGCCGGGCCATCGAGCGCGAGAAAGACCGTCTACAAGCCCGGACGGACGATCTTCTTCTGCAAAAAGAAATGCTTCTGGCGGAAATGCAGCACCGCATCGTCAACAGTCTTCAGATCATCGCCAGTATTCTGATGCTCAAAGCGCGTCATGTGACATCCGAGGAAACCCGGCAGCACTTGCAGGATGCCCATCGTCGCGTCATGTCGGTCGCCGCCGTCCAGCAGCACCTGCATAGTGCTGGAAGCTCGGACACGGTGGATGTCGCCCCCTATCTTTCAAAACTCTGCGGCTCGCTGGGGGAATCCATGATCGGCGAAAGCCGTCCCGCCACACTCACAGTCACGGCCGATGCGTCAACCGTTCAGTCGGCAGACGCGATCAGTCTGGGCCTCATCGTGACCGAGCTGGTCATCAACGCGTTGAAATATGCCTTCCCCAATCAAAACAAGGCAGCCGCTGTCACGGTCAGCTATGAAATCAACGGCGCGGACTGGAAACTCTCGGTTTCCGACAATGGCGTGGGGCGTGCCGAACATATCGGGCCGGCCGCAAAAGGCGGCTTGGGCACCAGTCTGGTGAAAGCTCTGGCGCATCAACTCGATGCGCAGGTCGAAACCGTCAGCGGCCCGACCGGAATGAACGTCTCCGTCAGCCATGCCAGGTTCGTTTCCCGCTCGGCAAACTAGATCGATAAAGTCACGACGGAACCGAATGCTGCTGACAGCGTTCGCTCTTGAGGACATATCATGTCCCAATAGGAGTCCCCCAAAAATGATTTTCGCGAAAACGGCTGTTTCAGCCGCCGCTCTGACTTTGCTCATGAGCACAGTATCATTTGCGCAAGGCGGCGCCCCGGTGCCGGGCGAACGGGTTGATGCCAATGGCATGCCCACCACCCGTTCCACACCTGCTGAGCAGGCCGAGACCGCAGTGATCAACAACCAGGTTGGCGCCAAAAACGCCGCGGCGGATGCCAAGGGCGCGGCCGATAATGCCAAATATCAGACACAGCAGGAGCAATACCAGGCCCAACTGCGGCAAAACCAGGCGCAGCAGGAGCAGAACCAAGCACAACGGCGCGACTATCAGGATCGTACCGCGGCCTATAACAGGCTGCAAAACCGGTATGCCGTCGAACGCGCCGCGTATCGCCGCGGCATGTGGCCGAACCGCTATGTGAAATGGGTGATCGTGGACCGCGATGCGGGCTTGATCGGTGAGCGCGTCGAGTTGATTACCGGCAGACGCGTGGGCACCGTAATCGACACGGCTCATGGCGCCAATGGCAAGGTCTCGGCGCTTCTGGTGAAGCTGGACAGTGACAAGATCGTTTGGATTGACACGGGCGACGTTCGCTACAACCGCCATGACGGCATCGTGATGACCAATCTGGATAGCGCGGACCTGCGTCATATGGCGGACGAGCGTGTTTGACCGTCTGATGAAAAAACCGCTGCCCAGTGAATGGTACGAGATGACCCGGTACATTCAAGAATGCCTTCGGCGCACCAGATTTATCTGGGCCGACAAGGCTGCACTGATTACCGTCTTCCTATTTTCGTTTCTTCTCCTTTTCCTGTGGTCTCTCGCATTCTTTGTGGTGGGAAGCCTTGGGGCTGCGCATTTGTGGGAGAGCTACGGTATTCTGGGAATTGAGATCGAGGTTCTGGCCATAGGGTCAACTTGGCTCGTGATGCGCATGACAGACTTCTTCGCCGGCGGATCCACCTATCAGCTCTTCTCGCGTCCGGCGGCGCGGGGTTGACCATAAGCATGCCGCCGGCCGAACGGTGCTGGGCCGCTATGAGCCAGGTATTTTAATCCTCGAAAGGAAATTTACATGTCCGTCGGAACCATACTGCTTGTAATTTTGATCATCGCGCTTTTGGGCGGCTTCAGCGGGATCGGCGGAGGGCGATTTTATGGAATGGGATATTATGGAGGCGGCGGACTCGGACTGGTCCTTGTTGTGGTGCTGATCCTGGTCATCCTGGGGAAAATCTGACGGCCGGCTTGCGGCATGCGGCCGGCATGGAATCGGTTTTTAACCGGTCTGCGATCCGTTGACTCCATCCGTATGAGAAGTCTGGCCGCTGGTGCGGACTTGCGCTGTTAGGGATCGCGTTCGGGAACCCGGCTTGGTCTGTTCGGCCTTGCGCCGGGCGGTTTCCTCGGCGCGGCGCGTTTCTTCTAGAGCAGTCGCGCCGGGGGCTGTGCGCCGTTATTGCGCATTATACGAGGCGGGCAAGGACATCATTGTGGAACTTTCCCGATCTCCAGGCATTACCATACTGCCGTATCCCCAAAATCTGATTTCGGTATGACCTCCCTCAGCCGTGGGCTGCGGGCCGCTATTCCTTTGTGGAGAGTTTGATGAAAACCAGAATCGCGCTGATGGCGGCTGCCTTGTTGGCAACACCGCTTGCCGCCCCTGCCCAAAATTACAGCCCGCAACGTGATCCCAACGGCTATTACAGCCAGTCGGACCAGCGCGGCTATTACGATCATAACGGCCGCTATCGTCAGATGCGGGCCCGCAATGACCGGCGCGACCGCCAGGATTGGGGCGCCGATAATCGTTATGATCAGTCTTCCAACTATTACCGCCAGGGTGAATATGAGCAAAGCTGCCGGCGTGGCAATGTCGTTGCCGGCACCATCTTCGGCGCTGCCGCCGGCGGTCTGGTCGGCTCGGCCGTCAGCCGCGGAAATGGCGGAGCAGTCATTGGCGGCGCGGTGCTGGGCGGATTGATCGGCAACACGGTGACCAAGGACATCGACTGTGAGGACCAGCCTTACGCCTTCAACACATACTCCAACGGCCTCAACGGCGATATCGGCCGCCGCTATGACTGGAATCATAACCAGTCGCGCGGCTATTTCCAGCCGACTCGCGATTATCAGAGATCCGGCCTTCAATGCCGCGACTTCACCGAGACCACCTATCGCGGCAACCGTGAACTCACCAGGACGGGCACCGCCTGCCGTGCCTCCGACGGCCACTGGCGCTTTGACTGACCTGCCGTCTTTGCAGAAGGGTTCCGGCTGATTCAGGCCGGAGCCGTTGCAACATGGAAGAGGATGGCATGCGACATGCGCGCAAAATCATTCTTGGACTGGCGGCACTTGCCTGCTGGCCGGTATCGCCGGCGACTGCGTTGCCCGACGCCCAGGGATGGAACGGTCCGGGCTGGTATGTCGCCAGCTCCGCGCCGCTTGAGCCCCAGCCCTCTGTCACGCCCGCTTATATCTTGTTCGATGGTCCGCACGACTCGCAAAGTGGCTGTGCGCTGGTCTATGACCGGCTCTACTCTCCGATCGGGATCTGCCGATTGCTGGATACAAAACCGGGCACCTAAGTCTTACCCGCGTCTTTTGACCGGCGCCCTGGCTATTGCCGCCATAAGCTGCGTTTATGATCCGCAAAGGAATCCCGGCATGATGAATCGTATGCCCAATGCCGCGGACCTGACGTCGGAAGAGTTTGGTTCACTGACCCGCGTATGCCGCGGCTTCATCTGTGCCACTATTCCCAAGGCGCATCAGGCGCGGCTGGTCGAACTCGGCCTGATCCAGGCGATGATGGGCGGATTGATCATCACGCCGATGGGCCGGATGGTGGCGCGGGCGTAGATCGCTCGTGAGCGCCGGCTATATTGAATATGCGCCAAGGCGTCAGCGATCGTGGTCTGGCAACAAAACCTCTCGCACACCCTTGTGATTGGGGGCTGAGACCACGCCTTCCTGCTCCATGCGTTCGATCAGACTGGCGGCCCGGTTATAGCCGATCTGCAGCCGGCGTTGGATGTAAGAAGTGGACGCCTTCTTATCCCGCGCCACAACGGCCAGCGCCTTGTCATACAGATCATCGCCGGATTCCCGGTTGCCAGCGCCCATCAAGGCATAAGGATCTTCGCTTTCCTCATCGGGCTCTTCGGTGACCGCATCCAGATATTCCGGCTGGCCTTGCGACTTGAGGAAGCGCACCACGTCTTCCACTTCGTGATCCGACACAAACGGTCCGTGAATGCGCTTGATGCGCCCGCCTGCCGCCATATAGAGCATGTCGCCCTGGCCCAGCAGTTGCTCGGCGCCTTGCTCGCCCAGGATGGTGCGGCTGTCGATCTTGGACGTCACCTGGAAGGAAATACGGGTGGGGAAATTGGCCTTGATGGTGCCGGTGATCACGTCCACCGAGGGACGCTGTGTCGCGGCAATCAGATGGATGCCTGCCGCGCGCGCCATCTGGGCCAGGCGCTGCACCGCGCCTTCGATCTCCTTGCCGGAAATCATCATCAGGTCGGCGACTTCGTCCACCACCACCACGATATAGGGCATGGCTTCGAATTCCAGATTCTCATCCTCATAGACCGGCTTGCCGGTCTCGCGGTCAAAGCCGGTCTGCACCGTGCGCTTGAGAACTTCGCCCTTGTCCTTGGCTTTGCGGACGCGTTCGTTGAAGGCTTCCACCCCGCGCACGCCCATCTTGGACATTTTGCGATAGCGGTCTTCCATCTCCCGCACCGCCCATTTCAACGCCACCACCGCTTTGCGCGGATCGGTCACGACCGGCGACAGCAGATGGGGAATGCCGTCATAGACCGACAATTCCAGCATTTTGGGATCGATCATGATCAGGCGGCATTGCTGCGGCGACATGCGGTAGAGCAGCGACAGGATCATGGTGTTGAGACCCACCGACTTGCCCGAGCCGGTGGTGCCCGCCACCAGCAAGTGAGGCATCTTGGCCAAATCCGCCATCACCGGCTCGCCGCCGATGGTCTTGCCAAGCGCCAGGGTCAACGGCGCCCGCGCCTTTTCATAATCGCCGCTGGCGAACATCTCGCGCAGATAGACGGTCTCGCGGAACTGATTGGGCAGTTCGATGCCGATCACATTGCGGCCGGAAATGGTGGCGATACGGGCCGCCACCGCGCTCATGGAGCGCGCCACGTCATCGGAAAGCGAGATCACGCGCGAAGATTTCACCCCGGCGGCGGGCTCGAATTCGTACAGCGTGACAACCGGACCTGGACGCACGGCGGTGATGCGGCCCTTGACCCCGAAATCGGTCAGCACCGCTTCCAGCATGCGGGCATTCTCTTCCAACGCTTCGTCGGACAAAGTGTGGGTGTCCTTGACCGGCGCGGGCTCGGTCAAAAGGCCCAGGGCGGGAAGCTGATATTCGCCCGACGTCAGATTCAGCGCCGGTTGCTTGTCGGCGCGCTTGGGTTGCGCCATGCGCTGATCGCGCCGCACGCGGCTTTTCTGGCGTTCCGCCAGGCGGGTGGCGGCGATGGACTCCGGCGCTCCTGGCTCGTCTTCATTTTCGCCCAGATGATAGGCGCCTTCTTCATCATCCTCGTATTCATGGTCGCCTTCTTCGTCATGGCCGAAATGGATCTGCGGCCGCTTGACCAGCCCCGCCAGCCAGCGCGCTCGGTGCGGAATGTTCATGATCCCGCGCGCGATGGGCATGAAGCGCAAGCCGGTGGCCAGGAAGGCCACAGGCAGCCCAACGATCAAAAGTCCCAGCGGCAAAGCCCAGGCCAAAGCCGGCATCTGCCAGGTCTGTGCCGCATGGGCGGCAAGACTGTCGGCGGCGATGCCCAGCATGCCTCCGGCGCCAGCCGGCAGGCGGGCAAAAGGCGGCATCAAGCCCAAGCCTGCCGCCACCGTGAAAGTACCCAGCGGCCAGGCCAGCAGCCGCCACATGGCGTGCTTGAGCGACTTGCCGCGCACCGCGCGCATGCCCCACACCAGCAAGGGCGCCAGGAAAGCCACCGCCGCCCAGCCGAACATCTGCAGCATCAAGTCGGCGGCGACCGCGCCGAAGGGCCCCAGCCAATTGGAGGTCTCACGCAAATTGGCGTTGTTGAGGCTGGCGTCGTCGGAGGAGTAGCTGACCAGCGCCAGCAGGGCCACCGTCGCCGCCACCACCAGCAAAAGGCCCGCGCCGCGCAGGACGGCGATGCGCATCAAACGGTTCAGGGCGTATTTGGCATCGGTCAGCGCGTCGCTCATGGCGCCGCCCTTGGCGCGGGGGTGATAGACGCCGCCGATCATGCGACTCTGAGCC
>Ga0105241_10003865_pt1 | contig 11105 bp, 11 predicted proteins | sample KBSC64metaG_FD_80422 | JGI IMG/M metagenome (GOLD analysis project Ga0105241, IMG submission 80422) | Corn rhizosphere microbial communities from Kellogg Biological Station, Michigan, USA - KBS C6-4 metaG | ecosystem: Host-associated > Plants > Roots > Rhizosphere > Soil | place: Michigan, USA...
GGGCGACACTCCAAAGCAAGATCGATACTGCCCGAATGCTGCACGCGATGCTCGGTGCCCCAAAACCGCCGGCGGGTTCGCTCGGCGGGCCGGCCTACACGCTCAGCGCCGCTGGGACCGCGCTCATGTTCGAGTTGGGTGCGCGCGTTTATGATGAAAATGGAAAGCCCATCGCGCCGGCGGACGTCGTGCTCGAGACGGACAGCCGCAAGCCATCGGAAAAGCATGCGATTCTCGAGATGTACGCTGCGCACGGCCTGACCCTGCCCGACACACCGACCATGGCGCTGCATCGCGGGCGCATCGATTTGCTCGAGGAGCATTTACGACGCGATCCCAATTTGTTGCGACGACGATTCACGCATGAGGAGATCTATCCGCCGGAGATCGGATGCCACGAGGATCCGCATTCGACACAGGGCACGCCGCTAGCCGGAACAACGTTGCTCCACATGTGTGTGGACTACGACGAGCTGGAGATCGCGAAGTGGTTGATCGCGCACGGGATGGATGTGAACGAGAAGGCCAGCGTCGATGCCGATGGCTTCGGCGGGCACACGGCGTTGTTCGCGACCGTCGTGTCGCAGCCAAACTTCTGGATGAACTACCAAGCGCGGCCGCAGGCCGCACCGTTCACGCAACTCTTGCTCGACCACGGAGCCGATCCAAACGTCCGCGCGTCGCTCAGAAAACAGCTGCATCCCGGATACGGACCGGAACCGATACGCGAATATCGCGATGTGACTCCGTTATCATGGGGCGAGCGGTTCGAGCGAAAGGTCTTCGTGAGCGAGCCCGCCATGCGCCTCATCGCCGAACGTGGGGGGCACAGCTAATATCCGCATCGACAAGTTGCCGCGATTGCCGAGACACCGCGAGGAACACTCTTCATTCAGCTGTTTCGGTGCGGCGGGCCGCGTCACCAGTGAACGCGAGTCGTTCATTCAGTTCGTCAAGGGACTTCGGTAACTGAAGATGCAGTCATCGGACTCGCGGTCGGCACGGCGGTCTTCCGATCAGTTCACTCGTACTCTATTCTCTGTTCGTGTATTCGGCGGCCAGCGCCGCCACGTCCACCAACTCCTCACGATTCGTTGACCGGAGAAACCATGTCCTCGATGCGCGTTTTCATGGCAGGTTGCGCTGCCGTCGGAGCCCTGACCGCGTGCCACCGCCAGCCCGCTGTCGACGAACACATGTCGCACATGTCGGCCGCTGATCGCGCCGCCCCGCCGATGGCCAACGCGGGCGGACAGGGAAATAGCGCCCTTCCACCGAGCAACGTTCACGCGCCGGCGCGAATCGCCGCGAGTCCGCGACACGCCGAATGGGTCAAGGTCGCCTGGGAGCCGGGCTCTAAGGATTCTCTCATGGCGTGGATCGTCTATCCCTCGACGTCGAACGCGAAGACGCCGGTCGTCGTCGTCGTGCACGAGATCTTCGGATTGTCGCCGTGGATTCGTGGCGTAGCCGATCAGGTGGCCGCCGAAGGGTTCATCGCCATTGCGCCGGACCTCGTCTCCAAGCTTCGCGGCGGTCCGAGCATGGATACGCTGAGCTCGGATTCGGCGCGTAAGCTCACGACGTCGCTTCCGATCGCCGATCGGAACATGGGCATCGCCGCGATAGCGAAGTACGCGATGTCGCAGCCGTCGGCGGCTCCGCGCTATGCGGTGATTGGCTACTGTTGGGGTGGGACGACGACGTGGATGGAGACGATCAACGGCGGCACGAACGGTTACTCGGGTGGCGTCGCGTTCTATGGTACGCCGCAGACCGCGCAGGGCGCGCTGAAGGATTCGCTGGAAAAGATCAAGACACCGATCATGCTTTTGAGCGGATCGAAAGACGCACGAATCGGCGCGGCGATGCCGGCCATCGATTCGACGATGAATGCGCTCAAGAAGTGGTATTACGGCAAGAACTACGAGGGCGCGATCCACGGCTTCCTACGCGCGCAGGATGATCCGCGCCCGACGCGCGGTACCGAGACGCAAGCCGACGTGGACGCCGAGCGAAAGGCGAACCTGGCGGCCACGAAGGATGCCTGGCCGCGCACCGTCGAGTTCCTGAAGAAGAATCTGGGCGTCAAGTAAACGACGGAGAGCCGAGGGCGGAGGATGACACCTCCGCCCTCTGGTTTTCGTAGTGTGAGACAACGACAGGGAGCACCTATGGCAGAGGGTGCACGGCATGTTCCCGTGTGGCTCCGGGCAGCAAGCTTCATCATTGTCGTTCCCGCCTCGGTTGCCGGATGGATTCCGTGGTATGCCGCGGGGTCGCCTCCATTGGCGCCGCGCGCCGGCGCGCCGCTCGCCACCTTCGCGGTGGTGCTGGTCGTTGCGGGGTGGATGGTCCTGCTCATCTGCGCCCGTGAATTCGCCCGGGCCGGCCACGGGACGCCCGCTCCTTATGATCCGCCGCGATCTCTGGTGACGAGTGGTCTCTATCGCTTCACGCGCAATCCGATGTACGTCGGCGTGGTGACGGCGATCTTCGGCCAGGCGCTCTGGTTCCATTCACGCGATGCCGTCTACTACGGAATCGCGATGGTCGTGGCGTTCCACATCGCGATCCTCATCTATGAAGAGCCGCGACTGACGAGAGTCTTTGGACAGCAGTATCTGGACTACAAGCGGGCGGTGCCTCGATGGATTGGACTTCCGCGAAGAGCGTAGGCGCTACGTGAGCTCCGAAGAGCTACGCGCGATCGCGACCTTGCGAGCCGCGTGGACCGACGCAGTGGCGGCGCGAAATCCCGATGCCCTCAAGGATCTCCTGACCGACGATTACGAAGTCTGGCCGCAGGGCGCTCCTCCGATCGTCGGTCCCGCCGCCGCGACCGCCGCGATGCGCGGCGCCATTGAACGCTTCGACATCATCCAGAGCTTCGAGCCGATCGAAACTGTGGTCTTCGGAGACGTCGCGTTCGAGCGCGGAATCGAACGGATGATCCTCACGCCCCGGGATGGCGGTGAGAAGCGCACGATCGAACAGCGGACGTTCCTGATCGAGCGAAAAGGGTCGGACGGGAAATGGAGATTCGCGCGAGGGATGACGAATCAAGTAGCACCGGATGGAAAGAGCGAGAGCTGACCGCGCGACTGCCGAACGGCGCACCTGCCGAACGGCGCGGCTGCCAAACCGCGCGACTGCCAAGCGACGCGTGGGCGCTTCGCGCCGTTTGTTGAGCGCGTCCGGGTTTTGTGACGGGCGCACGGCCTTTCCTCGGCGACACTTCGGTCACCGGGTTGCACTCGATGTTGCCCGTCGCTCGGCCGAAGGCCGCTTGCGCCTCTTGGCAGGTGCGCCATTCGGCAGCCGCGCCGTTCGGCAGGTGCGCCGTTCGGCAGGAGCGCGGTAGCAGTTGCGCCGTTCGCCGTCAGTATTTCGGGATAGTTGGATCTACCTCATCACTCCACCGCAGTATTCCCCCGGCGAGGTTCACCGCTCGAAATCCGGCGGCTCGCAGCTGAATCGTCGCGTCGGCACTGCGTTTTCCCGAGCGACAATAAACGACGATGTCGCGCGTGGAGTCGAGGGTCGACAACGCCGACGGAAGCTGGCCGAGCGGAATCAGACGGGCGGTGGGCAGGCGGCCGAGCTGCCATTCGTATGCTTCGCGCACGTCGATCAGGTCGAATTCGTCCTTCGCATCGAGGCGCGCCGCGAGCTCGGTGGGGGTGATCTCCGGGACGTCCTTGCTCACCGGCATCTCGCCTCCAGGTGTTCCACAGTACTCGTCGTAGTCGATCAGTTCTTTGATCTGCCGCGTACCACACGCGGGACAATTCGGATCGCGCGGGACGCGCACTGTATGAAAGCGCATCGCCATCGCGTCGATAAGCAGCAATCGCCCGACAAGCGCGTCGCCGATGCCGAGGATCAGTTTCAGTGCTTCCGTCGCTTGAATTGTCCCGACGATGCCCGGCAGCACTCCGAGTACCCCGCCTTCCGCGCAGCTCGGGACGAGGCCGGGCGGAGGAGGATTCGGGAACAGGCAGCGATAGCACGGACCGTCCGGCATGGCGAAGATCGACGCCTGGCCCTCGAAGCGGAAGATCGAACCGTACACGTTCGGCTTGCCGAGGAGCACGCACGCGTCGTTGGTGAGATAGCGCGTGGCGAAGTTGTCGGTGCCGTCGACGATCACGTCGTACTCGCGCATGATCTCGAGTGCGTTGGCCGACGTGAGCCGCGTTTCGTGCGTCTCGACCTGCACATTCGGGTTGAGGTCGGCAATCCGGCCGCGCGCCGACTCGAGCTTTGAATGCCCGACGTCGCTCGTGCCGTGGAGCACCTGACGCTGCAGGTTGGTGACGTCGACGACGTCGAAATCGACGAGGCCGAGCGTCCCGACCCCCGCCGCCGCGAGATACAGCGCCGCCGGCGACCCCAGACCACCCGCGCCGATGAGCAGCACCCGCGCCGCCTTGATCCGCTTCTGGCCGTCGAGGGCGACGTCCGGGAGGATCAGGTGGCGACTATATCGGGACAGCTCCTCGCGCGTCAGATCCATTCTGGAAACCTACAGTGGGGTTTGTCGTAGGGTCGCGTTGACGGTGGCCTAATCGGGCGGCAAGTTGCGCTCGGCCGTCTTGGTCTCAGGTCTCTGGTCTGAGGTCTCAGGTGAAACGGCGCGTAGTTACACCTGAGACCAGGGACCAGAGACCTGAGACCTAGAGTCCCTCCCACCCCACCCTCCCGATTAGTCCAAGTTGTCGCTGATCAGCACCAAAGACCTCACCAAGTCATTCTCCGACAGCGTCGTCGCGCTCGACAATCTCAGCTTCGACGTGGAACCCGGCATCATCGGATTCGTCGGCGCGAATGGCGCCGGGAAGACGACGTTCATCCGCATCCTTCTCGGGCTGCTCGCGCCAACGAGCGGTAGCGCGTCGGTGCTCGACATGGACGTGGGCGGCGACCGCATGGCGATTCGGCGGGTGGTCGGGTACATGCCCGAGCACGACTGTCTCCCCATCGACGTGAGCGGTGCCGACTTTGTCGCGCACATGGGGCGGATGTCGGGGCTGCCGTTTCAAGCCGCGCGCGAGCGCGCCGCCGAGATGTTGCGGCACGTTGGATTGCACGAGGAGCGGTACCGGTTGATCGGCGGCTACTCCACGGGCATGAAGCAGCGTGTGAAACTGGCGCAGGCGCTCGTCCACGATCCCAAGTTGCTCCTGCTCGACGAGCCGACGAACGGACTCGATCCCGCCGGCAGGGAAGACATGCTCGGCCTGATCGCGCGCACGGGAACGGAGTTCGGCATCTCGGTGCTGGTCACCTCGCATTTACTCGGCGAGATCGAGCGGGTGTGCGAGCAGCTCATCGCGATCGACGCGGGAAAGCTGCGCTACAACGGACCGGTCGCCGCGTTCACCGAGCTCACCGAACGACTGGTCGTCGAGCTCGACGACGAAATCCCCGAGTTGGCCACCGCCCTCCGCTCGCGAGGACTCGACGTTGACGGAAGCGCGACGTTGCTGCGCATCACGGTGCGGGACGACAGCACGTACGATCTCATTCGCGACGCGGCCGCCGAGCTCGGGGCGCCGATCGCGCGAATGCAGCTCACGCGACACAAGCTCGAAGAGCTCTTCCGCGATCAGAGCGTGGCGGGTGCGCATGGCTGAGACCCAAGCAGTCACCGCCAAAGCGGGCGCGCTCTATGATCTCGGGTATCAGCGCTACACGGGGCAGCGCCTCGACCGTGCCAACGCGGTGCGTACGCTGTTCGCCTTCTCATTGCGCACGGCGTTCGGGCTTGGACGCGGCGCGCGGTCGAAGGTGATTCCGTCGATCATTCTCGGCGTCGTATTCATCCCGGCGATCGTGTCGGTGGGCGCGGCATCGACGACCGGATTCACGGCGCTGATCAGTTACTCCAACCACCTGCAATTCACCTCGTTCCTGATCGCGCTGTTCGCGGCGGCGCAGGCGCCGGAGCTGATCGTCACCGACCGACAATACGGCGTGTTGACGCTGTATCTCGCGCGGCCGCTCACGGGCGTGCTCTACGCACTCGCCAAATTGGCGGCGCTCGTCGCCGCGATGATGGTGCTCACTTTTGGCCCGCAGTTGGTGCTCTTCCTCGGCAAGGTCTTCATCTCCCCGTCGCCGTGGGCGGCGTTCAAGGACGAGTGGACAGTCCTCGGACCGCTCATCATCGGCACACTGACCGTCTCGTACTTCATCGGGTCGGTGGCGCTCGCCATCGCGTCGTTCGCCGGACGGCGCGCCTACGCCAGTGCGAGCGTGATCGGCTTTTTTCTGCTGGTGCCGGCGGCAGCGACGGTGCTCCGCAACCTGGCCACCGGTGAGACCAAGCGCTACCTCATCCTCGCGCATCCGATTCAGGTGATCATCGGATTCGGTAACTGGATCTTCCACATCCAGGCGAAGCTGCGAACGCAAGTCGGCCGCGCCGAGCTTCCGGGATCGTATTACTTCGCCGTGATGCTGGCGGTGATCGCCGTCGCGACGACGGTACTGCTGCTGCGCTACCGGCGGAACGAAGCATGACGGCAATCGAGCTTCGCAACGCGTCGCGGTGGTACGGCAACGTCGTCGCGGTCAACGACGTCTCGTGCATGCTCGGAGCGGGAATCACCGGGCTGCTCGGACCGAACGGCGCCGGTAAGACGACCGTGCTGCACATGATGGCCGGCCTCCTCCAGCCGTCGGCGGGCGAGGTGTTGATCGACGGTGTGGCCGCGGCCGACGATTCCTCGATTTACCGGCGTCTGACCCTTGTCCCGGAACGAGAGTCGACCTACGGGTTTCTCACCGGTCGCGAGTTTGTTCGCATGAGCGCGCGACTTCAGCAACTCGCCGACGCCGAGGACGCGGCGACGCGCGCGATCCGGCTCGTGGAGCTCGAGGACGCGCAGCACCGGAAGATCGCGACGTACTCGAAAGGTATGCGGCAACGCATCAAGGTCGCGGCGGCGCTCGTGCATGACCCCGACGTCGTGCTGCTCGATGAACCGTTCAACGGGATGGATCCGCGGCAACGGCTGCACATGATGGCCGTCCTGCGCGCCGAAGCGGCACGCGGACGCGTCATCGTCATCAGCTCGCACATTCTCGAAGAGCTCAACGATCTCGCCGACAACGTGCTCGTGATGGTTGCCGGCCGGCTCGCCGCGTCGGGGCACTACCGCGCGATCAGGCGGCTGATGACCGATCGTCCGCACACCTTCATGATTCGGTCGTCGGATGACCGGCGTCTGGCCGCGGCGCTTCTCTCCGATGCGTCGGTGTTCGGGGTCGAGCTGAGCACGAACAACGGCAGTGGGGCGGAGGGGGGAGGGGGAGGCATCATCGTCCGCACGTCGGAACGCAGCACGCTGACGCACCATCTGCCGCGCGCGGCGCGCGACGCCGGCATCCGGTTGCTCGAGATCCGGCCGACGGACGAATCGCTGGAAAGCGTCTTCTCGTACCTGGTGGAGCGATGAGCGGAGCATTCATCGTCGATCGCACGCTCGTGTGGTTGAGCGCGCGCCAGCTTTTCGCCAAGCGTCGGGCCGTGCTCGCGCTTGGACTGGCGCTCATCCCGCTGGTCGTCGCGCTGGTATTCCGATTGCTCGTTTCAGACTCCAGCGGCTCGAGCGGTGACTTTCTCATCGGCCTGGCGCGGGATCTCGTGATCGGCGCGTTGCTTCCGCTGACGGCCGTGTTGTTCGGTACGACGGCCTTCGGGAGCGACATCGAGGACGGAACGCTGCTTTACCTGCTGCTCAAACCGGTCGCCCGCTGGCGCGTGGTGCTCTGGAAGTATCTCGTCGCCGTCGTGTCCACGGCGGCAGTCATGGTCCCGGCGGTGCTTCTACCTTGGCTCGTCGTACGTGGACCGGACTTGCCGATTCAGGTTCCGCTGTCGCTGCTCGCGGGACTCGGCGTGGGATCGGTGTTCTACTGCGCCGGCTTTCTCGCGCTCGGTGCGTGGTCGCGACGCGCGCTCGTGTTTGGACTGCTGTACGTCGTCGCGATCGAGATGGTGCTCTCGCGCAATCTCACCGGGGTGAAGGCAATCAGCGCGCGCGAGTTTTCGCTGGCCATCTCGCAGAAACTGCTCGGCAACAGCGCGGCGCTCGTCGACAAGCCGGTGACCATCGCCACTATCTGGACGATGGGGACGCTGATGCTGGTGGTCGGGGTCGGACTGACCCTTTGGAAGGTGCGGGGCTACGAGGCGGCGGAGCGCTTGTGACCTTGTAGCGCACGAGCAACTGCGTATTGCCGACTCGCTCGGTCGTCCAGATGCGCGATCCGTCCGCGTCGTGCACGAGCGTGTTGTTCTCGAAGGTCACGGTGCCACGCGGTTGACCTGACGGGTCCAATGTGAGCCACGTTCGGTCGCCAGTTCTGGTGCGCAGCTGAAGCCACACCGAGCCGTCACGCCCGACGCGCGCCGCGGCGACCGGGTCGGTGAACAACATCGGGCGTGAATAGAGTGTGTCGCCCTGGGCGTTGATGAGCGTGAGCACGTGGTTGCTGTCGCCGGCCACCGTCGACGGGATCCCGAAGAGAATGCGGCTTCCGTCGGAATTCGCATTCCAAAACGCGAAATTGCGCGGCGACACCTGCTTGCCCTTTTCCGCCGGAACGCCGCGCGGCGCATTCGGAAGCCAGGGAACCTTCGCGATCGTTCGCTGAATCGAGCCGCTTTCGGTAACGCGCACGATGTACGTCTTCGTCTTGTCGTAGTCGGGTGTATCGACGAGCGACTTGGGATTCGTCGGGCCGACGAGCCACGAGCCGTCCGGATAGAGCGCGAGCGGATTCATTCGCCCGAACACCGGATATTTCCGCCGGTCCGCCCATGTGGGACGGATCCAAGTCGGAATCTCGAGGCTCTTCGTGACCTTGAGCTGCTGATCGACGAGAGCGATTTGGCTCGATGGTGGGTCCCACACCCACATCGTTTTCCCGAACCAACCGAACCGCTCGGCGTAGCGAATCTCGGGATCGGTCGGGCCGCCGATCGTCTGCTTGTAGGGCAGCTGCTTGCCGGTCGAGTCGAACGCCACCATCTCGCCGCCCCAGAGGGGGATGGAGATCATGCGGCCGTCGGCGCCGACGAGGAGCGCCGATCCGCGCTGCGCCCGCGCGTCGGGGAGAGGAACGCGCAGCTCTTCGACGATGCCGAGCGTCGGTGGCGACTTTGCTTTCGACGCGGCTTGTCCGAACGCCGCGGCGGGAACCAAGAGCGCAAGCGCGGCGTGCAGCGCCTTTCTCCGAATGCACGCCATCTCAGCCACCACTCACCGCGGCGACGATCATGATCGTGTCGCCATCGTCGACCGGCGTCGCCAGCCCGTCGACGAATCGAATGCTGTCTTCGCCGACGAACACGTTGACGTGCTCGCGCACCGTTCCCTGTTCCGTCATCACGCGGTCGAGTACTCCAGGCCAGTGTTTGCCGACCGCCGAGAGGGCGTCCTGCACCGTCGAGCAAGGGTCGTCGATGACGAGCGTGCTGCTGCCGCGCGCGTAGGGATAGAGCGCTCGCGGCAGGACGACGGCGATGGACATGGTTGGCTGCTCGGCTTCTCGGCTTCTCGGCGGCTCGGCTCTATCTACGCGGCGTTAGGTGCGGAGGTTCCAGCGCCGACCACAGCAGCGCGGACGCAGACGACGGGAGGCAGCGCGTTGGCGATGTTCTGCCAGCTGTCGCCCGCGTTCGCCGACCCGTAAACCTTGCCGCTCCGCGTGCCGAAATAGATGCCTGCCGACTTTTGTGAATCGGCGGACATCGCGTCGCGGAGCACGGTTTCGTAGGCATCCTCCTGTGGCAGTCCGTTGGTCAGCGGCTCCCACGACTCGCCGGCGTTCTTCGTTCGGTACACGCGCAACTTCGCTTCCGGCGTGCAGCGGAATTCGTCGGACTGGAGTGGCACGATGTAGACGGTGTCTGGATCGTGCGGATGCGTCTGCATGGCGAACCCGAAGTCGGACGGGACGCCGTTGGCGATGTCGGTCCAATTGTCGCCCCAGTCGTCGCTCCGATAGAGCCCCCAGTGATTCTGCAGGAAGAGGCGGCCGTTCCGCGCGGGATTGTGGACGATCTTGTGGACGCACTGACCGAACTCGGGATACTTGTTCGGCAGAAACTGCGCGCGCACGCCGACATTCCGCGCGCGCCAGCTCGCGCCGCCATCGTCGGTGCGATAGCAGCCGCCGGTCGACATCGCGATCACCATCCGGTCCTTATTCGATGGGTCGGGGACGATGGTGTGGAGACACAAGCCACCACCACCCGGAGTCCACTGCGGGCGATGTGGATGCTTGAGCAAACCGTCAACGGCACTCCACGTCTCGCCGGCGTCGCGGGACTGAAAGAGCGCCGTGGGCTCGACTCCCGCCCACATGACATCGGGCTCGTCGCGTGGACCGGGCACGATCTGCCACACCTGGACGAGTGAGAGATCAGAGCCGTCCGGAAAACGCACGGCCTGCCGGTCTTGCGCCGACCACGTTTCACCGAAGTCGTCGCTGCGGCGGATGTTGCTCCCCCAGTGAAAGCTCCGCGTCGCCGCGAACGTCCTCTTCTTTCCTCCGCGCTCGTCGTAGGCGAGCGAGTACACGGACTCACCGGGAAAGTAAGGGCCGTGCTTCGTCCACTCATTTCGCTCGACGTTGGAGCTGAAGATGAACGCGCCCTTCATCGTGCCGACAAAAAGCAGCGTGTCGCCTTGTTGTGGTTGCGGATGTGTTGCCATTACACGTTCGCTTTTGTGGTGAAATTCCAAGGTGATCGTCGGCTTCGCGCGGCGCAACGGTGCGCTTTTTGGCTTATGGCTCGGCCGGCTATGGGCTGTGAGTGGAGTCTGATCGGGTAAAGGGTGAACTGCCGCGGACACAACGCGGGCACGCGCGGGCACGACGCGGGAAGCCTTGGATAATCTGTCTAGCGAAATGATGATGGATTGGTTGAACTGAATGGGCAGACGTGCCGGATGGACCAATCGCTTGGTAACTCGAAATTGCGCAAACCCAAAGCCCTTTCCGCGTCGTGCCCGCGCGTGCCCGCGGCTTGTCCGCGTTCAATCGCGAGATCGACGTGCAACACCGAGCGCTCGGGCGGCTCGACA
>Ga0105241_10003879_pt1 | contig 11086 bp, 10 predicted proteins | sample KBSC64metaG_FD_80422 | JGI IMG/M metagenome (GOLD analysis project Ga0105241, IMG submission 80422) | Corn rhizosphere microbial communities from Kellogg Biological Station, Michigan, USA - KBS C6-4 metaG | ecosystem: Host-associated > Plants > Roots > Rhizosphere > Soil | place: Michigan, USA...
ATTGGATCAAGGCCGGCAAAGAGAGCTATCACATTGTTTCCAAGTTCGACTGCTTCGAATACACCAAAGTCGCGCCCATGTTCGAGCGCCTTTCAGATCATTTTGAACAATGCGTTTACGGGCTGAATTGCGTGAAAAACGAATTACAGGAACTGCAGCATCCGATCGTTCGGCGCACGAACGAACTCCTGATGTAGTTGTTCCCGCACTTCAGGTCCGGCCGTAGAAACTCAACGCCGCGTCCCCCTGCCGAAGCAGGCGGGAGCGGCGCAGCTCACCGAACTCCTCCCCGGGATCAAATTTCTTCTCATGTTCAACCATCACCAGAGCTAGTCCACCGAGCTCGGACTTTCCTAGGCAATCGAGAGTTTCGCTATAAGCATTCCGCAACTTATAAGGCGGATCCAGGAAGATGAAGTGCGGCCGGATATCCTTTCGCGCCAGCGCGGGCAACGCCCGAGAAACTTCCTGACGCAGGATTTCGAATCCATTCTTCAGGCCCAGAGAGCTTAGGTTCGCGGCAATCAGGTCCGCACCTTCTTTGGAAGATTCAACAAAGTAAACCATCCTTGCGCCCCGGCTCAGCGCTTCAATGCCTACCGCGCCGCTCCCGGCAAAGAGGTCCAGCCAGGTCGATCCCGCGAGCGCTTCCCGATTCCCGGCGGTAAGAACATTGAACAGCGTTTCGCGCAGGCGGTCTGAGGTGGGCCGTATCTCCAGCCCGCCAAGTGAGCGGAGCGGGCGGCTGCGAAATTTTCCAGAGATTACACGCATGCTTGGTTGCTGTCTCGCCATACAAAGGCGGCAAATCGAGGCAAACTGAGAGCATTACCAGACAAAACCGCTCCCATCAATTCCGGGGCCCTCGGTTCGTGCCAATCCCATCCCCAACGTTCATCGCCTTGAACGTATAAGATTAATGACAGAATGAGAAGCTGGTCTATTCCCGCCGGGCGCATCTTCGGAGTTGATATCCGAATTGACCTGTCCTTTGTGTTGCTCCTGCTTTTTATAGGATTCCTCGAGCGAACCACCACCCATGCCGCGGTAAACCCTGCTCACGGCATCATGCTGGTGGCAATCATTTTCGGATCTGTCGTTTTACATGAACTCGGTCACGCCCTGGTTGGCCGCCATTCCGGAGTTCCGCCGCGTGCAATCATACTCATGCCGATCGGGGGCATCACCATCTTTGACGAATCGCAGCCTGTGATTATCCCGAACTGGAAGCGGGACATCAAAATTGCGATTGCCGGACCGCTGGTGAACTTAGTAATCGCTGGTGCTTCGGCTCTCGTCTTCAGTCAGGCCATGCCCAACCTGCGGCTTTGGAATGACTACTACGTGGCCTCAAACAATCTGCCGCACGCTCTAGTCTGGGTCAATCTATGGCTGGCTGCATTTAACCTTCTGCCTGCATATCCCCTGGATGGGGGCCGCGTGCTGCGCGCATTCTTCAGCCGCCAGATGGACCAGGTCAGCGCCACTCGACGCGCGGTCAGCATCGCCCGCGGTTTTGCCGTAGCATTTTTCCTCGCCGGATATTCCAACTCCTGGTTTTTCCTGATCGGGGCATTTTTGTTCATAGCCGCGCAGCGGGAAGACCGCTCGGCGGTCTTTCAGTCTGTGCTTGAGACGGTCCGCCTTGAGGACATTATGCTGACCGATTTCGCAACACTCTCTCCGGCCGACACGCTGGAAGATGCGCTCGAAAAGGCCGTCCATTGCCTGCAAGATGATTTTCCTGTCATTCGCGGCGGGGACATGGTGGGCGTGGTCTCGCGGCAGAAGATCCTGCAAGCTTTACGCAGCGAAGGGAACGGCTACGTTCAAGCCGTAATGAGCCGGATGTTTGACATCTCGCCGAAGACGGAAACGCTGGCGTCCGCGTTCCGCAAGCTCAGTGCTCGCAACCTGAGTATCCTGCCGGTGGTTGATCAGCAGCAACTGGTAGGGATTGTCACCCTGCAAAACCTGATGCATTCGATGGCGCTTCTCGCCGAGACCCGCAAGCTTCGCAAAGCTGCGCTCGAATTCTAACTAGAACTTGACCACGATTCCCGCCGAAGGCTCGGCCATGTGTCCTTTAGCGCTGATGAAGAAGTCTGACACTCCGAAGTCCGGCGCTCGAAAAATCAGCCCGCGATATTGCATTCGCAATCCGAGCCGCCGCCATAGCCGGTAATCCGCGCCGCCACCGTAGAGAAAGGCCAGTGAAGTCTGGGTGTAGGCGCCAAAAAAAGCGCTGTTGCCGTTGATGTACTGGTTCTCCGGATACCAGCGAAGCGCGCCTGCGCCCGCAAACAGAAACGGCTCCAATCTCTTTCCCTGAAGCGGGGTCAGCACATAAGCCGCGCTGAATTCCGTAATCGTGGTGCGGACCTTGAAAGTTTCAGGCGGCCGCTGAAATAACTGCGAACTAACAGTGTGACCGACGTTGAATTCGGCTGCGTGCAGATGATTGAAGTGGTACCTCGCCGTGCCGAACACCGCTCCTGAGTCGGCTGGGGCGAGAGTAAGCCCTGAAGTCGTGGAACTCACGCTTTTGCTGAAAACCGCAGCTCCTGAAACGCTTAGGTCCAACCGATCTTGCGCCTTTGCGGTCGTCAACGCGAGCACAAATATCATCATGGCCAGCCCTGCTGTCCTCATCCCGTTCCTTTCCATTTCGAAGGAATGCTTTTCTGCGAAGTATGATGCAGCCAGGTTCGCGCCAAGCTGACCGTCAATCTAAACGAACCGCCTTGGCCTGCTGCACCGCCGGTATTCCCCCCAGTTCACTTACCACCGCGTCCGGCACTTTTCCGTCCACGTGTACCACGGCTATGGCCTCGCGTGAGGCCCCTGGCTTCGGTTCTTGCGCGCGGCGTCCGAGAGAAAAGTTCGCGATATTGATCCCGTGCTTGCCAAGTATCGTGCCCACTTTACCGATCACGCCCGGCACATCCTGGTTCCGCAGGTAGATCAGGTTCTGCTCCAGCGGTGCTTCAATATCAATGCCGTCAACGTGCAACAAGCGCGGCGTATCCTCGCGCAGAACTGCACCCTTCACCACATGCGTTTGCTCTTGCGTCTTGATGGAAATCGAAAGCACGCTTCCGGCGCCCCCGGTCGAGGCTTTCGGCTTGCGCTCCTCGGTAACTGTCAATCCGCGTTCCGAAGCCAGACTTGCGGCATTCACCAGATTGGCCTTGTCCTGCACCGCCACATTCAGAATGCCCTTGATCGCTGCGTTTCGGATGAGTTCAGTCTTTGACTCGGTGATATGACCGGTGTAACTGAGAGAAATACCTTCCAGCGAACTTCCGCTGATCTGCGCCAGAAATGATCCCAGACGCTCTGCCAGAACGATATACGGCTTGATCGTCAGATATTCCTCGTGCGATACCGAAGGCACATTCACCGCATTTTGGATCACGCCATGCTTCAGATACTCCTTCACCTGCAAGGCGATCTGGTGCCCCACTGCTTCCTGCGCTTCATTGGTCGAGCCGGCGATGTGAGGAGTGAGAATGACATTCTCCATCTTCTGCAAGGGTGAGTCTTTCAAAGGCTCGCTTACAAAAACGTCCAGTGCTGCGGCCGCCACCTGCCCTTGTTGCAGCGCCGCCGCCAACGCCGCTTCGTCGATCAGCTCGCCGCGGGCGCAATTAACCAGCCGCACGCCACGTTTCATCTTCTTCACCGATTCGGCGTTGATCATGTTCTGCGTTTGCGGTGTCAAGCCCACGTGCAGGCTCAAGTAATCCGACGCGGCATATACCTCGTCCAACCCAGCCAGCCTTATTCCGCCATCTTTCGCGATCGCGGCGGAGACGAATGGATCATGGGCCACGATCTCCATGCCGAATATTCGGGCGCGCTTGGCCACTTCAAGACCGATCTTCCCCAATCCGACGATGCCCAGAGTCTTGCCTCGAAGCTCAGTCCCCTGAAGAGATTTTTTCTCCCACTTCCCGGCATGCATTAGTTCATTCGCACGCGGAATAAATCGCGCCATGCTCAGCATCAGCCCAATAGTTATTTCAGCCACGGCCACGGCATTGGCGCCGGGAGTGTTCATGACCGCGATGCCCTTGCGGGTCGCCGGCTCGAGCTCGATATTATCCACACCCACTCCAGCCCGCCCAATGACCCGCAATTTACCGGCATTGGCTAGCAACGCGCTGTCCACCTGCACTGCAGAGCGCACCAGCAGGGCATCGGCGGTCTCCAGTTCTTTAACCAGGCTGCCATTCAATTGGTCCGGCGTGATTACCTCCCAGCCCGGCTCGCGCAACAGATTTACCGCGGCGGATGACATCTTCTCTGCGACGATGATTTTCATGAGAAATAATTCCTTTCAAGCTTCTGTCCTGAAGCGCTTGATGATTAAGTGTTCTAAATTACTGGCAGCAAAAGAAATAGTCCGAGAAATTCCCTTTACAAACAAATGACAGCGTTCCGACACTCTGAACTCCTGGGGTTCCTACACTTGCAACAGTTGGTTGAACACCAAATCCCAGGAGAAGAAATTTATGAAGCTGCTTTTAGCCGTAGTGCTGGCCGCAATCACCGTCGGTTGCGGTTACAGTTCGAAGACCACAACCCCCGCGCAACCGGGCACAGTGCCCGTTATCTCTCAGCTTACTCCGGCCGCCACTAACGCCGGCGCCCCGGCTTTCATGCTCGAAGTTGACGGATCCAAATTCGCAGGACAGGCAACCGTCAATTTCGGAGCAACGAAAATCAATCCGACTTTCGTGAACTCGGGCAAGCTGCAGGCCATGGTTCCGGCAACTGCCGTCGCCGCCGCCGGCACCGTGCACGTGACCGTGACCAATCCAGGTACGGCTGGCGGGATTTACGGTGGAGGCACCCAGCCCGAAACATCCGTCGCGATGGACTTTACTGTCAACTAACAGGGAACTACCCAGACGGCCACCCGCCGTCTGGGTACCTGGGTTAGTTTCTCGATCCGGCGACTTCCGCTACTTCATGGCTGCGGGATTGCGCGAATACTCGTTGCGCCGCCTGAACGGCGCTGCCAAACTCCACCGGCTTCTCGGTGACCGTGGCCAGCACCTGTTCCAGCGCAGCCAGAATGCCGACCGTGTCCAGATAATCGTAGTAGCCGATATGCGCAATACGGAACAGCTTGCCTTTCATATCACCTTGTCCATTTGCCACTACCGCCGAAAACGATTCCCGGAACTCCTTCACGATCTTTCCCGAATCAAGACCCGCAGGAGCTGTGACCGCAGTCAGCGCGGCTCCCGGAGCCGAACTGTACAGCTTCAGCCCCAACGCCTTAACTCCGGCGCGGGTCATTTCGGCTGCGAGTTCGGCGTTGTCTACCAGCGCCTTCCGTCCGGACGCCAGATCGCCATTGCCCATCTGACGGACAAAGTCGAGCGCGGCCCCGAGCGCTGCGAACAGCGACGTGGCCGGAGTAAATGCCGTCTCGCCTTTCGCCGCTGACTTTCGCTCTTTGCGAAAATCGAAGTAATAGCGCGGATTTTTCGTGGTCTCCATCCGCTTCCAGGCACGCTCGCTCACGGCGAGGTAAGCCAGGCCGGGTGGAATCATCAGCGCCTTTTGCGATCCACCGATGATCACGTCAATTCCCCAGCCATCCACGTCGAAATGAGTCGTTCCGAGGCCGGTGATAGCATCCACCACCAGCAGAGTGTCATCGCCATTCTTGCGCACCAACTTGGCAATGCCTTCGACATCATGTCGCGCTCCGGTTGAGCTTTCGGTCGCTTGCACGTAAACCGCGCGGGTCTCTGGAGTGAGTTTGGAACGAACTTCTTCGAGCGAAAAGGTTTCTCCGTAGGGCTTCTCGACGACATCCACCTGGCACCCGTAGGCTTTCGCCAGATCGCGCCAGCGCTCACCGAACTTTCCCGCCGTCAGCACCAGCACTTTGTCGCCAGGCGAAGTCAGATTGGAAATCGAGCCTTCCATGGCTCCCGTTCCCGAAGATGCAATCACCAGAACATCATTGGACGTGCCGATGAAATCCTTCATGTCGGCCAGCACCCGGGTGAAAAGCGCCTTAAAGTCTGCCGTGCGGTGATGCGCCGTGAACGCCGCCATCGCGTTCTGCGCTGCGGGTAGCAACGGTGTAGGGCCCGGGGTAAAAAGACGGTTCTTGAGCAACATTTTAGTAGTCCTTGAAATGAATTCGGGAATGCGGAGAGTACTTACTAGTCTATCGCGGAATGCTGCTTTCGGGATGCAGCGCTGCATTCGTATCTGCTATCGGTAGGATCAGGAAAAACGATAGGCAAAATTGCATTGCTATACCTTCAACTCTGCCACCGTGGCTCCCCCGCCACCTTCATTCTGCGGAGGTTCGGCCACGGACTCGACGTGAGGATGTTTTTGCAGAAACTGCCGCAGGGCTTTGCGGAGAATCCCCATACCGCTGCCATGGACAATCCTTACCCGCGGCAATCCCGCGAGGAAGGCCCGGTCAACGAATTTCTCCACTTCGCGCGTGGCATCGTCCACGTTATGACCAATGACGTTGATCTCGGACGGAACGTTTTCGTTTTCGCGTTCCAGCACGACCGATACTCCGCGTGCCCGCGCCGCCCGAACCGGCGTGTCCGAAGCGCGCGACACAACTTCCGCAATATCTTCGCGCGCGATCCGCATTTTCATGGCGCCCACTTCGACCTCGAAGTGGTTCTGGTCGAGCGTTCTCGTGACTCTGCCATTTCTGCCGACAGATTTCAGCTTTACAAAGTCACCCTCGGACACATGCCGGACCACTTGCGGCTGGGCATCAGGGTCGTCTCGGTCCGCTCCGCTAACATGGGCAACAACGGTGGAATCGAATTGCTCGCGAAAATCGCGCCGCAGCTTCGCGATACGGCGTTCGGCATCTTTCGACACCTTTTGGGCCGCAGCCCGGTCCTGCACCGCAGTCACCGCTTCGCGCGCGTGGTACTCAAAATCCCGAAACAATGTTTCCAGTTTCTTCTCCAGCTCGCGTGTCTTCTCCTGCTGTTCGCGCTTGCCTTCCGAAGCCAGGCGCGTTAGCTCGCCATCCAATTCCGCTTCCTTCTCCCGCAAACGCAGCCGTTCGGCGTCCGCTTGGCGCAGATCGGCATGCAGCCGGTCGAGAAACTGCCCGACATCACGCGCCTGTGTGCCTAATCGCGAACGCGCCGATTGAATAATTTCCGGATTGAGACCCAGCCGCTGCGCGATGTTGATTCCCGCCGACGCTCCCGGCACGCCCGTCTTGAGTTCATAGGTCGGCTGAAGCGTATTCTCGTCAAAACCAACCGCTGCATTCAACACTCCCGCCGAATTTGCGCCAAAGACTTTGAGTGACGTGTGATGAGTAGAAATCACCGTGAAACATCCGGTGCGAAGAAAATGTTCAGCGATGGCAACTGCTAACGCCGCGCCCTCCTCTGGATCGGTGGCCGAGCCAAGCTCATCGAGCAGCACCAGCGATTGCGCGGTCGCAGTGCGGGAAATGAAATCAATGTTGGTGACGTGCGCAGAAAATGTGGAGAGATTTTGCTCAATTGACTGATAATCCCCGATATCGGCCAGCACTGCGTCAACTAACGGCGCTTCCATGCGGGTTGCAGGAACCGGAATTCCCGATTGCGCCATCAGCACCAGTAATCCGGCAGTTTTCAGCGTCACCGTTTTCCCGCCAGTGTTCGGGCCGGTGATGATCAGCTCGCGTTGATTTCCTTCGAGTTCGAACGAGATCGGCACCACGGCACGTGTGGGTCGGACATTCGTGTCCGACACCTCCCGCTTGTTCCGCAAGTTTCGCTCGAGCAACGGATGGCGAGCATCGCGAAGGATGAACGCCGGATGCTGAGCGGAGCTCCGCAGCACCGGCTCAACGCACCCATACTCCTCGGCGAACTTGGCCTTAACGAATTGCAGTTCCAGTTCAGCCAGGACTTCCACCGCCCCCGCAATCTCAGACGACCGTTCTCCAATCCGCCGCGTCATTTCCAGCAGAATGCGACGAATCTCAGCCTGCTCTTCTTCCAGCAGGCGCCCCAATTCGTTGTTTTGCTCGATGGTTTCCATCGGCTCGACGAAAACCGTCTGTCCGCTGGAACTCGCTCCGTGTACAACGCCCTGGACGCGCCGCTTCTGTTCGGACTTCACCGGTATAACGAAACGCTCGCCGCGAATCGTGACGACATCTTCCTGAGCGGCTCCGTCGTCAGATAGCCGGCGGAGATAAGCCCGAAGCGAGTTCTGAATGGCCCGCCGCTGGCTTTCAATTTCGCGCCGGATGCTGGCAAGCTGAAGCGACGCCTTGTCTTCCAGCGTGCCGTCGGGCGCAATCTTATTTCGGAAGCCACGCAGAAAATCTGTGAAATCAGCAATCCCCGAAGACAGTTCCCTCACCGCGCTCCACTCGCGCTTTATGCCTTGGGGTGGGCGGAGGGCAATTTCGCGCCACTCCGCCGCCCGATCAACAACGGTAAGGAAGTTCAGGATCTCGAGAGTTTCAAGTGCCGCGCCTGCTATGCGGGATTTGTCGAGCAAGGACGAGATGTCGGTCAATCCGGCGAAGTTGAAATTTCCACCCGCGCGGTGGAATTCGCGAATGTCGGAGGTGAGGTGCTGCTGGCTTTCGATCCAGACGAGATCAAGCGAGGGAGTAAGCTCAGAGACCTTTGCCCGTCCAAGGTCGGAGCCCGCATAACCGCGCAAAAGCTCCCGCAAAGTGCCGAATTCCAGCACTCCGGCGCTCGAATTTTGCATTCCCGCGGGCACAATTCCATGTTATTGTAATCGGCGCCGCGGCACGGGAGTGTTTGCCCGTTTCCGGACGTTCCGCTTATTTCGCGTCCGTAGTCTGTTCGAAAAGCTTCGTCTGGCAGGACAATAAAGGAGTTCCTATGGCAACCACGTCCGTAGCGGTGCGCCCCGCTTCACGTATGCGTCCGAAGTACGCCCTTTTCGCCCTCGTCGGCCTGATGATCGCCTACGTGCTGGTCCACAACGAAAGCTTCCTCGTCCAACCCAGTCATCCAGTCTGGCAACACTATCAACCCTTCCGCTGGTGGCTTTTGCCTCATGGACTGGCTGGCGCGTGCGCCATTCTGTTGGGCCCTCTTCAGTTCTCCGACCGGTTGCGTCAACGTTTCACGAAGTTTCACCGGGTGGTGGGCAGGATCTATATTTTCGGCGCCCTGGTAGCGGCGCCGCTCGGCGCTTACATCCAGTATTTTCAAGAGCGCATGGGTGGCCCGCGTTCGTTCAGTGTGGCCGCAGTAGTGGACGCAGTCATGCTGATGGGTACGACCTCGATTGCCTTCGCTTTCATCCTGAACGGCAAAGTCCAGCAGCACCGACAGTGGATGACCCGAAGCTTTGCCGTCGCACTTGTGTTTCTCGAGGTCCGCGTCGTCGGCGGTCTAACCGGCTGGGACAAGAGCCCGGCCGCGATTGAAACCATCGTCTGGAGCTGCCTGGCGTTCTCGCTATTGTCCGCGGATATCGTGCTGCAGATACAGGAACTACTGCGTTCACGACCCGCGGCCAAAGTGCAGGTTGCACGGGCCTGAGAAGCCCCAGTGTTTGGTGGAGCAAATTCAGGCCAGGAACTTCATGCCGGCTGTGCGGGACGCGCGCTGGTCGAATGTGACTGTCTCATCACACCCTGCCACGTGGCCACATCGCTGAATCAGACAGTCTGCGAAATCGCCCCCACTGCGAGTGAAAATCCGGAGCGCCTGCCAAACCAGTTCCGCATGTTCGACCACCAATTCCCGGCTGCGTAGCAATGTGTCCAGCACGCGTGCAATTTCCGGGCGCTCAGCCTTGTAGCTGCTCTGTAACACCCTAACCGTTTCAACCACGACGATCATCGAGACAAATCCGGGGGCCGCAGCGGTGAAGTTATCAATCAACTTGGTTGCGGTTGCCGATTGCGCAGGATCGTCCTGCACCACATAACGTACGAGCACGTTCGTATCGAGCCCAGTCATTTTTTAGAGGTACGCGGCATGGTCATCTGCCTGGCGATCGCGGATTTCATCTCCGCGATTGAGACCGGCTTGCCCGGCTTGCGTATCAAACCTTTCAGCTTTCGCACAGGACTATTGGCGGCCGCAATTAGAAATCGCCCTGTCTCGATCTCCACAAATTCCACGCGGTCACCGGCATCAATGCCAAGCGCCGTGCGAACCTGCACCGGAATAGTGATCTGGCCTTTTGAAGTCACTGTGGATTCTGCCATACGCGAATCTTACCATATGTCCATGTTCCTTACTAATATGTAAGTACAACCGTTTTCGGCGCCTTTACCCGCCTAATTAACCGCAAATCACCTCTGCTAGAATCTGCTCGTGGCTTTTCCTTCCACTCGAATGCGACGCCTGCGCCGCACCGCGCGGTTGCGCGACATGGTCCGCGAGACGCGCCTCACACCGGAGAACTTCGTTTATCCCCTGTTTGTCTGTCCGGGCGAAGGCGTGCGCAAGGAAGTCGGCTCCCTGCCGGGGGTCTTCAACCTCTCAGTAGATAAAGCCGTGGGCGAAGCGGAAGAAACACACGCGCTGGGTATTCCCGCCGTCATTCTCTTCGGCCTTCCGGAAAAGAAAGATGAAGCCGCGACCGGAGCCTGGGAAGAAAATGGAATCGTGCAGCGGGCGGCACGGGCGATAAAAAAAGAAGTTCCTGACCTCCTGCTGATCGGCGACGTCTGCCTGTGCGAGTACATGTCTCATGGGCATTGTGGGATTGTGGAACGTGTGGAGACAGGCGCCCCCGCCCGTCCGTTAGGCGCGGCGGTTGCGAATCCGCCATTGGCGGGAACCGAGTACGAAATCGTCAACGACGCTACGCTGGAATTGCTGTCCCGAACTTCGGTCTCACTGGCCCGCGCCGGAATCGACATCATCGCGCCTTCCGACATGATGGACGGCCGCGTTGCGGCAATTCGCAAAGGTCTCGACGAAGCTGGATTCGAGAACACGCCGATTCTTGCCTACGCCGCGAAATTTGCCTCGGCGTTTTACGGGCCCTTCCGCGAAGCCGCCGATTCAGCGCCGCAATTCGGCGATCGCCGGTCGTATCAAATGGACGGAGCCAACCTTCGCGA
>Ga0105241_10003883_pt1 | contig 11084 bp, 11 predicted proteins | sample KBSC64metaG_FD_80422 | JGI IMG/M metagenome (GOLD analysis project Ga0105241, IMG submission 80422) | Corn rhizosphere microbial communities from Kellogg Biological Station, Michigan, USA - KBS C6-4 metaG | ecosystem: Host-associated > Plants > Roots > Rhizosphere > Soil | place: Michigan, USA...
CGTCGCCCACGAGGTCGCCCAGCAGCACCATGCGGGGGCGCCCGCGGCTCCGCGCCTTGGTGGCGTAGCCCACGGCCTTCACGTAGCGCTCGTCCAGGTGCTCGAGGCCCGCCAGCCGCACGCTCGGATGCGCCTCGACGAAATCCTTGATCTCCACGATGGCCGGCACCGCGCGCTTCACGTCGCCGAAGAACTCGAGGCAGACCGTGCGCGTATGGGCGGGCATGCGGTGCAGGACGAAGGTGGCCGACGTGATGAGGCCGTCGCAGCCCTCCTTCTGCACGCCGGGGAGCCCGCCCAGGAACTTGTCCGTCACGTCCTTGCCCAGCCCTTCCTTGCGCAGGCGCCGGCCCTCGATCTCGAGGGACTCCTCGCTCTTCACGGTGCGCCCGTCCGCTTCGAACCTCCGCAGCCGGAACTTGGCGAGCGGCACGTCGTGGATGCGGCCGCGGTTGTGCTCCAGGCGCTCGACCTCGAGCCAGTCGCCCTCCGGCGTCACCATCCGCCAGCTCGCGAGGTTGTCGAGCGCCGTGCCCCAGAGCACCGCCTTCTTTCCTCCCGCGTTCATCGCGACGTTCCCGCCGATGCACGAGGCGTCCGAGGACGTGGGGTCGACCGCGAAGACGAGGCCCTCCGCCTCCGCCGCCTCCATCACGCGCTTGGTGACCACGCCCGCGCCGCAGCGGATCACCGCGACCTCCTCGGCAAGGCCGGGGAGCACGCGCCGCTCGACCGCGCCCAGCGCCTCGAGCTTCTCGGTGTTCACGACGGCCGACAGGCGATCGAGCGGGATCGCGCCGCCCGTGTATCCCGTGCCGCCCCCGCGCGGGATGATCGTGTAGCCCAGCTCGGAGAGCGCGCGCACGAGCGGCGCGCATTCCTCCTCGGTATCCGGGCACACCACCACGAACGGGTACTCGACGCGCCAGTCGGTCGCGTCCGTCACGTGGGAGACGCGCGAGAGGCCGTCGAAGCAGACGTTGTCCCGGCGCGTGATGGCGGACAGGCGCCGGAGCGTCCGGCGGCGCAGCTCCCGCGTCTCGGCGAACTCGGCCTCGAAGGCATCCACCGCGGCGTGGGCGTGCGCGAGGAGCTCCATCACCTTCCTCTCGCGCTCGGGCTCCGGCCCGTCGCCCAGGCGGCGCTTCTCGATCTCGCGCAGGCGATGGCGCATCGCCTCCACGAGGAGCGCCAGCCGGCGCGGGCTGTCCAGGAGGTCGTCCTGGAGGTAGGGGTTGCGCCGGACGACCCAGATGTCGCCCAGCACCTCGTAGAGCATGCGCGCCGAGCGGCCCGTGCGCCGCTCCTCGCGCAGCTCCTCCAACGCGTTCCAGCCCTCCGCCCCGAGGAGGCGGATGGCGATCTCGCGATCCGAGAACGACGTGTAGTTGTAGGGGATTTCCCGCAAGCGCGCGGTCATGGGTGTTCGATCCCGCGAGCGCGGAAACATTCGATCTTACCGCAGCGCAGCATCCCACGGCGCGTTGTCCTACCCCAAACGGCCCGGGCCGCGGCGACTGTAGTACGCTTTCCGGTTCCATGGCCGAAACCAGCACCCGCATCCGCATCGCCACGCGCGAAAGCCGCCTCGCGATGCGCCAGACCGAGATGGTGGGCGAGGCGCTCCGCGCCCGCCATCCGGGCCTCGCGATCGAGACGGTCGGCATGACGACCAAGGGCGACCGCGTGCTCGACCGACCGCTGGCCGAGGTGGGCGGCAAGGGCCTCTTCGTGAAGGAGCTCGAGGTCGCGCTGGACGAGGGGCGCGCCGACATCGCCGTCCATTCGATGAAGGACGTCCCGATGGTGCTGCCGCGGCAGTTCGCGCTCGCGACCTTCGGCCCGCGCGAGGACGCGCGCGACGCGTTCGTCTCCTCGCGCCACGCCTCGCTCGAGGCGCTCCCGGACGGCTCGCTCGTGGGCACGTCCAGCCTGCGGCGCGAGAGCCAGCTGCGGCGCGCCTTCCCGAAGCTGCGCTTCAAGGCGCTCCGCGGCAACGTGAACACGCGGCTCGCGAAGCTCGACGCGGGTGAGTACGAGGCGATCATCCTCGCCGCGGCGGGGCTGCGCCGCCTGGGCTTGGGCGATCGCATCCGCGCGCTGCTCCCGGAGACGCTGGCGCTCCCGGCGATCTGCCAGGGAATCCTCGCCATCGAATACCGGCGCGACCGGGCGGACCTGGCCGCGCTCCTGGCCCCCTACGAGGATGCGGCGACGGCGGCGGCCGCGCGCGCGGAACGCTCGCTGGGGCTCGTGGTCGAGGGAAGCTGCGACGTGCCGCTGGGCGGCCTCGCGCGCGCTTCGGGCGGAAGGCTCGTGCTCGAGGGATTCATCGGGCTCCCGGACGGCACGCGCCTCGTGCGCGACCGGGTCGAGGGGGCCGCGGCGGACGCGGAGGCGCTCGGCCGCGCGCTGGGCCACACCCTCCTCGACGCGGGCGGGCGCGAGATCCTGGACATCCTCGCCCGGCGCTCCGCATGAGCGCGGGGCGTCTCGAGGGACTGGGCGTGGTGATCACGCGCCCGCAGGCGGCGGCCGACGCGCTCGCCACGGCGCTCCTGCGCGAGGGGGCGCGGCCGTTCGTCTTCCCCGCGCTGGGGATCGAGGACGTGGACCCCACGCCGCGCGCGGAGGAGGCGCTCGCCCGGCTTCCCGAATGCGGCCTCGCGATCTTCATCAGCGCCAACGCGGTCGAGCGCGGCCTCGCCGCGGCGCGCCGGCGCGGGCCGTGGCCGGAACGCACGCGCGTGGCGGCCGTGGGAGAGGCCACGGCGCAGGCGCTCCGGAACTCCGGCTTCGCCGAGGTGATCTCACCGCGCGAGCGCCACGACAGCGAGGCGCTGCTCGCGCTTCCGGAGCTGAAGACGGTCAAGGGAGAGAGCATCGTCGTGTTCCGCGGCGAGGGCGGAAGGGAGCACCTGAGGGATGCGCTCGAGACGCGCGGGGCGCGCGTGGACTACGTGGAATGCTACCGGCGGGCGCGCCCGCGCACGGACCCGGCCCCGCTCCTCGCCGCCTGGGCGCGCGGGGAGGTGCACGCGGTGAGCGCATTGAGCGCCGAGACGCTCGAGAATTTCCTGGCGATGGTGGGCGAGGAAGGCGCCGCGCGCACCGGCCAATGCGCGCTCGTGGTCCCGCACTCCGCGATCGCCGCGCACCCGGACGCCCGCCGCTTCGGCCGCGTGGTCGTGTCCGCGCCCGGGGCGGAGGGTTTGGTGACGGCCCTCTCCAGCCTCAGGGTCACGCCGTGAGCGATCCCGTTCCCGTCCCCGTTCCGGCCGCCGCGGCGCCGCGCGTGCCGCGCGACCGGCTCGCCCGCGCCCTCGCGATCCTCGCGGTGGTGGCCGCGGCGGCGGCCGGCTGGCTCGCGGTCGAGGCGCGCCTCGGCATGCGCGCGATGGAGACCCGCGAGGGCGGGCGCCTCGCCGAGCTGGGATCGGAGGCCGCGCGCAGCTCGGCCGCGATCACGCAGGCGCAGGCGGCGCTGCGGGAGGCGCAGGCGCGCATCGTGGAGCTCGAGTCGCGCGTGGCGGACACGCAGGAGCAGCGCGTGGCCCTGGAGGAGATGTACCGCGACCTCGCGCGAAGCGCCGACGACCGCGTCCTCTCGGAGGTCGAGCAGATGCTGGTCCTCGCGAGCCAGCAGCTCCAGCTCGCGGGGAACGTCCGCGCGGCCCTCGCCGCGCTCCAGGCGGCGGACCAGCGCCTCGCGCGCGCGGAGAAGCTCGCCGCGACGCCGCTCCGGCGCGCGATCGCCGCCGACATGGAGCGCCTGAAGGCCGTGCCGCAGGTCGACACGGTGGGGATCGCCGTGAAGCTGGACGGCCTCATCTCCCAGGCGGACACGCTGCCGCTCGTGATCTCGGAGGGCCTCCCGCCGCCGCGCCCGGCGCTGCGCTGGCGCTCCCAGGAGGAGCGCGGCTTCGCCCGCGCGGCCCGCGACTTCTGGGAGGAGATGAAGGGGCTCGTGCGGATCCGCGAGGTCGAGCCCGCCGACCAGGCGCTCCTGTCGCCCGCGCAGAGCTATTTCCTGCGAGAGAACCTGAAGCTCCGTCTCCTCTCCGCGCGCGTGGCGCTCCTCGCCCGCGACGAGCCTTCCTTCCGCGAGGACCTGCGCGCGACGCAGGCGTGGGTGTCGCGCTACTTCGACCCGAAGGCGAAGCCGACCGTGGCGGCGCTCGCCGCGATCCGCCAGCTCGCGGACACGCGGGTCTCGATCGCGCTCCCGGACGTGAACGCGAGCCTCGCCGCCGTGCGCACCGCGCGCGCCGCGCGCGAGAAGCGCTAGCCGTGCGCCTCGCCGTCTGGTCCCTCGTCCTCGCCGCGCTCGCGGTGGGCATCGCGCTCTTCGCGGAGCGCTCGACCGGCTACGTGGTGATCGTCTCCGCGCCGTGGCGGATCGAGCTCTCGGTGAACCTCTTCGTCTTCCTCGTGGCGGCGGGCTACTTCGCCTTCTACTTCCTCGCGCGGATGATCGCGACGCTCGTGGCCATCCCCGGGCGCGTGCGGGCGTACCGCGAGGAGCGCGAGCGCACGCGCTACCGCCAGGCCCTCCACGACGCGCTCCTCGCCTTCTTCCAGGGCCGCTACGCCTCGGCGGAGAAGAGCGCCGCGGAGGCGCTCGTGGGCGAGGAGACCAGGGGCATCGCCTCGATCATCGCCGCGCGAAGCGCCCACGAGCTGGGCCGCTTCACCGAGCGCGAGCATTTCCTCGACCACGCGAAGGGCTCCGCGCCCGCCGTCGACCAGGCGCGCCTCACGACGCTCGCGGACCTCCTCGTCTCGCAGGGCCGCCATGGCGAGGCGCTCGCGGTGCTGAAGGACCTCTCCGCGCGCGACTCGCGGAACCTGCGCCTCCTGCGCCTGAAGCTGCAGGCCGAGCAGGCCATGCGGAACTGGGACGAGGTCCTCGCGACCGTTTCCTCCCTCGTGAAGCTGGGCGGGCTGGGTCCCGAGGAAGCCTCCGCGGCCCGGCGCGCGGCCCACCTGGGGAACCTCAGCCGCAAGTCGGCGGACGCCGCCTCGCTCGAGGCCTACTGGAAGCAGCTCCCCTCCGAGATGCGCACGGACGGCGCGGTCGCGGCCACCGCGGCGCGCTACCACCTGGCGCTCGGCAGCACCGGGCCCGCCCAGTCGATCATCGAGCAGGCGCTCGAGCGCGACTGGAACCCGGCCCTGGTCGCCCTCTACGGCGAGGCGGCGGGGCCGGAGGTGCTGCCCCAGATCGAGCGCGCGGAGAAATGGCTTCGCACCCACGCGCGCGACCCCGCCCTCCTTCTCGCGCTGGGCAAGCTCTGCATGCGCCAGGGCCTCTGGGGGAAGGCGCAGAGCTACATCGAGGCGAGCCTCGCGCTCGAGCCCACCCACGACGGGCACATGACGCTCGCGGCGCTGATGGAGCAGCTCGGCAAGCCCCAGGAGGCCGAGCGGCATTTCCGCCGCAGCGCCGAGCTCGCCGGCTGAACAGGAGACCGCCATGCGCGAATACGCCGCACTCACCCTCGCCCCGCTCAACCCCGGCGCGCGCATCGCGCACCCGAACGCGCCCGGCCGCGTGACCCTGGACGACCCCGCCTTCTCGGTGATGACGGACCTCCGCGAAGTCTCGGCGGCGACCACCTCGCCCGAGGAGCCGATCGACAGCGCGCACGCCGTGATGATCCGGCGCGGGGTGCGGCTCCTCTTCGTGCTGGACGCCCAATCCTCCGTGGCGGGCATCATCACGGCGACGGACCTCCTCGGCGTGAAGCCCATGCAGTTCATGCAGTCGCGCGGCGTCACGCATGCGGAGGTGCAGGTGCGCGACATCATGACGCCGGCCGCGCGCCTGGACGCCCTCGCCCTCCTCGACGTGGCGCAGATGCGCGTGGGCCACATCGTGGCGACGCTGAAGGCCGTGCGGCGGCAGCACCTCACGGTGGCGGAGGACGGCGGATCGCGCGTGCGCGGGCTCTTCTCCGCCTCCCAGGTCGCGCGGCAGCTCGGCATGGAGCTGCAGACCTTCGAGGTCGCGCAGACCTTCGCGGACATCGAGGCCGCGCTCGCGCGCTAGGGCGCCTCCCGTGGACGACCGCTACCGCGAGCGCTACGAGGGCTTCCGCTGGAAGGTCCCGGCCCGCTTCAACATCGCCCAGGTCGCATGCCGGCGCTGGGCGGGCGACGAAGGGCGCGTCGCGATCGTGTGGGAGGACGAGTCCGGCGAGCAGCGCACGCTCACCTACGCGGCCCTCCTCGAGGCGGCCAGCCGCCTTTCGAACGCGCTCGCGGCGCTGGGCATCGCGCGCGGCGACCGCGTGGCGATCCTCCTGCCGCAGCGCCCGGAGACGGTCGTCGCCTACTTCGCATGCTTCCAGATGGGCGCCGTCGCCGTGCCGCTTTCGTTCCAGTTCGGCCCGGAAGCGCTCGAGTACCGGCTCTCGGACAGCGGCGCGAAGGCGGCCATCGCGGATCCCGTCACGCTCGCGAACCTCCTTCCCGTGCGCGACCGGCTTCCGGAGCTCGCGCACGTGATCGGCGTGGCGGGCGCGCGCGCGCCGGGCTCGCTCGACTGGGAGCCGCTCCTCGCCCGGGCCGCCTCGACGTTCGAGCCCGCGGACACGTCCGCCGACGATCCCTGCACGATCATCTACACGAGCGGGACGACCGGCCCGCCGAAGGGCGCGCTCCTCCCGCACCGCGTGCTCCTCGGGAACCTCCCGGGCTTCGAGCATTCGCACGACGGCTTCCCGCAGGAAGGCGACGTGTTCTGGACGCCCTCGGACTGGGCGTGGACGGGCGGCCTCTGGGACGCGCTCATGCCCACGCTCTACCACGGCCGCGCGATCCTGGGCTTCCGCGGCCGCTTCGACCCGGAGCGCGCGTTCGACCTCCTCGCGCGCCACGGCGTGCGCAACACTTTCCTCGTCCCCACCGCCCTCAAGATGATGATGAAGGCGATGCCCGCCCCGCGCGAGCGGCACGCGTTGAAGCTGCGCTCGCTCATGAGCGGCGGCGAGGCGATGGGGCCGGTCGTGTTCCAGTGGGCGCGCGAGGCGCTGGGCGTGACCCCCAACGAGATCTTCGGGCAGACCGAGATCAACTACATCGTGGGCAACTCGCACCGGGTCTGGCCGGTGCGTCCGGGCTCCATGGGACGGCCCTATCCCGGACACCGCATCGCGGTGATCGGCGAGGACGGGCACGAGGTGCCGCGCGGCACGGTGGGCGATGTCGCGCTCGCGCGCACCTGGATCGACGGCACGCCGGATCCCGTCTTCTTCCTGGGCTACTGGCGCAACGCCGAGGCCACCGCGCGCAAGTACAGCGGCGAGTGGTGCCGCACCGGCGACGAGGCCTCGATGGACGAGGACGGCTACCTCTGGTACCAGGGGCGCGCGGACGACGTCTTCAAGAGCGCGGGCTACCGGATCGGCCCGTCCGAGATCGAGAACTGCCTCGTGAAGCACGAGGCCGTGGCGAACGCGGCGGTGGTCCCCACGCCGGACGCCACGCGCGGCGCGCTCATCAAGGCGTTCGTGACGCTCGCCGCGGGCCACGCGCCGTCGGAGGCGCTCAAGGACTCGATCCGCGAGCACGTGAAGCGGCACCTGGCGCCGTACCAGCAGCCGCGCGACATCGAGTTCGTGCCGGAGCTGCCGATGACCACGACGGGCAAGGTCCAGCGCCGGGTGCTGCGCGAGCGCGAGGCGGGAAAGCGGGATGCCCGGCGCCCCGGGGATGACGCGCCGGTGAAGCCCTGATGGCGCGTCATTTCCGCGGATCCACCGACGGCGTGAACGCGTCGCAGTAGAACTCGTCCTCCGGGAGCCCGCGCGTCTCGACGAAGGTCTTCCGCGCGATGTCCGTCATGGCGGGCGCGCCGCACGCGTACACCTGGTAGCCGGAGAGGTCCGCGAAGTCGTCCAGCACGGCCTGGTGGACGAGGCCCGTGCGGCCGGTCCAGCGGTCGTCCGGCAGCGGGTCCGAGAGCACGGGGATGAACGTGAAGTTGCCGTGCTCGCGCTGCCACCGGCCCGGAAGCTCGCGCATGTAGAGGTCCTTCAGCGAGCGCACGCCCCAGTAGAGGACCATGGGACGGCCGATTCCCTCGTGCAGGCAATGCTCGATCAGCGCCTTCACCGGCGCGAAGCCGGTGCCGCCCGCCACGAAGATGAGCGGCTTGTCCGAGTCCTCGCGCAGGTAGAAGGTCCCGAGCGGCCCCTCGAAGCGCAGGATGGCGCGCTCCTTCATCTGGTCGAAGACGTAGTTCGAGAAGGCGCCCCCGGGCGACTTCCGCACGTGGAGCTGGATCAGCGCGTCGTCGTGCGGCGCGTTGGCCATCGAGAAGCTGCGGCGCTTGCCGTCCTTCAGCAGGATGTCGATGTACTGCCCGGCGAGGAACTGCAGGCGCTCGCCCGCCGGGAGCTTGAGGAAGAGGATCGCCACGTCCTCGGCGGGCTTCTCGACCTTCTCGACGCGCGCGGGGAGCGTGCGGATGGCGAGGTCCTTCGCGCCGGAGACCTCGCGCACCTCGAGCACGATGTCCGTGAGCGGGCGCGTGCAGCAGGTGAGCGCCTTGCCGGCCGCCTTCTCGTGCGGGTGGAGCGCGCGCTCCTGGTAGTCGCCGTAGGCGAGCTCGCCCGAGCGGAGGATCCCCTTGCAGGCTCCGCAGGCGCCGTTGCGGCAGCCGTACGGAAGGCCCACCCCCTGGCGCAGCGCCGCCTCGAGGATCGTCTCGCCGGGGGCTACGGCGAACGTATGGCCGCTCGGCTCGAGCCGGACTTCATGGCCGGGCGTGGAAGGTTCGGGCAATTCGGGGCTTTCCAGGCGGGGGTCGTCGGGCTCTTCGGCGCGCGAAGGGCAGGCGAAATTCTACCCCATGGGTCCCGCCCGGACGGCGGGCGTTCAGCGGCTGCGGCGGTATTCGCCCTCGATGAGCGCACCCTCGGACGGCGGGCGCCGGCGCGGCTGCGCGGCGACGCGCGGGCCGGGCAGCAGGAGGAGGGTGATCGCGATGAGGTCCGACACCACTCCGGGGAAGATGAGGAGGAGGCCCGCCAGCACGGTGCGGGCGCTGTGGCTCAGCGCGGTGATCGAGAACTCGCCCTCCGCGAAGCCGGCCGCGAGCCGCGCGAGGAGGGTGAACCTCGCCTCCTTGATGAGCGCCATGCCCGCGCATGCGGCGAGCACCACCCAGGCGAGCACCCACCAGCCGAGCGTCTGGCTCAGCCGCACCAGGACCACGGCTTCCAGGAGGGGGAAACCCAGTAGAATCACGATCAGCAGCAGCCGCATCACCCGCATATTTTCCGTCCCCTGTCCCCGCTCCGCCCGCCGGCGGGGGGCGCCCCCCGTGGCCGCGATCTTCGTCCTCACCAACCTACCCGACTCCGAGTCGGCTTTCAATCTGGCCCGCGAGCTGGTCCAGCTGAGACTTGCCGCCTGCGTGAACGTTCTTTCGCCCGCGACCTCGTTCTACCGCTGGGAGGGGCGTCTCGAAACGGCGACGGAATTCCCCGTCCTCGTGAAGTCGACGGCCGATCGCTACGCGGCGCTCGAGCGGGCGATCGTCGAGCGGCATCCCTACGACGTGCCGGAGATCGTCTCCTGGCCCGTCGAGCGCGGCCTGCCCGCGTACCTGCGCTGGATCGAGGACGAGACCCGGTGAGCGCGCGCCTCCTCTTCGCGGGCGTGGCGCTCCTCGCCGTCCTCGCGGGCACCGCGCTCTGGCTGGGGAACGAGCCCGGGGCGCGAACCGGGACGCCCGAGCTCGCGCCCGCCGCCCTGTACGCCGCGGGGTTCCGCGATCCGTCCGGAGCGCCCCAGTCCCTCGCCCGCTTCCAGGGCAAGGTCGTCGTCCTCAACTTCTGGGCGACGTGGTGCGGTCCCTGCCGCGAGGAGATGCCCGGGTTCGAGCGCCTGAATGCGCGGTGGGCCGGCCGCGGGGTCCAGTTCGTGGGCATCGCGGACGACGATCCGGCCAAGGTCGAGCGCTTCGCCGGCGAGCTGGGGATCCGGTACCCCCTCTGGGTCGGCGGCGCGGAGGTGGAGGAGATGGCGCGCCGCCTGGGGGACGTCGACCGGGTGCTGCCGTACACGATCGTCCTGGGCCCCCAGGGGCAGGTCCTGCGACAGAAAGTGGGCATTTACACCGAGGCCGAGCTCGACGCCGAGCTGGAATCGGCTGCGCCCCCGCAGTCGGTAAAATAGCGGAAAACCGCGGTTTCGTCGGCGAATTTCGGCGAACATGCGCCGCGAGGCGCGCACAAGCGCGAACCGTGCCGGAACCGGTCCAGGCGGGGCACTACCCGTGCAAGTCGCCGGCGTTCGCTGGACATCCGTCGCCGATCTGCGGCAAACTCGCCGGTCATGTCGCGAATCCTGGTGATGCATGGGCCCAACCTGAACCTCCTCGGAGGCCGGGAAACCGAGCACTACGGGCGGGATACGCTGGCCGCGATCGACCAGCGGCTGGCGGAGCAGGGGCGCAAGGCCGGTGTGACGGTGGAATCCTTCCAGAGCAACGCCGAAGTCGAGCTGGTAGAGCGCGTACATTCGGCGAAAAGCGACGAAACGGCGTACATCGTCATCAATCCGGCGGCATTTACGCACACGAGCGTGGCGCTCCGCGACGCGCTCGCCGCGGTCAAGATCCCCTTCATCGAGGTCCACCTGTCCAACGTCCACGCTCGAGAGTCCTTCCGCCACCACTCGTACTTCTCCGACCTCGCCGCAGGGGTGATCGTGGGCCTGGGGCCCATGGGCTACGAGCTCGCCCTCGAGGCCGCGATCCGCGCCCTCCGCGCCCCGTCGTCCCGCTGAGGCACCCATGGACCTGCGAAAGCTGAAGAAGCTGATCGACCTCGTGCAGGAATCCGGCATCGGCGAGATCGAGATCACGGAAGGCGAGGAGCGCGTGCGCATCTGCCGCCAGCCCGCCGGCGCAACGCCGATGATCATGGCGGCGCCGCAGATGCAGATGCCCATGGCCGCGGCCACCGGGCCGTCCGCGCCCGCCGCACCCCCGGCCGCCGCGGCGCCGGCGGAGCCCACGGGCCACACGCTCAAGTCCCCGATGGTGGGGACGTTCTACCGCGCCCCTTCCC
>Ga0105241_10003887_pt1 | contig 11073 bp, 10 predicted proteins | sample KBSC64metaG_FD_80422 | JGI IMG/M metagenome (GOLD analysis project Ga0105241, IMG submission 80422) | Corn rhizosphere microbial communities from Kellogg Biological Station, Michigan, USA - KBS C6-4 metaG | ecosystem: Host-associated > Plants > Roots > Rhizosphere > Soil | place: Michigan, USA...
AGTACAATAGCGAACGGCCCCACAGCAGCTTGGGCTACCGGACGCCGAACGAGTTTGCCGAAGTGCTGAAATCCTCAGCTATGACTGGCTGAAATAATCGAGGCAGGTCACCGCCTTCCTTGGCCGGTTCATCGGACCATACAGCGACGGCGCGGCTGCCGGGATGATCATGTCGGTATTGGGAGCCATGCTCCTGCTGTTTGTGTACCGCGTCTTCTACAAAACCGCCGCCTAACGGGCTCCCCAAATAACGAAAGCGGCGCACACTTTCGGTGGTCGTGCGACGGAAAGAGTGCGGCCCAGATCCCAGGTGGCCGGTACGTATCGGCTGAGGGGAGTTTAGGCTACCAGTCTACGGGCTAAAGAATGGTAAGCCATCTCTACTCCGGATTCTCGCTCACCGGAGTCCATGATTTGTCTGGATTGAAGCGCTGCATCTGTTGAAATTCATCCAACGTCTTCGGGCCTAAGTCCTTCTCGTAAACGACACCATCGTGACTGATGATGAAGCTGCGGACTCCAGTCACCCCATACTCCGCGGGTGCTGCAACCAAGGCGAACCCTCCAATCATGACCCCTTTTACCACAAAGTCCATTTCACCGAGAGGAGCCGCAGGGCCTTGTCCCTTTAGGATTTTGAAGAAATAACCATGGTAGGGGTCGGTATTCAGGCTGTAGCCTTGTTCGATGGCGCGAGCGATATTCTCGCCAACGGGACCTGCCCAGGTGCCATCGGCGTTTTGCCAGGCCAGACCATCCTGCTTGCCCGGAGTGCTGATGATCCGCTGCGCGTACTGGTTTACGTCGTTGACGGAGCGCATCTGCAGTGCGTATTCGCTCTGCGCCTCCACGTAGCCATGGCAGATTTGGATGGCGTCGAGTTCGTTGGCTCCAATCCGACGATAGATGAGTTCTTGCCGGCCGGATTTGCCGTCAAATGACCATTTTCCACCCCGCAGGACAAGTGGCACTGGAAACGGCCAGTCATCGTTACCGATAAGAAGAAAAGCGCGAGCACGGGTTTTGGGGTCCAGAGAGATACTCTTCTTCTGGCGGCCCTCGCGGGCGAAATCCACGGCGTGCTTCCGGTCTTGAGCAAATTCGCCGCTAAATATGATGTCCTCGCCCTCGAGGCCAAAGATGCGAGTAAGTGCAACCACGTCGAACTTTTCGGCGGCATTGACCAGCTCATCCGCGGCCTGCTGCGGTGTGTCAAACAGTTTTACGCCCGCGGCAGGAGCGGCAACGGCCGGTGGATCCACTTTCGCTCCCGATTGCGGCGCTCCCAACAAGGCTGACGCGCACAGGCACGCGGCCGCGCATCGAATGGAAACGCTTCTTGGAAAAGGATTACTCTTGGCGATCGATTGCATGTTTGCCACTTCCTTACTGTTCGTCCGCCTATCGGCGCCGGCCACCACCTCGACTAAAACCTCCCCCGCCGCCTCCGCGAGATCCGAAGCTGGATGAGCCACGACTACTACTGCTGCGTGCGCTCGATCCGCTGAATCCCCGGGAACCTCCGCTGAAGGCACTACGGTCTCCTGCACCCGTACGCGAGACGTCCCTGCTGCCAATGCGGTCAGCTCCGCCAGTGCCGGATCTGCTGCCCAACCCGCCGCCGCCAGCGCGATTCTCCAACCCGGTTCCCCGCCCTCGGTCCGCGACTCCTGCACCGCCGGCCCGATTGCTCAGGCCGCCAGAACCAAGACCGCTGGATAGATTCCCGCCTTGGCGGCCGATTTGCTGCCGGGCGCCTGACTGGCGTTGGGAAAGCGAATCACCACGTGCGGTGCCTCCAAACCTGTCGGCCGTAGCGCGGTCGCGATAGGGCGTACCACCCCGATGTTCCGGGCGGTGTGTCCAGTTGCTTTGGCCACCCCCGAGTCCGCCGCCACCACGGGCAGGGAGATTCGAGACACGATTGCCACCCGAGATTCGGTTGCCCCCGTTGATGTTCGAATTGCGATTGAAATTGTTGTTGTTGTTGATATTGATGTTGTTGCCACCCCAGCCGCAGCCCCAACCCCAGCCGCCTCCCCAGAAAGCTCCCATTGCCACGCCCACGCCGAAAGCGATGGCTGCGCCCGCGGCATAGTATCCATAAGGCGGATAGTAGATGGGAGGATAGGGATAGAAAGCAGGACCATATACGACTACTGGATCATAGGACGGTACGTACACGACCTGCGGATTCGCCTGTTCGATCACGATCACACTCTTGTTTTCGATGACTTTGGTTTCGACCACCTGCTGCTCGGTGTTCTTCAAGGTACCCTTATCTTTCGCCTTCGCGCGCATGCGCTGAACCGCATCCATCACGTCGCTTTGCTGCGCAAGAAAGGCGTTCCCTAGATCGGCCGTCCATTGAATGTCATCCCCCAGCCTCTTTACTAAGTCAGGCAGGCCAGCCAGCGCCTGCACGCTCGGATCCCAAGGCTGCTTCGCCACAGCGTCGGCCAGTTCTTTATCCTTGAGACTTTTGTTCTTCTCGAGCCATCGCTGAAGCAGAACGATTTCGAGCGGATACGTAGATGCGGCCAGAACCTGGGCAAGCAGTGGATCCGGATAGAGAGCAATCGGTGCCACCAGCGAATCGAGTTGCTCGGGAGGAATCTTCGCCGTCTGAGCTGCTGATGATGAGGACGACGAAGAAGATTGCTGCGGTGCGTACGCCAGGATGTCACCTGGCACGATAAGGATCGTGCACAGAATCGACACCAGAGATCTGAACGTTGTACTCATCTGTTGCGGCCTCATACGATTCGGCCTCCGGCCAGATACTGTGATCAACAGAGCGTCACCGAAAGCGCAAGCCCGGCCTGACTGGTCTCCTTGTACTTGGCATTCATATCTTTCGCTGTCTGGGCCATCGCCGTGATGGTTGCGTCTAAATCGACGCGGTGCCGGGATTCGATCTCGTTGCTGGCGATAGCCCAAGCAGTCCAGGCCTTCACCGCGCCGAAGGCACAGCGCTCGATGCAGGGGACTTGCACGTAGCCCGCGACTGGATCGCAGGTCATTCCGAGATGATGCTCCAGTGCCGACTCTGCGGCGTTCTCGAGGACTCGCGGACTCGCGTCGTATGCGGCCGCGATCAAGGCCGCGGCCATCGCGGACGCTACCCCAATCTCCGCCTGGCAGCCTCCTTCGGCGGCGGACAACGTGGCATTGTGTTTACACAAGTATCCGATTGCGGCTGCGGCAAGCATACCGTTACGGATTCTCTGTATCGGAAGGTCACGGCCTCCCGCGCCGAGGCCGTATACAAGTGCCGGCAGGACTCCCGCGGAACCTCCGGTGGGTGCGGTTACAACCAGATGGCCACGTCCGTTTTCTTCCGATCCAGCCAAGGCATACGCAGATAACATCCCGATTCCTCGGTCCGACTGGTACAAGTCGTCTTGGGCTCGCTTGTAGACCGTGGCAGCCTTGGATTGCAGTTTAATTGGTCCAGGAAGGACTCCTTCCGGCGCGTTGAGACCTGACTTCACGATAGCCACCATGGCGCCGGTAATCTTGTCGATAAAGGCATACACTTCCTCCTGGCTCCTGCCAGGAATCGACATTTCATTAGCGAGTATGACCTGAGGTATCGACAGATTGTTTTGCTCCGCATGTTGGCGCAGCTCTTTCATCGTTCCGAATGGATATTTCGGAGGGTTCTTCTTGGGAGGCGTGTATCCTTTCCACTCGATAAATCCCCCGCCCACTGAATAGTACTCTTGCTCGAAGAGGACGGTGTTTCCCGCCATGAGTCTGGCTGTCATTGTGTTGGGATGCGGAAACTGCCCTTCGGTAGCGTCGAAGATAACATCCCCAAGGCTGACGTTCAGCGTTTTGTCCCCGAGTTTGACCTGGAATGATTGCTCCGGATTGTCGCGCAAGCTGTCGAGAAATGCTGGATCAACCGTAGCGGGCTCCTTGCCCACCAACCCGGCGAGCGCCGCTCGCTCCGTACCGTGGCCCCTGCCCGTGGCACTGAGGCTCCCGTACAAGTGAACCTTGAGGCCCGTTGCCTTAGCGAGATCACCCGGCGGGAGCTTCGTGCAGCGCTGGTAGAAATCATAAGTGATGCGCATTGGGCCGATCGTATGGGAGCTCGATGGGCCCGGCCCCACCTTATAGAACTCGTCCACGGTCGTCATGATGGGACCTTTTTCCTGCTTGACAACCTCCAGATCGGAAGAAAGAGCCGGTGGTGGCGGCACTGTGGATCGATTAGTTCGCTCTTGAGCTGGAATTGGGCTGCCGATGATGACCGCTGTAGCACCGATAACAGCGCTACGCATTAAAAACGTTCGACGATCCGCGCCGCGTGGAATCGTTTGCGAAGTCAGCCGATCCACGGCGCCAAGCGGATCTGCTCCGCCCTCTTCGAGTGCTAAATCCGCCGCGTTCAGATCGTCGTCGGGCATTTGCTTCTCCTTTTGAAGGCCGTCACGACAGAGATGCTTTGAAGCAACTTTGTCCCTACGGTCCCGATGGCGCCGGCAACCAGCTCGACTCAAATTAATGAAGCCTGGAGAGAAGCCATCCGCATGCGGGCGCTACCCGATTGACTGAAGCTGGCTGGCCATAAAGATTTAACTCCGAAGCTCCTCACCCACATCTTTGTGGGGGAGTGGCGATTACGGAGCGTAGTGCGATGCGCAGCCTTCCGGCGGTCATTCTACTGGGGATTCTGCGGACGTCGATTCTGGCTGAGGAGCCCCCCGGCGCTCAAGCTGATCCGCCAGATGTCAGTATCACGCCGCGGTTTAGGTCGCCCGACGACCGCGTGCGCGACGAAGGCGCAATGAACATCCTCGAGCGCCATGCCGATCTCCGCGTGGATGCCACCTTGGTACAGATTCCTGTGGTGGTGACTCTGGCTAATAGTGGGAGCGTGGTCACTGGGCTACAAAGAGAGAACTTCCATGTTTTTGAGGGCAAAGTAGAGCAAGAAATTGCGTCAGTATTAGAAGAGGACCTTCCCCTCTCGGTTGGCGTCGTGTTCGACACGAGCAGCAGTATGGCTCGTGGCAAGATGCAACACGCGCGCGAAGCGGTCGGCGCGTTCACGAAAACCGCGAATCCTGAAGATGAATTCTTTGCCGTCGAATTCAATGATCGTCCCGAATTAGTAGTGCCATGGACGTTAGATGCAAGCCGGATCCACAGCAAACTGATGCTCACTCAGCCTAAAGGCAGCACCGCTCTATTGGATGCCGTATTTCTGGCATTGAATGAGATGAAGAAGGCCCACAACCCCCGCAAAGCGCTTCTGATCATCTCCGACGGAGGAGACAACAATAGCCGGCACAGTGAGAGCGAAGTGAGAAACGCCGTGCGTGAGACCGATGTCCAGATCTACGCGATCGGCATTTACGATTTCATGGAACGATGGCAGCCATATGAAGAGATGAACGGTCGTTGGCTGCTCCAGGAGTTGACTTCATACACGGGTGGGAGGCATTTCGGCATCGACAATCTGGCGGATCTGCCGATTGTGGCTGCCAAGATAGAGCGAGAGTTGCGAAATCAATACGTCATCTCATATCGTCCCAAGAACAATCGACGCGATGGGAAATACCGCAAGGTTGACGTGAAGTTGGCGAAGACGAATGTACTTGGAACGCTTCGCTTACAATTTCGCAGTGGTTACCGCGCACCAACCAATTGATGAAGTTCCGTGGCTCAGCGCCGCCTGGTAGGGATCCATGTAATAGCAGGGCCCACTCTCGGACCTGCCGGCCCAGCGAAATCGGCGCGCGATCTAGGGTTGTGATCACCTTTTGACTGGAAGCGCTTGGCTCTGGGATTTTAGCTGTTGCTGCTTGCCTCGCGTTGCCCAAGTTGCTATAGAATAAGCGCGTTGGCCGGGGCGTGTATTTTAAAGCAATGGATTCACGAAATGTGCGAATTCTGGCGGTGACGATAGCCGGCGCCGCGGTCTTTGGCGTTGTCGATGGATCGATGTGGAGAAGCCTTTTAACGCCAACTCTGGCCTACCGGCCTGCCATTTTATTTGGACTCACTCTTGTTTTCGGATGGCGCGGGTTCGCGTGCAGTCAACTCGTGTTTTTTACGGCGTTTGCGGCGTTTCTTGGCTGGCTAGGCGCCGTTCTCATCACACCGCTGTATCTGTTTCTCGCGCCGGTGCATTTCTTGTGGTACGGAGGCTCGGGGAGATCAGCCGTGGCTTTCGGGACAAAGATCCACGCTGGCATTTGTCACTGGCGCCTTTCTGGCCCCCGCGCTGCCCGCGTTGTTCAGCGCCGATGCACTGAGCCTTATTGGTATCACCGTCCATTCCGATGTTCCTGCTTCAGTAGATAGTTGGCTGCGTGGAGCTGCCGCCATCCTGGCCATAGTGTCAGCGCTGTTAGTAAACGGTTCTCGGGCTCTGGGGCAATTGGCCGGGCTGCCGAGGGAACGTAAAACACCGCAATCGATTACCGGTCGCAATCTCCTTGAGTTGGGTGTCGAAATCGCCGCGTGGCCGCCACCCTCTGGATAACGGTCCAGTTCAACGCCCGCTATGGCCTCAACGTCACTTATTTGACTTTCTTTCCGCAGCTAGCATTCACTCTCCTTCGGGGCATGCGATTGGCCACTCTGGCATTGGCTGCAAATGGAATTATTGCAACCACTCTCTGGACCCAACTGCACTGGGCGGATACGCTTCCGATAGGGGACCTTCGGCTGCTGATTGCTGTCTATTCGGTAACGATTCTTGTTTTGGCGGCCGGTTGTCGATGAACATCAAGGCCAGAAGACGCAAGTAAAAGAGTTACGAACGGCCGAGAGTTCGCTCCGAGAGAGTGAAGAGTATTTTCGCACCTTGGCCGATTCGGCTCCTGTGATGATATGGGTCTCCGGCCCGGACAGGTTGTGCACGTTCTGCAACAAGTCTTATTTGGAGTTTACCGGCCATTCGCTGGACCAAAGGCTCGGTGATGGGTGGGCAGCGGCGGTGCATCCGGAGGACCTGGATCGGTGCCTGGCTGCATACGTATCGTGTTTTGATGCCAGGAGAGACTTTCGGTCGGAATTCCGCATCCGGCGCGCCGACGGCGAATATCGCTGGATACTCGACAAAGGCGTACCACTCTACCGCGACGGTCACTTCACTGGCTATATCGGCGGATGCCTGGATATTACCGAGCAGAAACTTTTTACGGAGCGATTAATGGCAAGCAAGGCCCGTTTGAGGGACGCGCAGCGCCTAGCCAAAGTGGGTTATTGGGAACGAAGTGTGGACACCGATACAATCGAGTGGTCCGATTTCCTGGACTGTGTCCACTCCAAGGACCGGCAAAAGATCGTGGATTGTGACCGAAGGCCTCATTCGACCACGACGCCGATCGAAGTGAATTACGGCATCAGGCGGCCTGATAGTAAAGTCCGGTGTGTCCGCACCATCATTGAAGGGATTCGGAATGATCGCGGTGAACTGGTTCGTGTCGTGGGAGCAACTCAGGACGTTACGGAAAAGGTAAACGCTCAGGAGGAAATGAGACGCATCAGAGCGTCTCTGGCAGCGGCTCGGGAAGACGAGTCGCGCCGGATCGCGCGCGACCTCCACGACGATATTACGCAACGGCTCGCGCTTCTTTCTGTCGCGCTTGGAGAAACCGTGGCCGAACCTATGCGGCCCCCTGAAATCTTAGTTACAAACATCCACTCCTTTCGGAATGCGATCTTTGTGACATAGGCGAGGCAGTAAGACGGATCTCCCACGAACTGCACCCGCCCATGCTGGACGACCTCACTGGAATCCTTGGGTGAAGATTTCTCGGAACGCGAGGGATTACCTGTATGGTTTCACTGTGCGGGGATGCCTGCTGATATCCCGCAACAGACTCGTTCCTATCGTTATAGGGTGACGCAAGAGGCCCTGCACAACGTGTCCAAGCATGCGAAGGCCCAAGAGGTCGATGTGACCTTGAAAAGACTTGGGTCAAGCGATCGAACTGTGCATTGTAGACTCGGGAGTCGGTTTTGAAGCTTCTTTCACCAACCTGGGGCTTGGCCTCCAAAGCATGCGCGAACGCGTCGCCCTGGTGAATGGCGCTTTCTTAATCGAATCGAACCCTGGCTCCGGAACTCGGATCGTGGTCAGTGTACCGCTGCGTGTTGAGCGGAAACCGGCCGGCCGGCCCCGACAGGCAGGACCTTCCTGAAGCGAGCTTCTCATTTTGGCGAAAAACGGCTGAAGTTCTAGATACAGTGCAGCCTTTACGTCATCAACACTGCATGCCCAAAGGAACGTCGCAGGCACGTTTCTTTCCGGAGAGGACATCTAAATGCATACTATCCATGCGCTCACCACTTTTGGCATCGCCGTGCTATTGGGAACGGGCAATACTTCCGCACAGCCCGTGAAAGCAGATAACAGAGCCGCTACAATAAGCGACATCGAAGTCAATCTGCTGCGCAAAGACCTGCGCGACCAGAAGAAGCAGGTCGTCGCCGCCAACTTGCCTCTAAACGGCGACGAAGCTGCCAGGTTCTGGCCTCTTTATGACGCGTACACACAGGAAACCATCAAGGTAAACGACCAGCGTTACGCGCTCGTCAAAGAGTACGCCGCCAACTACGCCACGATGACCGACACGCTCGCCGCAAGTTATATCCGCCGGTGGATACAGGTGGACGAAGCTGGAAGTAAGCTTCGCCTGGAGTGGATTCCTAAATTCGAGCAAACGCTTGGCGAAAAGAAGGCTGCTATCTTTTTTCAGATCGATCATCGAATCGGCCTAATGATGGAGCTCCAGCTCGCAGCCCAATTGCCGTTGATCCAACCCTGACGCGCCGACTCTCCCGGAGAATAATGCATCCGTTGAAGAGCTGGACGTATCAACAAGCCATTAAGCCTATCGGCAAGTCGGGGAGCCCGCCTACAACTTTACACCCGGTGCAGCTTCCGATTTGAAGGGCGGGGGAGGACTCGCAGCCCATTGACCACTCGCGCGTCTGCCTGGTCCTATTTATCTCAAGAATCGCTCCTTAGTGAGCGGAAAAAATCCATCCGTATCTCTGGACCGTCATCTCAAGTAGCATCGTGCCGCTCTCGAAACGCTTTGTCGCTGAATTTCTCGGCACCTTTTGGTTGGTATTGGGTGGGTGCGGAGCTGCGGTCATAACAGCTGGCTTCCCAAGCCTTGGGATCGGATTTTTAGGGGTCGCACTAGCCTTCGGTCTTACTGTCCTTACCATGGCTTTTGCCATCGGCCATATTTCTGGCTGTCATTTGAACCCGGCCGTGTCCTTGGGATTGGCCGTCGCGCACAGGTTCCCCTTCGCTGAGTTACGAGCGTATGCCGTAGCGCAAATACTGGGGAGCTTGGCCGGATCAGCTGTGCTCTATGTGATCGCGAGCGGTCAGGCCACATTTAGCCTAAATGGCGGATTCGCGGCCAACGGGTTTGGCGCCCACTCTCCAGGCGGATACTCCTTAAATGCAGCTCTCACGGCCGAGGTGGTGCTAACGTTCATATTTCTGCTGATCATCTTGGGAGCGACGGACCGCCGCGCTCCCGCGGGATTCGCCCTGATTGCGATTGGGCTCGGGCTCACGCTAATTCATCTGATTGGGATTCCTGTTACCAATTTGTCTGTTAATCCTGCGCGCAGCACTGGTCCTGCCCTATTCGTACGCGGCTGGGCGCTCGACCAGCTTTGGGTCTTCTGGATTGCCCCTCTCTTTGGCGCCTTGTTAGCGGGTTTCGTTTATCCGGCGTTGGCTGAGGAACCGAAAGAAGCAACCCGGCAGCATCCTCATGCTGCGTCGAAGTTGGCCTGAATGAAACGTTACGGCTATCGCGCCGCACGGCGCGCTGGGCCACCTTGAACGATTACCATGATGACGCAAACCAACGGCCACCCTCTTGACCTGGCGCGCATAACGTTAAACGTGCTCATCATCGTTGGTCTGATCTTCACGTCATTCTGGATTGTGCGCCCCTTCTTGACGGCGTTTGTATGGGCATCAATGATCGTGATTTCGACTTGGCCGCTACTAGTTGGCGTGCAGGCCAGACTTTGGGGCAGACGCAGTCTGGCGGCCACGTTCCTCACTTGCGTCCTTGCACTCGTTCTGATCCTTCCGTTAGGGCTCTTAGTGGTGGGACTCGCGGGGAATATGGACCGGATCGTCGAATTAGTCCAATCGGTCCGCCAACTCGCCGTGCCGTCCCCTCCGGATTGGTTAGCTCGCACGCCCTTGTGGGGGCCTAAGCTTGCAGTCGCATGGGAGCGCGTCGCATCAGAGGGTGTTGGTCCTCTGACCGCCAAAATCCGGCCGTTCGCGGCTCAGTTCCTGCAGTGGTTGGTCTATCAAATCGGCAGTATTGGGGCGATGATTCTGCAATTTCTGTTGACCATCATCATCTCCGCCATCCTCTACATGAAAGGCGACACAGTCGGACGGGGATTGTGTCTCTTTGCCCATCGCGTGGGAGGAGAAAGCGGTGAAAAAGCTGCTCTCCTAGCGGCAAACTCAATTCGAGCCGTCGCGATGGGCGTAGTCGTAACGGCGATTGTTCAGGCAACATTGGCCGGTATCGCGCTCGGCATCGCAGCCGTGCCAGGGACCCTGCTGCTCGCAGCCCTTGTGTTTTTGTTCTGTGTCGCGCAGCTCGGACCGGGCCTGGTGATGCTTCCCGTAGCAGGCTGGAAGTTTTACGAGGGCGACACCGTTTGGGGGATCATCCTATTGATCCTTGCGCTAGTCATTGGAACCGTCGACAATCTGATTCGCCCTATCCTTATCAAGAAGGGATCGAATTTGCCGTTGTTTCTAATCTTTTCCGGTGTGATCGGTGGCTTGATGGTACTGGGCATCGTCGGCATCTTCGTTGGACCGGCAATTCTCGCCGTCAGTTACACCCTTCTGAAGGACTGGGTCAACGGGAGGACTGAACCAGTCCCCAGGCCACGCGGTTCTGTCTTAGATGGTGATGACAGGCCGGTCATTCAGGCAACACCGCTTCGGCACTAGACTCGGTCCCGCTGTTTATTGCTACGCTGCGGACGCATCCATCGCCGATGCCGGTGCCAACAAAACCACGACAACAGCCAGACCCA
>Ga0105241_10003892_pt1 | contig 11062 bp, 9 predicted proteins | sample KBSC64metaG_FD_80422 | JGI IMG/M metagenome (GOLD analysis project Ga0105241, IMG submission 80422) | Corn rhizosphere microbial communities from Kellogg Biological Station, Michigan, USA - KBS C6-4 metaG | ecosystem: Host-associated > Plants > Roots > Rhizosphere > Soil | place: Michigan, USA...
ACCTTCAACTTCACCGGCGATGACGACGTGTTCGTGTTCATCAACGACACGCTCGCGCTCGATCTCGGGGGGGTTCACGCCGCCGAGAGCAAGTCGATCGTCATGGACGATCAAGCGAAGGATTTGGGGCTCGTCGTGGGCCAGGTCTACCCGTTCGATATGTTTCAGAACGAGCGCCACACCACCGAGTCGAATTTCCGTGCCGACACCGATCTGGAGTTCGTCGACTGCGGCACGATCGTGCCGGAAGTGCCGAAGTAAGCGCGCGCGCCTTTGACGTTGTTATTCGTGTATGGCTCGCTGAGGCGAGAGCAGCCGAACCACGGCTTGCTGTCGCACGCCCGATTTCTCGGCGAAGCGCGCACCGTGCCCAGCTACGACCTCACCAAGGTCGATGGCTTTTTGGCGCTGATTCCCGGCGAGCGCGGGATCGGTGGTGAGCTGTATGAAGTCGATCATGCACTCCTAGTGCAACTGGACGAATTCGAGGGGGCGGCCTACGTCCGCGAAGCGATCGAGCTTTCGGACGGCCAGCAACCGTTCGCCTACGTGCTGTCGGCACCGATTGCCTAGCGCGCGCGTGTACGTGTGAGTCGCACCCATCGCGCCAAGTAGGCCCAAAGGCGGAGCGCGGTATCAATTTCGCGTCCCAGCCGGCCGTTCCTGAGGACTCCAGGCGAATGAGCTTTCTCTCGGACGAGGCACGGGCAGCGCTCGACGTGTTTGCGACCCCGGTGTGGGTCGTGGACGTGCGACGCGTGGCGTTGGTTTGGGCCAACCACGCGGCCCTCACCTTGTTTGGTGCGGGGCAGCCCGAACCCTTGCAAGGCACGGAGCCCATGCGCGGCGCCAGCGCGGCGCTGATCGCGGGGCTCGCGCGCCTCACGCCGGGGGCGCGGATCAACGGCGAATTTCGGGTGCAACGCGCTTCGGGCGGTGCCGTGACCGTCGATTGCACGTGCACCGGGCTCGGGCTCGAGCTCGAGGGTGAGATGCGTCACGCGCTGATAGAAGTGCGCACCGAGCGCCCCACGCTCGCGCCCGAGTCGAATTCGAGCGACTTCGAGCAACGCCTGCAAAGCCGTGACCGCATGGCGTCCATCGGGACACTCGCCGCCGGTGTGGTGCACGGCATCAACAATCCGCTCTCGTACGTGATCGCCAATCTCGAATACGTGAAGCGCCTCGTCGCGGGGACACCCACTCGACTCGAGGGCCGCGATTTGGGTGAGCTCGGTGACGTGCTCGAAGACAGCCTCGATGGCGCGGAGCGGGTGCGCCGGATCGTCTCGGATCTGGGCGCGTTTTCGCGTTCGCTCGATGCGCGCATCGTGTCGGTCGATCTGGAGCGCGCGGTCGAGCGCGCGCTCAGCGTCGCGCAGAACGAGATTCGTCATCGCGCACGCATCGTGCGAGAGTTCGCTGGGGTGCCGGCCGTGCTCGGCACCGACGCCAAGCTCGGGCAGGTGATCTTGAACGTGCTGATCAACGCGGCGCACTCGATCGAACCGGGCGCGATCGACCGCAACTCGATCACCGTCCGCACGCGCATCGACTCGCAAGGCCGACCCTCGCTCGAAATCGAAGATACCGGCTGCGGCATCGCGCCGCAGCATTTGTCGCGGGTTTTCGACCCATTTTTCACCACCAAACCGGTGGGCGTCGGCACTGGCCTCGGGCTATCCATCGCGCAACGCATCGTTCGAGAACTGGGCGGTGACGTCCGCGTCGAGAGCGAACACGGCACGGGCACCAAGGTCCTTTTGAGCCTGCCAGCTGCCGCGCTGACCGCTTCGCCCGAGCCGGCGCTCGAGAGCCTGCCGCCCTTTTCCACCGATCGCTTCCGGGCCCGTGTCTTGGTCATCGATGACGAGCCGGCGATTTTGCGGGCGTTTCGACGCGTGCTCTTCGCGCACGAGGTGACCGCCGTGACCTCTGGCGTAGAAGCCGTGCAAAAGCTCGCCGACGGTGCGTCCTTCGACGTTATTTTCTGCGACGTGATGATGCCTGAAATGTCCGGCGTCGAAGTCTACGAGCGCATCCGCGATCGGCACCCCGGTCAAGAATGCAAATTGGTCTTCGTCACCGGCGGCGCGTTCACCGAACCGGCTGCGCAGTTCATCGAATCGGTGTCGAATCACAAGTTGAAGAAGCCGTTTTCCGGTAGCTCGCTGCGCGCGCTGGTGGCCAGCGTTTCGAGGGCGAACCCGAGCTCGATGTGAGCGGAGCCGGCTCCTTTGGCGCTCACTCGCGTGATTCGTACACGTTCATCGCTGGCAGCTCGAGAGCGGTGAGAAAGCCGCCGTTGCCGCAGCCGGTGTCGATGCCGACCACGTTTTCGCCCGCCCACAAGTCGGTCGGATCTTCGGGGGTGTAGCCGGAGAGTTCGGGCGGCAGGTACTCCGTCCGCGTGTGGCCGAAGACCACGAGCTTGCCCCGGTAGTTGCGAAAGAAGTGATCGTCGCGGAGCCACAAGAGCACGATCGGGTCCGGGACCGCGCTCGGGTGCAAAAAGCCTTTTTCGCCGCGCGGCAAGCCAGCGTGCACGTAGATGGCGTGCGCGTCTTCGTACCAGTAGGGCAGGGCGCGAAACCACTGCACCACCTCTTCGGGAAAAAACTCACCGCTTTGAAAGATCATCGCCTCGGTGGGCTTCGGCAGCTCATCCTCGCGGGGTACGGCGCCGCCGACGAAGGAGCGATACGCGGCGAGGCAGCCGTTACCCGGCGGGGTGACGAACTCGTCCCAGCCGCGATCGATCACGCGCAACCAGGCATCTTCGTGGTTGCCGCGCAGCGCCACGACTTTCGCCGGCGTCTTCGTGTGCAGCGTCCGTACGAAGTCGATGACTTGCGCCGATTGCGGGCCGCGATCGATGTAGTCACCCAAGAAAACGATGGTGTCTTGCGCATCGAGCTTGGGTAGGCAAGACATCAACTTGAACAGGTGACGGGTCTCACCATGGATGTCGCCGATCGCGAACGTGCGGTGTGCCATAGGGAACCCCAACGGTAACATCACCGCCAACGCTTCGTCATCCGCCTTCCCCTGCGAATTTCGCCGCGATTTCCGCCGCTTTTCAGCGGTACGGTTCGAGGCGCGCGAGGATCTTCCGAGAATCTCCGCCGATTTGATTGTGACGCGCGAGGGCGGGCACTAGGGTGCGCCACCCTCCGTGTCTATCGTTACCGTTCAGAATATCCACAAATCCTTCGACACCCAGGTGGTGTTGCGCTCCGCTGACTTGTCCATCGACCCAGGCGAGCGCGTGGGCGTGGTCGGCCTGAACGGCGCCGGGAAAAGCACGCTGTCCCGGATCATGGCTGGGACCGAACTTTCGGACTCGGGCAACATCGCGCGGCGTCGCGGCGCGAGCATCGTGTATTTGGAGCAGGTGCCGAAGTTCGACGGCGATCCCACCGCTGCGGACGCGGTGACCTCGGGCTTGCTCGATTGGTCACGTGCCGTGGCGCGGCACGAGGCCGCGAGCGCATCGCTGTCGAAGGGCGAAGGCGATCTGAACTCGCTCTTGGCCGAGCAAGAGCAAGCAGCCGGCGAGGTCGAGCGCTTGGGCGGCTGGGATCGCCAGCACCGCGTGGCAGCGTTCATGGACCACTTGGGCATCCACCGAAAAGAAGCGCGCATTTCCACGCTCAGCGGCGGGGAGCAGCGCCGCGTCGCGCTGGCCCGCGTGCTCATCTCGAGCCCGGACTTGGCGATTCTCGACGAGCCGACCAATCACCTGGACGCCGAGACGATCGAGTGGCTCGAGACTTACCTGATCGACGAATACAAGAACGCCATCTTGCTCATCACCCACGATCGTTACTTGCTCGATCGCGTGGCGGAGCGCACGGTCGAAGTGGCCAACGGCGAGGTGTATTCGTACGACGGCGGGTACGAGCGATACCTCGAGCAAAAGGCCGAGCGGCTCGCGCACATGGCGCGCACCGAGAGCAATCGCCAGAACTTCTTGCGCAAGGAGCTCGAGTGGCTGCGGCGGCAACCCAAAGCGCGCAGCACCAAGCAAAAGGCGCGCATCGATCGCGCCGAGGCGGCCAAGAGCGTGACCGCGCCCAAGCTCGATCGCACGGCGAGCCTCGAGCTCGACGTGGTGCGGAGCGGCAAGACGATCTTGGAATTGCGAGATCTGCAGATCAAAGTCGGCGAGCGCGTGCTGATCGAGAAGCTGACGATGTTTCTCACCGAGGGCGAACGCGTCGGCATCGTCGGCCCGAACGGCAGCGGCAAGACGACCTTGCTCAAGACCTTGCTCGGCGATCACACGCCGAGTTCGGGCAGCGTGGTGCTCGGTCAGAACACCAAAGTGGCGTACTTCGATCAGCGCCGCTCGGGCTTGAAGGACGAGCTGTCGATCTACGAAAACGTCGTGGGCGATCAATCGCGCATCGAGCTCGGCGGTGAAGTGATCGAGCCCCGCTCGTATTTGGAGCGCTTCGCCTTCGATCCGCACAAGCAGCGCCAGCCGGTCGGTTCACTCTCCGGCGGCGAACGCGCGCGCGTGGCTTTGGCCCGGCTTTTACGCCAAAGCGCGAATTTGGTGATTCTCGACGAGCCGACCAACGATTTGGACGTCGCTACGCTCGGCGCGCTCGAGAGCATGTTGGTGGATTTCGGGGTGACCGCGCTCGTCGTCACTCACGATCGTTGGTTTTTGGATCGCGTGGCGACCAGCATTCTTTCGTTCGAAGAGGACGGCAAAGTCGTCCGCTATCCCGGGAACTACGAGACGTTTCGCCGTCTGCGCGCCGAGATCCAAGCCGAGCGTGCGGCCAGTCCGGCGCCCACGGCTGCGACCAAGTTGCCCTCGCAACCGCCGCGCGCGGGCAACAACAAGAAGAAGCCGCTCAGCAACAACGAGCAGCGCGAGCTCGCGAGCCTGCCCGATGCCATCGAGGCCGCCGAAGCGCGCGTGGCCGAGCTCACCCTCGCCTTGGCCAACCCCGCCAATTACACGAGCGGCGGCAAAGAAGTGGCCAAGCTCACCGAGCAGTTGGCCAGCGCCAAGAGCGAAGTCGAACGCCTGAGCGCGCGCTGGGAAGAGCTCGAGCGCAAGCAAGAAGAAGCGCGCGGCTGAGACTACCTGGTCAGTTACAGGCTGAGTCAGTTACACTGAGCCTACGCGGTCAGCGCCCTCGGCGGCGTTTGATCGGGGATTTGAAGTGGTTTCGCCACCAATCCGAGCTTGATTCCGGACATGGTGCGGATCATTTCGCGCTCCAACCAAGGCAGGCGACAACCGAGGCCCATGGCCAGGTTGCGCAAGGGGCCGAGCAGCTGCAGGTCGGATTGAAACAGCGGCGTCAGCCAGCGAGAAGCGAACTGGTAGAAATCCAGATGCGCTCGCCGCAGCCGCGAGTAGCGCTCGAGCGCGACCGGAAGCGGTAAATCCAGAGCGAGCAACTGGGCCAAGGCGCTGGCATCCATGAGCGCCAGGTTCGTGCCTTGGCCGAGCTGCGGGCTCATCGCGTGCGCGGCATCACCGATGAAGACGGTGCGTTGGCTGTGCCAAGGCCAGAGCACGACATCGTGGTAGCCAGTGGCCACGAGTTGATCCATGTGCTGGATCTGATCGAGCACGAAGCGAGCTTGCGGCTCGTATCCGAGCACCTGCTCCTTCCACGATTCGAGCCCGGCTTCGCGTGCCTCCGCTACGCGATCCATCCGGATACTCCAAAACAGGCTCACCTGGTGCTCATCCGGGTGCGCTCCGCGCGCGCCGAAACCCGTGGGCAGGAGCCCCAGAAAATGTCGCGTCCCATGCGCGATTTGTCGCAGATTGCGCACGTAGTAGCGGTTCGGATCTTGGGCCACGAACCACAGCGCGCCCCAGGGATACGGCCGTTCACGGCGCACGAGCCCGCTGTCTCGGCGCAATTTCGAGCGTGCCCCGTTGGCGACGATCACGAGCTCGTGCCGGCCGAGTTCGCTGCCATCGGCGGCGAGTAGCCGTGCGCGGCCCTGCTCGTTCACGATTCGGTGCACGGGCGAGCCGTGCTGCACGGTGACTCGTTCGGCGAGCGCGCGCTCATGCAAGATTTGAAACAGCGCGCCGCGGTGCAAACCGAGACCGAACAGACCGGGCGAAAGCTTCTCGTACGCGAGACGTACCACCGTCTGGCCGCTGGGCGTGACGCAGTGGAGCGCATCGAGCCGTGTGCCACGTTCGAGCACGCGGTCCAATACGCCGAGCTCCGCCAGCACGGTCATGCCCGTCGGTTGCAACACGATGCCGGCGCCGAGCGCCGCCGGTTCATTGAACTCTTCGTACACGGTCACGCGGTGACCACTGCGCGCCAAGAACGCGGCACTTGCCGCACCCGCGAAGCCGCAGCCCACGATTCCGATGTCGAGTGCCCGCAAAAACTCGTCCTCCTGAAAATAGCCGAGATATCGCGTGTCAGCGCATCGTGACCAGCTCTTCGGATGCGGTCGGGTGAATCGCGACGGTGCGGTCGAAATCAGCCTTGGTGGCGCCGAGCTTCACCGCGACGGCGAAGCCTTGAATCATCTCGTCGGCGCCGCGCCCGATCACGTGCACGCCGACCACGCGCTGCTCGGCTCCCGCGGTCACGAGTTTCATGTGCGTGAGCGATTTCTTCTCGGTGACGCCATAAAACATGTTCGTGAAGCGCGTGGTGTACACTTTGACCGTTCCGTGGCGTTCGCGCGCATCGACCTCGCTCAGGCCGACACTGCCAATCGGCGGGTGTGAAAAGACCACGCTCGGAATGTCGTCGTAGTCGAGCCGCGCTTCGGCCTGCCCGCCGAAAACGCGATCCGATAGCCGACGCCCGGCGGCGATCGCCACCGGTGTGAGTTGTGCACGGCCCGTGACGTCCCCGATGGCATAAGTGTGGGGGACGTTCGTTCGTTGCCATTCATCGACCAGCACGTGGCCCGCGTCGTCGCAGCGCACGTTCGCGGTTTCGAGCCCCAGCCCGCTCGTATTGGCGGTGCGCCCAATGGCCCAAAATAGCGCATCCACCTGGGACAAGACCTGGCCATCATCCAGGGTAATCACGCGCTTTTCGTCGTTTCCGAGCGTCACGCTGACGACCTGGGAGTTGCGGACCAGACGGAGCCCCGCCTTCTCGAATTCGTCACTCAGCGCGTGGCCGAGCAGCTCGTCGAAGCCGCGGAGCGGATGGTCGTGACGCATGACCAGCGTGACGTCGCTGCCGAGCCCGCGCAGCACACTCGCGAGCTCGACCGCGATGTAGCCAGCTCCCACCAGCACCACGCGCTTCGGCAAGTTGTGCCGCGCGAAAAAACCATCCGAGGTCTCCCCGAGCTCCACTCCAGGCACTGCCGGCAAGCTCGGACGACCGCCGGTGGCGATGAGCACATGCTCCGCTTCGAAGACCTGATCGCCGACCTGCACGCGACCCACGCCCGTGAAGCGAGCGTGCCCGCGGATCAGTTGCACGCGATCTTTGCCCAAGTTCTCTTCGTAGATCTGGTGGAGTCGCGCGATGTACGCTTCACGTCTTTCGCATAGCCCCGCAAAGTCGTGCGCGCCCACCTGCACGTCGAAGCCGTAGCCGCGGGCGGCCTCCAAGTGCTCCGCCACTTCGGCGGCGTTCCACATGATCTTCTTCGGTACACAACCGACGTTGACACACGTGCCGCCGAGCGCGGCCGCCTCGACGAGGGCCACTTTTGCGCCGTAGGAAGCCGCACGACGCGCCGAGGCGAGGCCGCCGCTCCCGCCACCGATGACCAAGTAATCGAAGCGCTCCATGGCTCTGTACATCGAGCTTCGGGCCTCGGTTTGCAAGTCTTAACGCGGGTCCGTTCTCTCTTCCCAGCCGATGGTGTATTCGTCCTGCTTGGCGCTTCGTCATCGGCAGTTTCCGCGATTCTTCTTCACCGGGCTCTGGCTCGCGCTCGGGGCGCTTGGCGCGTGTGGCTTTCGCAGTGATACGGCGGCGCTCGACCGCCTTCGCCGAGAAATTCGCCAGCAAACCGGCAGCGAGGCGAGCATCACCGTGCACACCACCGGGGACGCGACGAGCGTGACCATCCGACTCGCGACGCCGCCGAACGGCGATCCGAAACTCGCTCAAGCGCAAATCGAAGCACTGACGAAGACGGAATTCCCGAAAACCAATTACGTGGTGCTGCTCACGCAGCAATGAGCGACTCATGAGCGGAGCGTCTGGGCTGCGTGTCGCGGTGATCGGTGTCGGGGCTATGGGTAGTGCCCACGCCAGCGCCCTCGCCGAGGGACGCATCGACGGGGCTCGTTTGGTTGCGGTGTGCGATCCGGATCGCGTCGCGCGGGAGCGATTTTCGGACGTGGTCGGGTTCGGCGACTCGAATCAGCTCTTCGCCTCGGGGCTGGCCGAGGCGGTGTTGATCGCGACGCCGCATTGGGACCACGCGCCGATCGCCGTGCGCGCGCTCGAGCAAGGCCTGCACGTGCTCACCGAGAAGCCGATCGCCGTGCACAAGGCGGACTGCGAAAAGATGCGCCGCGCCTACGAAGAGCGGCCCAACGCCGCACAGGTGTTCGCGGCGATGTTTAGCCTGCGCACGGATCCGCGTTACCTGAAGTTGCGCGAATTACTCGAAGCTCGGGAGCTGGGCGTCGTCCAACGCATCAATTGGATCAGCACCGATTGGTTTCGCCCCGATGCCTACTATCAGAGTCGCCCCTGGCGCGGCAGCTTTCGCGGTGAAGGCGGCGGCGTTTTGCTCAATCAGTGTTCGCACGTGCTGGACGTGTGGCAGTGGCTGTTCGGGATGCCGAAGCGGGTGCATGCGTTCTGCGGTTTCGGTCGTTTTCATCCGATCGAAGTCGAGGATCAAGTGACCGCGTACCTGGAATACGAGGCGGGTGCGACTGGCGTCTTCGTGGCTTCGACCGGTGAGGCACCCGGCACCAATCGCCTCGAAGTCACGGGTGACCTCGGGCGCGTCATCGTCGAAGCTCGAGGCCTGGCCGTCACGCGCAACGAGCAGTCCGCGACGCTGTGCTCCCAGCGCAATCCAGCCAGAAATAGCGCACCGCGCAGCTCGCTTTCGAGTATCCCCCTCGCTCCGCAGCCGCAGCCACGAGAGTTCGTCATCCAGAACTTCGTGAACGCGGTGGCGTCTCGAGTGCCGTTGATTGCGCCGGCCATTGAAGGGATCCACAGCGTCGAGCTGGCGAATGCCATGGTCCTTTCGGCGCGCCTGAAAGAAACGGTCACACTGCCAATGGATTCGGCGCGCTATGCGGCGGAGCTGGAGCGGCTCGTCGCAAGTTCTCGCTGACTCCTCTTATGCCCTTCGTGGCAACAGCCGTTCACGGGAGAGGACACGCCCGCGAACGTCATGGACAACCTTCTGCCCGTTCGATCGAGCCGGCGCTCGCTTCCGCCGCCATCCGACGACGATCCTTCGTTCGTTTCCGATGAGGGCGACAGTGCGATCTTCGAGCTGGCGGAAACGGCCGTGCTCCTCTTGGCCACAGACGGCGACGATGTAAGGCAATCGCGGCGCGCGCTCGAGGACGACGGCGCGGTCATCTGTTACGCCTCGGCCGCGGTCGCGCTCGACAAGCTCAGCTTCTTGCCCCGGGTCGGCGTGATCGAGCTCGGCCTGCCGGGAGCTTGGTCGCTGTTCGAGCGCGTGAATGCGGCGGCGGGCGCGATGCAAGTCATCGCCATTTTGGAGCCGGGCGAAGCGGAAGGTCCGGCGCTGGCTGCCGGCGCGACCTTGACGTTGCACCGCCCGTTCGATGCCGAGACGCTCGTGCTCTGTGTGCGTCGTCTGCGCGCGCACGTCGAAAGCGAGCGAAAGTCGCGCGCCATTTCGCGGAGCGCGCGGCGCAGCGTGCCCGCGCCGATGATCGAGTCGGTGCTGGCCACCATTGGTCACGAGATCAACAACCCCCTCTCGGCGGCGCTCGCGAGCGTGGAGTGCCTGCGCGAGTCCGAGTCCGCGCGTAGCTTGAGCGAAGACGAACGGCGCGAAGCGGTCGCGGATACCACGCTCGCCTTGCGCCGCATTCAGAACGTCATGAACGCGGTGACCGCGCTCGTCAAAGGCGCTCCGCCGGCGATCGAGCTCGTCTCCCTGTGGGAGTCGGCCGAACGCGCCATCGACGCGCTGTCCCCGAGCCACGTCCGCATCGGGCTCGCCGGGGACCAACAGCTTTGCGCTCTCGCCAATGCGCCGTTGCTCGAGCAAGTGATCGCCAATCTGGTGGCCAACGCCATCGAAGCGAGCTCCGGCCTCTTGCTCCCGCAAGTCATGGTGCGGATTTATCGCTCGGGGGACGAAGCGCGGATCTCGGTGCGTGATAACGGCCCAGGCGTGCCCGAGGCCTTGCGCGCCCGCATTTTCGAGCCCTTTTTCACCACCAAAGGCGAGGGCGGAACGGGCCTCGGGCTCGTGCTCGCGCGTCACGCGGTGGGCCGCATGGGCGGCTCGCTATCCCTGGGTGCGGGCGGCGCGGTGGGCAACGGCGCGGTGTTCCGCGTGCGCTTACCCACCGGTTGAAGCGGACGCGCCCCGGCCAGCGCTACTCGGCGAGCAGCGCCAAAAAGCGCGCGCCGTAGTGCTCGAGCTTGGTCGGGCCGACCCCCGAGATCCCCAAAAACTGCACGTGATTGAGCGGTTTGCGGCTAGCCATTTCGAGCAACGTGGCGTCGGAAAAAACCACGTAGGGTGGCACGCCGCGTTCGCGCGCGATCTCTTTGCGCAGCGCGCGCAAGCGATCGAAGAGTGAGGTATCGGCTTCGTCGAGCGGCGGCGGCGGTGGCGTCGCTGAGCTGCTGCCACTCGTCCGCTTGCGTGCGGCGCGCGCCAGCGCTCGCTCCTCCGGGCTCAATTTGGCGGGAGTTTGCGACAAAAGCTGGAAATCTTGGCACACGTCGCAAGAGCTGCCGCAGGCGGCGAGCTGTTCCCCGAAGTGCGCGGCCAATTGCGCGTGGCGGCAGGCGCGAAGCTCTGCCATGCGAAATACCTCGCGCGATTGGGCGCGAGTGCGTTCGGCCTGTGCATCGTCGTCGCTCGCGTCCGCAAAGCGATCGTAGGCTTTCACCTCGGA
>Ga0105241_10003893_pt1 | contig 11058 bp, 9 predicted proteins | sample KBSC64metaG_FD_80422 | JGI IMG/M metagenome (GOLD analysis project Ga0105241, IMG submission 80422) | Corn rhizosphere microbial communities from Kellogg Biological Station, Michigan, USA - KBS C6-4 metaG | ecosystem: Host-associated > Plants > Roots > Rhizosphere > Soil | place: Michigan, USA...
ATCCCGCTGCTAAGCCGATCGGGAATAAAAATTGAGTTCGCATGGATTCAAGCCGCGATTTCCGACTCTACCAAAACTGTCGTTCACTTTCTATAAGAAAGTAAAAGATAGAAAAAGAAAGCTCGCTTAGCCGTTCAACTCGAACTCTGCCACCATCGGCAGATGATCAGAAGCAACGAGTGCAGTGCGGCTACGGTGTAAACGAAAGCTTTGCAAGGTGAGTTGCTTGTCGTAGTAGAAGTGATCGAGGTGAAGGATCGGCAGAATGCCGGGATATGTGCGCGAATAGCGCAGGAACTTACCAGGCTTGATCTCTTCGAAAGCGTCGCCCAGCATGCGAGACGCAAGCCCACGGGTCCATTCATTGAAGTCGCCCACGACGATTCGTGGCCCGCGATATTCCCGGCGATGCAGCACTTGATCAGTGAGCAGTTTGCGACTCTGGTGACGCCGCTCCACAAAACTCGTGCCCAAATGCACATTAAAGATGTGAAGGATGGCGTTACCGGGCATTGCGAGATCTGAACGCAGGCACCCGCGGCGCTCGCGATGACGCCATGTCAAATCGTAGTTCTGGCAAATTCGAATCGGAAAACGACTGAGGGTCATATTTCCATATGCGCCGCCGTGCAATTTGCGATTTTCGCCAAAGCAAAATTCGTATTCCTTCAGTTTTGAATGGACGCGTCTGGCCTGATCGAACTGTGGCCGGCCGTTTCGCACATCGAGGATCTCCTGGATCGCGACGACGTGCGCATCCAGTTCGGTAATCACGTCGGCGATGCGCTCAGGCATGGTGCGGCGGTCGAGGCCCCGGCACTTGTGAACGTTGTAGGTGGCCACCCGAATGCGGATACTCATTGCTGGCGTTCAAAAACCCAGCCGACAGCCTCAAGTAGCCGCTCGTACAGGCCACGATCCTGCCAATCTTTGAGGCTCACCTGTTTAGATCGCGACGCGTCATTCTCGAAGTCGGCGGTCAGACGGCGCGCGACTTCGGAGTCCAGAATGGCAACATTAATCTCATCATTGATGCCGAACGAGCGATTGTCGAGATTGGCCGAGCCAACCACACTCCATATGCCGTCCACGATCATGATCTTGGCATGGATCATCGAAGGCTCGTATTCGTAAATGGATGCACCAGCCTTGAGCAGGTCGCCGTAGTCGCTTTGTCCTGAACTGCGTGTAAGCGTGTGATCGGCGTGCTTGCCGGGAACAACGATCTGCACCATGACCCCTCTTTTTTTCGCCCGCACGAGTTCTTCGCGCATGCTGCGATCAGGCAGAAAATATGGCGTCGTAATGTAAATCGAACTCCGTGCGGCCGCGATCAGAGTTTGAAACAATACGCGTGCGCGCGTGGATCCTCCGGAAGATGGCGTGCTCGTGATCACCAGTGCCGTTTTGTTTCCTGGATCACCTGCAAGAGGAGGGAAGTACTCAGGACCATCAAGGATTTCGCCGGACGCTTCCAGCCAATTCTCGACGAAGGTGCCCTGAATGCCGCGGACCGCGTCGCCCTGTACCTTAACCATGGTGTCGCGCCAGCGGGGATCATCTTTCGTGCTGAACCGCCACCAGTCGGCATAGCCCGCGCCGCCGACGAATGCCGTCGACCCGTCCACAACCGTGATCTCGCGATGCGTACGGTTATTCTCGATGAACCAGTTATGCAGCCGCAACCGGTGATACCACTTCACTTTCCCGCCCGCACGTTTCAAAGGGTTGAAATAATTCTTTCGAGTGGAAAGGCTGCCCATCGAGTCAAGAACGAGGTTTACCTTCACCCCTGCTTTCGCTCGCTCTGTGAGCACTCCGAGGACCTGGTCAGTCAGCTTGCCTTTGTGAAATATGTAGGCTTCGAGATTGACGCTGTGCTTCGCCTGCCGCATGGCGTCCAGTTCTGCCGCGTAAAAATTCTCGCCATTCTCAAGTACTTCAAATTGATTGTTACGGGTGATTTTGGAGTTTACGAGGGGCTCAAGCTCGTTCAAGAATGCCGTTGAATCTACCGGTACGGCTATAGGCGCGACCAGCGAATACCGCAAGCCCGGCGCAAACAAGCCCGCGAGAATCAAAACCGCTACGGCGGCGATCGCCACCAACGAAATTATGCGGAGAAATTCATGATGATCGAATTCCTTCTTGAGAAAACCGCCGCTTTGCGATTTTTTCCGCTCGCGTAGCACTTGAGTCTGGGTTGACAAAGCTGGGGCGCCTCTCTGGTCCAAGACTCTGATGCACGCCGCTGGTTGAAGGATGTCGAGCTGTACTGCGCGTAACCGGAATGCCGGGGCGGTTTTCACCGTGATACGATCGTTTTCGCTATAGGGCGATTGTGCGCGCGCCGATTGCCGCGGGAGACGAAGGAAGTGAAGACGGTTAAAGGTCCAGCTATTTTTCTCGCCCAGTTCGCAAGCGATGCTTCCCCTTTCAACAGCCTCAAAGGTATTTCGTCCTGGGCGGCCTCTCTGGGTTACAAAGGCGTGCAAATTCCGACTTGGGACAGCCGACTGTTCGATCTGAAACACGCCGCGGAAAGCCGCGCATACTGCGATGAGGTCCGCGACATGCTGGCATCGAGCGGTGTCGAGCTGACTGAACTCTCAACGCATCTTCAGGGGCAATTGGTTGCGGTGCATCCAGCTTACAATGAGGCGTTCGACGGCTTCGCTCCCGAGTCCGTTCGTGGAAATCCGCCTGCGCGTCAGGCCTGGGCGGTTGAACAGCTCTTGCTTGCGGCTAGGGCTTCAGTGAACCTGGGGCTCAGCGCTCACGTTACTTTTTCTGGGGCGTTGGCATGGCCATACGTCTATCCCTGGCCGCAGCGGCCAGCCGGTCTGATTGAAACCGCATTCGATGAACTGGCGAAGCGCTGGCAGCCGATTCTCGATTCGTATGATGCGGCCGGTATCGATCTATGTTTTGAATTGCACCCCGGCGAAGATCTGCATGACGGCGTAAGCTTCGATATGTTTCTGGAGCGAGTTGGAGGGCACAAACGCTGCAATATTCTGTACGATCCCAGCCATTTCGTTCTCCAGCAACTTGATTATCTCGAATTCGTTGATATCTATCACCGTAGAATAAAAATGTTTCATGTGAAAGACGCAGAGTTCCGGCCGAGCGGGCGGCAAGGAGTTTATGGCGGGTATCAGCCCTGGATTTCGCGGGCGGGCCGTTTCAGATCGCTTGGTGATGGCCAGGTGGATTTCGCCGCCATTTTTTCGAAGCTTGCGCAATATGACTTCCCCGGCTGGGCGGTTCTCGAATGGGAGTGTTGTATCAAGAGCAGCGAACAGGGAGCGCGAGAAGGTGCGCCGTTCATAGCCCGACACATTATTCACGCCGCAGAGCATGCTTTCGATGATTTCGCAAAATCCGGCACGAATGATGAAGCGAACCGCCGAATGCTGGGTCTGACAAAATAAACGAGGAACTATCGAATGCCGATTGAGTCTTCCAGTCAAAGCAAAAATCGCCGGCTTCGCCTCGGGATGGTCGGAGGCGGCCCCGGCGGGTTCATTGGCGCTGTGCACCGCATAGCGGCTCGGCTCGACGACCGGTACGATCTAATCGCCGCCGCTCTGACTTCAGATCGCGCAAGAAGTTTGGCAGCGGCCAAAGAACTGCACATCCCGCGCGGATACGGCAGCTTTGAAGAGATGGCGTCTGCCGAATCGAAACGGCCGGATGGCATCGAGGCGGTTTCGATCGTTACGCCGAACCATCTGCACCATGCGCCGGCCAAAGCATTTCTTGAAGCCGGCATCGATGTGATCTGCGACAAGCCGTTAACCACCACGATTGACGATGCGCTTGACCTGGCTGCTACTGTGAAGCGAACCGGCCTGGTGTTTGGATTGACGCATAACTATACCGGGCACCCCATGGTCCGGCAGGCCAGAGAGATGGTCCGCGCGGGAGAGTTGGGAGCGTTGAGATTGGTTCAGGTTGAGTATGCGCAGGATTGGCTGGCTACGCCACTCGAAAGGACGGGGCAGAAACAAGCAGAATGGCGCACCGACCCTGCACGCAGTGGGCCAGGCGGGTCACTTGGCGACATTGGCACACATGCATACAACCTTGCGTGCTTCGTAACCGGATTGCAGTGTGAGCAAGTGGCGGCAGATGTAACCACGTTCGTGCCCGGACGACGACTCGATGACAATGTGCAGGTAATGCTGCGATTTTCAAAGGGGGCGAAAGGTTCGCTTTGGGCAAGTCAAGTCGCCGCAGGAAATGAGAACAATCTACGGCTTCGCGTCTACGGTGAAAAGGCCGGTATTGAATGGCGGCAGGAAGATCCCAATGAACTCGGCTTCACGCCGCTAGGCGACACCCGGCGCACACTTCGACGCGGCAGCGCAGGGACGGGCAAGGCTGCAGCCCATGCAACGCGAATACCCAGTGGGCATCCGGAAGGATATCTGGAAGCGTTCGCTCAACTCTACGCCGATCTCGCTGAACAGATAGCGGCCAGACGTGAGAAGCGCGCGCCCAATCCGGAGTCGTTGCTGGTTCCGACTGTGGAGGATGGAGTGGAGGGTGTGAGATTCATTAATGCCGTGCTGAAGTCATCGCACAGTGGCTCGGCTTGGACTGCAATCCGGGAATGAGTACGTGGTTTCGATCGACTTCATTCAGAGGTCACGAACAAGCAACAGAGTTTGTGGGTTGAGGAACCCGCACCGAGCAGCTATCATTCCGAAAATGGCAATTCCAGTCCCCGAATTTATCCCGCTAAGCGAAATACCTCGGCAATTGTCCGCAGCCCTCAACCGGCGAGATCTGATTCGCGCGGGACTGCTGGCTGCAGCGGCATCTGCTCTAGGGCCGTCGTTCTCGCTGGGGCAAGCAGTCGAATCAGGGCTTACGCCTGCCGCGCGGGGCGAAGATGGGGCAGCATTTCTTACCGACCCTGATTGGAAGCCCGCCTTTCTCAATGATCATCAGAACGAAACGCTGATCGTGTTGAGCGACGTTGTCATTCCGGCGACCGACACTCCTGGCGCCAAAGCTGCGCTGGTGAATCGCTACCTTGATCTTCTGGTTTCGGTACAGCCTTCCGAATTCCAGCAGGAGTTTGTCGCAGCTTTGAAGTCCATCGACACTGGGAGCCAGGCAGAGTTTGGGAAGGACTTTCGCGATCTTGCACACGAGGACCAGATTTGGCTGCTCACCGCGTGGGCTTATCCCGAACGATCGAGTCATTGGACGGAGCGAAACGATCCGCACACCAAGCCGGCTGATCTGGCGCAGCAACATTTTCATCGCCTCAAAGCATTGATTGCTGCCGCTTACTACGGTTCGGAAATCGGCCAGAAAGAACTCGGCTGGGATGGCGAGATCACCCACGGCCCATATCAAGGTTGCGAACATCAGGGCCCGGCCCACAAATAACTCATGGCACAAGACCCCCTGCAACAAACATATGACGCAATTGTGGTCGGCTCGGGCGCGACCGGTGGCTGGGCCGCAAAACGGCTTTCAGAAGCCGGCTTGAAGGTTGCATTGCTTGAAGCCGGAAGAGCGGTAACCGCCCGGGAATTTACCGAGCACATGCCGTCATTCCAACTGAAGTATCGGAACCACTCACCCGAGGTAATGCGCACGCGTCCCATTCAGCGGCAGTGTTACGCCTGCATGGAATACAACTACGAATGGTTCGTGAATGATCTGGAAAATCCCTACAGCACCCCCGCGGATCGGCCATTCACGTGGCAGCGGCTGCGCGTCTTAGGTGGTCGGTCGCTGGTCTGGGGACGACAGAGCTACCGTTTGAGCGATGTCGATTTCAAGGCGGCAAGCCGCGATGGCTACGATGTTGATTGGCCATTTTCTTATACGGATCTCCTGCCCTTCTATGACATCGTGGAGAACTATGTAGGCATAAGCGGCGCGGCAGAGAAAAACGAAATGCTCCCCGACGGCCAATTTCTCCCTGCGATGAAGATGAGTTGTGGAGAGATGCGGCTCCGCGACAGCGTACAAAAAAACTTTGGCCGCACACTCACCATCGGTCGGACCGCGATCGTAACTCAGCCGCATAACGGGCGAGCGCCCTGCCACTACTGCGGCCCTTGCGAACGCGGTTGCATGACCTACTCATACTTCAGCAGCCCGTTTACGACCGTGAAGGATGCCCTGAAGACTGGAAATTGCACGCTGATTACCGACGCCATCGTCAGCCACGTCGATATGAACACCAGTTCGAACAAGGCGCAAGGCGTAACGTTCGTTCATCGCACGACCCGGGAAACCAAACAGGTTCGCGCGAAGACGGTCGTACTTTGCGCACAGGCGCTCGAATCAACGCGCATCCTGCTGAATTCCGCGACGCCCGATTATGCCACTGGCCTGGGCAATTCCAGTGGATTGCTCGGGCACTATTTAATGGATCATGTAGTCGGTGGCGGTGCCAGCGGGACGTTCGAGGATTTGAAAACCCCACCAAGCGCGAATCCACCGCATCGTCCCAATGGAGTCTACCTGGTGCGCTTTCGCAATACGCCGAAAGAAGGGAAACATCCACATTTGCTTCGTGGTTATGGGTTTCAGGGTGGCTCCATGCCCGAGTTCAACATGGATGCCCAAGGTATCGGCGCTGATTACAAGAAAGCGGTGAAGGTTGGCACCTACGGAGTATCGCTCGGGGCCTTCGGTGAATCGCTGGCGCGGTTCGACAACTTTTGCGAGATCGACACTAATCTTAAAGATGCATGGGGCATTCCCGCCTTGCGGATCAGCATGGCGCATGGCAAGAACGAGGCCGACCTTATGCGCGACGCGGGCGTAACCGCAGCAGAAATGCTCGAAGCCGCGGGAGCGAAGAACATCAGCCTAACCACAGGAACCGAGATGCCTGGCATGGCGATCCACGAAGTTGGCACTGCCCGGATGGGAAATGATCCGAAAAAATCAGTGCTGAATGCCTTCTGCCAATCGCACGATGTTTCTAATTTGTTGGTGACGGATGGCTCCGGCTTTGTGTCGTCGGCTTGCCAGAATCCTACGCTGACCATGATGGCAATCACGGTACGTGCTTGCGATCAGCTGATTAATAGATTCAAGCGCAATGAAGTTTAGGACTGGGTTTGGAAAAAATTTATGAAGAAGAATCTTACTCGCCGCGAGTTCGTGCAGACCGCAACTGTAGCCGGAGCCGCGCTGAGCATTCCTAAAGCTATGTTTGCAGCCGGCAAGAAATCCGTTCTTGTTTTTACGAAGTCATCCGGCTTTGAACATGACGTGGTGAAAACGAAAGACGGCAATCCCAGCATTGTGGAGCAGGCCGTCAGGTCGATCGGAAACAAATACGGCTTTGACGTGACGGCTACAAAAGATGGCCGGATTTTCGATTCGCCAGATTTTCGCAAGCATGCAGCTATGCTCTTCTTCACCACCGGAGACTTGACCACCGAGGGAACCGATAAGAATCCGCCAATGTCACAGCAAGGAAAGAAGGCATTTCTCGCCGCAATCCATGGGGGAATGGGGTTCGTCGGCGTGCACGCGGCGGCTGACACTTTTCACACCGAGCCCGATCCGAAGGATAATTCCAACCGGTACGTCGCGCACCGCGAAAAGTCCGATCCTTATTTACGAATGTTGGGCGGGGAATTTATCACTCACGGCAGCACGCCCCGCCTGCAAGACACTAAGCTCATCATCAATGATCCGAAGTTTCCCGGCATCGAGGGAGTTTCTTCTCCGGTCACTTTCAACGACGAATGGTATTCACTGAAAGATTTTCGAACTGATCTGCACGTAATCATCACCCTCGACACCAAGGGAATGACCGGCGAACCGTATCAGCGCGCGCCTTATCCGATGACATGGGCGAGAATGGAAGGAAAAGGGCGAGTCTTTTACTGCGCGATCGGCGATCGTCCAGAAAACTGGTCCGAACCATTCTTTTTGAATCTTCTTGGCGGTGGAATTCGCTGGTCGATTGGTGATGCAAAAGCTTCGCTCGACCACAATTTGACGCGGGTCGCCCCAGGATATGCAGAGATTCCACCGAAGCCGAAGCCGAAAACGTAATCCGGTTCAAACACCCGCGGCGCGTTCACCCTTGCTTCTCGGCTTAAGGGAACGGGAACGAGGCTGAGTAACGGCCGCATCTAGTTGTGCCGCGATTGCGTCGTATGCTGGGGTCGGTCCGTTCCAGCGCAACTCGTCGACATCATCAAAAAGTTTGATATCCGTTCGCAGGGTGGCGAGTTGGCGAAAGAGAATGGCCTTATCCCATTCGCGGCCGAGAGTTTCAGCCAGTATACTTCCGCTGGTGACCTTAACACCCCACTCGCGGCTATCTTTGGGAATGCTCTCAAGATGACCGTACTTGGCAAGAACAGCAGCAGATGATTTTGCGCCCCAGCCTTGCAGGCCTGGATATCCGTCCGCCGAATCGCCGACCAATGCCAGGTAATCCGGAATGGACGCGGGCGGCACGCCAAATTTGCCGATTACTCCGGCTTCATCGATGATTACGCGTGTGCGCCGATTGAGTTGAACTACGCGTGTGCCGCGTACACATTGCGCGAGATCTTTGTCTGGAGTGCAGATGATGACCTGCTCCACGCGACGATCGAGAGTTGCGGTTGCCGCTCCCGCCGCTAAGGCATCGTCTGCTTCGAATTCGATCATGGGCCACACGACAATACCCGCAGCAGAGAGGACCTCCTCCAGAAGCGGAAATTGTGCCAGCAATTCGGGCTCAACTCCTTCGCTCGTCTTGTAGTCAGCCCACAGCTGGTTGCGAAAAGATTCCACGATGTGGTCGGTTGCCACCGCAACGTGCGTCGCTCCCTCCTTAATCATGCCAAGCACTGACGCCAATACCCCGCGAACGGCAGCCACTTCCCGGCCATTGGCGTCGAGCGCGGAGGGAAGCGCGTAGTAGTGCCGGAACAATTCGTAGGTTCCGTCGATCAAATAAATCTTCACTTGTGTGACTCCGGACGAGGTCTCCTGATTGCTAAGTCGGGTTCTCAGTAGGATGGTAGCCTATTTCAGTGGCGAAGCAGGAAGCGAGTGAACTGTTATCTGTCGAAGGGCGTGAGGTCAGGGTCACGCATCCCGATAAGCTGTATTTTTCAGAACAAGCGCGCATCTCCAAACTCGAACTCGTTCGTTATTACCTCTCAGTCGCGCCGGGTGCGCTGGCAGGAATCCGGGACCGTCCCATTGTTCTCAAGCGCTTTGTAAATGGAGCTGAGTCGCCGGCGTTCTATCAGAAGCGCGCACCTGAACAGCGTCCTGAGTGGTTGCGCACGGTGACGCTCTCGTTCCCATCCGGCCGAACGGCGGAAGAAATAGTTGTGGATGATGCCGCCGGACTAGTATGGATTGTCAATCTCGGATGCATCGAGCTTCATCCTCATCCGGTTCGTTCCAGCGATCTCAAGCATCCGGACGAATTGCGTATCGATCTCGATCCTGTGCCGGGCGTTGCGTGGGGCAATGTTTGCCGGGTTGCGCTAGAAGTGCAGGCGTTTCTCGGCGAGGTCGGACTTCGAGGATGGCCGAAGACCAGCGGTTCACGTGGCATGCATGTGAACGTGCGTATCCAGCCGAGCTGGACGTTTACTGAAGTTCGCCGTGCGGCCGTGGCATTGTCACGCGCAGTCGAGCGCCGAGCTCCGACGATTGCCACGTCGAAGTGGTGGAAAGAAGAGCGCCACGGCGTATTTCTCGATTACAACCAGAATGCCAAAGACCGGACGACTTGCTCGGCGTATTCGGTGCGTCCGGTTCCTGATGCGCGAGTCTCTGCGCCACTGCGATGGGCCGAAGTCCCAGAGTGCGATCCCGCGGAGTTCACGATATTCACCATGCCGAAGCGCTTCGCTGAAATCGGAGATCCACACTCAAGCATGGACAGCGCTCCTGGTTCACTTGAACCATTGCTGGCACTCGCGGCGCGCGATGAGGCCGAAGGTCTAGGCGATGCTCCCTGGCCTCCGCACTTTCGCAAAGTGGAATCGGAAGGACCGCGGGTCGCGCCGTCGCGTGCGAAATCAGCCGCGAAGAAACCTCGGGCAAAATTGCCGTTGATGATTGTCGCGAACTCTCCCGACAAAGATGCCGCGCTCGCCGGGTTGGAACGGTGGAAGGCCCGCCACGCCGAGGCGGCGGCGCTGCTTGCTCCGGAGGATTTTCTCGTCGATTCCATGCGCGGTCGATCTTCCACATGGACGCGCGTGCGTATCAATCTGAATCGCCTGCCCGAAGATCGGAGACCGCCGCAGGAAACTCCTGATCCCGATGACGATCCCACACGCGAATGGCGTGAGTGGAGCAAGAGCGAGACCCGCAGGAAGAAGAAGGCCAAAAACAACTAGCGCCCCGACGGAAAAATTGCGGCAAGTTCCTGGGGCGGCACCACCTCGAGTTGAGCATATGTGCAATCGGCTGGCTTTTTGTCCGATCGCCAGCGGCGAAATTGCGCCGTGTGACGGAAGCGGCTTCCTTGCATATGGTCGTAGGCAACTTCGACCACCAGTTCGGGACGCAGCGGCTCCCATGAAAGGTCTTTACCCTGACTCCATCGGCTCTGGCCGCCGGGCATACGTTTGGGGCCGTCACCCAGCGCGGCATCCGCCTCCGCCCAAGCCTTCCATGGATGGTTTGCCAGAGCATCGTGACGGTACGTCTTGAGAAACTCCGCCAGTTCCAGACGCTTTGCATTGCTGAAGCTGGCGCAGACACCTACGTGCTGCAGCGAGCCCGAGTCATCGAACAATCCAAGCAGCAGGGAACCAACCAGGGTGCGATCGCCCTTCTTATGCCAGCGGAATCCCGCAACCACGCAGTCGCAATCGCGCTCGTGCTTGACCTTGAGCATTACGCGCTTGTTCGGCTCGTACGTTCCGTCGGCTGGCTTTGCGATAACGCCGTCGAGACCGGCTCCTTCAAAGCGGCGGAACCAATCTTCGGCGATGCGCAGGTCGCGCGTCGCGGGAGTGAGGTGAATGGGCGCAGGCGCGCTCGCGAGCAGAGACTCCAACTCGCGGCGCCGACTTGTGAATGCCTCGCCGCGCAGGTCGC
>Ga0105241_10003895_pt1 | contig 11057 bp, 8 predicted proteins | sample KBSC64metaG_FD_80422 | JGI IMG/M metagenome (GOLD analysis project Ga0105241, IMG submission 80422) | Corn rhizosphere microbial communities from Kellogg Biological Station, Michigan, USA - KBS C6-4 metaG | ecosystem: Host-associated > Plants > Roots > Rhizosphere > Soil | place: Michigan, USA...
GCGTCACTCCGAGACCACCACAGCTGCCGTTGCAGCGAGCGGCGTCACCGATGAACGCGAACTTGATGGCCTGCCCGTTGTGACGATTGTAGGTGTGCCAACCGCAGAAGCTGGAACAGAAGCCGTCCAGACTGACATCCTTGGAAGAGACGACGAAGTAGACGCCATTCGTGTCGACGGGTAACGCGCTACTGTTGAGCGCGTCGTTCACGACGTTCCAAACGCCGCTGTTGTTCAAGTTTTGGCCATGGCTGTAGCCGGGTGAAGTCGAGCCGCCGAAGCGGAGCTGCCCCGATACGCTCTGACCGGTGGTGTCGTTGTACGTGGTGTTGATGCGGTAGAGCGGTGAGCCGTTGAGCCCGCTCACCAGATCGGTCAGGATTTGCGGTGCGCTGTTTCCCGCCCAATTGCCGTACCAAATGTAATACACGCTGACGACACCCGGCATGATCGGGCCGCCTCGATAGCCAATCCCATTGTTCGCGGAGACAGGCGCAGCCTCGACGCCTTGTGCCTCAACCGGAGGCGGCGCAGGCTCCGCTGGCAGCGAGCCCCCGATGATCGGCATGATCTTGACGGGGAAATTTTGCAGAGCGTCATCCGAATGGACTGCGTCCGGAGTTTGGTCGCTCGCGCCACAGGCAGCAATCAACGACGTCAAGGCGATGAATGGAGAAATGTATTTTCGCATGATGCTCCTCTGAGTTGTTGAGTGCGCGAACCACTTTGAAGGCGTGCCAGCGGATCGGCGAGGACTGACACCCTCTCGATGGGGCAGTCCAGTACGAATGGCTCAGCTAAAATCTGGGGTGAAACGTAACGAACGGCGAATGACTGCGCGCCCGCGGAGAACGAGCGCGCAGTGAGGGTGCATGACCGATGGTCGCCGTCAGTCGTTATTGAACGACGAGTTCGAGCTTGATGACTTGATTGCCGCGGCAAGTGGCATTGACGTCCGAGGTGGCGGTCACGTAGATGCAAATCCGCGTGCCTCGCGCGACGTTCTTGCCCACCGTGAATGACGCCGACAACGGCATCGTCGTGTGAGGCTCGATCCCGTACAGCTCCGGCCCGGTGAGCGGGACGGTGGCTGCGGACGTTCCGGAGGTGAGCAACATCCCCGGATAGTTGACGAAGGTATTCGAGATGTTGGTTTCATCGGCCGTCACTTGCACGGTCGCGCCGGCCGTCACGCGCCCGACTACCTTCACGTTGGCGAGCGTCAGCTTGGCGGCATCACCGCAGACCTTCAGTTCATCCGACGTTTGTGCCGTCGGTTCCTCAGAGGTTTGGGCCATGCAGCCAGGCAGCAACGTGGAAAAAATGCCCGCAACCGCAATCGTTCGAAAAATCCAATGAGCCATGATGGTTCTCGTCCTTCCTCGCGTGATTTCCGCAAAGACAGCGCCAGCGCGAGCTCGGCTTGTCTGCAGCGGCGCAATCACTGAGAGCGACCCGACATCGAGATGTGACAATGGGGGCAAAGCGCAGCATCGCGCTCGGCCCGTACTCCGGATAGGCTCGGCCGGGACCATGCTCGACCTACACGAGATTTTTTCAGAGTTGGCCTCAACCGTTCCGGACGGCCCGGCCGACGAAGTGGACTTCCTGTTCAAGCATGAAAACTTGCCGATGCCGCCCGCGGTGCTGACGAGCAAGCGCGTTCACTTCCGAAAGATCGCACGCGACTACAACGGCTGGCATCGAGTGGACCACTTGGCGCTGTACGTGGACGAGCGCGCGTGTCGTGACCTCGGTTTGTTTTTGTTGGCCTGCGCTTTCCACGACCCCGAGCACTGTGTGCTCGAGCTGGGCAGCGAGTGGAGTGAGGTGCGGGCGATCGTGTATCGCGCGCGCTGGCCAGAGGACGACCCACCGGTTGGGCTCGTGCAGCGGCCCGCGACGTTCCGCTATTTCCCGAGTGTCACGAAGAAGCACCCCTGGCTCCACGAGCACGATCTCGCAAGTTTACCGCTGCTTGCGCTATCGAACACGAACGAGACCATCTTGAGCGACGAAGAATGGCGTCAGCGCGACACCGTGTTCATCGAATCGACGACGGCTGGTACGGTGCGCCTCGCGGAGCTGCTGCTCAACGCGGGCTGTTCGTGGAACAAGGTCCGCGAATACGAGCTCGAGGGCGACGCTGGGTTTCGAGGTGTCGCGCCGATGAGCGCCGAGCTACGCCTGCTGCTCCCCGGAAGCGACCATTGGCGCGCCCACCCGGAGCTCGCACGCTGAATGAGTGAACCGCGAGTCGTACGCCTTCCGCTACAGGTAGGGTTGGCGGGGCTTGGGCAGGCCACGCGCTATGCGGCCGTGCTCTGGTTGGGCCCGTCACTGCTCCTGCTGGCGGCCATGTTCGCTCCGGCGTTCTCCATCTGGCTGCGACTGCCGTGGATCCTGTTCGTGGGGCTCGGCGGAATCATCGCGCTCACCCTCGCCGTCGATGCCGCGGAGCGTGCCAAACGCGATCGCCCGAGTGATCTGCTGCTGAGCGCCACAGGGCTCGCGGTCGAGGGTGGCTCCGGGCGGAGCTTTGCGTGGGCCGATGTCGACGCGGGCAGTTGCGAGATCATCGAGGATGAGCCGCGACTGGCGCTGCGCATGCTGCTGCTTTCCTGGCTGACGCTCCGGCAGGTTCCGTGGCTCATCGCGCGCGTCCGCGTGCCCGTTTTTCGGCTGCGTCTGCCGCTGAAAGCAGGCGGCGACGTGCTGCTCGCCGAAGCAGAGGGCGAAGAGCGCACGTCACTCGAAGCGCTTCGCGATTCGATTCGCTCGGCGGGCGCGCCGCCGAGCGAGACGCCCTCCGCGCCAGTCGCCCCCGAGGTCTTACGCTGCGGCAACTGCGGAGCGCCCCAAGTGCCAGTCGATCAAGCGAGTGCGGCCTGCCCGTATTGTCAGCACGCGGTGGGCATGCCCGAGGCACTCCGAGACAAATTGCGAGCCAACGCCGCACTTCGAGCCGACGACGCCGCGAGCGCGCAGTTCGTCGCGCAACTCATTGCGCAACCCGGGGCGAAGCTTGCCTCGCGCTGGCTCGCCCTGGGGCGGAAGCTGCTGGTGCTGAGCCAACCTGCGGCGCTCGTTTACTTGTGCGTCGTCGTTTACCACCAGACCAAAGGCCAGAGCGCGACGAGCGGGCTATTCGTGGCGCGAGCGAGTCCGAGCGACGATTGGCTGTTTTTCTACGATATTGGCGTGTTGCTGCTGACGCTAGTGGTCGCATTCTGGGTGGTTTGGAGCGCGCTCTCGGCCTATTTCGCCAATCGCCAGGCCCTGCGCGTGCTTGCCGAGAGCTTCGGCGCGGTCCCCCCCGTAACGCCCGGAGCGCCCTGCACGTGCCGGCAATGCGGAGCACCGCTGGCCGAAGGGGCGGGCACCCTCGTGGTGCGCTGCGTGTACTGCAGCGCTGAGAACGTGCTCGGTATCGACCCGCGCCCGGCTGCAGCCCGCGAGCGACGGGAACGCACTAACCTTCAGGCCGCCGCGCGAACTCGAAAACTGAAGCGCCTACGGCTCGCAATCACGGTGCCCGTGTGCGCGGTGCTGACCGTGGCAACCGTGCGCGAGGCGGCGCTGCTCTGGTGGGTGCCCGTACAGAATTCGAACTCGATGTGCGGCGGCCACTGCGGCACACTCGAGAACAAAGACTCGGTCCGCCGCTCGCTGTCGCTCAGCGACGGCACGCAAGCGGTGCGCGTCACCGTGCTGCCGAGAGGCACACTCTTCTGGGAGTGCGGCGCCGATTGCACGGTCACGACCAACGGCCAAACACTGCCGGCGACCGACCCGATTGGCCAACCCTCACTCGTGATCAGCCGCGGCCAGCTCAAGGCTCTGACAGGAGAATCGCCATGACTTCACTCGCGCTTCCCGCCATTCTCGAATCGCTCCGAAATAGCCTCGAAAAGCTGCCCGCGCCGTGCATTCTCCTGCTGCCAGCCGAGACCAACACGCGGCTCACGCGCTTGGGCGGCCTTCCGTTGCTGGCCCCCGGGAGCACCTGGCCGAACGGCGCGGACGGCCCGCTGCCGTTCGTCGGGCAAATCGATTTTGCGGAGGTCGCGGCGTCCCGCGGTGTCGAGTTGGGTTTGCCAGACCACGGCCTGCTCGCGCTGTTCTGCGCTGCAGAATTTTGGACGGGGGGCCACCCGGATGATCGACTCCGTTTTCGCGTGATCTACACCCCAGACACGAAACACGCCGTAGAGCTCGCGGCACCAGAAGAGCTCGAGGTCGCCGAAATCGAATCGCTGGCGCCGCTCTCAGCGCTCGCGCTGCCCGACCTCGACGACCGCCTCGTGGAGGCCTACGAAAGTCTTCAAGAAGGTGCGCGCCGCGATGCATATGTCGACTTCCGCGACGCATTCAAGGACCAACAACGCGCGGGCAGCGACGGCAATGACCACTGCCTGCGTGGCTACGCGTCGTGGATCGGCGACGATGGGCGCCTCGATGCGCAGCTCGCAGCGAGCGGCCTCGATGCATCACACTCGGATTCACCCGAGGCACGCGCGCTCGCCGCTGGCGCCTCCGCTTGGAACTTGCTCTGGCAGATCGAGACCATTGGCCTGCAGCCCTTCGACGAAGTCGGCTACTTTTTGCTGCTGATCCGCGACGAAGATCTGGCTGCGCGCGCCTTCGATCGCGCGTGGGTGTTGCATCAAACGTACTGAACGCGGGACCGCTCACTTCGAGTGCCTCGCGAAAATTCTCGTTTGCCTACTGCACGTCGATATCCACTCCTGAGCGGCCGTGAACTCATGAACTCCGGCCAAATCTCGGCAGAGGCAAACACCGTTGCCGCGTGACACCCAAAAGTGACTGCCTGATTCGAGTCCATATTTGGTCACTCGATTCCCTGTCATCGAACACGAAAACAGCGTAGAATCAGGTCGCAGTCAGAGCGGCGCGTTTTTTTTGACCCGCGCTGACGTCACATTTCGAGTGAGCCGATTCGGTCATTGAGCTGCTTCTCAGTATTCGAGCGTTGAACGTCGGTGTCGCCCAGGGGCGGACCGCGGAGACGGAGCCAAGATGAAGCGAATGATATTTGGCTTGAGCCTAGTCGCCGGGTCACTTTGCCCCGCGATGGTCGCAGCCGCAGAAAGTGGCGCGCCGTTTCAGCTCGAGGCTGGGCCGGCCTATCAGCCCGCTCCGCCACCGAATCACTGGCCGGCGGCCCCGCCGACCGTCGATGCGCCGGATACCGCCAAGCAGACCCAGCCAGCGCCAGACACCCGCAGCGACGTGCCGATCGCCGCCTTCACCTACACTGCCTCCAGCGCGCCGGAACGCTCGATGGACGCGCAAAGCTACGCCCTCACTCTGCTAGCAGCCGGGCAGCGCGGTACCCTCGGCGGCGGCGTCACCGTTTGGGGCGCACCGTTCACCCGGCTCACTCTGGTTGCGGATGCGCAGCGCAACGCGTGGGGCAACTTCTCGCCCTCAGCCGCAGTGATCGTCAACGTCCTCGGCGATGCGAGGGAGGGTTGGTCACTCGGCGCGCTCGGCAAATTCAAGATCGACGGCTTTGCCTCCGGTCCACACAAGGACGAGATCGAGAGCGAAGTGGAGCTCGGTGCCTTGGTGAGCTTCAATCACTTCGTCTGGCACCTCGACGTCAACGCGATCGCCGGCAAGGGCACCGGGGACGACGGCGAAACCGACACCGAAGCGCGGCTCCGCCTCGGCTACGATCTCGGCCAGTACGCGCGGCTAGGGCTCGATGGTCAGACGCGCGTTCGCGTCGGCGGTCCGAAATACCTACCCAATGGGCGCATTTGGGATTTCGCCGCGGGGCCGCAGTTCTTTCTCGGCACTCAGAGGTTCTTCGGAGTGCTTTCAGCCGGGCCTGCCACCACGGGCGTCATTGGCTCCAACGTTGCGTTTCTGTCCGTGTTGTCGATAGGCGGCACGACCTGAATCGCTCTCACTCCCATCTCGGATCGGCCTCGCCGATCTTCACGCTGTTGTCAGCTGACCGGTTTACTCCTCGCGAGGTAGCAAATGATGCGCACATCCAGTAACGGGCAACTTCTCACCTTCACCGGGCTGCTCTGCCTCACGATGTTCGCCGCGTGCAGCAGCGGGACATCGAGCAACGGTCCGCGAACCACCGGGAACGGAGGCTCTGGCCAAGCAACGGGCGGCCAAAGCAGCGCAGGCAGCGCGGGCACTAACGCCAACGCGGGGCAGAGCGGCTCGCTGAATGCAGGCGGGACAGGCAACGTCGCCGGCTCTGGCGCCTTCGCGGGTGGCGGAGCAACCAGCACCGGAGGTTTTGGAACCGGGGGCTCCGCAGGTGCCGCAGGCGGCAGCGGCGGCACTGCGGGCAGCGCTGGCGCCGGCACTGGCGTCCCCGTGCTCACTCAGTTCGATACTTCGTGCTTGGGAGTGCCCGATCCGGATGTCGCTGCCAGCCAGAATCGTGTCGGCATGGTCGGGCAGTGGACGGCGTATTTCTATCACAAGGATGGCAGCACCGATCACAACTACACGTGGAAGGCGCTCGAGGGCAGCTTGATCTCCGACACGCACATCGTGTTCGACTTGCAGTCACAGCGATGGTTCATGTCGACCATCGTTCAAAACGTGAACGGTGCTGCTTTCGGCGTACAAGTCATGGTCAGCACGGACGAGACCGCGTCTTCTTGGAAGACCTCGATTCCCGCCCACAACGCCGATCTGATCGACAATCCCCAACCCACGGTGACCGCCGACAAAGTGCTGCTCATCTATCACGGCAATTGCGCGTGGGTCGTCGACAAGACCTCGCTCTACAACGGAGGCGCGCCCGTCGTTGCGCCGACGACTTGCACGCTCCAATCGGCTGACAATTGGGTCGCCGTGAAATACGGTGGCATGCCGCCCAGCACGGCATACGCCGTCACGCTACTCGACGACACGCACCTCAGCTGGCTCTCGGTCGACGGCACGCAAGCGGCGAACAACGTCAAGCTGCAAGTGCACAACATCACCATCCCGAAGATCAACACCGCGCCCGTTTGGGGCAACGGCGGTGTCACCGTCAACGGTGCTCAAATCGAGGCGGGTGAGGTCAAGGCCATGTGGCAAAACAACCACCTGTACTGGGCCAAGACCTACCAATGTAGCGGCTCGACGTGCACGCGCCTGTTCGATATCAACACCAGCGACAACACCGTCAAAACGGATGACTTCTCGCTCAACGGCGAACAACTCTGGTTCGGCGTCCCCGGCGTCGACAGCCATCAAAATGTTTGGATGCTTTCCTCGTCCGCCTCGAGCGCAGGGCCGATCGGGCTGGCTTTCATGGGCAAATACGCCTCCGGCTCGTTGTATGCCCCGAAGAAAATCCTAGACGGAAAGTCCCAGTTTGCGGGCTCCGGCCAGTTGCGATTGGGGGACTACACCTCCGCCGCTCAAGATCCGGACGGCTCGCTGTGGCTGATCGGGATGTACGCGGCGACCAAGCCGAACCCGCTCAACACGGAGAACTCGAACGCCGGCTGCCGTGTGGTGCACGTCGTCCCGCAGTGAGTTTGGCAGCGGTCGCGTAGCGTAGATTCATCGAGTGACAGGGCGCTGATCGGCAGCGCCGCTGTCACTGATGGGCCTTTGCCGGTTCCCTCACGCGCCGCGCGAAGACCAGGCAACAGGCGATGTCCTCGAGTTCATCGCACGGCAGCTTCGGGCTGCTATCACACTCGAGATCGCCATCCTTCGCGGTGCAGCCATTCTTGCTGTAGCTCTCCATGACTTTGAACTTGCCTGCTTGGCACTCCAGCACCGCTTTCTGATCGAGCGCGCAGGCGAAGTCATGCTCCGCGTTGCAGGCATCCCCGGGGGTGGCAAGTAGGTTATCGCAACTGAAGGATTGTCCGTCCTCCGAGCAGCCTCCCGGTCCACGGCACGGCATCTCGAATTGCACGCCGTTGCTGCACACGGAGGCGACCTTGGGCGCGCGACAATGCGCGCCATCCAGGCATTTTCCGGGTTTTTCCGGCAATTTCTGAGTCTTCGATCGGCAAGCGGGCAACGCCAGCCCGAAGGCCATCGCGATCAACCATAGCGATCCTCGTCGACTCATCCATCACCTCGATTGGCACCCGTGCCGGCGCCCAACATACACCGCTTCCCCCCTCCGCGTCGCTCGAACTCGGGGCGATTTGGCGATCGATTGTTACTTCTCAGGCAGCGCTAATCCGCGCACACCAGGCGGGCGTTGGCCCAATCGGCGTGGTCGCCGGAATTGCCGTCGCCGCCGTCGGTCACGAGCAATTTGAGTTCGCGCCCACCGCTCACGTCCACATCGACGCTCACGTGCGTCCCGTGATTCAAGACGGCGCTTTGCGACTTGACCGTGCCATCCACCAGCACCTCGAATACCGCGCTGCCGCCAGCTGCCGTCGATTCATCGTCGAGGCCGATATCTGCGGTAAAATGGCTGCAGCGCCCACCGAGCCGATAGCGAAGCAGCGAGGCCGCGTGCACGCCCAGCCCCTGAGCGTAGCTGACCCCGTTGATAGTGAGCGCCTTGCCATCTTGGTCCGCCAATTCGCCGACGCTCTTGTTGCGGGCGACTGGGCCCCAGCCGTTCGCAGCGTAGGAAGCCGTCAGATCGCTCAGGTTGACCATGCCGTGCGGGGCGGGGGGCTCGGTGCCGCTGATGCGCAACATCACGACATCGTGGCTCGGAACACTGGCCGAAAACTGATCCGTGACGTCACCCAAATCTTGGTGTGACCAGAGATTGGTCACGTGTGCCTTGCCGGGTGCGAGCCCAGCATCGGCCCATTTGGCCGTGATGGGTGCCGCGGCGTCACCGCGGTTGAACAGCAGCACCGCGCGCTGACCGACTCCCTTGAGCGGACGCACCCAAACTTCGAGCCCACCATCGCCTTGAACGCGGTAACCCTGGTAGCCCCAGGGATCTTGGTCCACCGCGATGACGTCGCGATTGGTGAGCATATCCAGCTGGGTTTTGGTCATCGCGCTCAGATCGTTGCCGGCGATGAGCGGCGCCGCCATGATCGACCACAAGCTGAAATGGGCTCGATTCTCGGCATCCGACAACGTCCCGTTGCCGACCTCCAGCATGTCCGGGTCGTTCCACGCGCCCGGGCGTGCATAGGCAGCCAGCAACGCGTTCGCGTCCATGTTCGAAAGAATGCTCGACCAAGCCGTGTTGATATCCGCCGTCGTACGCCAAAGCTGGCCAGTGCTCGGCATGTAATCGACGAAGCTCCAGGCACAAATGCTGAACACGATGGCTCGCCCGCTGCCGGCGAGCGCGTTCGACATGGTTCGATATTGAGTGGCCGCATCGAGCGTGGCGTTGCAGTTGTCGTACTTGAGGTAGTCCACCCCCCAGCTAGCGTACGTTTTCGCGTCCGCGACTTCGTACCCTTGTGAGCCCGGGCGCCCCGCACAGGTCTGCGTTCCGCGATCGGAATAAACGCCCAATTTTAGGCCCTTTCCGTGCACGTAGTCCGCGAGCGACTTCATGCCGCTCGGAAAATCCGTGGCGTCGGCCACGATCGTGTCGCCGTTGCGCGAGCTCTGCCAGCAATCGTCGATGTTGACGTACTGGTAGCCGGCATCCTTCATGCCGTTCGTTACCATCAAGTCAGCGACCCCTTTAATGAGGCTCTCACTGACGTTGCAGGCGAATTTGTTCCAGCTGTTCCAGCCCATCGGCGGCACTGCGGCCATAGCGGCAGTGGGTGGAGCGATCCAATCACCGTCGTCCACGGTCGCGCCGCCGGAGCCAGCGTTGGCGACGCCGCCGCTCCCTGCGCTCGCGCCACCGACGGCGCCGCTGCCGCCACTCCCCGAGCTACCCGCGCTGGCTCCTCCAACCCCGGCGCCGCCACCGATGACCGGGGTCGTTCCGCCATTGGCGCCAGCCGCGGCAGTACCGCCCGAGCCACCGGCACCGCCGCCGCCGGTGCCCGCTCCCCCGCTGTTACCGTTGCTCGATGAGCTAGAAGTGCACGCCGCGAGCACTGAAAGAGCGACGACGCCTGCGTTGATGACCAATCCGATATTGTTTCGCATCTCGATGAGCTTTCCAAACGGTGAATCGCGGTAGCTAGTTGCTACTCGCGATGCAAATCGCTCAACTTTCTTTCTTGGGATACTGCAGACGCCGGTCTCAGCGTACGACGTAGCCATAAGTGATGAGCGCGGCCGCTGCTTGATTTCCCCAGCTCCAAACGAGCTGATTTTCCGCGCTGATCTCGAGCAGCTCGGGTGTGTCGGCGTGTTTGGAGGCGTCCACATGACCGAGCCAATTGGCGACCACGACGTTGCCGTTCGGGAGCAGTTGAATGCCGGAGAAGACATCCGAGAAAATGAAGCCACCCCCGGCGGCTGGGAATTGGTTCTTGCCACCCAGCGTGCCGAGCACCGTGCCTTTCGAATCGAGCGACAAGATCGTGCACGGGCTGCCACTCGCGGCGAGCAGGTTGCCGCCGTCCCGCCACAGGGCGTTGTAGCCCTTGCTGCCCACCGGTAGCTTCAATTTGGCGAGCAGGCTGCCTTGTTCCGTCACTTCGTAAACGTAGGCGGCGGTGTCGGATTCGTATTTGGTGAAGGTCAGATTCCCATTCGCGGGATTTCGCTCGAGCTTCCGGATCTCCGTCCCTCCGGCGAAGCCGAGCTTGGCTGCCGGCGCGACGGACACCCCTTTCGAGTCGACGAAATCGAGTTCACTGGGCGTGAGATCGCGAGCCAAGATCGTCGTGCCCGCGGGCAGCTGAGTCGTGGCATCACTCGGGACACGCAGCGCGCTGGTCACGCTACCGAACGCGTTCACGCGGTTTAGCTCCGCGCCGTCGACGACGTCGAATTCGACGAACCCTTTGTCCACGCTCACCAGCACTGCTTGTTTGGTTTTCGCCTGTTGGTTGTCGACCAACTGGATCCCGCGCGCAGAGTTGGCGCCAGTATCACCCACTTTGACGACCCAGCTTTTCGCGGGCTCGAATTCGTTCACGTGGTGAAGTTCATTGCGACTGTTGTCGTTGGCGTAGAACTCATGGCAAATCTGGCCCGCAGGTTTTGGACAC
>Ga0105241_10003897_pt1 | contig 11051 bp, 11 predicted proteins | sample KBSC64metaG_FD_80422 | JGI IMG/M metagenome (GOLD analysis project Ga0105241, IMG submission 80422) | Corn rhizosphere microbial communities from Kellogg Biological Station, Michigan, USA - KBS C6-4 metaG | ecosystem: Host-associated > Plants > Roots > Rhizosphere > Soil | place: Michigan, USA...
AGACGAGCGTCGAGTCGTACCTCGAGCGCTGCGCGCTCAAGACCGGAAAGCTGTTCGAGGCCGCATGTCTGCTGGGCAGCGGCGGCGACCGCGGCCTCGGCGAGTTCGGGCTCGCGCTTGGGATCGCGTTCCAGATCGCGGACGACATCCTGGACTGCTCGGGAGAGACGATCGAGACCGGCAAGATCGCCGGCACCGACCTGCGCGAGGGCACGCCGACGCTGCCGCTGATCCTCGCCTCGCGAGAAGACGCCTCCGTGCGCGCCGCGCTGGCCGGCGGCCCGCTCGACGGCGCGCTGGTGCGCGTCGCCGAGACCGGTGCGCTCGAATCCTCGCGGGAGGTCGCGCTCGACTACGCCCGACGCGCCCGTGCCTGCCTCGACGGGCACCTCCGCCGCGAGGAGCTCGACGCCCTGACCGACGCCGTCGTCGACCGGGAGTCCTGATGCTGCGCCTCGGCCGCATCTCGTACGTGAACATGGCGCCGGTCTTCTACCGCCTCGACGCCGAGGTCGACGAGGTGCAGGGCGTGCCGACGGACCTGAACGATCGCCTACTACGCGGCGAGCTCGATCTCGCGCCGATTTCGTCGATCGAGTACGCGCGCCACGCCGACCGGCTGCGGCTGCTGCCGCGCCTCTGCGTCTCGTCCGAGGGCGCCGTCGAGTCGATCCAGCTCGTCTCGCGCAAGCCGCTCGAGCAGGTCCGCTCGGTCGCGGTCACGCCGGAGAGCGCGACCTCGGTCGTCCTGACGAAGGTGCTGCTGCCGGAGGCGAGCCACGTGCCGCTGGGTGAGGAGGCCGACGCGAAGCTGCTGATCGGCGACGCTGCGCTGAAGAGCGCGTTCGAGGACCCGACGCCGCACCACGACCTCGGCCGCCTCTGGCTCGAGCGGACGGGCCTCCCGATGGTCTTCGCCGTCTGGGCATGCCCCGAGCCGGTGCCCGCCGGCCTGTCGGAGCTCGAGGCGGCGCTGGTCGACTCCGTGCTCCTCGCGCGCGCCGAGCCCGAGCGGCTCGCGCACGAGTCGAGCGAGCGGTACGGCTACCCGCCCGGCTTCTTGGCCCGTTACTTCGAGAAGCTGCGGTACCGCTTCGGCCCGCGGGAGCGCGCGGGCCTGCTGACGTTCCTCGAGCTCGCCCATGACGTCGGCGAACTGGACGAGGTGCCGGAGCTCCGCTTCGTCGCCCACGCCGAAGCTGCCGTCTAGGCATCACGCGACAACCAGCGTGGCCCAGGCGAGAGGTCGGCGTTACCGAGGTGGTTTACGTAATCGAGTCGCCCTCATCAGAGGACGCTCGCCCAGGGTCATTCCTGGGGTCGGGTACGTTTACTGCCTGGTGGATCGCCCAGGCCGCTGCCGAGCGTGCCTAGGAGGAGTTGGCCGCAAGCTGTGCGGCGTTCTCACGTGCCAGCATCGCATCAAGCGTTGCGTACTCGGCCTCGACGATCGCTGACAACGCAAAAGCGATCGCGTCCTCCGCGTCGGCCTCAGCCCAGCCGGCGTCACTGTCAGCCACCTTGGCGTCGACTACCGCCTTCTTGGCATCCATGCGCTGCCGATCACGCTCGATGTGGCGCTTCAAGTCGGCCTGCATCTCCCGCCAATGGCTCTCGCCCTCCCTGGCGGCCTCGTCACCCTTGGCCCGCAGCTCGGCCGCACGTTCATCAGCGTCCCGCCTCGCCTCGTCCACCTTCGCCTGAATCTCTGTCTGATTCTGCTCGGCCGCAGCCTTGATGGTGCTATCCGCCTTTTCGACCTGCTCCTTGAGCTTCGCGAAGTTGTCCGTCGCCGACATCTCGCTCCTCCTTTCGGTAGGTGCCGTTGACGCTACGCCTCGACACCGGGGCGGTCAAGCCGACCTGGTAGGGCCTCGAATCAGTGCCCAGCGGGCTAGGTAGATCGACGACACCGCGGGTAGGTCATCCACCCTCCGTTATGAATCGCCGTCGCCGCGCGTAAGCTCGGCCTGACCAAGGCCGACATCGCGGGTCTCAGCCGGCGTCGATTGCGCCACCCGAGCGCCGCGCCGACACGGCGCGCACCAGTCGCAGCGAGCCGATCGCGACGAAGCCGACCCCGAGCAGCGTCGCGACCAGGTCGAGGCCGCGGCCGCCCGAGGCGAGCATCGCCACGCCGAAGACGAGTGCGGCCACGCTCGCTCCCGCCCCGAGCCAGCGCTCGCGCCCCTCGCGTGCGTCCGTCAGCGACGTCGCCTCGACCACGCCGAGGATGATGCTGAGGATGCCGATCGCGTAGACGAGCGCGCGCTCGGAGATCGTCGGCCACGCGAGCACGAGCCCGCCGACCGCGGCCGTCACCGCCAGCTCGATCCCCACAGTGACGCGCGCCACCTGCTCCTTCGCGCGCGCCAGCAGCACAACGCCGACCACGGCGAACACGAGCAGGGCGACGCCGAGGATGACGCCGAGCGTCCGCACCGACGGCGACGGCAGCGCCAGTAGGAGCACCCCGACCGCGATCAGGAGGACGCCCTGTGCCGCAAGCGGCAGCCGGCTCTCGATCTCCTCGATCCGCTGCTCGGCCGCCGTGACCCCGTGCCGGTGCTGGGCGTGCTGCGATGCGGCCTCGAGCGGCGTCATCCGTGGCTCCGGCGCTGGGACGACGGTGACGCGGCGGCTCGACCAGCCGCGCAGCGCCCAGATGGTGATGAAGGTCGCGCCGACGATTGAGCCGGCGGCGTCGCAGAGCAGGTCGGTCTCGGTGTCCCATAGACCCTTGACGAAGTGCCCGCCGAGGATGTCCCACTTGTCCTCGAGCCACTCGATGCACTCGTAGAAGCCGCCCACGGCCATCCCGACCGAGACCGTGATGATGAAGATGCCGGCGATCCGCGCGACGCGGCGTTCGCGAATCGCGACGCCGGGGTCGGGCACGACGCCGAGCCGCACGAGCGCGATGTAGATCACCGGCGAGTAGGCCATCGGCGACAGGCTGTGGACAACCTTGTCGTAGTAGAACCAGTGGCCATAGAAGTGGAGCGCGGTGCCGTAGGCGATCAGCGTCATCGCCACAACGAGGCCGAAGTCGAACCAGCGCGGCAGGTCGACGATCCGGGCGACGAGCAGCACCGCGAAGGCGGCGGTGAGGGCGACGACGTCCGGGTCCCCCCGGACTGCGAAGACGACGACGCCGGCGAGGAAGACGAGCCGCAGGACGTCCAGCCCGTCGCGGATGAACCAGCTCCAGTCGCCGTAGATCAGCCGGCGCCGGTCCCATCCCCCTGCGGTTGCGGCGTGCGTGGCCATGGATGCCGGACGACCCTACGTTTCTTTGGGCGTCAGCGCACTACGGCGAGATCCACGACGAGCGGCAGGTGGTCGGACCCGTCGCCGCGGCCGTCGCGATGCGCCCGCACCACGACGCCGGAGCCGACGAAGCAGTTGTCGAGCGGGACGCGCAGGAGCGAGCTCCACGTCGGCCAGCTGTACGCCGCCCACGCGCGGCCGCCGTAGAGGTCGCGCAGCCCGGCGGCGCGAGCGAACGCGCGCATCGGCGCCGACCACGGCGGCGAGTTGAAGTCGCCGCAGACGGCGACGCGCCGCCCGAGCGAGGCGTGCGCGAGCGCGTGCAGTTGCCGAGCGTGGATCGAGCCGGCGAACGTCGTGTGCACGTGCGTCACGACGACCGTAACCGGCCTCCGGGCGACAAGCACGCGGGCGGCGATCGTCGGCGGCCCGCCGGTGGGCAGGTGCTCGACGCGCGCGTCGAGCAGCGGGCGGCGACTGTAGAGCCCGATCCCGTAGGCGTCGTGCTGCGTGCGGACGAGCCGCGCGCGGTACGCCGGCAGCCCGCGGGCGAGGTGGTCGGCCATCGGCTGCGTCAGCTCGGTCACGCCGAACACGTCCGGGTGAGTCTGTGCGACGAGCCGCTCGACCGCGGCGAAGTCGGTGTTCCCCACCTCGACGTTGGCGACGACGACCCGCAGCGAGCCGGCGGCCGGCCCCGAGGCAGCCGTCGCCGTCGGGATCAGCGAGACGCCGAGCACGGCGAGGTTCACGGCGGCCAGCACAGCCGCGAGCGCCGCGAGCCGTCGGCGCCGCAGCGCAAGCGCGCCGAGCGCGGCCGCGGCGAGGACTACCAGGTACTGCAGCCGGAAGACGTCCACGAGCTCAAACGGCCAGTAGAAGCGGTCGAGCAGCCCGAGCACGGTCGCCGTCCCGACCACTGCGACCACCGTCGCGACCGATGCCCGCACCAGCCTCACCCCAAGGCGTTGTAGCAACCGACTGCCGGGCGACGGCGGCCCGGCTCAGTGCGTCGCGAGAGCAGGCTCATCACGATCAGCTGCTCGTGGTGCCCGGTGAAGAGCACCGTCCCTAAGGTCTCGTTGTGGCTGCAAGTCCTTGCCCGGTAGGTAACCGACGCAACACTGGCACGTATCTGACCTGCAGCAGTTGCTCGCGGAAGGCGGTTGCCCATTCTCGCCCCAGCGAGAAGCCGCACTTCAGGCGGTGCTAGCTGTGCGGCGGCTCGATTCTTCCGAGCCGACCGTGATGCGCACCTTCCCGACCGCTCCGCTCTCCACAGCAGCGTGTGCCTCCGCAGCGTCCTCAAGGCTGAAGCGGTGCAGCGGGAATGGCCCAGCCGAGGGTCGACGCTCTGTGCTCCGTGACATGATCGCCGCGTCGTGGATCTGAAGCTGGGCGTGCAGTCGTTGTTCCCGACTGCGACACGCTCGATCCTTCATCGGCACGGTTTCTGGGACATCTCGATGGAAGAAGTGACACATCGCGTCGAGTTTCCGACGTTCGCGGCTTTCCATGAATGGAGCTGGTCGACCGGCTGGCGCGCCACATGGGCCGCGATCCCGGCAGAGCACCGCGACGCGGCGAAGGCGGCAGTCGACGACTATCTCCGGTCGCTTTCGGACCGGCGCGGCTCTCTGTGGCTGGCCACGGCCGTCCGGTACACCCGTGCCCACCTTGGGGCTGGTCGTCATTCGGTCAGGGGTCGTTCGTGAACACTGGCGCAAGTGAGCGCTTCCTCATCACGCCGCGACTCTTGCGTCATCCGCGATCGGATTCGACCGTTACCGCGAATAGATGCCGCTGCCCCTCGATCCCCTTCAGCTCGCGGGCACCGCGGTCACTGAAGACGAGATTCGCCCCCGCCACGACATCACGGACGGTTTCGGAAACGAGAACCTCGCCACCCGCGGCCTCCGACATGACACGCGCCGCGACGTGAACCGCGATCCCGCGCAGAAGCCCGCCTTCCTCCCGCACCTCACCGATGTGGAGGCCCGCACGTACCTGAAGGTCGAGTTCCTGCGTGTCGAGCTGAAGCCGCCGCGCGGCGCGGATCGCGCCGACGGGCCCCTCGAACGCCGCCATGAACCCGTCTCCGGTGCGGTCGACGATGCGACCGCCGTGTGCGACAACGGCTTGCTCGGCAGTCCTGTCGTAGTCCGCGAGGAGTTCGCTCCAGCGCTCGTCGCCGAGCGACACCGCGCGTGCGGTCGAGCCGACGATGTCGCAGTGGAGGATCGTGCGCACCGCACCCGGCTCGCGCTCGACCGGGCGGATGCCGGTGACGAAGTGCTCGACCTCGGTGCAGAACCGCTCCGCATCCCCGAGCCAGGGCGCATGAGCCGAGCCAGGAAGCTGGATGAAGCGGCTTGCAGGAATCCGCTCGGCGAGGTATCTCCCCGTCTCGCCGGGCGCGACCGGGTCGTGCTCGCGGTTGAGCACGAGCGTCGGCACGCGGATCGAAGCGAGCAGCCCGCGGACGTCAATCGCCGCGTTCGCGCGTGCAAGTGCCGCTGCAGCGCTTGGGCTCGCTCCGGCCTGGTAGTAGGCCGCTAGACGCCTGATTGCCGCCGGATCGGCATCCGGGATGAACTGGCGCGCCTGGATCTCGCTGCCCCACTCACGCTCCAGCTCCCCGTAGTGGTCCTCAGATTCCTCGTCACCGAAGGGGTAGTCATCGCGGCGCGAGAATCTGGCCTGCGTCCCATAGAGGATCAGGCTCTGCACGCGTTCTGGATACGCGACTGCGACCATGACGCCGAGCGGTCCGCCTTCGCTCCAGCCGAGCACATGCGCACGCTCGAGCCCGGCGGCGTCCATCACCGCGAGCGCATCCGTCATCCTTTCGTCGGCGGTCGGGATCCCCGGCGGGCGGTCGGACATACCGGTGCCTCGCTTGTCGAAGCGGACGATGCGGGTGAAGGCGGTCATCCGCTCGAACCACCCGACCCACCGCGGCTCGTGCCAATCGAGGGCGAGGTGGGTTACCCAGCCGGGAATCATCAGCAGGTCGGCCGTCCCGTCGCCGGCGACCTGGTAGGCGATATTCACACCGTCGCTGTGGGCGTATCGAATCTGGGGCGGCACGCTCTCGACAGCCTACGACGCAAGAGAACTCCGTCACGACCAGGCAAGGGGCGGCGCTCCGTTGGTCGGGTGACATTCCCGGACACTGGCCCACGCGAGCCGCGCGCCTAACGGGTTGAGCGTTTGACGGTTGTGACGATGGTCTGCCACTCACGTGGGGGCACCCGAAAGCCCGAGACGATGAGCTTCCCGAACATCGCAACTTGCGTCCCCCTAGCCCACGGGTTCGACAGTCGCCGGTACACAACCTTGGCGTCGCGGAGGCTGGGATGCAAGATGACGTGCACCGAGTAGCCCGATTGCTCGATGCTGAGCCAGCAAGCGGGAACGCCGGCGCCGCGTTCACCGACAAAGCCGCAGCGTTTCTGAACGGGAAAGCCCGCTTGCCGCAGCGCCGTCGCAATCCGCGGCGGGACTTCGAGGCGGGTACTAGCCTGTGCTGCAGCCGCGGTCTGCGAAGCGCAGACGACCGCCAGACACGCGACCGTCGCGAACAACATTCGCCTCACGAGTCGGATGATACGACCTCTTCTGGTGACATTCCCGCACGCTGGCTCAGTCGGGAGGACACTCCTCGTCGTGACTATTTGGGCTCTCAGCGGCGCATTGTCAGGAGCATGACGGTGAAATGTGCTGCTCTCGCCTTTTGCTCGTAGTTCTTGCCACCGGCTGTAGTGGTCACGGTGAGAGCGCGAGCGAGAGTCGAGCCGTGCTCTACCAGGGTCTAGCCCTCTACCGACCCGGAGCCACCGTTGAAAACCGCAGCATCAGCGACCCCGCCGCGAGACGAGCGGGCGCAGCCTTGCGGAAGCAGTCTGCGCTTGCTCTCGGCTCACGACACCGACAGTAGCGCCTGCGCTCTAGTGACATTCCGGGACACTGGCCCAGGCGAGAGGCCCTCCCGGCTAGTCCACGTGAGGCGACTCGTCAACCAGCTCATAGACGCGCGCCGGCTTCTCGCCTGGTAGCGCGCGCTCTCCAAGATCGCGGAGGGAGAGCTGGCCAAGGATCTGACCTTCGAGCAGCGCGTGTGTCGCGTGCGACACCAAGATCTGCCCCGGCTCGGCGGTCGCACAGAGCCGAAGGACGCGAAACGCTGGCGAACCGAGCAGGCCTTCGGCGGAGCGTGCCAATCGGCCTGTATGGATCGCTGCGCAGATCGCTGGCATCTCGGTTCCGGCTGCGGTCCAGTCTCCTTTCCGCAACGCTTCACGCATCTGAGCTGCCGCGATGACCGCCTCCTCTGCTGCCGAAAAGAGCGACAGCGTGTGGTCCCCGCCACGCTCGACCACGCGGCCGTCATGCGCGTCAACACAGTCATTGACGACCCTGTAATAGGCGGCGGCCACGCCAGCTGCAGCATCGTCACCGAACTCCCGCATGATGCGGCCCCAGCCGACGAGATCGGTTACGAGCAACGTCGCGATGGAGCCCGCGGCCGCCGTCGCCAGAGGCGGGAACTCGCTGAGCAATCCTTCGGCTTCAACCTGGAACAACCGCTGCGGGTGCGAGATGTCCTTCAAGCGGTGCTCGCCGAGATCACGTAACCGAAGACCTCGGACCTCCTGGTCCTCGATTATTCCGGCGGCTGCGTGCGACAGGACGATCTGTCCGCCGTGGGCCGCCGCGCAGATACGTGCGGCCCGACTCACGCCGACGCCAACATAGCCATCGCTATGGATGTGCGGCTCGGTCGTGTGAATTCCGATCCGAACGCGTACGGCTCCCATTCCTGCGAGCGCGCGTTGGGCAGCGACGGCCGCTGCCACGGCATCAGTCGCGCGCACAAAGACTGCAAACAACGCATCACCTTCTGCGTCGACGACTGATCCGTCGTGAGCACCAAACGTATCGCCGAGAAGGCGGCGGTGATCTGCTCGCAGATCGCCATAGGCCGCACCGTGCTGCCGGGAGAGGTTGGTCGATCCCTCGATGTCGCTGAAGAGAAAAGTGACCGTCCCAGTGGGAAGAGCAGCCTTCACGCCCTGGATCGTAAGCAGCGACGAACAGCCGGCCTAGCTTCTCTGGTGACATTCCCGCACGCTGGCCCAACCCAGGCTTACCTGCCGTTAGATCACGAGCGTGACGCCTCGCCCTTTGCGCCCTATGTGCGCTGGTGGCCAGATCAGTGACAGCGATTGCCTAGCTGCGCCGGGCGGATCTCCGTGAATCGGCTCTGACTTGGGGCATTGCCGTGGAGGCATCTCAACTCGATACTTCGATTCGTGGCCGCGCGTAGGAGGACTTTCCTCTTCGCCTCGCTCGTAGGTGCGGCGATCTTCGCCGCCGCCGCGTTCGCCGCCGCGACACCCAGAACGCCGCGGCCGGGGGCGACGTTGAGGACGGCCCATCCTGATTTCACTTGGACGGACCCGTTGAATGAGGAGTCCGTGGCGATCTACATCGCCAACAAGCCCGACGTCACGCCGGCGGGAGCCTTCTACAGCGCGAATTGGGTCGACGGTGCGGAGGTTCTCCCTGGGGACGGCGAGTGGTCGCCGTCGCGCGGGCTGTACGCAGGTCGTTACTGGTGGAACGTCTTGACGACCGATCCAAGCACCAGCGCGTTCTTTTACAGCCCGCCTTCCGAGTTCACGATCCCGGTCGCGCTGCGCCTCTACGGCGTCGCAGCGAAGCGGTTCTCTTCCCCACGCCGTCGCCTCTGGGTCGTCGTCCGCGCGTCGGCGAACGTCAAGCATCCTCTTTTCCGTCTCCGGCTAGGGAAGGGGGGAAGGGTCGTCTGGAACGTCGCGAGGACGGCGGACGGCAGCATCAGGCCCGGGGCACACAACTTCTACTGGTATCCCGGGCCTCGGGTGAAGCAGGGGACGCGGCTGAACCTGACCGTGTCGATCTCGTCGGGCGGAGTAACCCGGACGCGCTCGATCGCAGTGCGCGCCCCGTAGCGACTCCGCTCTAGGGACATTGCCGCATGCTGGCCCAGGCCGTTGCGCGCGGCGTGTTCTCGCGTCTTACGCCGAGTCTCCGCCTGCTCTTGCCAGCCATTTCTCGATCACGGCGCTGCCCTCGCGAAGGAGCGGTTCGTCCTCAACGGCCGTCATCGCATCCTCACTGGTCAGGTCGAAGGTGGTGAAGTACGGCAGCCACGGTGCGACTGCGGCCGCCATCGCGTCTGCGATCGGCTGTCGAGCGTCTCTCCATCGCGCGATGTCCGGCGTGTACAACGGCTCGCCTCGCACGACCGCCACGAGCCGTGCATGCTCCGGCGGCCGCACCGGCACTCCGCCCGCACGCGCGACATCCTCGGCAAAGCGCTCGATCTCGTCGAGAGTCGCAGCGGGTCTCGCGTCCACCGTCGACGATGTCCACTGCGTGACGAGGTAGGGGACGCCGTCCAGCGAGCCGAGCGTTCGGCCGTGGACGTCGTTACCGCAGATCCCGAGCAACGGGACGTCCGCGGCCCAGGCGCGCCCGTGGCTCTCGCTGATCGGCTCGTCGTCGACGTGGAGTACCAACTCGGGCGCGTACGTGTGCGGGAAGAAGGCGTCGAGCTCCGCGCGCGAGTGGTACCCGACCTGGAGCAGCGCGTCGACGCCACGTTCGCGCAGGTCGAATGGGTGCCATGTCTCGAGCCGCGCGCCTTCTGGCAGCGACTCCGCACGGACGTTGACCGGGTTCCCGCTGGCATGGTTGTCGAGGACGACGACCTCGTCGGCTCCGCCGGTCAGGAGCCCGCGTGCAGCGGCTGCGACGTCCGCCTCCATCTGCGCTCGCCCATCGCGCCAGTACGCCGGCTCCCAGGCGAGGACGGCCCGCCAGTCGTGGAGCTGCGAGACCCCCTCCATGTCAGCACTAAGCGCGACGCGCATCCGCCGACACTAACCAGCGGATTCAGCGACTAACAAGTCCACCCAAACACTCGGGTGACATTCCCGCACGCTGGCGCAGACGAGCTTCGCTAACCCCTCCTTGTGCTCGGCTCACCTGGCAGGCGGATGCTGATCGTCAACTCTCGGCCCTCGCCGTCGGTCACATGCGTGTGCCAGCCGGGATCGAGGAGGCCGTCCTCGACCTCCTCTGCCCAGACCTTCAGCGACTCAAGAAGCTCGCCGGCTTCGTCGCCTGTCAACTCGACCCACGCGGTGCGAAGTTCGTTGCCAGGTGGCCCGTCGGTCGGTCCGTCGTCCATGCGAGGCATACCCGGATCATGCCGGACGCCTCGGGGGACATTCCCGCACACTCGCCCCGGCGAGCGACCAGCGCTTCTGGCCGGTCGTCGCGGGGGCCTTTAGTGGTGTCACTCGGATTCTAGGACCTCGGCAGGCCGAGGTCCAGCCCGTCAGGTGAGAGGACGCTCGCCGCGCAAGAGTCCGGCCAAAATTCGCCGGTGACCACCCGATAACGGGCGCTTGACAGGCGCTCAGCCGAAGGGGAGGATGGAAGTCTCCTCCAGACCGCGCTCCGGCGTGGAAAAGGGGGCGATCAGCTTGGAACAACGCGAAACAGCCGCGTAGACGGCTTTCCCGGTTAGTTCGTGCGCCGTGCGCAGCGTTCGGCTGCGTGCATCCCACGAAGGATCTTTCACTGGAGGCGTTGTGCATTGTGAGCGTTCGGCGCGTGGGCGAGCCCACGTGCTGCTTCAGATCAAGCAACTTCTCGGCCGCCCTACGGGCGTGGACTCGCGGCACGCAGCCCTGCGTGCCACTGCGGACAAGGAGAGATGCACGATG
>Ga0105241_10003898_pt1 | contig 11049 bp, 9 predicted proteins | sample KBSC64metaG_FD_80422 | JGI IMG/M metagenome (GOLD analysis project Ga0105241, IMG submission 80422) | Corn rhizosphere microbial communities from Kellogg Biological Station, Michigan, USA - KBS C6-4 metaG | ecosystem: Host-associated > Plants > Roots > Rhizosphere > Soil | place: Michigan, USA...
CACGGCCGGCACTGGCGGCAGCACCGCGGGCACTGGCGGCAGCACGGCCGGCACTGGCGGCACGGACGTCGGCGGAACCGGCGGCACCGATACCGGTGGCACCGGCGGGACTGACACTGGCGGGACCGGCGGCACCGATACCGGCGGAACCGGCGGCGATTCCGGCGGAACCGGCGGCACCTGAAACTCTGAGCGGTGCCGGTTCAAGCGCCGCCAGAAGGCTTCGCGTCACGCGTTGCTCGGGTCCTCGCGGCCTTTGGCCTGCGCGGCGCGTTGCCCGATCACGAAGCGCGCTTGGTTCAGTATTGCGACCTTTCGGTCGCGTGGAATCAACGCGTCGATCTGACGGCAGCGCGTCACCCCGACGAGCTCGTCGATCTGCTACTCGCCGACGCGTTGGCCATCGCCTGTGCCTGCACGCAGACCTCGGGCGAGCGCTGGCTCGACGTGGGCAGCGGCATCGGCGCGCCGGGCATTCCGCTCGCGCTTTTGCTGCCCATCGCCATGACGCTGGTCGAGCCACGTGACAAGCGCGTTGCGTTCTTGAGAACCGCAGTCGGCTCGCTTTCGCGCCCGGACATCGCCGTGAGCCGTTCGCGTTCGGATCGATTTGCCGACGGGAGCTGTGACGTCGCCGTCTCACGAGCCACGTTGCCACCACCCGAGTGGCTGGCAGAGGGCGCACGCTTGGCGACCCGCAGCGTCTGGCTACTGCTCGCAAAGGCGGAGATCCCCGAGCTCCACGGACGACCCGTGCTTTCCGACGTGCGCTACCAATGGCCGCTCACCGGGGCGGAACGACGCGCCGTGTGCGTCGGCTGCGCCGGCGAAACGGGCGGTTAGCAGAACTCGGAAGAACGTCCAGCGCTGACCGGCCCGCGCCGCCCCTGGCGGGATCGTCGGGCCTGCTGGACGACTTGTGCAACCATTCACGACAGAACGACATAGATCCGGACACGGAAGGGACAGCGCTGACCGACCGGATTTCCCGGTTCAGTTGCGATAGAACCAACCGGTTCTGGCCGGAGGCGCGAAATGTTGACTCGATCCCGAACCATTGAGGCACCTATCAAAACCGAGGCTCGTTGCTCGGTATGCCCGCTTCTTTCGGCGTTCGAGCCACGTGAATAAGGAAGGTTGGGAAGGCGTCCCACGTAGGACCTCAAAGCACCCCGACCCTATCCACCGAGGAACCAAGACATGAAAGCCCGTAGCCGTTTCGCACTCATCACCACCACGATCGCCGCGCTGACGCTGTCCGCGATCGCTTCTGCCGACATGAAGTCGACCGGTGGCAATGTCAGCTTCACCGTGCCAGGCCCGCTCGGGATGACCATCTCGGGCAAATCGAACAGCCTGTCTGCGACCGAAGTCGGCGGCAAGGTGACGTTGACGATCGGTTTCGTGTGTGGCGGCGAGCCCTGTTTCGACACTGACTCCTCGCTGCGCAACAAGCACTTGGTCAACGGCGTCGGCAAAGATGCCGCCGTGTTCACCATCGACAAGAGCAAGCTCAGCATCCCGGAAGACGGCAAGACGACGACCGGAAGCGGCGTCGGCAGCTTGCTGCTCCACGGCGTGAAGAACGACGCGCAAGCGATGACCTACAAGATCTCGCGCAAGGGCAATGACTACACCGTCGACGGCAAGACGACCGTGTATCTCGACAAGCACAAGATCGAAGTCAAGCACGCTGGCATTGGGCCGAAGAACGACGTCGCGGTGACGTTGCACTTCGTCTTGCACGAGACCTGATCCCCGATTGACGACACACTTCTGAAGCTTCGAAGCGTCCGAGTGCGGACGCTCGACGCACAGTCGCACGCCGAGTTTGAGCGAGTGTCGAGAGCTGACTCTCGACTCCCCTCTCACTCGGCGCGCGTCATTTCGAAGCCGAAGAACAGCAGTTCCATGAAAAACTCCTTGTTGACTATGGCGACACGACGCGGGCAAGCTCTGCCCATGCTGGAAAGCAGCGGCACAAACAAGCCCGACAGCCGCAACACCAAGCGCGCGTCGCAACGTGTCTTATCTGCGCTGTTGGTAGCGCTCTTCGTCTCGCTCTTTCCGAGTCAGGCGCACGCTTACGCGTGGATGATCAAGCACGGCTACGTGGGTTGTCCCGTGTGCCACGCCGATCCGTCGGGCGGCGAGCTCTTGACCGCGTACGGCCGCACGCAGAGCGATCAATTCCTGCGCATGAAGTACGGCGGTGGCCGAGTGAAGAAAGCCAAGCCGAGCGCGCCTCCTGCCGAGGCCGCCCCCGCGGTGGAAGCCGCACCAGCCGTGAAAGCCAAAGCGGATGCCGTTCCCGCCGGCGGCGATAGCGCCACGAAGCCCGACGCCAAAAAGCCGGACGACGCAGACGACGACAAGACCGACGCGAACTCCGGCGCAGACACCGAGGACGGGGAAGCTCAGGCGACTGCCGCGACGAGCACGGGAGCGAGCACCCCCGCACCCGCCGATGACAACGAGGAAGAAGAGAGCGACGACGTCTCGTCTTCTTCTGGTTTCTTGTGGGGCGCGTGGGAGCCACCCGATTGGCTTTTGCTCGGCGGTAGCTTCCGTTATTTGAACGTGTACAAGCCGGGTCCCGGCACTTTCGCCTCCTTCCCCATGATGGCGGACGTGTACGGGCAAGTGCAATTTGGCGGTTTCCGGGCCGAGGGCAGCATCGGTATCGTGCGCGTGGACGTGGGTTCGCCTTATGCGCGCGCCGCGCAGATCACGACCGCGCAGGGCAAGCAGATGAACTTGCTCTCGCGCACCCACTGGGTCGGTTACGATTTCGCCGATGGTGCTTACACTCTACGCGCAGGCCACCTGAATCTTCCCTTCGGCATCCGCATCCCGGAGCACACCATGTGGGTCCGGCAAAAGACCCGCACGGATCGCGAATCTGCTCAGCAAGATGGCGTCTCGCTCGCCTTCAATACCGAGCACCTGCGCGGTGAAGTGATGGGCATCGCCGGTAACTATCAGGTGAATCCCGACAAGTACCGCGAGCGCGGCTACAGCTTCTTCGTCGAGTATCCGGTGACGATGAGCACGGCCATCGGCGTGAGCTCACTCGTGACGGTCGCCCAGAAGGATCGCATCACGCTCGAAGCAGGCAAAGCCACTCGCCAAGCGCACGGCGCGTTCATCCGCGCCGCACTCTCCGAGAAGACGGTGGTCTTGGCCGAGGCGGACGCGCTGCTACACACGGGAGCCGAAGCCGGCTACGTGGGCTTCGCGCAGATCGACTTCGAGGCCATTCGCGGCCTGCACTTCATGCTGACCGGCGAGGCCCTGGACATCGGTTACGACAAACTCAAAGGCGACCGCGCGGTGGGCGCCGGGCAGCCGCAACTCGGCGGCTGGGTCACGCTCGATTGGTTCTGCCTCCCCCACATCGAAGTTCGTGTCGACTACCTGAGTCGTCAAGCCGACGACATGACGCTGCTCGGGCAGCTCCACGCATTTTTGTGAGGTTTGCCATGAAACGCTCGCCCAAGACCCGAGGCTCGCTCTTCTGTGCTGCCGTGCTGGCAGCCAGCGCATCGCTGTTCGTCGCCCACACTGCGCACGCCGATCAGTCGTATCCGCAAAAGGTGAAGGATGCGCTCGATCAGCTCGATCCGATGAACCAACACTGCGTCCCGCAGTGCACGCTCTGTCACCGCTCCTCGGAAGGCGGCGCTGGCACCACCAATGTGTTCGGCAGTCACATGGTCACCATTGGCGGCGTCGGCCGTAACGGCGAGACGGACACGGCCGGCATGCTCGCGGCGCTGACCGCATTGCAGACCGCCATGACCGATAGCGACGGCGACATGACTCCCGACATCGCCGAGCTCGAAGTGGGTGACGCTCCGGCGGTGGCCGGCCCCGCAGGCGTCAGCCAAGTCTGCTCCGACATCAAGTACGGCTGCGGCGCGCACATCGCGCCCGCGCCGCGCGTGGATCACTTCGGCCTGTTTGCCGCGGGTCTAACCGTCCTCGGCTTCGCCGCAGTGCGCCGACGCCGCCGCGCCAGGCACTGAGCCAGACCGCGGTTTCGCGCGATGAAGCGCCCTTTGGCCGGCGAACCGACGGCGTGACACCGGTGCGCGTCGTCGGCGGCGTGACAATAGTCAATTCATTTCCGATACCTGCACGTTGGCCGCGGGCGCCCAGTGTCGTTCGAGTTACTCGGTTGACACCGGAGGCAAGGCACCGAAAACTCTGTTTTCGTTGGCCTTTATCCGATGACCACCAGCATTCCCGAACTCAAGCCCCGCACGCGTCGCACCGAAGGGGTTCGTGTGAAGGGGCGCGCTGCGCGCGTCGTCAACGAAGTCCTCACTGCAACAGCTGAAGAGCTCAGCCGCGTCGGTTACGCGGCGCTGCGAGTGGAAGACGTCGCCGCGCGCTCGGGCGTCAACAAGACCACGATTTATCGACGCTGGCCCACGAAGCCAGAGCTGGTCGGCGCCGCGCTGTGCACGGTCATGGAGCCGCCCGACACGCCCGACACCGGCACGCTCCGTGGCGACTTCGTTGCCTCACTCACCAAATCTGCAGTGTTTACGATGTCCCCCCTCGGTAAGGGTGTCGTGCGCGTGATGCAGATCGAACGGGCGCACCCGGAGGTCGAACCGATCGCACGCGCGCTGCGTGAAGAATATCGCTCACTTCGGGAACAGCTGGTCGAGCGGGCCATCGCGCGCGGCGAATTGCCGCAAGACACCGACGCTCGCTTCCTCGCCGATTTGATGAGCGCGCCAGTGCTGGCTCGCTTGCTCATGGACCAAGAGCCAGTGGATGTGCACTTCATCGAGCGGGTGATCGACCTGGTCTTGGCTGGCGCCTGCCGCAGCGCTAAACAGTAGTCCGTGCGATCATTTTCACCATGACGGACGCCGCGGTTCCCTTCGAAGCGCTGAAGCCGCTGCTTCTGCAATCGCTCGGCTCCGCCGACGTGGCCATCGAGGAGATGGCCGGCGGCGCATCGACTCGGCGATTTTTCCGGGTCGAGAGCGCGCAGGGTCAGCGCGCGGTGGCGATGTACGTGCCCTTGCCGAGCCAGGAGCTCAGCAAGGCGCGCGAAACCGGGCCGCGCTGGCCGTTTCTCGAAGTGCGCGATCTGCTGCACGAGCACGGCATCCGCGTGCCCGCGTTGCTCGGCGAGCATTGCGCAGGCGGTTGGCTCTTGGTCGAAGACTTGGGTGACACGCTCGCTCAGCATCTGGAGCGCGAGCCCGGTGAGAAACGCGCGCTCTACCAGCGCGCGGTAAAAGATCTCGCACTCGCGCAGCGCGCGCTAGAACGGCTGCCGAGCGGCTCGATCGTCCTACAGCGAGCGTTCGACGTGGATCTGCTGCGTTGGGAGATCGATCACTTTCGTGAGTGGGGCCTGGAAGCGCGCGGCATCGCCTTGAGCGACGCCGATCGCGAGACGTTCGCGAAAGCCACCGAATACCTGGCAACGACCATCGCGGCTTGGCCGCGCGGCTTCGTGCATCGTGATTACCAAAGCCGCAATTTGATGGTGCTGAAGCCGAGCGCCGCCGAGCGTGAACTGGCCTGGATCGACTTCCAAGATGCCATGCTCGGGCCGCGTGTGTATGACCTGGTGGCACTCCTCAGCGATAGTTACCAAAGCTTCGATCGCGCCTTCATCGACGAGCGTTTGGCTGAATTTTCGGACTATCTCGAGTTGCCAGCGAGCGAAGCCCAAGCGCTCGGGCGTGAGTTCGACATGGTCACCGTGCAACGCAAGTTGAAGGACGCGGGGCGCTTCGTCTTCATCGAACGCAAGAACAACAACCCGAGCTTCCTGAAATTCATCGAACCGACGATCGAGAAGGCACGCGCCTCACTGAACCGCCTGGCAGACGATCGTGCCCTCACGCCTTTGCGCGAGCTCATCGAGCGTTTGTGCGCGGCTCGCGCCAGCTGAACTCAGCCGAAGTACGGCGGGGGGCCATCGGGATGGACCGGGATCCACTCTCGGTCGAGTTCACTGTCGTAAAAGAGTAACCAGGCGCGTTTGGCGATACCCGCGCTGCGTAGCGCACCGAGCACCCGCCCCTGCACGCAGCCGACGTCAGCAACGGCGAAGTCGAGATACGCGTAGCGCAGGCCCAGGCCAGTGCCGATGAGTGCGCCGCCGTCGGGCGCCAAGGCCGACGAGAGCGCCGCCTCGAGCGCCTCTCGCTCACGCAGGCGTTCCTCCAGCGCAGGCGAAGGGCTCTCGTACTTCAGGTACAGAAAGAGCTCGCCCGCGCGCGAAAAACGCCCGGAGAAGAACGGCTCGCCGCGTAAGAAGCTCTTTTTCAGCTCCGGCGTGCGAGTGCTCGCCAAAAGCAAATCATCCTGCGCCGCATAGTCCGGGCTTGGTTCCGGGCTGAGCTCGAACAAGAGCCAATCCTCTTCGCTGCCATGCGCCGCCATGGCACGAGCGGGCAAACCACTTTTGAGTCCGTTCACGGCGGCGTGTACGGCTTCGCCAAGCAACGCCAAATCGAAGGCGTCTTCGTCGTCACGCTTGGTGTTGAGCACGGTCAAGGGTCCGCGGCGCACGGTCGGTGTGGCGGACACCCGACCGAGCCAGCGCTCGAACAATTCCTCACCCAATAAGAGCCGCACCGCGAGCTCGGCCGCTTCGGTTTCGATGGCATTGCCCGTTCCGCCAGGCACGTAGACCACGACATCCAACAGGTGACCGCGGCCGAAGCCGGAGCGAGCTCGGGCTTGGCTCAAATCCACACCCGTCTTCGCGCGGGTGCGCAGCAGGGCTTCCGAAAATTCGAGCGACGCGGCGAAGCGTGCCGACGTGAGGAGCGAGAGCGCGCGCTGCATCGCTCAGTGACGGCCCCGCTTGCGGGTGCTGCCGTAGGCGACCACCTCGACGCGCACATCCGCTACGCCGGAGCGCAGAATGCCGAGCTCTTCGGCGGCAGCGCGCGAGAGGTCCAAAATGCGGCGTTTACTGCCGAACGGCCCGCGATCGTTGATGCGCACGTACACCGGTTGCCCACCATCCGTCCGCGTGACGCGCAGCACCGTACCGAGCGGCAGTTTGCGATGCGCTGCGGTGAACGCCGCGGGGCGATACGGCTCGCCGCTGGCAGTGGCGTGACCAGCGAGCGAATCACTGTAGTAGCTGGCTTCACCCTTCAGGGTAGCAATCGGGGGCGCCGTACCGAAACGCTGCGCGAGCTCCGCCTCGCTGCTTCGTGCGCTCGCGGCGGCGCTCTCGCTCGCCTCGGGTTCGCTCTGACTTCGATGAGCGAGCGGTTCGGGCGCAATACTCACTGGGCGTGTCGATTCGCGCGCACAGGCAGACGCGAACAGAAAGGTCAGGGTCGGAAGAAAACGCCTCACCGGAGCTCGACACTAACATCAAGCCCCGGAGAGGAAGAAACCCGTTATCGACTGAGGGCCAGCTGTTTTTGTTTTTCCAATGTCAATTCGGCTAGTTGGTCCTCGAGTGCCACGCGCTCGGTGAGCAATTTGGCCTCCAGATCGGCAATCTCAATCGTGGAATGTTGCAGGCGTTGACTGATCTCTTCCATCTTCTTGGCGAGATTGCGGCTGAGTTCGCTGGCTTGTGGAACTTTCCGCAGCGACACGAGCTGCGCGTTGATCTCCTCGACGCGTTCTCGATAAGCGTTGGTTTGCGCCTGCACCGTTTGGATGCGCTCATTGAAGCCCATCATCGTGCGATGACGAGCCACGACTCGCGTCAACTGATCGGCGAGCTGCGGCTCGAGTGCCGAAGCCGCGTGCAAGAACAATCCAATCTCGGCGATGCCGGCGTCAGTGCGAATGTCGATCGTCTTTTGGAGCGGCGTGGACTCCTCGATCGAAAGCGCGGTGCTGTCGTTCGCCGGCACGTTGACGGCGAACAAGTACGCCGAGCCGAGCTTTTCGACGCCGGAGTTGGGCATTTCGAGCTTGAAACCGTCGCTGACGGGGTGACGCACGTACACCGTCGCGGGTTTGCTGTCGCGGTTGACGAGCGTGAGCTTCGTGGTGCGAATGCTGCGCGCTTGGCTTTGCACGACGCCGCGCTCGATGGTCAGGAGCGAATCGACCTGCTCGCGCGTAGCGAGCTCGGTTTCGACGACCAGCTTGCGGTCGAGCGCAAAGGGAATGAAATTGCGACTATCGGGCAAAATGGCATCCGAGAGGCCCTCACCCAAGAACTGCCCGCCCTCGTACACGGTGACCGGCCCGGCATCGAGCATGTGGTGCGTCGGGTTCTCGAGCAGCACCGAACGGAACGCGTAGTGCTTGGAGCCGCGCGCCGAAATCGGATCGTAGAAATAGACTTCTTTGGCGTGCGCTTGCGCGGTGAGCAAGCTCACCATCGCCGAGTGACCTTTTTCGATCGTGAGCGGGGATTGCGCGAGGAAGTACGCATTGCCGAGCGGCGCGTCCGCGCTGTGATTCGCATCCGCGAGGCCTTGTGAAGGCTTTTCCGCTTCGGGCTCGGCCGCCACCACGCGCACGCCATCGGCGTTCGATACCTGACCGGTCCCCACGACCTCCACTTGATCCAAACTGACGCCGCCCGCGAGCAGCTGGTCGCGAATCGCAGTGGCACGTTCGAGTGACTTGGCTTTTTGATCCTTGTCCGCCGAGCGCGCAAACCCCAAAATCTTCACCTTCTTCTGGGTGCCACGCAGTTGCGCGGCGAGGCGGATCACGCCCGGATCCGGCCCGGCAGGCGCACTGTCTTCCGGCATCGGCGGCGCCATCGGCTCCGCGCCGCGCGAAGAACCACGACCCGCGGAGCTCGTGACGGCCATCGGTGCGGCCGCGACGGCCTGTTTGCGATCGTCGATGGTGTCGGCTTTGAAGTTGCCGAGCACGCGCAGCTCTTTGCCAGCCACCGCGTAAGACGAGCCGCCCGTTGGAGGCGCAATACCGAGCTCGGTCGTGTCAGTCAGTGTTTCGCGCTCGACGTAACGCACGCTTTGCAAATCGTATTTGAACGACAAAGCCGATGTCGAACCCACGCCGACCGCGACTTGCTTCCAATCTTCGCCGGAGACGTTGTCCACCACGGCCCAGCTCTCGAGCTCGGCCGAGCCCTTGTCGTCCAATTTGAGGCGGTAGGTCGGCTTCCACGCCGGGCTTTCGGTCACATACGAAATTCGCAGATCGTAGTCGCCAGGGTGCGGCAATTCGATGGTGACGGTGGTGGTGCCCGATGCGTGATCGAGCGTCGGGAACGAGATCGGCACCGTCTTGCCGCTCTTTGCATCGACGACACTGAGCGATTTCAGAAAATCATCCAAGCGCTCCGCGGGCACTTCGAGCGCGAAGTGATCCCCGTGCACCGCCGCGCGCCGTTCGAAGTAGGCGACGCCATTGCGATACACGACGACTCGACCGAGCGCGGCATCCGTCTGAATCGGCCTCGGCAGCGAACCTGCGCAGCCACACAGGAGCGCGCCCATACACACTGAAAGCAAAGAGGCCCGGATCGCTCGCGACATTTTTCCACCTTTTGGAGTTCGAATTCGGCCCTGCGCGAAAGGCGCGAGCCACTGTTCCCGCGCCTCTCGGCGAGGCTCGCCAGTGGAAACGCCGGAGACGCGGGCCCCTTACGCTCACGGGTCGAAATTGATCCATCTGCTGCGGTCATCGGTGTAGCTTGCCGGCCGCCGATGCCGGAATTGTCTGGAAATAGCCCACCTGGGGTCTCCCTCAGCCCACGCGGCCTGCGTCTCGGCGAGCGCGAGGTGCCGCTGATCTCGGGCAGCGTGCACTACTTCCGGCTCGACCCTCGTGAGTGGCTGGCGGCCCTCAGCGCCCTCCAGAGCCTGGGCATCGAAATCGTGGACGTGTACGTCCCCTGGGGCGTGCACGAGCAGGTCGACGGCACCTTCGATTTCGGCGTGCGCGATCCGCGGCTCGGCCTCGTCCGTTTCCTGGAACTCGCGCAGAGCCTCGGCTTGCTCGCCATCGTGAGGCCGGGGCCGCACATCAACGCCGAGCTCACGTTCTTCGGCGTACCCGAACGCGTGATCTGGAATGCCGACTGTCAGGCGCGCTCACCGCGCGGCGCGCCCGTAGTGCTGCCCGTTCCGCCCTTGGCGTTCCCAGTGCCGAGCTACGCGAGCGAAGCGTTCCTCGGCGAGTCAGATCGTTGGCTCAGCGCCGTGGCGGAGAAGGTCGCGCACTTGGTCTGGCCGAAGGGGCCGATCGTCTTGTGTCAGGTCGACAACGAAGGTGCGTTGTATTTTCGCGACGGCGTCTACGATCAAGATCATCACCCCGATGCCATCCGCGGCTACCGCGAGTTCCTGCTGGCCAAGTATGGGTCCATCGAAGCCATCCGCGAGGTGCTGCAAGATCCGGGAGCCGATCTCGAAAAGCTCACGCCCCCGGCGCGCCTCTCGGGCACCACGCTGTTCGATCTCGCGCGCCATCTCGATGCCGCGGAGGCGCAAGAAGAGCTGATTGCGCGGGCTTTTTTGCGCATGAAAACCACGCTGCAGCGCTCGGGCTTGAGCGGCATTCCGATGATGCACAATCTGCCCTTCGGCGAAGGATCGACGCCACTCGACCCCGCACGCGTCAACGCCGTCGTGGATCTGCTCGGGCTCGATTACTACCACGTGGCCTCCGAGCCCACGCGCGCCGAGATTGCACGCCGCACGGGTGACCTCGCCTTGCGCGCCGAAGAACGCAGCTACGCGCCTTTCGCGTGCGAGCTGGGCGCGGGCTTCCCGCCGTTCTTCCCCCCGATCTTGGAGAAGGACAGCGCGTTCACGGCGCTCACCGCGCTCGCCTATGGGCTGCGCGGTTTCAACGTGTACATGGCCGTCGAACGCGACCGCTGGATTGGCGCGCCCATCGACCGCCACGGCCGGCGCCGCCCCTTCGCGGATTTTTGGGAGACGCTCGTCGCCGCGCTGACTCGGCTCGATTTCTTCTCCTTGCGGCGCGACATCGCGGTGCACGTGGTGGTGCCACGCAACGTGCGCCGGCTCGCGCGCACTTTGCACGCATTTGGGCCGCTCAGTTTGGCTGCGTTTCACGTTTCGGGCGGCGGCCCTACGCAAG
>Ga0105241_10003901_pt1 | contig 11047 bp, 10 predicted proteins | sample KBSC64metaG_FD_80422 | JGI IMG/M metagenome (GOLD analysis project Ga0105241, IMG submission 80422) | Corn rhizosphere microbial communities from Kellogg Biological Station, Michigan, USA - KBS C6-4 metaG | ecosystem: Host-associated > Plants > Roots > Rhizosphere > Soil | place: Michigan, USA...
GGCCTGCCGGCGGCATCCGCGCAGTTGCGGAAGGCGAGTGGGCGGCAACCTTCACCTATCCGACCGGAGGTCCGGAGGCGATCGAGATGGCGAAGTCCATCCTGCTCGATTGCGCCGACAAGGTGCCGACCGTGGTGACGGTGCCGACCACCGCGATCACGCCCGACAATGCGAAGCAACTGATGCAGAACTGAACGGGGTCTTCGCACATTGCTCGGTGGGCGCAGCCAGGGCGTGGCGGTGCCCGCCGGCTGCAGCTCTGTGTTATCGGTTTCGACAACGTGACTATGATGGGCCCGTTCCTCACAGCTACTAGGCTTCCTAGCCGGACGGCCTAATTTGAGGGGACAACCTGCCCGGTCCGGAAGGCCGTGTGGCAATAGCGCAAAATGCGAGGCGGAGTAGCGATAAACGTCGTCTATCGCGAGCAAACCTGGTGATCATTTCGTTCGCGACGCTGGAGGCGGCCTCGGTCCGATCGCAACTTGGAGCGAATGTCGGTATCGGTGGTTGCGCCTCTGCGATTTGAACCTGCGGCAGTGTTACCGGTCGCGCGATCCGGAGGAGTCGCTGGTTGGATCTGATTGGACATCAGTTGCTGGACATAGCTCAAACTTCCTCATGATGGATTGGAGCGAGAGTTCAAGTGTTTCAATCGGCTAGATGGCACCGTGTGCACGACGTGTGCACCGGGAGATCAAGAAAAATCTCACGACAGGCAACGTGAACCGGCCCGTTGAGACCGGATGGGATCCGCGTCAGACGCAGTGACGTCCACGACAAGAATGATCGGGGCCGGCGATGCCGACGAAGTGGACTTCATGTGTCTGAAGTTCAAAACGTCAGCCTTTATCGCGCGCGATGATGGACTACTTATCCCTCCGGTTCTTGTCGTTCCACGGTGAATTGCTGCATGGTCTAGCCACCTGGATTGACGAGCAGCGGATCGGCGGACATGACGAGCTTCAAGCTCCGCAGCGAAAAGGTCGATCGCGTGTGCCTGATACCCTGAATCCGGTACAGCCTCTCGCGCAGAAACCGTTCATAGTGCGTCGTGTCGGCGACCGCGACCTTGACCAGGTAGTCATACTCGCCCGTGACGAGGTTGGCTTCGATCACTTCCGGAATCTTGGCGAGAGCATCGCCAAACCGTGTGAGCACCTTGTCGTCGTGCTTGTCGAGCGTGACTTCGATGAAAACGATATCCTTAAGGCCGAGGGCGGTGTGATCGATGACGGCCGCGTAGTGCTTGATGACGCCGATCTCCTCCAGGCGCCTGACCCGCGTCCAGCACGGCGAAGATGATAGCCCGACGCGATCGGCCAGCTCGTTGATCGTCAGGCGGCCCTCGTTGCGAAGAATCGAAAGGATCTTTCGATCGATCAGGTCGAGCTGCGCCTTGGTTCGCGCCTTCGCATGGGAAGACGATTTCATTGAAAATCTCCATATCCGCGGATGAATCTTCTGCGAGTTGGCATTGTCTCACAAAAGATCGGGAAAATCACCTGATGGTCCGGGAATACAGTTCTGGCGAGGAGATCGGCCAATGACAGCTTCGGCGCATCGTGTTTCATCTGTTGTCTTCAGGGCCTTCGCCACGGACTCGCTCGCTGCGGCGTCCCAGCTCCTGGCCGATGTGCAGCGGTTCAACTTGCAGATGGTCGAATTCCGAGTGACGGCCGATGCGGAAGGAGGGGCTGCCATCGACCTCGGCATCGATGTCGCCCCGTGCCGCGATACCGCAGTTCTCTGTGCCCGTTTTGCGCGGCATCCGACGCTCCGATCCGTCGAGATCGTCGGTGAATTGCCGGCCCCGGCCGGAGGCATGGCATCATGAACGCCCTGCCTCTCGGCTTGCATGTTCCGGAGGCGCAGCCTTGTCTCCGCAGCTTTGATCTCTCGGAAGCGGGACGCGTTCGCCGCCCGGCGGTCGACATCGAGGCGAGTGAGATCCGCGATCTCGCCTATGAACTGATCCGGGTCATCGATGCGGAGGGAAGGGCGGTCGGCCCCTGGTCCGGTGCGTGCACTCCCGATCAGCTCCGCGCCGGCCTGCGCGCGATGCTCAAGACGAGAGCTTACGATGCCCGCATGACCATGATGCAGCGGCAACGCAAGACTTCCTTCTACATGCAGTGCACGGGGGAGGAGGCGATCGCGTGCGGCTTCCAGTTGGCGCTGCGAAGTGGGGATATGAACTTCCCGACCTACCGTCAGCAGGGATTGCTCATCGCCCAGGACTGGCCGGTCGTCGACATGATGTGCCAGGTGCTGTCGAACGAAAAGGATCGCATGAAGGGCCGTCAGCTCCCGGTCTTTTACTCGGCGCGTGAAGCCGGCTTTTTCTCGATCTCCGGCAATCTTGCCACTCAATATGTGCAGGCGGTCGGCTGGTCGATGGCATCTGCGCTGCGCGGTGAGGGGCGTGTTGCCGCCGCATGGATCGGCGAAGGGGCGACCGCCGAGAACGACTTTCATGCCGCGCTGGTGTTCGCCTCGGTCTATCGCCCGCCCGTCATTCTCAATGTCGTCAACAATCAATGGGCGATCTCGACGGCTCAATCGTTGGCCGGTGGCGAGAGCGCTACATTTGCAGCGCGTGCGCTTGGGTATGGAATTCCTGCCCTGCGTGTCGACGGAAACGATTATCTCGCGGTGCATGCCGCTGCTTGCTGGGCGGTGGAACGGGCTCGCCGGAATCTCGGGCCGACCCTGATCGAGTGGGTGACCTATCGGGCCGCGCCCCATTCGACCTCCGACGATCCGTCAAAATATCGCAAGCAAGAGGAGCAGGCCACCTGGCCGCTCGGCGATCCCATAGAGCGGCTCAAGCATCATCTGGTCGGTCTTGATGCCTGGAGCGAGGAGCGTCACGTGCAGCTCAAGGCGGAGCTTGACGAGGAGATCGCTGTCGCGGCGAAGGAGGCGCAGAGTTACGGGACCCTCGTCGAGGGCCCAAAATGCAGCCCGGCTTCGATGTTCGATGATGTCTACCAGCAGATGCCGGCCCATTTGCGGGAGCAGCGACAGGAGCTCGGTTTCTGACCATGCCATCCCTAACGATGATCGAAGCAGTTCGCGACGCCATGGACGTGATGATGGCACGAGACGACCGCGTCGTCGCGTTCGGTCAAGATGTAGGCCGTTTCGGCGGCGTTTTTCGCTGCACGGATGGCTTGCAGCGCAAGTATGGAGCGTCGCGCTGTTTCGATACGCCGATCTCCGAGAGCGGCATTGTCGGCATTGCCGTCGGCATGGGCGCGTATGGGCTAAGACCAGTCGCCGAGATTCAGTTCGCCGACTATATGTATCCGGCTTACGACCAGATCGTCTCGGAGGCGGCGCGATTGCGATTCCGTTCGGCCGGCGAGTTCAGCGCGCCCATCGTGGTGCGTATGCCCTGTGGAGGCGGCATCTTCGGGGCACAGACACATAGCCAGAGCCCCGAAGCGCTTTTCACGCATGTCGCGGGACTGAAGACGGTCATTCCATCGAATCCCCATGACGCGAAGGGGCTCCTCATCGCCGCGATCGAGGACGATGATCCCGTCGTGTTTCTCGAACCGAAGCGGATCTACAACGGTCCCTTCGATGGATACCACGATCGGCCGGTCGTGCCGTGGTCGAAGAACACGCTGAGCGAAACCCCGGAGGGCTACTACACCGTACCGATCGGCGAAGCGATCGTACGCAAGGAGGGAACAGAGGTCTCCGTCCTTGCCTACGGCACGATGGTCCATGTCGCCGAGGCGGCGTGCCGATCGGTCGGCATCGACGCCGAGATCATCGATCTGAGATCGCTCGTCCCACTTGACCTCGATACGATCGTGCGATCGGTGACCAAGACCGGGCGCTGCCTCATCGTCCACGAAGCGACCCGTACGTCCGGCTTCGGCGCCGAGCTCTCCGCGCTGGTTCAGGAGCGCTGCTTCTACCATCTCGAAACGCCGATTGTTCGCGTGACCGGATGGGACACGCCTTATCCGCACGCACAGGAATGGGACTATTTCCCGGGACCGGGTCGCGTTGGACGCGCGCTGATGCGGCTGATGGAGGCCTGAGATGCCCGTCGAACTAGTCAAGCTTCCCGATGTGGGAGAGGGCGTCGCGGAAGCCGAGATCGTCGAATGGCACGTCGCGTTGGGTGAGACCGTCCGGGAAGATCAGATCCTCGCCGCCGTGATGACGGACAAGGCGACGGTCGAGATCCCCTCGCCAAGGGCCGGTGTCGTCGTCGAATTGGGCGCAGAGCTGGGCACACGTCTTGCGGTCGGTAGCCCGCTGGTCGGGATCAGCTTTGGCGAAGATGCTCAGGGAGCGGGCCAGATCGCGCAGCACGATGCTCCGACCAGGACGGACGAGGCGCCCGTCGATCCCAAGATCAGGCCACCGATCGAAGTGGATCGGCATCGCGCGCCTCGATCGGACAACGAACGTCGCGGCGAGGGGAGGTTGGCACCGGTACGGCCTATCGCATCGCCTGGCATCAGGGCGCGGGCGCGCGAGGCGGGTGTTGACCTTCGCTTGGTCACGGGCTCCGGACCGGCCGGCAGGATTACGCCTGACGATCTCATCGACCATGTTCGAGGTCGATCGAAGGCGTCGGTCAGCGCTTCGATCGCGCAAGACAACGATGCGATCGAACCGATCAAGATCATCGGCCTGCGCCGCAGGATCGCAGAGCGGATGGCGGAAGCGACCCGGCGGGTGGCGCACTTTTCCTATGTCGAGGAAATCGACGTCACGGCTCTCGAGGATTTGCGTCAGCAGCTGAACGCGCGATTTGCGGGCAGCCGGCCGAAGTTGACCATCTTGCCGTTTGTCGTTGCGGCGCTTGTGCGTGCCGTCCGCAACTTCCCTCAGGTCAATGGAACGTATGACGACGACAACGAGGTCGTCATGCGGCATAGCGCCGTGCACGTCGGTGTCGCCACGCAGACGGCGCCGGGCTTGATGGTGCCCGTGCTGTTCCATGCCGAAGCGCGCGATCTCTGGGGCTGCGCGGGAGAGATCAAGCGGCTGGCAACGGCTGCAAGAGACGGCACCGCGTTGCCCAAAGAGCTGAGCGGTTCGACAATCACCATCACCAGCCTCGGCGATCTCGGCGGGATCGCAACCACGCCTGTCGTCAACCGGCCGGAAGTTGCCATCATCGGTGTCAACAGAATGATGATCCGTCCCGTATGGCAGGATGGCCGCTTCGTTCCGCGCAGGATGATGAACCTGTCGTCATCGTTCGATCATCGCATCATCGACGGGTATGAGGCCGCGCAATTCATCCGGCGCATAAAGGAGTTGCTCGAGGCGCCGGCTCTCCTTCTGGTTGGGAGCTGAGATGCAGGAGCGCTCCGCAGAGGTCGTGATCATCGGCGGCGGGCCTGGCGGCTATGTTGCGGCTATTCGAGCCGGGCAGTTGGGCTTAAAACCCATCCTCATCGAACGCAACGCATTGGGCGGAACCTGCCTGAACGTCGGCTGCATCCCGTCGAAGGCGCTCATTCACGCGGCGGATGCCTTTCATGCTGCCAATTGTCAACGTGAAGCGGCGCCGTTCGGCCTGAGCGTCAAAGGCATCGAGCTTGATTTCGCACGCACCGTTGCGTGGAAGGACTCAATCGTGGCGCGGCTGACCGGTGGCGTTGCAGGTCTGCTCAAGAAAGGCGGCGTGTCCATCATGTCAGGCACGGCCGAAATCCTGGACGGCAAGACGGTCAAGGTCGAAACGGTTGACACGATTGAACGCGTTCGCGCTCGACACCTCGTTCTCGCGACGGGTTCGCTGCCACAAGCTTTGCCCACGTTGCCATTCGGCGGCAACGTCATTTCATCGACCGAGTTGCTCTCGCTGCGGGAAAGGCCCAAGCGCTTGGTCGTCGTAGGAGGGGGGTACATCGGTCTCGAACTCGGCATTGCCTTTGCGAAGCTCGGATCTGAGGTGACCGTCGTCGAAGCGGACGAACGCGTCCTGCCGAGGTGGGACGCCGCGTTGACACGCCCGGTGGCCAAAAGGCTCGAAGACCTGAAGGTCGGCGTCGTCACCTCGGCGGTTGCGCGAGGACTGACCCGCGGCGGAGAGGGGCTGCTGATCGAGCAGCGCGGGTATCAGCTGCGTGAAATACCGGCGGACAAGATTCTGGTCGCCGTCGGCCGCGAGCCTCGCACGAAAGGCTTCGGGCTGGAGCGGCTGGATCTCGCGATGGAGGGGAAGTTCGTCAAGATCGACAAGCGCTGCGAGACGTCCATGTCGAATGTCTGGGCCATCGGAGATGTCACGGGCGAGCCGATGCTGGCGCACCGCGCCATGGCGCAGGGCGCAATGGTGGCGGAGATCATCGCGGGGCAACGCCGCGTCTTCGACGCCGTTGCGATCCCTTCGGTCTGCTTTACGGATCCTGAGGTAATATCGGTCGGATACACGCCGGAGCAGGCCAAGGCGGAAGGTCTCGAGATCAAGGTCGCGACGTTTCCCTTCGCCGCCAACGGCCGGGCTCTGACGCAAATGAATGAGGATGGCTTCGTGCGGATCGTTGCGCGCGCCGACGATCACCTGGTTCTTGGAGGGCAGGCGGTCGGGGCCGGAGTCTCCGAATTGACGTCGTCGCTCGCGCTTGCCATTGAAATGGGAGCCGTGCTCGAGGACGTCGCCGGAACCATCGGCGCGCATCCGACGCGGAGCGAGGCGCTCCACGAGGCCGCGTTCGGCGCGTTGGGTCGCGGCTTGCATATCTGATGGGAACAAGACAAACCTGAAGGAAACATCCTGCATCGGTGGGATCAACTCTGGAGCGCATCGTGTCGAAATCTGAACGGGTATATCGCAACTATATCGCCGGCCGCTGGGTCGATGCGGCCGATGGCCGGCGTCTCGAACTTCTGGATCCGTCCGATGGCTCGCATCTCGCCGATCTTGCCCGTAGCGGCCGTGAGGACGTCGACCGCGCGGTGCTGGCAGCGAGGGCATCGCTGGCCGGCGACTGGGGACGCCTGTCGGCGACCGATCGGGGCCGCATCCTGCATCGGATCGGCGAAGCCGTTCTGAAGAACGTCGACCTGCTCGCCGATCTCGAAGCGCGCGACGTGGGCAAGCCTCTGAAGCAGGCGCGGGCTGACGTCGAGGCGCTGGCGCGCTACTTCGAATTCTACGGCGCTGCCGCCGACAAGGTCCATGGCGATACCATCCCTTACCGATCGGGATTCACGGCGATCACGCTCTATGAACCGCACGGTGTGACCGCCCACATCATCCCCTGGAACTATCCGATGCAGATCATCGGACGCAGCCTCGGTGCGGCGCTCGCGATGGGCAACGCCGCCGTCGTCAAGCCGGCGGAGGAAGCCTGCCTTACGGTTTTGGAGTTCACGCGCATCGCAGAGGAGGCGGGATTACCGCCCGGCGCGCTTAATCTCGTGACTGGGACCGGCGAGGAGGCAGGCGCGGCTTTGTCCAGCCATCCCGGCATCAACCACATTTCGTTCACGGGTTCGGTGACGACGGGCGCGTTGGTGCAGGCGGCGGCCGCGCGCAATGCGGTTCCGGTCACGCTGGAGCTCGGCGGCAAATCGCCACAACTGGTGTTTGCGGATGCCGATCTCGATCGGGCGCTGCCGTTCCTCGTCATGGCGGGCATCCAGAACGCCGGCCAGACCTGCTCTGCCTCGTCACGAATCCTGGTCGAGCGGTCGATCTATGAAGAGGTGGTCGCGCGCATGGCTGATACCTATCGGAAGCTGAAGGTCGGCCCGGCCCTGGCTGATCTCGACGTTGGTCCGGTGGTCTCGCGCCGCCAGAAGGATATCGTCGAAGGCTATATCGGCCTGGCCGAGCGCGACGGCGCGCGTCTCGCGGCGCAGGGAAGCATTGTATCCGATGCGCCTGCCGGCGGCGCTTATGTGAGGCCGACGCTGATCCGCGACGTCCCGGCGAGCCATCGTCTGGTGCAGGAGGAAATCTTCGGACCGGTTCAGGTGATGATGCCCTTCGACGGCGAGCGGCAGGCGATCGATCTGGCGAATGGCACGCCCTATGGTCTTGTCTGCGGAATCTGGACGCGCGACGGCGCTCGGCAATTCCGTCTGGCGCGCGGCATTCAGTCGGGACAGGTCTTCATCAACAATTACGGCGCGGGCGGTGGAATCGAGCTGCCGTTCGGCGGCGTCAAGCGTTCGGGGCATGGTCGCGAGAAAGGCTTTGAAGCCCTCTACGGCTTCGCGACGACCAAGACCATTTCGATCTATCACGGCTAACCACCGCGCGTGCCGGCGGCGATCATGCCGCCGGCACGCGCATCCCGGGCTTCCCCGTCAATTGTGCTCGCGCAACCTCGCACAGAGAACGCGAGTAATCTCCTCCGATCCGGCCGTTCCGCCGATATCGCGGCTCAGCGCCGATCGATCGGCAAGGGCATGGTTTACGGCGGCCTCGATACGGCTGGCCGCTTGCAGCAGTTTCGGATCGGCATGGCGCCGGCCGAGCCAATTCAGCATGAGCGCCGCGGCCAGGACCGTTCCGTAGGGGTTGGCAATCCCTTTGCCGGCGATATCGGGGGCGGACCCATGGGAGGCCTGAAAGAAGCCGTAACCGTCTCCGAGTTCGGCGGATGGTGACATGCCCATGCCGCCGATCGTCGCGGCGCCGAGATCGGAGATGATGTCGCCGAACATGTTTTCGGTGACGATGACGTCGTAATGCGAGGGCCGATTGATGAGATGGACGGTCATGGCGTCGATCAAGACATGCTCGGCCTCGATATCGGGATATTGGACGGCGACTTCATCGAATACGCTGCGGAAAAAGGCGTAGCTGCGGAGCACATTGGCTTTGTCGCAACAGGTGACTCGACGGCGCCCATCGTGTGGAGCACCGTTCCGTGAGCGCGCGAGATCGAAGGCGAATCGTACGATCCGCTCGATGCCCTTTCGGGTCTGCACGAGAGGATCGACTGCGATCTCGTCGCGAAGCAGCGTTCCGGCGCCTCGCGCGGCATAGAGGCCCTCGCTGTTCTCTCGCACGATGACGTAGTCGATTGAATTCGGCGTTCCATCGCGCAGTGGCGATCGCACGCCCGGCAGCAGCTTGATCGGCCGGACGTTCACGTAGAGGTCGAGTTTCGAGCGCAGTGTGAGAGTGAAATCAAGGCCTGCCTCGGTGCCGTCGGGGTGGACAACACCCGGCATGCCGGCGGCGCCGTGCAGGATGGCATCGGCGGCGCGACACGCCTCGAATGTCTCTTTGGGAAACGACTCGCCGGTCTCCAGGAAGTGCTGTGCGCCGGCCGGATATTCCTTGAAGCGAAGGGGAATGCTCTCGCCGAACGCCGCCTCCAGCACACGAAGCGTTGCCTTGCCGACCTCCGGTCCAATGCCATCACCATGGACAACGCAAATTTCGTAGGTGATCTTCATGAGAAGTTCCTCGCGTTAGATGCAGCGGCCGCCGTCGACCTCCATGGCGACGCCGGTGATCATGCTTGCCTCGTCGGAGCACAGGAAGGCTGCGGCGTTGCCCATGTCCTCGGGCGTGGAGAAGCGGCCGATGGGGATCGTCGACAGGAACTTGGCGCGGATTTCCGGTGTGTCCTGCCCCATGAAGGTCTTCAGGAGAGGCGTCTCGCCGGCCACGGGATTGATGGCGTTGACGCGGATGCCGAACGGCGCGAGCTCCACGGCCATCGCGCGCGTGGCCGTGATGACCCAGCCTTTCGACGCATTGTACCAGGTGAGGTTCGGCCGCGGACTAACGCCGCCGGTGGAGGCCACATTCAGTATCACGCCGTATTTCTTCTGCTTGAAATGCGGAACGACGATCTTGGCGCCGTAATAGATCGACTTCATGTTGACGCTGGCGATCCGGTCGAACATTTCGTCCGTTACGGTTTCGAGTGGTTGCGGCGTGTGACCGACGCCGGCATTGTTGACGAGGATATCGAGCCCGCCGAACGTACGATGGGCCTTCTGCACCACGGCCGCGAAGCCGGCTTCCGTCGAGATGTCGGCAACGGCAGCGGTCGCCTGACCGCGTAACGAGCTTGCCACTCGCTCAGCGGCTGCCTCGTCGCGATCGGCGACGATCACCCTGGCTCCTTCCGCAGCGAACTTTCGGACGATACCTTCGCCGAAGCCTGAGCCGCCGCCTGTCACAATTGCGATCTTGTCTTTGAGCCTCATGGCGTTTCTCCTTTGTTGGACATTGTTGCGATGAGCAGGCCGTTGTGGCGCGCAGCGATGCGTCACCCACGCATGCGCGAGAGTGGGATGGACTTGCGGACGATCGATTCAAGAAGACGGAGCGTTCCGATCAGGGCGAGCTGTCGAGAATGCCGGCGCTCTGAGGGGAGGCGCCATGCCTGTCGCCCCATACGCCACGCGACCTTTCGAGGTGGCGCCGAATGGTGGCTTCGGCTCCGCTGCGATCCTGTTTCCTGATGTAGTCGAGCAATTTGAAATGCTCGCTGGCAGATCGTCTGAGAAAGTCTTGCGACGACTCGTCGCTCGCGAAGCCCTGCAATCGCACCCTGTCTCGGAGCGTCTCGACCGTCTTGGTGAGGTAGTGATTGCCAAGCGTGGCGATCAGATGGACGTGGAATTTGAGATCCGTGTCGAGGAAGGCGATCAAGTCGCCGGTATCCGCTGTATCCCTGGTGGCTTCGGCGAGCTGATGCAGCTCCTGGAGCTGTCGCTCCGAGAGACCGTCCTGGGCGATGTCGCCAACGCTCGGCACTTCCAGCAGCAGGCGGACGGCGAAGATGTCGTTGAGCTCGTTGAGCGAGAGCGAGACCACACGGAAGCCTCGATTGCGCTCGGCTTCGAGCAACCCTTCGCGCTCGAGATCGAGCAGGGCTTCCCGCACCGGAGTAGCCGAGACGCCGAGTTCGGCCGCCAATCGCGGCACTGAATAGAGCTGATCCGGCCGCATCTGTCCGGTGATGACCAGTCCGCGGATCACCTGCCGCGCCTGCTCTCGCAAGCTGGGCGCCGAAACCAGGCCGGACGAACTCTTAAGCGTCGTTTCCATGTGTTCCTCATAACACAGGTCGCCGGCGAACAGCAA
>Ga0105241_10003905_pt1 | contig 11043 bp, 7 predicted proteins | sample KBSC64metaG_FD_80422 | JGI IMG/M metagenome (GOLD analysis project Ga0105241, IMG submission 80422) | Corn rhizosphere microbial communities from Kellogg Biological Station, Michigan, USA - KBS C6-4 metaG | ecosystem: Host-associated > Plants > Roots > Rhizosphere > Soil | place: Michigan, USA...
CGCCTGATCCGTACGCGCTACGGCGCCATGACCCTGCCGTCGGGCCTCAAGCGCGGCCGCTGGGAAGAGCTGGAAGAAAACGACGTGCGCAACTTCCTCGACGCCTTCGGCATCGAGAAGAAGGGCGCGCAGGGCAAGGGCGCCGGCAAGGGTTCGGGCCAGGGCAAGGGGCCGGGACAAGGCAAGGGCCAGGGCCGCGGCGACGATGCGCGCCGCTCGGACGGCAACCGCGTCGACCGTGCGGACGCCAACCGCAACGTGGATCCGTTCGGCCCGCCGGTGGTGCGTGCCGGCGCGACGCGCGAAGAGTCGGGCATCCTCGGCGGCCGTGGCGGTCAGGGCGGTCAGGGCGGTCAGGGCGGTCAGGGCGGCCGTGGCTTCGGCAACCAGGCGCGCGGCGGCGGCAACCAGCCACGCGGGGGGAAAAACCAGGCACGCGGCGGTGGCGGTGGCGGTGGTGGTGGCAAGGGGCCGCGCCAGCCCGATCCGCTGCAGACGACGTTCGGCTTCGCCGGCGCAGGCCAGAACCGTCGCAGCCAAGGGCCACGCGTGAGCGATCACGGCATGCCGCGCCGCGGCCGCCGCGGTTAATCCGCGGGTTCGTGATCGTAGGGTGGGTGGTCCTCCGCCCACGCGTAACGCCGACAGACCGCAAACCTCACTTGTGGGTACGTGTTCGATGCCCCTGGCATCAACGCCCCCGCCCTAGATGCCGCGCGAAAATGAACCGCCTGCAGCAGCGTATTCCCCAAAGGAGTAAACTGTTGCACGGCTGTTCATTTTGCACTGCAACGATTGCGGCCGAACCTGTATCGGGTTATAATTCGCAGCCTAATCCGAGTGCTTCCCAATATTGTTTTGGCGAACAAGCTCTAGTTGGGAATACAAAAGATGGGCAGTTGCCCATTTTTTTTTTGTTGAAACGTTTTAAGAGTCCGGCATCGGGCCGTGGAGAAACCTGTGCAGTTGTTTGATTTGATTGCCACGACAGTCAGCGGACTGGGCTACGAACTCGTCGATATCGAACGGGCCGAGCGAGGCATCCTGCGCGTGTTTATCGACTTCCCGGCGGCGGTGGCGGACGAAAAGGGACCGATCTCGGTCGAGGATTGCGCTACGGTGAGCCACCAGCTGTCGCATGTGTTGACGGTCGAAAACGTCGACTACGAGCGTCTGGAAATCTCGTCGCCCGGACTGGATCGTCCGGTGCGCACCCTGGCCGACTTCGAGCGCTTTGCCGGCAGCGAATGCACGGTCAAGCTGCGCGTCGCGATGCCCGGCACCGCGAACCGCAAGACCTATACCGGCATCCTGCATGCCCCGCAAGGCGACAAGATCGGGTTGGAATTTGAAAGCAAGGACGGTCCGGCGTTGCTGGAATTTACGCTGGCCGAACTGGACAAGGCACGGCTGGTGCCAAAGGTGGATTTTAGGAGTCGCAAAGCATGAGTCGCGAAATTTTGTTACTGGTTGATGCGCTCGCGCGCGAAAAGAACGTCGACAAGGAGGTCGTCTTCGGCGCCCTCGAGTTCGCCCTGGCGCAAGCTACGAAAAAGCGCTATGAAGGCGAAGTCGACATTCGCGTGTCCATCGACCGCGACACGGGCGAGTTCGAAACCTTCCGCCGTTGGCACGTCGTGCCCGATGAGGCCGGCCTGCAACTGCCCGACCAGGAAATCCTGCACTTCGAAGCCAAGGAACAGATTCCCGACATCGAAGTCGACGAATACATCGAAGAGCCGATCGAGTCGGTCGAATTCGGCCGCCGCTTCGCCCAGGACACCAAGCAGGTCGTGCTGCAGCGCGTGCGCGACGCCGAGCGCGAGCAGATCCTGCAGGACTTCCTGGAGCGCGGCGACGCGCTCGTCACCGGCACCATCAAGCGCATGGAGCGCGGCGATGCGATCGTCGAATCGGGCAAGATCGAGGCGCGCCTGCCGCGCGACCAGATGATCCCGAAGGAAAACCTGCGTATCGGCGACCGCGTGCGCGCCTACATCCTGCGCGTGGACCGCAATATGCGTGGCCCGCAGGTGATCCTGTCGCGCACCGCACCGGAATTCATCATGAAACTGTTCGAACTCGAAGTGCCCGAGATCGAGCAGGGTCTGCTGCAGATCAAGTCGGCCGCCCGCGATCCGGGTGTGCGCGCAAAGATCGCTGTCTTTACCGCGGACAAGCGCATCGACCCGATCGGTACCTGCGTCGGCATGCGCGGTTCGCGCGTGCAGGCCGTGACCGGCGAACTGGGCGGCGAACGCGTGGACATCGTGCTGTGGTCGGAAGATCCGGCCCAGTTCGTGATCGGCGCACTGGCCCCGGCCAACGTGTCGTCGATCATGGTGGATGAAGAGAAGCATGCGATGGACGTCGTCGTCGACGAGGAAAACCTGGCGATCGCGATCGGTCGTTCCGGCCAGAACGTGCGCCTGGCGTCCGAACTGACGGGCTGGAAGATCAACATCATGACGGCCGAGGAATCGGCCAACAAGGCTGCCCAGGAAACCGCCGCCGTGCGCGCGCTGTTCATGGAAAAGCTGGATGTGGACGAGGAAGTGGCGGGGATCCTGGTCGAGGAAGGTTTCTCGAGCCTTGAAGAAGTCGCATACGTGCCCATCTCCGAAATGCTGGAGATCGAATCGTTCGACGAGGACACCGTCAACGAACTGCGCACCCGCGCACGCGACGCGCTGGTGACCGAAGCCATCGCTTCGGAAGAAGGTCTCGAGGGTATGGATGAGTCGCTGGTCAACCTGGATGGGATGGACCGCACCACCGCCGGCAAGCTTGGCCTGGCCGGCATCAAGACCCTGGAGCAATTCGCGGGACTGGCTTACGACGAATTCAGCGCCATCCTGGCGCTGCCGACCGACCGAGCCCGTGAACTGATCAAGAACGAATTTAATGATGTGACCGATGATGAGATGAAACTGGTCGACGCCAAGTACGACGACCGGGCCAAGGCCCTGCAGGCGAAAGCCTGGGGCCAGGTTGAAACGGCCAAGGCATAAATGAGACGCGAAAGACCGGAGCGACGTGCAATCCGGTCTTCGCGCTTTATTAAGCAAGCAAATTTCTTTATCATCTCGCGACACATAGAAAAGAGGACTGAATGGCGAGTAACAACGTAGCCCAATTTGCCACCGAACTGAAGATGCCTGCAGACTTGCTGCTGACGCAGCTGCGTTCTGCCGGCGTCGAGAAAAGTTCGACGTCAGATCCCTTGTCCAAGGATGATAAGGATAAGCTGCTGAACCATCTGCGCCGTACCCACGGTGCCGCCGAATCGGGCGAAAAGAAGAAGATCACGGTGACCCGCAAGGAAACCTCCGAGATCAAGCAGGCTGACGCCAGCGGCAAATCGCGCACGATCCAGGTCGAAGTGCGCAAGAAGCGCACCTTCGTGCAGCGTGACGATCTCGTCACGCCGAAAGCGGCTGCCCAGCAGGCGCCGGTCGTCGACGCCGCCGAGCAGGCGCGTCGCGAAGAAGAAGCACGCCGCCAGGCCGAGCTGATCGCCCGCCAGGAGGCGGAACTGCGCGAGAAGCAGGAACGCCTGGCCAAGCTCGAATCCGAGAAGGCCGCGCAGGCCAAGGCGGCCGAGGAGCAGGCCAAGCGTGACGCGGAAGAGCGCGCCAAGCGCGAGGCTGCGGAAGCCGAAGCGGCGCGCGCCAACGAGGCACAGAAGGCATCGCAGGCAAACGCCGGCGCCGCCAGCGCCGCCGAGGAAGCCAAGCGCGCCGCGGCCGAGGAAGCCAAGAAGGCAGCCGCCGAGGAAGCCAAGCGCAAGGCCGAAGAGGCTGCCAAGGAAGCCGCGGAACGCGCTGCCGCCACCGAGCGTGCACGCAAGGCCGTGGCCGACGAAGTCGCCCAGATCAAGGCGATGATGGCCCAGCCGCGCCGCGTGATCAAGGCGCCGGAAGTGGTGCCGGCTGCGAAGCCGAAAGCGGCCGAACCGAGCACGCTGCACAAGCCGGCAACGACCGCGAAACCGGCCGAGGCGAAGAAGGACGAGCCGGCCGGCGCCAACGCCAGCCGTGCCAAGCCGGGTGACAAGAAGTCGATCAAGTCGGCCAATGTGGCCTCGACCTGGTCGGACGAGAAGAAGCGCGGCGCGCCGGGCGGCGGCATGAAGGGTCGCGGCAACGCGGCGCCGACGGGCGGCCGTGACGGCTGGCGTGCCGGTGGCGGCCGTGGCGGCCGTCGTGGCGGCCACGACGATCGCGAATCGAACTTCCAGGCCCCGACCGAGGCGATCGTCAAGGACGTCCACGTGCCGGAAACCATCACCGTCGCCGAACTGGCGCACAAGATGGCCGTCAAGGCATCGGAAGTCATCAAGCAGCTGATGAAGCTGGGCCAGATGTGCACCATCAACCAGGTGCTGGACCAGGAAACCGCGATGATCGTGGTGGAAGAGATGGGCCACAAGGCCTTCCCGGCCGCCGTCGACGATCCGGAAGCGCTGCTGGCCGACCAGGGCGAGCACCACGAGTTCGAGGCCAAGCCGCGTGCACCGGTTGTGACCGTCATGGGTCACGTCGACCACGGTAAGACGTCGCTGCTGGACTACATCCGTCGCGCCAAGGTGGCGGCGGGCGAAGCCGGCGGCATCACCCAGCACATCGGTGCGTACCACGTGGACACCCCGCGCGGCATGGTGACGTTCCTGGATACCCCGGGTCACGAGGCCTTCACGGCGATGCGTGCCCGCGGTGCCAAGGCGACCGACATCGTCATCCTCGTGGTGGCGGCGGACGACGGCGTGATGCCGCAGACGAAGGAAGCGATCGCCCACGCGAAAGCGGCCGGCGTGCCCCTCGTCGTGGCGATCAACAAGATCGACAAGCCGGGTGCCAACACCGACCGCGTGACGCAGGAACTGGTCGCGGAAGGCGTCGTGCCGGAAGAATACGGCGGCGAGTCGCCGTTCGTCCCGGTGTCGGCCAAGACCGGCCAGGGCATCGACGACCTGCTGGAAAACGTGCTGCTGCAGGCCGAAGTGCTGGAACTGAAAGCGCCGGTGGAATCGCTGGCGCGCGGTCTCGTCGTCGAGGCCCGCCTGGACAAGGGCCGCGGCCCGGTCGCGACGATCCTCGTGCAGTCGGGCACCCTGAAGCGCGGCGATGTCGTGCTGGCAGGTTCGTCCTTCGGCCGCGTCCGTGCGATGCTGGACGAGAACGGCAAGTCGGTCACCGAAGCAGGTCCGTCTTTCCCGGTCGAGATCCAGGGCCTGACGGAAGTGCCGAGCGCCGGCGAAGAAGTCATGGTCATGGCGGACGAGCGCAAGGCGCGTGAAATCGCACTGTTCCGTCAAGGTAAGTTCCGCGACGTGAAACTGGCGAAGCAGCAGGCAGCGAAGCTGGAAAACATCCTCGACCAGATGGGCGAGGGCGAAGTCAAGAACCTGCCGCTGATCGTCAAGACCGACGTGCAGGGTTCGCAGGAAGCGCTGGTCGGCTCGCTGCAGAAGCTGTCGACGTCGGAAGTGCGTGTGCAGATCGTGCACGCGGCCGTCGGCGGCATCACCGAGTCGGACGTCAACCTGGCGACCGCGTCGAAGGCAGTCATCATCGGCTTCAACGCCCGTGCCGACGCCCAGGCGCGCAAGCTCGCCGAGACCAACGGCGTCGACATCCGTTACTACAGCATCATTTACGATGCGATCGACGAGATCAAGACAGCACTGTCGGGCATGCTGGCACCGGAGAAGCGCGAACACATCACGGGCCAGGTGGAAATCCGCCAGGTCATTCTCGTGTCGAAAGTCGGCGCGATCGCGGGCTGCCTGGTCACGGACGGCGTCGTCAAGCGTACCTCGTCGGTCCGCCTGCTGCGCAACAACATCGTCGTGTGGACGGGCGAGATCGACTCGCTCAAGCGCTTCAAGGACGATGCGAAGGAAGTGCGTGCCGGTCTCGAGTGCGGTCTGTCGCTGAAGAACTACAACGAGATCCAGGTCGGCGACGTCCTGGAAGTGTTCGAAGTCCAGGAAGTGGCGCGTACGCTGTAATCGGAATCTCCGCATCAGGAGTAGCATTGGGGCTGGCAGGCCTGCGCCGTGGCGCGGGCCGCTGGCCCCAAGTTTTTTATAAGCAGTCAATAACATGGCAAAACACAGCAAAAGCATTCCCCAGCGCGGCCTGCGCGTCGCCGACCAGATCCAGAAGGACCTGTCGGAACTGATCGCCTTCGAACTGAAGGATCCGCGCGTCGGCATGGTCACCATCAGCGAAGTCAAGCTGACGCCCGACTACGCGCATGCGAAGGTCTATTTCACCCTGCTCAAGGACAGCCCGGAAGAGGTCAAGCAGACCCTGGAAGGCCTGAGCAAGGCGGCCGGCTTCCTGCGCAACCTGCTCGGCAAGCGCCTGCACATCCACACGCTGCCGCAGCTGCACTTCATCCATGACACGTCCACGAGCCGTGGTCTCGCCATGTCGGCGCTGATCGACCAGGCGAATGCGACGCGGGCGAAAGACGACGACGAAGTCGCCGGTAGCACGAGCACCGAAGAAGACGCGGATTCCGAGTGAACGCACGGCCCCCGAAAAAGCCCCGCGACCTCGTCGATGGGGTGCTGCTCATCGACAAGCCGGTCGGCCTGTCATCGAACGATGCGTTGACGAAAGTGAAACGCATCGTCAACGCGAAGAAGGCGGGCCACACCGGCACGCTGGACCCGTTCGCCACCGGCCTCCTGCCGCTGTGCTTCGGCGAGGCGACCAAGTTCTCGCAAGACCTGCTGGAAGCGGACAAGACGTATGACGCCGTCGTTCACCTGGGCATCACGACCACGACCGGCGACACCGAGGGCGAGACCGTCGAGACGCGTCCCGTCGACGTGACGCCTGAACAGATCGAAGCGGCGCTGGCCCGTTTCCGCGGCCCGATCATGCAGATCCCGCCGATGTATTCGGCCCTCAAGCGCGACGGCAAGGCGTTGTACGAGTACGCGCGCGAAGGCATCGTGCTGGAGCGCGAAGCCCGTCCGGTCACGATCCACAAGCTCGAGATGCTGGCGTACGAGGCGCCGATGCTGACCATCCGCGTCACCTGCAGCAAGGGCACGTACGTGCGCGTGCTCGGCGAGGACATCGGCGCGGATCTCGGCTGCGGTGCGCACCTGAACGCGCTGCGCCGCATCCAGGTAGGCAATTTGACGGTCGAGGGCATGGTCACCCTGGAGCAGTTGCAGGCACACGACAATCCGCTGTCGCTGCTGGCCCCGGTCGATGCGCTGCTGTCGAGCTTCCCGCGCGTCGAATTGGCGGCCGAGCTGGCGGCACGCTTCCTCAACGGCCAGCGCCTCGCACTGAACCGCGAGCCTGTCACGCTGCCAGAGACGCCCGGTAGGGTGCGCGTCTACCACGACGACAGGCTGCTGGGCACGGCGATCCTGCAGGACTACGGTGTGCTGGCACCCGAGCGCCTGATCGCGCGGCCGCAAGGCTGAGCGTGCACGTCATCACCGTTCAACATTTGGCCGGTATCCTGAGTTTCAGGCAACCAGGACCGGCAAATCGTTGAAATTCCAAGGCTTTCTCCCGCTGCGGCGCAGCAACGCGCCGTAAGCATGCTATACTAGTGGGTTCTGGAAATCGAAAAGCTCGTCGCTCCTCGGCCCATCACGCAACAATCACTGTTGAAAAACGCATATGTCAAACACCAAACGTGCGATTCGTAATATCGCAATCATTGCCCACGTTGACCACGGCAAGACCACCCTCGTGGACCAGCTGCTGCGCCAATCGGGTACTTTCCGTGAAAACCAGGCGGTCGACACCCGCGTGATGGACTCGAACGACCTCGAGAAAGAGCGCGGCATTACGATCCTGTCGAAGAATTGCGCCGTCGAGTACGAAGGCACTCACATCAACATCGTCGACACCCCGGGCCACGCCGACTTCGGCGGCGAGGTCGAGCGCGTGCTGTCGATGGTCGACTCCGTGCTGCTGCTGGTCGATGCCCAGGAAGGCCCGATGCCGCAGACCCGCTTCGTGACCCGCAAGGCACTGGCGCTGGGCCTGAAGCCGATCGTCGTCGTCAACAAGATCGACCGTCCGGGCGCGCGCGCCGACTGGGCGATCAACCAGACGTTCGAACTGTTCGACAAGCTGGGCGCCAACGACGAGCAGCTGGACTTCCCGATCGTCTACGCCTCGGGCCTGAACGGCTACGCCGGCATGGACGAAAGCGTGCGCGGCGGCGACATGAAGCCGCTGTTCGACGCCATCCTGAAATACGTGCCGGTGCGCGACGACAACCCGGACGGTCCGCTGCAGATGCAGATCACGTCGCTGGACTACTCGTCCTACGTCGGCAAGATCGGTATCGGTCGCGTGAACCGCGGCCGCGTCAAGCCGGGCATGGACGTGCTGGTCGTGAACGGCCAGGACGACAAGAACCCGATCAAGGGCCGCATCAACCAAGTGCTGAACTTCAAGGGCCTGGAGCGCGTGCTGGTCGATGAAGCGGTCGCCGGCGACATCGTGCTGATCAACGGTATCGAAGACATCGGCATCGGCGTGACCGTGACCGCGGTGGATACCCCGGAAGCGCTGCCGATGCTGACCGTCGACGAGCCCACGCTGACGATGAACTTCATGGTCAACAACTCGCCGCTGGCCGGCCGCGAAGGCAAGTTCGTCACCAGCCGCCAGCTGCGCGACCGCCTCGACCGCGAACTGAAGTCGAACGTGGCGCTGCGCGTGCTGCCGACCTCGGACGACACCGTGTTCGAAGTGTCGGGCCGCGGCGAACTGCACCTGACGATCCTGCTGGAAAACATGCGCCGTGAAGGCTTCGAGCTCGCGGTGTCGCGTCCGCGCGTCGTCTTCAAGGAAATCGACGGCGTCAAGTGCGAGCCGTACGAAAACCTGACCGTCGACGTGGAAGAAGTGAACCAGGGCGGCGTGATGGAAGAACTGGGCCGTCGCCGTGGCGACCTGCAGAACATGGAATCGGACGGCAAGGGCCGTGTCCGTCTGGAATACCGCATCCCGGCCCGTGGCCTGATCGGCTTCCAGGGCGACTTCATGACCCTGACCCGCGGCACCGGCCTGATGAGCCACGTGTTCGACGCCTACTCGCCGGTCGATAACGGCAAGGGTGAACTGGCCGGCCGCCGCAATGGCGTGCTGATCTCGCAGGATGACGGCCAGGCCGTCGCCTACGCACTGTGGAAGCTGCAGGACCGCGGGCGCATGTTCGTCGAGCACAACACGCCGGTGTACGAAGGCATGATCATCGGCATCCACTCGCGCGACAACGACCTGGTCGTCAACCCGATCAAGGGCAAGCAGCTGACCAACGTGCGCGCGTCGGGTACCGACGAAGCCGTCCGCCTCGTGCCGCCGATCCAGATGTCGCTCGAATACGCCGTCGAGTTCATCGAGGACGACGAACTGGTCGAGATCACGCCGAAGAGCATCCGCCTGCGCAAGCGCTACCTGAAGGAACATGAGCGCAAGAAGGCCAGCCGCGAAGCTGCGTAAGCTTTCCGCGTTATTCACGAAAAACCCGCTGCTCGCAGCGGGTTTTTTTATTTCAGCGCATGCACGCGTTCCGGACGCCGCCAACGTCTCCGACGGTTTTCACCGCAAAACGTTAGTCGATTCCTTTTACACGAACGAATCGATCACCACGGCAACGGCCTTATCTCTACTTCGCTTTCAAAATTCGAATACAGCCTATGCGACGACTCGTCCGCTGCACCGGCGTGACAGTCTGTGACTTTTTCTTGAAAGCAATCTGTTATTCTGAGGTTAACGGCCGGCTGGCCTGGATCTATGGCACACGGGGGCTCCCAGCTTCCGTAGACAAGTAATTAGTTTTAAGGAAATTATCTTGATAACGTTTCAGAAATTAGGTGAATTCGGTCGTTTAGGGAATCAATTGTTCCAGATTGCCAGTACAATCGGAATTGCCACTAAAAACAATGCAGGTTACGTGTTCCCCACCTGGAAGTACAGTCATTTTTTTGAAAAAGAAATTCCGCAAAGTGATGACATTGTTTTCCAGGATTCATATCATGAAAAGACTTTTACTTATCAGTCAATTCATCTGGATAGTCATGTAGACTGGAATCTATCCGGCTTTTTTCAATCGGAGAAATATTTCCTTCATTGCCGCGAGCTGATCAGGAGTTTTCTTACCCTGAAGACCGAGCATGAAAATTATATTCAGGAGAAATACGGCCAATATCTTAAATACCCCACCTGCGCGATACATGTTCGAAGGGGGGATTATCTCGTTGTGCCGGAAAATCACCCTGTGCAACCGCTCGACTATTATCGGCAAGCTATGGAGATCGTCGGAAATGATAATTTATTCATTGTTTGTTCGGACGACGTGGCATGGTGCAAAGAGAATTTCAAGGGGCCGAATTTCGTTTTCATCGAAGGCGAAATGGATATAATCGATATGTTCGTAATGAGCAAATGCACGAATCAGATAATTGCCAATTCCAGCTTTAGTTGGTGGGGGGCTTGGCTAAACGCACATCAGTCAAAAAAATTAATAGCCCCGAGCCAATGGTTTGGTCCGGGAATAAATGATAGCTGGCGAGACATTTATCTAAAAGAAATGATTGTGATATAAAAATGCATTGTCCGCGTGCTTGATCATATGTCTCGTTGTTTAGTTTCCTGCGATCATGTTTCAGTCATGGCTAGCTGTCCAGTCCCGTTTGATCGTAAACGCGTTTGACGAATAGTTCCGGACGCTGCTTCTGCCATTCCCTGAGCGCCAGGATGGGCGTTTTTGCGTCGAGTGCACGTTGCGGAATGTGGTGGTTGTACAGCTTCAAATAGTTCATCAAGGTCGTTTCCAGGTCGGCCTTGCTGCAGAATCGGGTCTGCTGTAGCAGTTCGTTGATGCGGCCATTGAAGCGTTCGACCATCCCGTTCGTTTGCGGATGGCGCGGCGGTGCCAGGCGGTGCTCGACAGCGATCGAGGCGCATGCCTGGTCAAAGGCGTGCTTGCCGCTGGGTTTCTTGTCTTTGGTGGCGAAACGGTCGGTGAATTGCGAGCCGTTGTCAG
>Ga0105241_10003911_pt1 | contig 11035 bp, 8 predicted proteins | sample KBSC64metaG_FD_80422 | JGI IMG/M metagenome (GOLD analysis project Ga0105241, IMG submission 80422) | Corn rhizosphere microbial communities from Kellogg Biological Station, Michigan, USA - KBS C6-4 metaG | ecosystem: Host-associated > Plants > Roots > Rhizosphere > Soil | place: Michigan, USA...
GCGCCGACGCCGATCAATCCCATCGGTCATCCACGCGCCGAGGTCGCGGCGCTGCCAAACGGCGAACTCGCCTTCGTCGTTGCCGCGCCATTCTCGTCCGGCACAATCGGCTCGGCGGGCGACGAGGTGGTACTGCACGAAAACAAGGACGGCAGCATCGTCCTGGAAAATCGCGCGCTGCGTGCCGTGCTTGCTGCGGATGGCAGCGTTCTGTCGCTCATCCATCGCGAGAGGGGCCGCGAGACGCTGGCGGCTCCGTCGAACCGCTTTGTCCTCTTCGACGACAGGCCGACCGAATATGAAGCCTGGGACATCGATCCGTTCGCGCTGGAAACGGGACTGGAAGCGCCCGCGTCCGAACATTGCAGCATCACCGCGCGCGGCCCGCTTCGCTGCGAGGTCAAATTCGCGCGCAAGCTCGGCAAGGAAAGCAGGCTCGTCCAGACCATCCGGCTCGACGCGGGTTCGAAACATCTCGTGTTCGATACGGAGATCGACTGGCACGAACGGCGCACGCTTGCCAAAGTCATGTTCGCGTTGAACTGCAAGGCGCCGCGCGCGACGTCTGAGACCATGTTCGGCGCGGTCGAACGGCCGACGCACGCGAACACCGACGCCGACCTTGCGCAGTATGAGGTGCCGGCGCATCGCTGGGCCGACTTGTCCGAAGCCGGTTTCGGCGTCTCACTTCTGAACGACTCGCGTTACGGCCATTCGGTGTTCGGCAACGCGATGAGTCTCAGCCTCTTGCGGGGCACAATGTCGCCGGATGCGACGGCCGACATCGGCGTGCATCGCTTACGCTACGCGCTCTATCCGCATGCCGGCGATTGGCGCCAGGCGAACACGGTGTGCGAAGCCCATTGCTTCAACCGCCCGTTCGTCTGGACGAACGGAACGACCGGCGAAATCCTCCGCCGGCCGCTGGTTTCGCTCGATCCGGCGAATGTCGTCATCGACACGCTGAAGCCGGCGGAAGACGGCAAGGGCTTTGTCGTGCGCCTTTACGAAAGCACGGGCTCCGCGACCAGAGCGCGGCTGGCCTTCGGCTTTCCCGTGCGGAACGTGTCGCTCAGCAATACGCTCGAAGACCGGCTGGCGGCGCTCGCCGTCGCGAACAACGCCTGCCAATTCGACGTCAGGCCGTTTCAGATCGTCACGTTGCGCGTCGCTTGATGGCACAGGTAACGTCGCCCCCATAGAAGAAGTGTGGGGACGCCCATGAGCACGGCAGCATCCGGTCCACTGGCCGGCGTTCGCGTTCTCGATCTGACATCGGTCGTGCTGGGGCCGCTCGCGACACAGATTCTCGGCGATTTCGGCGCCGACATCCTCAAGGTCGAGAATCCGAACGGCGACATGATGCGCACCAACGGCGTGTCGCTGCATCCGGGCATGAGCTCGATCTTTCTCGCGCTCAATCGCAACAAGCGCTCGCTCTGCCTCAATCTTGCGATTGAAGAGGGCAAGGACGTTCTCAAGCGGTTGATCGCAAGCGTCGACGTGCTCGTGCACAATATGCGCGTGGAGGCGATCGAACGTTTGGGTTTCGGTTATCAGGCCGTGCGGGCCATCAACCCGAAGATCGTCTATTGCGCGGCGACGGGCTTCGATCAGGACGGACCGGATCGCGACAAGCCCGCCTTCGACGACATCATCCAGGCAGCCTCCGGTCTTGCGACCATTGCGAGCATCGGGCGCGACAATCCCGACTTCGTGCCCACACTTGTGGCCGACAAGACGGCGGGCATCTCCGTCGTCAACGCCGTGCTCGCCGCACTCTTCCATCGCGAACGCGCGGGTGAGGGACAATATGTCGAGGTCCCGATGCTGGAGACGATGGTTGCCTTCGTCCTGACCGAGCATCTCGGCGGCCTGACGTTCGAGCCGTCGCCGACCAAAGCGGGTTATGCGCGGCTTCTGGCCGGCGGGCGCAAACCGGCGCCGACCAAGGACGGCTTCCTCGCTCTCCTGCCGTACACGACCGAACAGTGGCATTCGTTCCTCAAGGCAGCCGACCGGCCCGATCTGATCGAAACGCTCGCCATCGCCGACCGCCACACCCGCAATGCCAATATCCAGAAGATCTATGCCGCCTTGCACGAGATCACGCTGACCCGCACGACCGCGGAATGGATGAGCATCTGCAACCAGTTCGACATTCCCGCGACGCCGCTCTACAGCCTCGACGAACTTCCGGATCACCCGCAGCTCCGGGCCACCCAGCTCTTCCAGACGATGGAGCATCCGAGCGAAGGAACCGTGCGCTATGTCCGTCCGCCGACGAAGTTCGCGCGCACGCCGGCAAGCGTGAGGCGGCCTGCGCCGCGGGTCGGCGAACATAGCCGCGAGATTCTGCGCGAAGCGGGATTGCGCGACGATGAAATCACCGCTTTGCTGGCTGCCAAGACCGTCAAGCAGCACGAGACGCAATAACAAAGGCGAACGACAATGGATTTCGAACTGGCCGAAGAACACCGCATGCTCAAGGAATTGGTGCATCGCTTCGTCGAGGATGAATTGATGCCGCTGGAGGCCGGCGTGCTTGAGCGCGAGGCGGCGGGACAAGGCTTGTCGATTCCGAAAGCCGATCAGGAACGGATCGACAAGATTTCGCGCTCGCTCGGTCTTTGGGGGTTGGACGCTCCGGCCGACATCGGCGGCTCCGATCTTCCGGCCGTCGCTCTGGTCGGCGTGAACGAGGAACTCGGCCGCACCGTCACGCCTTATACGTTGCCGCCGGACTCGCCGAACCTGCGCATGCTGATGGCGACGGTCAACGAACGCCAGCGCGAAGCGTATCTGGCGCCTTATGTGCGCGGCGAAACGATTTCCGCGATCGGCATTTCAGAGCCAGGCGCCGGCTCCGATCCCTCCGCCATGATCACGCGTGCCGAGCGTCAGGGCGACGACTGGATCTTGAACGGCCGCAAGATCTGGATCAGCCGCGCCGACCACGCCGATTTCACGATCGTCATGGCGCTGACCAACAAGGAAAAGCGCGCCCGCGGCGGCATCTCGGCGTTCCTGGTCGACAAGGGAACGAAGGGGTTCAATGTTCTGCGCCGCATTCCGATGGTCGGCGGCGCATCGACTTTCGAGATCGCGCTGGAAGATTGCCGCGTCGAAGGCTGGAAGCTCCTCGGTACGGAAGGCTCCGGCTTCGCGCCGATGCAGATCCGGCTCGGCACGCGCAGGCTCGAGATGGCGGCCTGGTCGATCGGCATGGCGCAGCGTGCGCTCGACATGATCTGTGCCTTCGCGCCGCAACGCGTGGTGTTCGGCCAGCCGCTGTCGGAACGTCAGGCGATCCAATGGTGGGTGGCCGATGCCGCGACCAAGATCCATGCCGCGCGGCTGATGACCTATGACTGCGCCTGCAAGCTCGATGCCGGACGCGACGTGCGCCTCGAGATCTCGATGATCAAGGCGTTCGCAACCGAGATGGCCTACGAAGTCGTCGATCACGCCATGCAGGCGCATGGCGCGATGGGCATGACCAAGGAATTGCCGTTGCAGATGATGTCGACCAAGCTTCGCACCATGCGCATCTATGACGGCCCGACCGAAGTGCACAAATGGGTCGTGGCGCGCAATCTCCTGGGAGCAAAACGGTGACCAAGTCCCAATATGGCGAAGTCTCCCTCGTCCGCGACGGCCATGTCGCGATCCTCGAGATCAACCGGCCGCCCAACAATCACGTCACCGTGGAGTTGATGCGCGATCTCGCGAATGCGCTCGACGATATCGACGCTGAGACCGAGCTCCGCGCCAGCGTGCTTGCCTCGGCAGGCAAGGCGTTTTGTGCCGGCGCGGACCTGACGGCGCCGGCAGGTATCGTCAATCCGGGAGCGGGTCCCGGGATCAACGCGCTTTATGTCGAAGCGGTCCGGTTGTTCTCGAACAAGAAGCCCATTGTCGCCGCGGTACAGGGCGCGGCGGTCGGCGCCGGCCTTGGCCTTGCACTCGTCGCCGATTTTCGTGTCGCGGCGCCCGAAGCGCGTTTCACGTCCAACTTCGTCAAACTCGGCTTTCATCCCGGCTTCGGCGTCACGCACACCTTGCCGCGTCTGATCGGCGAACAGCGTGCGGCACTGATGTGCCTGACCGGACGGCGCATCAAGGCCGACGAGGCTCTGGCCTGGGGCCTGGTCGACGAAGTCGTGCCGCTCGATCAGTTGCGTGCGGCCGCGCTCCGTCTTGCGGGCGAGATCGCGGAGAATGCGCCGCTCGCGGTCGTCGCGACGCGCGCCACGCTTCGGCGCGATCTGGCCGAACGCGTCAAGGCCCAGACCGACCACGAATTCGCCGAACAATCCGTGCTGCGCAAGACCAAGGATTTCGCCGAAGGCGTGCGCGCCGTCGCCGAACGCCGGCCCGGTCGTTTTACGGGAAGGTGAATCGTCCCTCGCCCTCCATCCCTGGACAAGCTCGGTATGAGGCTCGGGTTTTCCTCATCCTGAGCTGGCCGAAGGATGAGGGGCAAAACTACTGTTCGATGTTCGGCTCGACGAGATTGGCGAGGTTGCAAAGCGAATCCTGCCAGCCGAGATAACAGGCCTCGGGAGGAATGGCATCCGGGATACCTTCTTGAACGATGCTCACCTCGGTGCCGACGGAAACCTTCTTCAGCGTCACTGTGACTTGCATCTTCCCCGGAAGATTGGGGTCTTCGAACATATCCGTGTAGCGGATGCGCTCATGCGGAGCGAGTTCGAGATACTCACCGCCGAAGGAATGGCTATGGCTGGTGGTGAAATTCCGGAACGAGGCGCGAAAGCCGCCACCGACCTTCGGCTCCATGTGATGGACCGTGCAGGCAAAGCCGTTCGGCGGCAGCCATTTTGCCATCGCGTCCGGCTCGAGGAACGCGCGATAGACCTTTTCGGGCGAGGTGGTGAGCACGCGATGCAGGCGCACAGTGCTGGGCATGTTCATTTCTCCCTATTTTGTCGGCATGCGTATTCCCCGAATGGGGTCGAACCCATAGCCGTTGGACTGGCGGCCCGAGGCGACATAAGCCGCCAGGCGTGGTCGCGCATACATCCGCATACGATAACGCGCCAGCGCCGGCATTCGTTCAAAGCTGCGAGGGAAGAACGCCGCCGCTTCGTCGAGCACGGTCAGCGCATAATAGTCGGCAAAGAGCGGGCGCTCGCCGCCGAAGTACTTCGCACCTCCCAACCATTCCGCAATGAGCTGAAGTTGGTCGGCCAGTGTGCCCTTCTCGAACGCTGCGCTGGCCTCGACCGAGTCGGAACCGGGCGACCAGAAATGGTCCCAGAGCCGCTGTTGCAAATCGCGCGCGGCCTCTACGCTGATGTCGTTGCGAATGCGTTCGTCCTCATTCTCTCCGCAAAGACCGCGCGGCCGCGCGAGATAGCGCAGGATCGCCTGGCATTGAAACAAGGTCCGCGGCCCATCTTGCAACCTTGGAACCTGGCGAAACTGCATGTGCGGTTTCAGCGCGTCCCACTCCGCGCCGCCCACGCGCTTGTCTTCGAACGGCTCGCCGAGATCCTCGAGAAGCAGCCGGATCGGTTCGCCAAGGCCGCGAAAGGTCAAATAGGTCAAAGTCAGCATGCGATCTCCAAAAGGCACAACCTCATCCTGAGCTTGATGAGGGGCACTCTCTTTTACAGCAGATATTTCTGTCGGCTGCTTGATCGTCCGGAATTGGTTCCTATGTGACTCCGACAGGAATGGAACCGGGACCGCGCGTGAGGAGGTCAAGCAACAATCAAAAAAACTCGGCACAATTATATTGCCGAAGGAGTCGTCGAGCCTCGTCTGCAAGACGCACGAAAGGACTTGCTTTAGTAAGCAGGAATTGAACATCAAAAAGCGACGGAAAAATGCGCACCAGAAATACGACGGAGGGGCATCGCGCGAAATGCAATTCATTTACTTCGTTTGCTCGGCGCAACAGGCCTGCTTAGCATCGTGAACGACGCGGAAGAGGGATAAAAACCAGCATGGACGTCGGCGAATGGACGGCGAATGGCGAGTGGTCGGCCACGCCCGAACTCAACAAGATCTATCGCGAGATCCGTGCTCTCGGCCTCGAGGGCCATCTCGCCGAACTCGAAGCCTTTGGATTTACGGTGATCCGAGATGCGCTGTCGCCCGAGCTGACAAAGGGCTTGCGCCAGGCGGTTCTGGATTCGGCGCAGACGAATTTCGGCAAGACACTCGATCTCGAACAGGAAAAGGACCTGCACGAAGTCCGTCTCGCGCCGTTCCTGCTCTACAAGAGCGAACTCTTCGAGCAGGCGCTGCTCAATCCCAAGCCCCTTGCGCTCATCACCTATCTTCTCGGCTATAGTTGCTGGCTGAGCAGCATGACGAGCCATGTGAAAGGCCCGGGCGAAGTCGGCCTTCTCCTGCACAGCGACACGGGAAACGGCATGCCCGGTCCCTTCTCGCCCTATTCCCATGTCGCCAACTGCAACTATGCGCTGACCGATTACAGCGAAGACGGCGGCTCGCTGGCGCTGGTGCCGGGAAGCCACCGTCATTTCCGTCAGCCGACACCGTTCGAGAACAAACTCGCCGGGAACGAGCGCAATCCCCACGTCATTCCGATCGAAGTGCCGGCCGGAACCGCAATCGTCTGGCACGGCAACACATGGCATGGTTCCTTCCCGCGCAAGAAACCGGGATTGCGCGTCAACCTGGCGATGTATTTCTGCCGTCAATACATGGCGCCGCAGGAGCTTTATGCCGAATGCGTGCCGGATTCGCTGTTAAAGCGGCACGGACGCGAGTCGCGGATGGCGCAACTTCTCGGCCTCAACCGTTTCAACGGTTGGCGCGACGAAGGGCCGAACATGGGCGATCTTCGCACCATGCGGGCGGGACGGAGCTGGCAGTCATGACCGACTCTCTGCTCCAAGACATCCTGGTGCTGGATTGCGCGAGCTTCGTCGCCGGTCCCGCCGCCGCCACGATCATGTCGGATTTCGGCGCACGCGTGATCAAGATCGAACCGCCCGGCGCCGGCGATAGCTATCGCCAGCTCATCAAACTGCATGGCGTGCCGCTTTGCGAGCACGACTATTTCTGGCTGCTCGACAATCGCAACAAGGAGAGTCTGGCGCTCGATCTCAAGCAGAACGATGGCCGCGCGATTCTCGAAAATCTGATTGCGCGCGCCGACGTGTTCATCACGAATTTTCCCGGACCGATCCGCGAGCGGCTTCGCCTGCGCGCGCAAGACATCCTGCCGCTCAATGACCGGCTGATCTATGCCTCGCTCACGCCTTACGGCGAGGACGGACCGGAGAAGGATCGCACCGGCTATGACTCGACGGCGTGGTGGGCGCGCTCGGGATTGATGAGCGCCATTCGTCCGACGGCGGAGGCCGAGCCGGCGCGCTCGATTCCCGCGATGGGCGATCATCCGACCTCCGTCGCCTTGTTCGGCGCCATCATGACGGCGCTCTACCGCCGGCAGAAAACCGGCAAGGGCGGCCAAGTATCGACCTCGCTTCTCGCCAACGGTTTGTGGTCGGTGGGTTGCTATCTGCAAGCCGCTTTGTGCGATGCGGAGTTCCTGCCGCGCGTCGAGCGCTATCACCGAAGCCCGCTCCTGGAAACCTTCCGTTGCCGCGACGAGCGCTGGTTCCTGCTGTCGATCGTCAATCAGGTGCGCGAGTGGCCGCTGCTGGCGACGTGTGTCGGCCATCCTGAATGGATCGACGATCCGCGCTTTGCCACGCCCGAAGGGCGCACTGCGAATGCCGATATGCTGACGCGCGCGCTGGAAGAGATCTTTCTCACGCGCGACTGGCATGATTGGCGCCAGCGCTTCATAGAGGCAGGGATCACCTTTGGTCCGATTGCCGAGTTGGAAGATCACGTCGACTGCCCGCAGGTGGAAGCCAATGGCCTGCTGCCGAAGATCGCCGATATGGGCGGCTTGCGTACCGTTGCCAGCCCGATCCATCTCAAGGACGAAATGAAGACGACACCGCGCAGGGCGCCGCGCGTCGGCGAACACTCGCAGCGCATTCTCGAAGAGTTGGGACTGTCGAAGAGCGAGATCGAACGTCTGAAGGCGGCGGGCGCGGTGGAAATCGCCCCGATCGCTTAGGGCCCTAACTAGTTGGTCTTGGCCGGCGTCGGCGCAGCAGCCGATTGCAGCTGCTGCAGAAACGTCGCATAGACCCAGCCGTCCTGTTTCATCGCACCGGCGCCGAATTCGATGTGGACCCAATTGCCGCGCCGCTCAAGCGTGTGCACGGCAACGTTGGCGCCGAGCGTCGTGACCAGGGACGCCGATTTCGCCGGCGCCGAACGCACATTCGCCGATTTGACGACAATGTCGGTCGGCTGAACGAGCGGCTGCACAGCCGGCTTGGCTGCGACGGGCTTGGCCGGCGTGGGTTCGACATCGTCGGAGTAGGAACTGTCCGGGAACCAGTCAGAAGGCAGAAGCGCCATGATGTGCGGATAGAAGATGAAGATCGCCACCGCGATCGCACCGACGATGCCGATATCGCGCCACGGCATTTGTTTCTTGGTCTGCCGCGGCAACGAGCGATTGCGGCCCGTCGAAATCAGGACCCGGTCGGAGTGCTGGCGATGCTGCAAGAGATCGAGCGGCTCGCCGGTCAGCCGCGCCCTGGCCTGCTCCGCCGTCGCGCGCGCCTGGGCCAATTCGACCTCGCGGATCGCCATCTTCGATTTCAGCCGTTCAATGTCATCGCGCAACCTGAGAACTTCGACGCTATCGCGCAAGGCCGGCACTTCGGCCTGCGGCGTCTGCTGTATCTGCGGCTCCGCATCCTGCTCTGCTGCAGGCTTCGCCCGGCTTGCGGCGAACTCCTCTCGCCACTTCGCTTCGACGGCGGCGAGCCTTCCAGCTTCCTCGGCGTTCCACTGGTCACGTGCCTGTTCCATGGCGACCTCCGCTTGGCGGCGCAACTGTTCGCTCTCGGCTTCCGCCGCGCGCCGCGCCTGCCGCAACTCGCCGTCGCGCTCGGCCAATGCGGCCTTTGCGAGCGACAGCTCCTCGCGCGCCTGGCTGAGTTGGCGCGTCTCCTCGGACGCGCTTGCCTCCAGCAACGACCGCGTATGTGCGAGTTCCCTGGCCGATTGCTCGCTCCACTGCGAGCGAGCTGCCGCAAGCCGCAGCGCTTCTTCCTCGCTCCAGCTTTTGCGGGCGTCTGCCAGCGCCACCTCGACGTCGCGGCGCGCACCGTCGCCGGCATGTTCGAGGTTTTGCCGAAGCTGTGCCAACTCGGCGTCGCGGTTGGCGAGCGTCGCGTTGACGACAGCGAGTTCGTCGCGCAATCCGTCGATCTGGCCCGCGTTGCTCGCGTTACCGTCGTCGCCGGCGCGCAGCCGCGCTTCCGCAATCGACTTGGCAGATTCCTCGTGCCATTTGGCTTCTGCGGATGCGAGCCTCGCCGCCTCTCCGGTCTTCCAGACGCGCTGTGCCGCTTCGAGCGCAATCTGCAATTCCTTTTCGGCCCGCGCGCGTTCATCCGCCAGCGCCTTTGCCGACTGTTGCTGCCAGGCCGCTTGCGCCTCCGACAGCCGCGAGTCCGCCTGCGCCTTCCATTCGTGCTCCGCTTTGGAACGCAGCAGCACCGCTTCGTCGCTCGAGCGGTTGCGCGATTCTGCGAGCGCTCTTTCGGACTGCGCCTGCCACTCGGCCTTGGCGGCGGCCAGTCGGTTCGCTTCGCCCTCCTTCCACGCTCTCTGCAGCTTGGTGAGTTCGGCTTCGAATTCCCGTCGCAGGCGTTCATGCGCGTCGTTCTGCGCAGTGACCGCCGCCAATTGCCACTGTTCGTGCGCTTCGGCGAGACGTCCCGCTTCGCTTTCTTTCCAGGCGGCCTTCGCTTTGGCGAGGTCTGCTTCGAACTCGCTGCGAGCGCGTTCGTAAGTTTCGCCCTTCGATGCGAGAAGCCGGAATTTGTCTTCGGCGGCAAGTCGAGCAGCTTCGCTCGCCTTGGCATCGTGTTCGGACTGAGCGAGCTTGGCTTCGAATTCCTTGCGCCAGATCTGCCGCTCTTGTTCCAGCTCACGTCTGTATTCAAGTTCCGCCTTGGCGAGCCGGCTTTCTTCTTCGGCCTGCCATGTTCTGCGACTCTGTTCGAGATGGGCGGCCTCGCGACTGGCGAGCTCCGCCAGGCGCTCCTTCGTCTCCGCTTCCCAGGCGCTCCTGGCGTTCACGAGTTCGGCCTGAGCCATCTGCTTGGCGCGCGATTCCCAGTCGCTCTCGAGACCTTGCCTGACGTCGGCGAGCATGGATTCTTGCGCTGCGCGGGCCGCCTTCGCCTCGGCCAATTCGATCCGCAGGCGCTCGGCTGTGGCACGCTCCGGCCCGGTGTCCTGTGGTGCGCGACCGCCATCGACGGCAGCGATCCTTGGACTGTCGTACGCAGGGATCGCATATTCCAGCACCGCGATGGTCGCGCCGTCGCCGCCGTCGAGGCTTACGACACGAATCGAGATCTTCTGTTCGCCGCCAAGATCTCTCGGGGCCAGGAACTGCAGACCCTCGAGATCATCGAGCACGAGCGACCAGGAGCGGTCGCCATTGTTTTGTCCGCGCGACAGGCGGGTGCGATGCGGCAGCCGTTCGACGCGAAGCGAAATTCGGCCTTGCCCGCGATAAGGCGAGATGAGCGGCGCGAGATCGAGCGGGATCGCTTGAATCGGCGCCTCGGCATCGGACAAAGCACGACCAGTCGCGCTCGCCTGAACCGTCACAGGTCCGGCAGGTCGCTTGGCAAATCCCGTCCCGCGCAATGCCATGTCTGAGTGTTCCCACCGCCGCTCCGTCAGCGGCGTCCGCGCCAGTCACAACCTCGGGCGCCATACTTTCCCAATTTGGGTAAAGTATTCGTTCGTTTTGGGGTTGCACGATGAAGCGCGATGCTGAGCGCCAAGTACAAAATTGGTTCAAATTGTTCCCATTCTGCGCGCCGGAAAGGCGGTGTTCGGGCTGCGCGGAACCTCGATTTGACGACTCGGGGGACGCGGAATCCCTCCGCTTGGGCTAAGATCGTTAAGCGGGGCGAGC
>Ga0105241_10003920_pt1 | contig 11025 bp, 6 predicted proteins | sample KBSC64metaG_FD_80422 | JGI IMG/M metagenome (GOLD analysis project Ga0105241, IMG submission 80422) | Corn rhizosphere microbial communities from Kellogg Biological Station, Michigan, USA - KBS C6-4 metaG | ecosystem: Host-associated > Plants > Roots > Rhizosphere > Soil | place: Michigan, USA...
AGGCCCGGTGCGCCAGCGAGAGCCGTTCGCCTTGCGAGAGTCTTTCCAGCCGGTTGATGAGAGATTCTTCGGCCACCATTTTGATGTCGGCAGGAACGACAGGTGTAAGCGCTACCCGCATGAGATCGAAGGTGAACAGGTGCCTCACCATGGGGACTGAAATGTGTCGCGGGGTCCGGGAATGCTCGACCAGCGCCAATTTCACTTTGCGGCTTTTCATGACGCCGCCATTCCGGCTGAGGCGATCAAGCACCTGAGATGGCAAATCGCTTTGCTTCAGAAGTGCGAGGGCAAGGTCTTCGGTGAGCGCGAGGTCGGATGCCGCTTCCGCCATGACTTCATGAGACGTGCTGCGGACAGCCTCCAGCAGAGAAGCAGCGGAGGCTTCCGGAGCTGCGTGGGCCGCGGTTCTATCGTCGAGAAACATGAGTCTTCCAGGCAGCGAGCAAATCGCATCCCTCGCTGACCGCGAAGCAGTGCCAGAATGTAGCCCGGAGCGCAAGCCCGGAGTAAGGAGCCAACCATGACCGAGCTCCGGAAAGAGCGGAACAGGGGCGGCACCACAGCGGATTTAAGCCGGTTTTTCGGTGCCTCAATGCAGCGCGAAAGCGCTGCTCCACGCGAATCCACTCTGCCCTACTAAAACTATTTCGCCGCGCCCTTCCGCGCCAGCGCCAGCGCTCCCCGAACCGGCTCAATCACGCTGGGATTCAGGACCGCATTGGGATGCAGCGAACTAAGAGTATTGTAAAAAACCTGACGGACCAGCGGGGAACTAGCGAAAACACCGCCGGACATGGCCACCGGGACAGCTCCGGAATTCGAAAATAGACGTCTCAGCAAGGTCCCCGCCAGGTTTGCGAGATGAGTACCGGCTCGGGTCAGAGCATCACAAGCGATTCGATCGCCGGATTCGGCCGAGGAAAGCACGGAAGGAAAGAGGGCCGCAAAATCCGGCGGCGGCGTGGCGTTGGCGGCTGGAACCAATTGCTCAGTCGTTTCCAGATGCCAGGAGCGAAGCAGAACCTCGATCAAGCGGACATCCTGACCCGGGTTCTCGTCCCATGCCCCTAAAGCGGCGGCCACCGCGGTGCGCCCGATCCAGTGCCCGGACCCCTCGTCGGAGATGGCGAACCCCCAGCCGCCGGCGCGCGCAGTTTGGCCCTTGGAGTTGCGTCCATAGGCGATCGAGCCGGTGCCGGCGATTACGATCACTCCCGGCCCGCTTCCAAAGGCAGCTTCGAGGGCGATCACCATGTCTCCAACGATTTCGATTTCAGCAAGCTTGATTTCGCCCGAAAGGGTTTCCGAGACCATGCCTCTTACCAGTTGGCTGATCTCCGGCCGGGCTGCGCCCGCGAGGCCAACACAAACCCTGCTGATCTGAGATGGCTCGATATTGGCAACCCTGCAAGCCTGACAGATAGCGGTAGTCAACGATTCGCGCGCTTGCGCTTCACCGACGCGGACCACGTTACTGGCGGCGCCGGTCCCCGCGCCCAAGACACAAGTTTCGTCGCCGATCAGGCAGGAAGTCTTGCTTCCGCCCCCGTCGATGCCGAGGTAGATGGCCACGAGCGTAGTTCTACCATAAGAGTTTGCGTTCTTCCCTGACACCGAAGTACCCACGATTCGTCGTGGCTTTTGGCGCAAGTGAACTTGACCAGCTAGGTACCCTGCGGCAGATCGACGGACCTTTATCTCGAAAGCCCGCTACTCTGAGGTGGCATGCGGCGGCGAGGGCGGGGCTTTCGCCGGAGCAGCGACGGCCGTACGGTTCGACGTGTTTGCCCTCGGGCCGGCACGGGGGCGAGGGCGCCCGCGCCACAGGGGTCGTTTATGGTTCTGGACAAGCTTGATCTCGCCATTATCGCGCTCTACCTGGCTGGAATCACTCTGTTCGGATTGCGCTTTCGCAAGAAGCAGCGTACCCTGCGCGACTACTTTCTGGCGGACCGGAACATTCCCTGGTGGGCAATTGGGCTTTCCATCGTCGCGGCGGAAACCAGCACGCTCACCATCATCAGTATTCCCGGTCTCGCGTACGACACCAACTTAACGTTTCTGCAGGTGGTGATGGGTTACGTGGTGGGGCGTTTCATCATCAGCTTTGTCTTGCTGCCTCACTACTTCCGCGGCGATCTGTACACCGCCTACGAACTGATCGAACGCCGCTTCGGAAAAAGGCTGCGCTCTTTGACTGCCGGCCTCTTCCTGATGACACGCGCGGCAGCTGAGGGAGTGCGGGTTTACGCGGTTTCTATCGTGGTGGCCATCGCTCTGGGGACAGGCGAGGTCGCGTCCATCGCAATCATCACCGCGCTGACACTCGTCTACACCTTCGAAGGCGGGCTGGCCGCGGTGATCTGGACGGATGTAGTGCAGACCGTGATCTACATGGGCGGAACCTTGCTCGGTCTCTTCACGATTTTGCATCTCGTGCCCGGGGGCTGGCCGGCGATTCATCACCTGGCGGCGAGCGCGGGCAAGCTGCAGGTTTTTGATTTTACCCCCACCTTTTGGAAGCCTTACACCTTCTGGGCTGGACTAATCGGCGGAGCTTTTTTGACTACAGCCAGTCACGGAACCGACCAGTTAATTGTGCAGCGGCTTTTGGCGGCCAGGAGCGAGCGGCAGTCTGTGGCTGCGCTGCTGTCGAGCGGAGCGGCGATTCTCTTTCAGTTTGCCCTGTTCCTGATCGTAGGGGTCATGTTGTTCGCCTTTTATCACGTGCCTTCGTCGCATTTTGGGCGAGCCGACAGGATCTTTCCGACTTTCATCGTCAGCCAGATGCCGCACGGAATTTCAGGATTGTTGATCGCGGCCATTCTGGCAGCAGCGATGTCGAATTTGAGCGCCGCGCTGAACTCACTTTCTTCCACTTCAATCATCGACTTCTACCTGCAACGTCACTCCCAGAGCGACGAACGTCGCAAGATTCGGCTTTCGCGGATCGCTACTTTGTTGTGGGCGCTGCTGCTATTCGCTCTCGCGGTGTTGTCGCTGCACAAGGTCGGACGCGTCATCGAAGTCGGATTGCAGATCGCATCCGTGGCTTACGGGGCGTTGCTTGGGGTCTTTCTGCTCGGCGTGCTCACCCGGCGGGCCAACCAGACGGGAGCGATGTTGGGAATGTTGTTTGGGTTCTCAACTGAGCTGTACCTCTGGCTGGATACGAAGGTGCCGTGGACATGGTATGTCGCGATTGGGACTGTCGTTACGTTTGGGGTGGGTTACGCGGTCAGTTTGATTGTGAAAGAAAAGCTTTCAAGCGCAAAGTAATGCGAGTCGGACACTCCTGTCCGCCTCCTTTGACTTGATTTTTCCGAGCGCACCCGGCCCTGGGTCAAGCGTTGCAAGACGCTGCCGTAAACAAGATCACGGTCAAATGCATCAGACAAGAGTGTCCGACCCACACTGTAGCCGCAACGTTCTTTATCCCCGTATATACTTTCCCATCCTCGTATGGCCCGGCCCGCCGAACTCGCCCGCGATCTCCGTTTAAGCCATGCCAGCGCGATTGTGGTCGGTACCATCATCGGCAGCGGAATTTTTCTGGTGCCGGCTGAGATGATGCAGGCTGCCGGATCGGCCAAGCTGGTTTACCTGGCATGGCTCGTGGGTGGATTGCTTTCTTTTTTCGGAGCGTTAACCTACGCCGAGCTTGGCGCCATGAAACCGCAAGCTGGCGGAGAGTACGTTTACATTCGCGATGGCTACGGGCCTTTGCCTGGATTTCTTTATGCCTGGACCTGGTTCCTTATTGCCAAGCCGGCTTCGATTGCCACGCTGGCTACCGGTTTCGTGCGCGTCCTGGGAAACTTCCCTGCCCTGAGCTTCTTCGCGCATAACGTTATTTCCGGGCTCCCGATCAGTTACGGACAGCTAGTGGCGGTCGCCGCCGCAACCTTGATTTCCGTCCTCAATTACATCGGGATCAAGAAGGCCGGCGACTTTCAACTGGTGTTTACTTTCCTAAAAGTTGTCATCATCCTCAGCATCGTAGTGATCGGCTTCGGCTACAGCGGAGGGAATTGGCAGAACTTCGCGGGCAGTTTTACCGGTGCGAAAGGTGGAATGGCAGGGTTCATGGCTGCGCTGGTGGCCGCCCTGTGGGCCTACGACGGCTGGAATGACCTGAACATGGTCTCGGGAGAAATCAGCAATCCGGAACGCAACATCCCGCGAGCCCTGATCTTCGGTGTCGCCCTGGTGGGAGTCTTATACATGCTGGTAAATGCGGCGGTGCAATATGTGCTGCCGGCTACGGCCATCGCGGTCTCCCCCAGGTCTGCCTCAGATGCCATGGCGGTCGTGCTGGGAAGTTTGGGAGCAGGTATGGTGTCTGCCGGTATGGCGCTCTCTATGCTCGTGGCCATGAACGGCACGGTCATGAGCGGCGCGCGGGTGCCTTACGCCGTGGCCCGGGACCGGTATTTTTTCTCGGCGCTGGCGGAAGTCCATCCTCGCTTTCGTACTCCGTCTGTCGCGATTGTTGTCCAGGCTGTGCTGGCGATTGTCCTTCTGCTTTTGGGAGGCAGTTTTCGCCAGTTCTTCTCGCTCGCGATCTTCGCCGAGTGGCTCTTCTACATGATAGCGGGCACCACGGTGTTCGTGTTTCGCAAGCGCGACCCGGGGGCCGACCGGCCCTACAGGGTCTGGGGATATCCTGTGGTTCCAATCCTGTTCGTGCTGGCTTCGGCAGTCCTGCTGTACTTCACCTTCAGGGACAACTACCCCAATTCCGCTATCGGCTGCCTGGTGATTCTGGCCGGCATACCTGTCTTCTATAGTTTCGCCCGGCGACGTCCGTCAGGCGCATGAATTCTGGCGTTTAGCATGCCGATTTTTCAACAAGTTCCGCCTCGCCGTTACGAAGGTTACTGAAGGACAGCCACGCAGGGCACGTTTACCCTTCGCGCGTTCTCCCGTAGCCTTAAGACTCCACCCGGTGCATCTCCCCCCTGGCTCGGGTCCCAATTTTTGGAGTTCATTGCATGGCTGCGTCGATAGGATTTCAACTAGGGATTCTGCCCGAGCGCAAGATGGACCGGCGCGCTCTGGCCGCCAGTTACGGCCTGTTGATATTTCTTATCATTGTGATGATCAACATCGGCTGGATCTGGCCGGATAGTCTGAATATCACTCGGCAGTATCACGTCACGGAGCTGATCCCGCTGCCGAGTTTGCAGCCCAAGCCGTTGGACATGAAGACTCCTCCGCGTACCTTGCGCGCCAAGTTGTTGCCCAAGGCTCCAGTTTTTGACGCTCCCAAGCTGACTGTACCTCCCGAGGTTCGTGCGCCGCGTCCGCAACAGCCGGACATTGCACCCCCGAAGATCGAAGTGAACCATTTCACGCCTGCGGTGGTGAAGCAGGTCACCGGCGGGGCCCGTCCGGCGTTGATTGTCCATACCGGAGAGTTTGGCAGTACGGCGACTCCGACCGTCAATGCTCCTATTCAAAAAGTACAGACAGGCGGTTTTGGCGACCCCGACGGAATCAAGGGAGAGGGCAAGCCCAACGCTCACCTGGTGGCTGCCAGCACGGGAGCCTTCGATCTGCCTCCCGGACCGGGAAACGGCAACGGATCTGGCGGAGCCAAAGGTACTAAGGGCACCATCGCCAGCGCCGGTTTCGGCAACGGTATTGCACAATCAGGACAGGGCGATGGCCGAAGCAACGGGCGCGGAGCCGCTGTCCAGACGGCAGGATTCTCGACCCAGCAATTCAGTCAGAGCCCTGCCCGGCCGCAGCCGGCCGATAGTGGACCTGTCACGACACCTGTGGAAATCATCTCCAAGCCCAATCCGGTCTACACTGAGGAAGCTCGACAGCTCAGGCTGCAGGGTGAAGTATTATTAGAAGTATCATTCGGAGCTAATGGGCAGCTACACGTGAATCGCGTGGTGCGAGGTTTGGGTCACGGTCTCGACGAGGCCGCGATTTCGGCTGCCAACAAGATGCGATTCAAACCTGCCCTGCACCTCAATCAGCCGATAGACTCGACCGCGATCGTACATGTCGTGTTCCAGCTGGCGTACTAAGCACGAGCAGAGAGGATTTTCGTTATGCGTACTTGGAAATGGATGATCACGGCTTCCCTGCTGATCGGGTTCAGCGCGATGGCACAGCAGACGGCTGCACCGGCTCCGTCATCCGAGGCACCCATGCCGTCGGCGCAGCCGGCATCGAGCCCGTCTCAGGTGGTCGCGCCAGCCCCAGCGCCGCCCAGCCCTGCCACCCCGCCCACCACCATGGACCAGGTGGTTGACCGGGCCATTGTGCGGGAGCACGCCCTGATCACTTTCCTGCAGACGCGTACGCCGCTGGTTGAGACTTACCTGCAGAACCTGAAGCTGGATCAGCAGATGGGGCCGTCGCCGCGCGAGGACCACTATTTCTTCGGCCGCCTGGACCTGAGCGATTCGGTTGACCGGCAAGACTATCTGTCGAAGGATTCGAGCTTCCAGAACCGCATGTTGGGCGGAGTGACCAAGCTGTTCAAATTCGAATACAAGCCCATCGGGTTTTCCTGGATGATTTTCGCCGACCGGGATGATTTTGACCGCGCCCACTACGATTTCAAGTATGTGCACCGCGAGTTTCAGGGCGACGTGCGCTGCATCGTTTTCGACGTGACCCCCAAGAAGGACGCCGGCAAAGGTCGTTTCCTGGGCCGCATCTGGGTGGAAGACCAGGATTTCAATATTGTCAGGCTCAACGGCACGTATGCGCCGCGGCCCCGAAACGCGCAGTTCTTCCACATGGACAGCTGGCGCCTGAATCTCATTCCGGGCTATTGGGTGCCGACCTACATCTACAGTGAAGAAGGCGATTTTAGCTCCGGCTCGAAGGACAAACTGGCCTTCAAAGCCCAGACCCGAATCTGGGGTTATGACCTGAAAAAGAACAACAAGGAAGACGAACTCACCCAGGTGCTGGTGGACTCGAGCGTGAAGGACGAGAGTCCCACGGCTCAGGATGCTTCCCCGCTGCAGGCCCAACGCGAGTGGCAGCAGCAGGCGGAAGACAACGTGATCGAACGTCTGCAGAATGCTGGCTTGCTGGCCCCTCAGGGCGAAGTGGACAAGATCCTGATGACGGTTGTCACCAATATCGAAGTCACCAACAATATTGAGCTGCCCCGTCCGGTTCGTACCCGGGTGATGCTGACGTCGCCGCTGGAGACCTTCAGCGTAGGCAACACCATCATCGTGAGCCGGGGACTGATTGACGTTCTTCCCGACGAGACCAGCCTGGCCATGGTGCTTTCGCATGAACTGGCGCACATCGTTCTGGGGCATAACCTGGGCAGCCGTTACGCCTTCAATGACCGCATGCTCTTCTCCGACGAATCAACCTACCAGAACCTGGGATTCAGGCACGTTCCCGAAGAAGAAGTTGCAGCCGACAAGAAAGCTATCGACCTGTTAAAGAATTCACCGTACGCGCAGAAGCTGGATACCGCTGGTTTGTTCCTGCGCGAGCTGGCCGATAGAGGGCCAGCGCTTTCTGCGCTGCTCACACCGCATTTGGGCAACAGCCTCACCGATCCTCGCGGCGGTGTCGAGCGGATGGCAGCGTTGATGAGTTCAGCCCCAGCCCTCGATCCGAACAAGCTGGACCAGATTCCGGCATTACCGCTGGGCGGACGCGTCAAGCTGAATGCCTGGGATGACCACGTGGAGCTGATAAAGACCGCGCCGGTGGCGATCACCTCTGCCCGCGACAAGATGCCGTTTGAAGTCACGCCATTCTTCCCGCGGCTCACCCGCTACGGAAGCGGTGCAAATCCGGGGTCGCCCAGCAGCACTGCCAACGCGACACCCAGCAACTCACAGTAAGAGTGGAGAACGGGCGTCTCACCCGTCTGCCTTAGTCTCCACACAGAACGTCGACGAAAGCACGGCCGGAATCGGAAGCAATTCCGGGTCCGGCTTTCGTGTTTTGGTCAGTAGCCAGATTTCAGAATCGTGCCTCAGTTGGCAGCCGACTACGGGCGCAGCCTAGGAACCGCTCTCCCACTCAATCGCGGAAAATGCCTGTGGTTTCTGCGGACGCCGCTAGGGCGTGCAGTAGAAGATTCGCGCCGGAAGGATGTTCAGGAATTGGAAGTTTTGCCGCACGCTGCCGAAGCTCGACTTTAAATACGGCAGCACAGCGTTAGTAAATTGATAAACCAGCAGCGCCCCCTCGGGGTGAAGCACCTGCCGCGACTCCTGCATCACTTCCCGGCGCACCGCATGCGGCATGGTGCTGTAAGGAATGCCGGAGATGATGTAGTCGGCGCACGGCAAACCCAGTCTCGCCAAGACCTTGCGGACGTCTGAAGCGGAAGCATGGGCCGCATGGAACCGTGGATCCACAATTTCTTCGCGCAGGAACGTAACGAACTCTTCGTTCAATTCCAGCGCCAGCAGAACGGCGTCCGGACGCATCCGCTTGAGAATCTCCTGCGTAATGGTTCCGACGCCGGGCCCGTACTCGACGATCACCCGGGCCTTGTCCCAGTCCACCTGGTTCAGAACGTCATTCACCAGAAATCGGGAGCTGGGGATCAGCGAACCCAGCATGGCGGGCGATTTGAAGAAATTGAGCGCGAACAGAACCCGTCGGGATGAAGCAGGAGTGCGGAGCACGGCAGTTTGTGATTTTGACATCCCTGATCACCCTTTGTCTTCGGTTTCTGCGGCTAACTCCAACATACACTGGCTGGCTTTCGAAATCGTACATTTTTAACCGTACTTCGGTTGCCGAGAAAGGGTACTTTCGTCACTTCAGAATTCCGCTATGGGACTCCCGGCACCTTGCTGCTGCTTCGTCATTCCGACACAATTGATACTCAACCGAAAAATTTGGCTGTTAAGAACCGAGGACTTCGTCGTGCGAAGGTGGGCCGCTACACTCCTGAATCTAGTTTGGGGAATTTACCTGGTCCTGACCTCGATCTATTGCCTGCTGGCGTTCCTCCCTTATACCTACTTCGCTCTGATCAAAGCTCCAGCCTACTCATGGATGCCATGGTTTGCACACCATCACAGGCCCCTGTACTGGCTCGCCCTGCTCGCTGCCGCGGCCGCGAGTCATGCGGGAAAGAAGACACGCACAGACGCCTTGTTGTTTGGAACGCTGGCTCTAGGGGGGATCTACCTCGCCGCTCGGCCCTTCATGCCGACCCTGCAAAACAATTGGGCTGCCTACTGGTGGAGTTTGATTGCCCTGCTGCCCCTGATGGCCACGGCGGCGTCTGAGCTGCACTACCATTGGCCAGCGGCGGACAACGAGCACAAAGATATTTCCCTGCTGGAGTATTCGAGCGGAATCCTGGTGGCGATTGCCGTGGCCTTGATCTACGTGGCTGGCGCTGTTGTGCGCAACCGGGCCGAGAAGGTGCCGCTCAATTTCGGACTGGCCCGGCTCGAAATCATAGGATGGAGTTTGCTCTCGCATTTGTTGGTCGCCATCGTCGTGATCTCGGTCCTGAACCTAATCCGGCTGCTCACTCGGCACGCGCGCCGTCCCACCAGCTTGCGCTTGGCTCTGAACGGACTCGCGATTGCACTTGTAATTGGCGCTGTCCTCGACCATTTTCTGGGCAGCGCTCTCAGCTTCGAGGGCTGGGCGGCGCACCTGTACGCGGCTCTTCTCGCTGTGACGCTGACGCTTTTCTTCGGTTATCTGGTCTCACCCTTCCTCATGGTACAGACCGCGCCGAACCGACCTAAACCATTTTTTCGCTCAAAGCTTCTGCCGGTTGCAGTCGTTCTATCAGCCCTGGCGGTTGCCATGCCGACCTTGGTGGGCGGAGGCGACTGGAACGGAGTACAGCAAAGTACCTTCACCATACTGTTCTGGATCGTTCTGAGCTTGTGCGCCTACACCCTCCGGCCGCGCCGCAAACGATATTCCGTCGCGACGATCCTGGCCGTACTGCTGCTGGCCGGATTCACCTACAAGGCCCTACAGGCCACCAACATTTTCTGGGCTCGGGCTTTGGGTTCCACTGACGATGACGTTGCGCGTGCTATGGAAATCTACGCCGGGCAGGACACTTCTTTCCAGTTGGCCCACCACATCCTCGGCAACGCGCGCGAAATGCCCTGCGGAGACCTGTGCCGCATCCTGCGACAGTACACCAACATCCGTGACGCCGAGGCCAAGACGGAGGTAAACCTGGTGGACGACCTGGTCCCGACCACAGCGGGGCGTCCGAACATTTTTATCCTGGTCATCGACTCCATGCGCCCGGACTACGTGGGAGCCTACAACCCCAAAGTGGACTTCACTCCCAACCTGGACGCATTCGCACGCGAAAGCATTGCGCTGCGCAACGTGTTCACGCAATACGCCGGCACCACACTCTCCGAGCCGGCGATCTGGTCAGGCGCCATGCTGCTGCACGCCCACTACATGCAGCCATTTTCCCGGGTCAACGGTCTGGAAAAGCTGGCCAACACAGACGGCTATCAGATAGTGGTCAGCTACGACACCGTGCTGAGCCAGATCCTCTCGCCATCCGACAATTTGACCAGGCTCGATACCGACAAGGCACTGTGGAACCGGTTTGAAGCTTGCTCCACGCTGGCACAGCTGGCCAAGACGCTGGACGCCCGTACCGACCGCAGCCGTCCCGTGCTGTTTTATGCGCAGCCCATGAACGTGCACCAGTTTGCCAGGAATGATCTGCCGATGGGCGACGATCCCGATTGGCATGTGCGGCCGGGCTTCAACGACCGAATCGCCCACGAAGTCCACCAGGTGGATGGATGCCTGGGCAGCTTCTTGGCGTATCTCAAGGCGCGCGGTCTATTCGACGAGAGCATTATCGTTGTGACGTCCGACCACGGAGACGCCACGGGCGAATTTGGCCGGCGCGGCCATTCGATTTCGATTTTTCCCGAAGTCGTGCGTGTACCCCTGATCGTGCACTTGCCCGCAACCATGCGCGGCAAGCTCCTGCATGATGACAACCGCCTTTCCGCGCTGACCGACATCACGCCTTCGCTCTACTACCTGCTGGGA
>Ga0105241_10003923_pt1 | contig 11016 bp, 9 predicted proteins | sample KBSC64metaG_FD_80422 | JGI IMG/M metagenome (GOLD analysis project Ga0105241, IMG submission 80422) | Corn rhizosphere microbial communities from Kellogg Biological Station, Michigan, USA - KBS C6-4 metaG | ecosystem: Host-associated > Plants > Roots > Rhizosphere > Soil | place: Michigan, USA...
CGAGTGGTATCGGTCCACATCGTTGATCCTTGGTAGTTTCGCAAAACCCCCTGAATCAACGACACGCAATGCCGTCAAGCTAACATACTGATATCACTCAACTTAATTTCGGATCGGACACTTGGGAACGTTATGTTACCCATGTGTCCGGTTCGGACAAAGTGGTGATGGTCGGGGAGAGAGGATTCGAACCTGCGACCCTCTGCTCCCAAAGCGTTCTATTTATGTTCTTATACACTTTTATGGGCTAAAAAGAGCAGAGGATCAACGGCCTGAAATCTCGGCAGAAATTATAGCTGATCATTCATGTGTATACGGGAACGTACGTCATAACACGCGCTCTTCGTGTACACAGCTGGATACACGGGAAGAGCCCGCCCCACCTTGTGTGCAGACCCGGCCTGACTGCCGGCTAATCTCAGAGACCGTTTGAGAATGGGTTGAGGAATTGGCAGCGGCGTGATTCAAGCTCGGGATGTGGACCCGAACGAGCCGTGGCCGAATGGCTGGATTTGAGAAGCGAGCAAAGCGTTACCCGACCGACCTGACGGACCAGGAGTGGCTGTTCATCTAGCCCTTCCTGCCAAGGGCGCCGAAACGCGGACGCAAGCCCGCCACCGACCTTCGCGATGTGCTCGACGCTCTGCGATATCTGGCACGGGCGGGCGCTGGCTGGCGGATGTGGCCGAATGACTTTCCACCCTGGCAGACGGTGGTCGGCCGCAAGCGGCACATCGCCGTCGATACCGATGGCAGACTGTTGATGGTCAACCTCACCACCGCCGACATCTCCGACAGCGCCGGCGCCCAGACCATCGTCGCTGCGATCCGCAAGCGCTGGCCGTGGCTCAAGCATCTCTTCGCCGACGGTGCCTATGATCGCACCCGCCTCATGGACGCCGCAGCCTATCGCGACTTCGTTCTCGAGATTGTCCGCCGGACTGACCAGGAGCCCGGATTCAAAGTTCTACCTAGACGCTGGGTGGTCGAGCGCACCTTCGGCTGGATGACACGATGGAAGCGCCTCGTCCGCGACTATGAGAAGCGGATCGACGTCTCCGAGGCCATGATACACGTCGCCCTCGGAAGCCTCATGCTGCGTAGAATTGTCCATCCCTGACCATTCTCAAACAGACTCTCAGCCGCACGGTTCCCCAAGGACCTCCCTCTATCCGGGAACCGTCCTCAATTTCCTGCCGACAGAGTCAGAGTGATTACGTCCTGATAAAGCCCCGCAAGCTTGCCGGTCGGTAAAGACGGCAGGTTGAGGACCAATGGCCAGCTTGCGCCGCCGACACCCGCGCGGGCGTAATTCTGATTCGAAAGGCCAGCCGCGGGCACTGAGATGCTGTTGAACGTCATCGTGTAGGGGATGGCTTCGTTGGTGGGATATGGCGTCACAGCGCCTTGGCGAACCATCATATTGCCATGGCTGGTGGAAATCGATGTGTTGACCGAACTGGTACTCTTAAGCGAGATATTCAGCGTCTGCTGCGTGGTCGTGAATGTACCGAAGTCGATCGTCTGAGGACCGGCGGTGATGACGCTCAGGATTTTCGGAATGCTGAGGCTTGGCGATACGGCATTGCCAGTCAATCCATTGCCGGTCGTCTGGCCATTACTTTTGTAGCATTGAATGCTGTAGCTAAGTTGTTCGGTAAAGGTTGCCCCCCCCACAAAATCTTCACCTGCTGTGTTGAACGGAATCGTCAGCGTCAGATTTTGAGTCCCACTCGAACCGTTATTTGGCAGCGCAAAGGCAATGCCGTTCGATGTATTCGCCGCCGTATTGGCTTGGAACACGACCGGCGTGCTGGGCGACGAAGCCAGTCCGATCGTGTAGACAGGGCCGCTTGAGCCAAGGCGCAAGGGCGACCCGCTGTTGGCGTCGCGCAAGATCAGCCGCGCCGAGTCGACGCTGCCCTGCGCCGTTCGGGTGACGGTAACGCTGAATGTGGCGGTCGACGCGGCTCCTCCCGGCAGCGGATTCCATGCCGGGCTGGGCGTCGATACCGATGAAAAGGACACGGTCACATCGCCGTTGCCGCACGCATGCGCCGCGCCTCCGCCCAATGTCGCAGCAGTCAATGCCACAGTGGTCATGGCGGCTCGCCTGAACATCATTTTTCTCCCTTGCTTATCGGATGAAGGTCACCGAGCCGGAGGGTCCCGGCTGGATTGTCGGCGACCTCGATTTCATAGATCGACGCCGGGCTGGTCGGCATTTCGATCCGCCAGCGGCCGGGCCGCAGTCCCTGCTGGCCGAAGCGGCCGTCTCGCGATGTGAAGATGGTGACGGGCTGCCGCTGGGGCCGCGCCAGTTCAATCGTCTTGCCGGCGAGCAGCGAGACCGGCTCGCCATTGGCGTCGATCAGGCGGCCGAGCACGAGGATGTGGTAATCCGAACCGATCTCGAGGCGGTAGCCGCCGCGATAGGGCGGCAGGATCTGTACATTGCCCTGGCCGAGATCATAGCCGGGCGGCGCATCCGGCACGTCATAGAGGATCGTGCGCTTTGAATAGGCGCTGAGATCGGCTTCAAGCGCCGCGCCGAAGACGCCGGATTGCGCCTGCTCGCCATCCTGCTGGGGATCGAGCCGGATGGGCTTGCGGTTCAGGCTGCGATGCGGCGTGGCGAGCAGGAAGGCATCGTTGATCGGGCGACCGATCGCGAACGCGCCGTCTGCGAACGCGATCGAGGTGCCGGCGCGGAGCGAGGTGCGGATGTCGGTGATCGCCTTGCGCGCGCTGTCATAGGCGGCGATCTGGTTGAGGCCCAACTCGAAACGGTTAGTGAGATAGCTGCCGCTACCATTGAAGGAAGTGGCGTCTTTTGACTGATCGAGATCGGCCGCGGCCGTCCAGGCGCCGATTCCGTGCCCACCCGAATCCTGGAAGCTCATCCGCGCCTCTCCATGCGAGTCAACGTCGGCGCGCATGGCGGCTCGGCGGGCGAAGCGGCGCAGCAGACCGATACGGAGCAGCGTCTCGCGCTGCGCATCCGAATGCCGATAGCCGATCTCTCCCGTCAGGCTGAACTGATTGCCGAGGCTCACGCCGGCGCGGCCGCTAGCGCTGATCTCGTTCACTCGTGCAATCCTATCCCGCGCATATTGCACGTCGAGCGCAAGGAAGCTGTCAAACCCAAAGTTGTAAGAATAGGACGATGTCGCCCGCCACGAGGTTCGCTCCAGCAGCAGCGCCCCCGGCACGGCGAACTCCCGGCTCCGATATTCGACCGATGCGCGGATGGTATGAGATCGCAGCGCGTCGACTCCCTGGATCAACTTTTCGAATATGATGGAAGTGGCATAGCCCGCCGCCCCGTTGCGCCGCCGTGATCCTGCGAAATCGACGCCCATCAAGCCGAAATCGCTGCCCAGCAATATTTCCGCGCCGGCCTGCTGGCTTTGCTTGTCGGCCTGGAAATTGACGCCGGCGGTCAGCCGGTTGGAAAAGGCGTGCCGCCAGAAGCCAGCGGACGCCCAATCCCCTGTATAATGGATGCCATTGATCGTGGGATAGGAATAGACACCGGCAAAGGCGGCAAATTCGGTGATGCCGGGCTCGAGCAGCGAACGGTTCGAATATTGATTGAACTCGACGATCCGCTGCTTGCCGGCCTCGTCCTGGATCAGCAGCCGGACATTGTTGCTGCCCTCGGCGAGCGGAAAATCCTGCAACGTGTAGGTACCCGGCTGGAATGTCCGGCGCTCCATTGTGCGGCCGTTGACGATGGTTTCGACCATGCTGGAAGTCAGCAGGGTGAAGGACTGGGAGCCGGTCGAACGGATTTCGCGCTGGGGATCGAGCGCCGCATAGAGCCGCGAAACGGAAAGGCCGGCCACCGATGGGCTGCCTTGAAAGCTCCGCGCGGCGAAGCGAAGGTCGCCCATTGTCCAGCGCATCGTCCGGGTAAGATCATCATAGACCAGCCGGCTGCCGGTGCGACGAAACGCGGGATCGGTCCGGCGGCCGGACGCCACGCCTTCGCCTTCAGCCACGATGCCGCCTGCCCGTACCGCGCCGTCGAGCGCAACCACGGGCGCGGTGACTGTGGTGCTCATGCTGTCATAGGCGACGTCGACCGCGGCACGGAGATTGAGATAGGCGCTCACGTGCGCGGGACGCAGCGTTACCGATTGCGCGAAACCTTGCTCGCGCAGGCTGACGGTATGGCGCCGCCTCGCCTCCACCGGCAGTTCGATCGCCAGAGCCAACGCCTGACTGTTATAGACAAGGCGGATCTTTTCGCGGCCCAGCACGATTTCGGTGACAGTGGCGTCGTTGCCCGCCGTGCTTTTCAGGCGCTGGAAGACCTCCGGTTTGAGCAGCGGCTCAAGGAGCTGGAGCAGGCGGGGGGCGGCGACCGCCAGCGAATCATCGGGAGCGACCGAGAGCTCGACGTCGCCCAGATAGCTCGGCCCATCGGTGAGGGGCACGATGAAGCGCAGCACACGGTTGGTCGGATTGATCCGCTGACGCGCGACGGCCGGTGTGACGGCCACCGGCATCGGCGGCGTCACACCAGTTGCGTCAGATCCCGCCCAAGCCACCGCCGCAGGCGCCATGAGATTGCTCGCGATCAGGCCGTCGCGAGGGCGCGAACGATATGGCCCGCAGGAGCCGCACACATCATGGCACAGCTCATTGTTGCTGTTCATCCAGCAATGTCACGGTAAGTTGGCCGGTTCGCGAGGGCAGATCGATGGGCAGGGTCAGGTTGCGGGTCTGGCCCGACGCGATCAGACCATAGCCAACCACCTGCTGAAACTCGCCCCCGCCGAGCGTCTTCGAGAAAATTTCAGCGCCGCCAGCATTCTTCTCTACAATCCTGAGACGATGCTGGCTGAGATAGCCGTGCGCGCGCCCGCTGTTGCTGACGGTGATCACCGGTGCTGGCTTGCCCTCATGATCGCCGATCGCCACCGAGCGGATGGCCAGGTCAGCCTTCTGCCCCGGCGGCGACACATTCACGAGTACCTGGAAATTATAGACGATCTGAACCGCCGACTGCCCCTCGGGCAGCTTCACGGGCAACTGCGCCGCGTTCACGAAGAAATGCTTGCTGGCGGCAAGATCGGGATCGCCGACCCATTGTACGCGGAATGTCTGCGTCTGGCCCGCGGGAATGATGGCCGTCGGCGGCACGACGAGCAGATCGCCCGTGTCCGGACCCTTGGGCACGAGACCGCTTTCCTGGGCCTCCAGCGGCTGGACGGTGACTTCCATTGGCAGGTCGCTCGCACCGGTGTTGTTGACGCTGACGTTGGAAACCACGCCACGACCATTTGTCTGGAGATCGACGACGACGGGCGTGACTGTCGTCGCCGGCGCGGGCCAGGGCAGGCCCAGGCCAAGCAGCAGCGCTGCCCCGAATGATGTGAAATATGCCCGGATTGTCATCGTATTTCCCTGTTCGCGCCTGCACTAACTACTTGGAGCCAACGTCACGGTGATCGTGGCGGAATATGTGCCGTCCACCGGCTTCGCATTGTTCGAGGAATTGCCTTTCGTTCCGGCCGTGACGAAATCGCTCACGCGGACGACGATCGATGCCTTGCGGGGCGCGTTCTGGATTTGGGCCGTGCCGGTATAGCTGGCACCGGTGCCGAGTGGATCGGTTTCGGCGGTTGTCACGGTTGCGTCGGCGGTCGTCCAGCCGGAAGCGCGCGCGGTGAAATTGATGGCCTGTGCCTGCGACGGCGTGAGCTTCGTCAGCGGCGGACTGAGCCGGAGCGCCTTGGCGGAAAGGGTGATGCGCGAGGCGGCGTTGCAGGCCCAGCCGGCAAGCGTCCAGCTCATATTCGAAAGCGCGGGATCAATCTTCCCGCTGTTGGAAACGACGGTACTCAACGTCAGCGGAGCCGCCTGCGGCATCTCGCAGCTCCCGACGACTTTTCCTTTGACGGCGTAGGTCGCCTGCCGAACAGGCGCTGCCTGCGCAGGCATGATGCCCGCGCAGGTGACGAATAAGGCAAATGAAAAAGATCCTCTCTTCATCATGGCATGCCTATTCCAGCAACCATTGAAGTCACGTTAAGCGACCGGCGAAAGCGTGACCGTGATCGTGCCCGAATAATCATTGGCCGCGACCGGGATCTTCGTGCTGTGAAGATCTTCAGCCTTGACCGTCAGCGTACCATAGGTCGCGCCCAGGGCGACCGGAGTGTCGGTGGCGGCGGCACTATGGCCCGCAAGCGAAACCGACGGGGTGAAGTCGAGCGAGTTGGTGAAGTTGGTCGTGTCGGTCACGGGCGTGGCTGTCGACAGCTTTCCGTCGCTATGAAACGACAGGGTCGAGTTGACGCCGTTGCACCACAGATTATCGGTGGTGGTCGACGCGTCCTGGCTGCCGGGCAGCTTGCCCGTGGTCGGATCGATCTGGATGGTGCCGAACGCGACCGTTCCGCCGGAACCCGCATAGCAAGTGGCGTTCACGGTTCCGGTAACGGTGTAGCTAGCGCCCGGATCGGTGGCGAACGCAGGCGTCGTCGATATGGCGGTGAGGGCGGCTGCCCCCATCAACAGCTTCTTCATGGATTTACTCCTGTTGGATTGCACAAAAACACGGTGGTAGAATGGGCCGATGGCCCGGCACAGCGGGCGGCAGCTTGCGCGACCTCCCGGACTGTTCTTGCGGAACGCGGCCGGCTCATTGCTGGGCCGCGATCGTGACGGTGATGACGTCGGCATAGCTGCCGGCGATCAAGCGGGTTGAAGTCGGCAGCGTCCACTGCAGCGCGAGCGTTGCAGTTTTTGAGGTCGAGGTGCCGCTGCCCGAGGATAGTCCGCTCGCCGACGCAGGGGACAGCGCGCAGCTGCTGGCGCCACTTACCAGCGTGGCGGATGCGCAGGTAGCGCTGATCTGTCCGCCGGCGTCCAGAGGGACCGTCACCGAAAGGCTATAATCAAGGCTGTTGTTGAACTGCGCGGGCGCGGCCGTCACGCTTTTGAGTGTGCCGTTGGCTGAGCTCGCCCTGAGCTGATAGGGTGCGTTGCAATTGACGAGCGCGGATGCGTTGACGCTGCCGTTGGCGTTCAGGTTCGCCGCCCCGAACGCGCTTTGCAGCGTTATTCCGCAGGTGCTCGGAATGGTGCCCTGCGCCGTGACCGTGATCACATCGGCCAACCCCGGCGATGCGGAGACAGCCTGCGCGATAAGTAAAACTGCCCCTAGGCCCGCACGACACCAGCCGCGCGAACGCCCTTCCGTTCGAAGCACCCCAAGCTCCTAGAAACTCTTGCCTGGGGATCGATTTAACTAATGTTTTACCACGAAAGAAGTATCTAATAATATCGATAAATATAGTTAATGTATCGATAAGAGACTATCGCCGCTTATGCGTGTGCGGTGATCAAGGTATTAAGCTTGCTATGGACTTTCTCGCGGTCCTTTAGATGAAGAACCATTACAAAATATATCTATTGACATATAAATAGTGCCCCATGGTTACCAGACTATTGAGTTAATGAAACATCATTCAAGCGCATACGCGGGCTTACATCACGACATGCGTAACGATTGGGCTCGAATCTCTGTCGTAAACGATTCCGTTGATCGTTAGAGTAAGGAAAAGTCGCAGGTCACGCTTGATATTCCACTGAGAGGAGGATGCCCTGACAAGTCCGGCATGATCAAAATTTGCTGCCGTGAAACTCCCTAGTTGATGAGAACCTCATATCTTTCGTCGAGGTCGATCATGCGCTGCTCATCCGCATTGGCCGCCTTCTCATTACCGAGTTCACGCTGCAATTGGCTGCGATGATAGTAGGCGCGGGCGCTGCCGGGGGCGAGCCGCACTGCCTCGTTAAGATCCGCAAGCGCACGCTGCGTATCGCCTTGCCGCCGATAAACCAACGCGCGATTCAGATAGGCGATGGATGATCGGGGTGCGATCGCAATCGCGTCGCTGAATGCCGCGATCGCGCGGCCCATATCACCCGCCCAGGCGAAGGAGAGGCCGTCCGCGATGTGGGCAGCGGCCTCGCCCTTCGCGCCCTTTGCCGCTGGATTGACGAGCGATTTGCACGCGGCGAGGCTCTGCTGGGGATCGTCGATCGTGCAGATATTCCAGTCGCCGCGTGTGGAAACTGCCTTGCCGCGCCGTTTGGCGGCAGTGACGACGATGTTGTCGGCGGGTGACGCGCGATCTGCGCGCGCTCCTGCTGCCGTGGGCGCTTCGGCGTTCATCCCGGCCGGTGGCGGCGCGGGGGCAGCAGGCGGAGCCATCATGGGCCCTGCGTTGGCGTCCATCTGGGCCAGTGTAAGTTCGTGCCGGTCGTCTGGGGCCGCCTGGCGTGCCATCTTGCCTTCGGCAAGCATCGGCGGCGCGGCGGCTTCTTCTCCTTCGCCCTTGCTTGCCTGGGTATCCGCGTCTGTGATCGGTGGAGGCGCTATCCCTTTAGGTTCGAAAACGATGCCCGGCGGCTTGGTGGCCGGCGGCGGCTCTTCCACGTCAAAGGTCTTGAGGTCGCGCGCGGCAAATTCGGCCGCAGGCTTCGTCTTCTGGGTCGCCGTACGCCAGGCCAAGGGCGCCCCGATCACCGCGACCAGCGAAGCGGCGACCACTATGCCGATCTGCGGGCGGCGGAAGAAGCCCCGGTGAGGCTCGGACGCCCCGACTTCTCTTGCATCGGCCACGGCATCGCCCGCATCGAAGCGCCGCATGGCCGCAGCGATCGCGGCCTCGCGTGCGGCGGGCGCGGGCGGTGGTGGCTGGGGCAGCGAAAGCTTGTCGTCCTCGTTCGTCACGCAGTCACCTACCCCGACCAGTCGATCGTGCCCGCATCGGCAGCGATATAGGCGCAAATTTCAGGAACGTCGAAGCCCGAGCGATCCCGATAAGCAAAGTGGCAGCGGCCCTCCCAGCCGCCGCCACCGGCAACAAAGGTCCCCTTCCCGTCATCGCTCCAATCTGGCCAAGGATGCCGCAGTTTTGGCGGAGCGCACCAGCTGAACGAATTCGCTGCGATAGCCGAAGCTATCCTCGCCGCGCGCGGCCGTCGCGATCCGCAGCACGTCATCGTAGCTCATCGAGCCATTATATTTGCCGCCCTGCAGCAGCTCGGCGAAGGCGGCGACACCGGTGGCGAAGCGTGCATCCAAAGGTGCCTGATCGAAGCGCGCAACTTCTGTCGCTCGGTCAATCGGCGTCGCGATGAGGCGGCTGGTATCGGATTTGGGCAGCTTGTAGCAGATCTTGACGAAGCCGTATTCGCGACCTTGGACCGCCGTCCGCGGGGCCGGCGTTGCATAGCGAAGATCGCCGATCGCACGCGGCCCGCCGACCGGCACAATTTCGTACAGCGCGGTCACCGTCTGGCCCGAACCGACGTCGCCGGCATCGACCTTGTCATTGTCGAAATCCTCGCGGTTGAGCATGCGCGTCTCATAGCCGATCAGCCGATATTCGGAGACGGCGGCGGGATTGAACTCGACCTGGATCTTCACGTCCTTGGCGATCGGGAACAAAGTCGAGGTTGCCTCGTCCACCAGCACTTTCCGCGCCTCGCTCACCGTATCGATATAGGCGGCGGCGCCATTGCCGTTCTGCGCCAGCGTCTGCATCAGCGCATCATTATAATTGCCCATGCCGAAGCCGAGCACCGAAAGGAAGACACCCTTGCCGCGCTCGCGCTCGATATAGCCCTTGAGTTCGTCCTGATTGGTGATCCCGACGTTGAAATCGCCGTCGGTCGCCAGAATGACGCGGTTGACACCATTGGGATCGAGGTTGCGCTCGGCAAGCGCATAAGCTTGGCGGATCCCTTCCGCCCCGGCCGTGCTCCCGCCTGCTTCGAGCTGATCCAGCACGGCAAGGATGCGGCTCTTCTGGCTGGCGGGGGTCGGCTCCAGCGCGGTCCCGGCATTGCCCGCATAGGTGACGATCGCGACATGATCATTGGCGTCGAGTTGGTCGAGCAGCATCGACAGCGATTGTTTCACCAGCGGCAGCTTGTTGGGCGCGTACATCGATCCCGAGGTGTCAATCAGGAAGACGAGATTAGCGCGCGGCCGCGTCGCGCGCTGGATATCATAGCCCCTGATGCCGATCCGGACCAGCTTGCGACCTGCGGTCCAAGGGCTTGGAAAGGTCGCAATATCGGTGCTAAACGGCTGAGCCGCAGTGCGCGGCGCGGAATAATGGTAAGGGAAATAGTTGACCATCTCCTCGGTCCTTACCGCTGCAGGCTGCGGCAGGACATTTTGGTTGAGCGAGGCGCGCACGAAGGAATAGGAGGCGGTGTCGACATCGATCGAGAAGGTCGAGACTGGCTCCTCGCGCACGACCTTAAACGCATTTTGCTGGGTGGCGGTGAAGCGATCGCGGCCGACGTCCTGATAATAAGGGCGCGGCATGGATTCATATTTCATGGCACCGATCGCCTGCCTCGCCTCGAAACTCTGCATGGGGGCAGCGAGCACTGGTGCTGAAGCGATGGATGGCGGCGGCGCGTCCGGGGCTTCTTCCGCAACGTCGAAGGTCTTGAGATCGGCACGCCGGCCGGCGGCGTCGTCCGCCCGCTTCTGCGCGGTGAGGACGATGTTGTCGGCCGACGTCACCTCACTCCCGGATGTTTTGGCACAAGATACCAGCATCAGACCAGTCAGCCCGGCAGCGATCACAGCATATAATCGGGGCATACAACTCTCCCTGACAACAGCGGCGCGAAATTGCCCGCATGTCACTGGGACGCACCCCGCAGGGGAAAGCTTGGAAGGATTCGAAAATATTTTTCGGCTCGGGATCATGACGCGCCTGCACCCGTCGCCAATTGAGCGCGGATTTCATGCATGCGCCAGGAGACCGTTGATTCCGTGACGCCGAGTATCGCGGCGGCTTCAGCATGGCTGAGCTGCTGCCCGGCAATGAGCACCGCTGTTTCGCGATAGGCGGGCTTCAGTCGCGCAATGGCACTTTTAAGCCAGAGCGCATCGTAAAGATCGCGACCGTCCGGTTGAGGGGCAAGGCCGGCCAACACGGCAAGGCGCTCGGTGAAGACTGCAAAGGA
>Ga0105241_10003925_pt1 | contig 11013 bp, 9 predicted proteins | sample KBSC64metaG_FD_80422 | JGI IMG/M metagenome (GOLD analysis project Ga0105241, IMG submission 80422) | Corn rhizosphere microbial communities from Kellogg Biological Station, Michigan, USA - KBS C6-4 metaG | ecosystem: Host-associated > Plants > Roots > Rhizosphere > Soil | place: Michigan, USA...
GCGGCTTCGCCGGGCGGCAGCGCTTCCTTGAGCACGCGCAGCGCGCGCATCAGGTGGCGATGCAGTTCCTGCATGTCGCCGGAATCGGACTGCTTGGTTTCGTAGTAGGCCACGGTCAACCACAGCGCGATGCCGCGCAAGCGCAGGTGTTCGTTGTCGCCGCGCATGCGCGCGAAACCGATTTCAGTGCCGTTGCCCCACGGCTGGTAGCGCGGGCCTTTATCGATCGAGCCGTACATTTGCGGCGCATCGCTTTTCGAGGCCGTGGCGAATTCGCGCATGGCGATTGCGGCGAGCTGGCGACGCGTGGCCATTGGCAGTTCGCCGATCGTTTTCTCAACTTCCTTGAATTGCCGATTCAACTGAATGGAGCGCGTCAGCGCGATGAGTCGATTGACGATACGCATATACATCCCGGTTCTGATGAGCGTTGGGCGGTTGCGACGATTGCACTATATCGGATCGACTTTGGGCGACGCTGCATATTGCGTCACATTCCGACCCCCTGCGTCACATTGTCGAGCATTTTGCGAAGATTTGCACGCGAGATAGAAAATTCAGGCGAAGCAATCAGTTAGCTGATGAAACGACCAATTTCCTGGCCCACTTGGACGAAATCCTCTGGCTTGAGGTTCACGTCGAGTGCGGCGCTGCCGGCCGGCAAAAGGACGATCACGGTCGAGCCCATATTGAAGCGTCCGAGCTCGTCGAAGCGTTCCAGTCGCACGTTCTTGCCGCGCCAGTCCTTGCGCCGGATCGCCGATGCGTACGGAGGGATCTCCACGCCGCTCCAGACGGTTTCCACGCCGGAAACCAGCATGGCACCGACGAGGATGACCGCGAACGGCCCATGCGCGCCGTCAAAATGGCAGACCAGGCGTTCGTTGCGCGCGAACAGGCGCGGCACATGTGCGACCGCAGCCGGCGCGACGCTGAACAGCCGCCCAGGAATGTGCAGCGTCTCGCGCAGAGTACCCGACAACGGTGCGTGCACGCGGTGATAATCGCGCGGCGACAGGTACACCGTGATGAAATGACCATGGGCGTACTTTGCCGCTTCCGCGTCGTCGGCGAGCAATTCGGCGACGCTGAAATCCTGGCCTTTGGCCTGGACAATTCGGCCGCCGTCCGACCCGTTGGATTCGATGGCGCCGAGCTGGCTGACGCGGCCGTCGGCCGGGCAGGCGACCGCGAGTGCGTCCGCGGGCGCGACGCGCGCACCCGCGCGCAGTGCGCGCGTGAAGAACGCATTGAAGCTGGCATAAGCGAATGCGTCGGGTTCCGCGGCTTGCGCCATGTCCACCGCATAGCTCTTGACGACATGGCGAATCAGGAAATTCTTCCACGGCCGCCAAGTCCAACGCGTAGCCCAGTACACGATGCGCGACAGCAAGCGATGCGGCAGCGCGTATTGCAGCAGGATCGATGGTGACGGCAACGATGCGCGCATCAGCGAATCAGTGCAGAAAGATCGGCAACGATGTGCGCCGCAGTGAACGGCGGCCGGAACATTCCGACCAATTGTCCTTGCGGATTGATGATCACGGCCGAACCGCTGTGATCGACTTGCACCGCGCCGTTCGCGTCCGTCGTGCGCGCGTACATGAGGCCGAGCGCGCGCGTGAGTCGCGTCAGTTCCTCGTCGCTGCCGGTTGCGGCGACGAAGTCAGGGCTGAAGAACGCAACGTATTTGGCCAGGTTTTCCGCGGTGTCGCGTTGCGGATCGACCGAGATGAAACCGAAGCGCACGTTTTCCTTGAGCACGCCCAGGTCTTTCCAGGCCTGCTTGAACATCGCCAGCGTGGTCGGACACACGTCCGGGCAGCTCGTATAGCCGAAGTAGACAACGTTCCAATGCCCGCGCCACGAAGCCAGGTCGAGCGGCTGGCCGTTGGCTTGCGTCAAATGAAACTCCGGTATCGGCCGGGGCGATGGATACAACACGGCATTCTGCAGCGCCGGCGCCGCCGGTGTGGCGAGGTAATGCTGGCTCAGCCACAGGCCGGCACCGGCGGCGACGGCGGCGAGCAGAATCAGCCAGACGGGCAAACGCGAATCGGAGGTCATCGGCCCATTATAACGAGCGGCTTCGCCTATACTTCGCGGCCAGCAAACGGATCGAATGCCGAAGAAGCCAGCCCGTGACCGCCGAACTGTCGACCATCATCGATTTCATCCGCTACGGCGCGAGCCGTTTCGCCGCCGCCGGGCTCACGTTCGGCCATAGCTACGACAACGCACTCGACGAGGCCACGCACGCGGTGCTGCAGACGCTGCATCTGCCTCACGATTTGTCGCCGAATTACGGCGCGGCACACATCACGGCGACCGAGAAGAAGCAGGTGCTCGCGCTCATCGAGCGGCGCGTGCGCGAGCGCCGGCCGATCGCATACCTGACCGGCGAGGCGTGGTTCGCCGGGCTGCTGTTCAAGTGCGACGAACGAGCGCTGGTGCCGCGCTCGCCGATTGCCGAGTCGATCCGGGCGGGATTTTCGCCGTGGCTCGATGGCGCCGATGTGCGCCGCGCGCTGGATTTGTGCAGCGGCGGCGGCTGCATCGGCATCGCGATGGCCGTGTACAACCCGGATTGGCACGTCGATCTGGCCGATATCAGCGATGCAGCGCTGGCGCTCGCACGAGAAAATATTCTTTTCCAGAATGTGGAAGACCGCGTGCGCGCCGTGAAGTCCGATTTGTTCGGCGCACTCGAAGGCGAAACCTACGATCTGATCGTCAGCAATCCGCCGTACGTGACCGAGCAGGAATTCGCCGCGCTGCCGCCCGAATATGGCCATGAGCCTGCGCTAGCCTTGCGCGCTGGCGACGACGGGCTGGATTTCGCGCTGCGCATTCTCGACGAGTCGCCGAAGCACCTGAGCAAGGGCGGCTGGCTGATCGTGGAAGTCGGTGAAAGCGAACGCGCATTGTCGCGTCTGCTGCCCGGATTGCCGCTGAACTGGATCGAATTCGAAGTCGGACAGATGGGCGTGTTCGCGATCGCGCGCGAAGACATCGTCAAGCACGCGAAGGCGATCAAGGCGGCGTTGGGAAAACGAAAATAGGACATTCGTCTTTCCGGGGCCGCCGCAGGCGGAGCCCGGAATCCGGTTCCTGCTCTGAATGCGAGATCAGGAACTGGATTCCCGCCGGCGCGGGAATGACGAGCTTCGGAGCAAATCGTGTCGAGCAACTCGTTCGGAAAACTGTTTACGGTCACCACGTTCGGCGAAAGCCACGGCCCGGCGATCGGCTGCGTGATCGATGGCTGTCCGCCGGGATTGGCGATTACCGCCGATGAATTCCGCCGCGATCTGACGCGCCGCGCGACCGGTACCTCGAAATACACCTCACAGCGTCGTGAGGCCGACGAGGTCGAGATTCTTTCCGGTGTCTACGAAAACACGACCACCGGTACGCCGATCGCGCTGCTGATTCGCAACACCGATGCGCGCTCGAAGGATTACAACGACATCAAGGACGTGTTCCGGCCCGGCCACGCCGATTACACCTATTGGCAAAAATACGGCATTCGCGATCATCGCGGCGGCGGTCGCGCGTCCGCGCGCGAGACGACGATGCGGGTGGCCGCCGGCGTGATCGCGAAAAAGTGGCTGCGTGAGAAGTTTCAGATCACGGTGCGCGGCTGGCTCGCACAGCTCGGGCCGCTGACGCCGCATGCGTTCGACTGGGGTTCGGTTGAGGGCAATCCGTTTTTTTGGCCGGACGCGGCGATGATCCCGGAGCTGGAGAAATATATCGACGCCTTGCGCAAGTCCGGCGATTCGATCGGCGCGCGCGTCACTGTTGTTGCCGACAATGTGCCGCCGGGCTGGGGCGAGCCGATCTACGGCAAGCTCGACGGCGAACTCGCCGCGGCGCTGATGTCGATCAACGCGGTGAAAGGCGTGGAAATCGGCGACGGTTTCGCCGCCGTGGCGCAGCGCGGAAGCGAACATCGCGACGAAATGTATTTGGACGGCTTTACGTCCAATCACGCAGGCGGTATTCTGGGCGGAATTTCCACGGGGCAGGCGATCGTCGCCTCGATGGCGCTGAAGCCCGCCTCGAGCATCCTGATTCCCGGACACACGGTGAACGCGGCCGGCGAGCCGGCGCAAGTGCGTACGAAGGGCCGCCACGATCCGTGTGTGGGCATCCGCGCCACGCCGATCGCGGAAGCGATGGTCGCGCTGGTGCTGATGGATCAAGCGCTGCGACAGCGTGCACAGTGCGCGGATGTGGGCGAAATACAGCCGCGCCTGCCGGCGGTGCGGCCGGCGTCAGGCGATTCGTAGGAGAGCGCGTTTTTGGCGAGCAACAATCCCGGTCGACCGCGCGTGTGGGTGTCACGACCGTTGTTCGACGACATCGTCGAGCGGCTGCGCGAATACTTCGACGTCGAAGTTGAAAGTGCCGATCGCGACTGGACGCGCCAGGAAATGGCGCAGAAGCTGCGCGACAAATCCGGCGCGGTTCTCGGCTTGGCCGATCCGGTCGACGCGCAAGTGCTCGCCGATACGCCGTTGCTGCGCGCAGTGGCCAATCGCGGCGTCGGCTACAACAACCTCGATGTCGCGGCGCTCACGCGTGCCGGTGTCGTCGCGACGAACGTACCCGGCGTGCTCGATGAAACCGTGGCGGATTTCGCCTGGGCGCTGATGCTTGCCGCCGCGCGGCGCGTGACCGAAGCCGAGCGCTGGCTGCGCGCGGGCAACTGGCACGGCATGTCCTTCCACATCATGCTCGGTGCCGAGGTGCACGGCCGCACCTTGGGTATTTTGGGCATGGGCCGCATCGGCCAGGCCGTGGCGCGGCGCGCGGCCGGGTTTCGCATGCCGGTTATTTATCACAACCGCTCGCGGCTTGCGGCGGACATCGAACGCGATTGCGCCGCGCACCATGTCGATCGTGAAACGCTGTTGCGCGACGCCGACTTTCTCGTCATTGCGCTGCCGCTGACAAAGCAAACGCGCCATGCGATTGGCGCCGAGGAACTCGCGCTGATGAAACGCGAGGCGATCGTGATCAACATTGCGCGCGGCGGCGTTGTCGACGACGCAGCGTTGATTGCCGCACTGCGCGAAAAACGCATTGCCGGAGCGGCGCTCGACGTGTTCGAGCACGAGCCGGACGTGCCGGCGCAGCTGCTTGCGCTGGACAACGTCGTGCTCACACCGCACATTGGCAGTGCGAGCCTGGCGACGCGGCGCGCGATGGCGAGCCTGGCGGTCGATAATCTTATCGCTGCACTCGGCTGCGGAGCACACGCCGGACGGCCGCCGAATCCGCTCAATCCCGAAGTCCTGCAACGACCGTAATCCGCAAAATAATTTCTGCCCCGAGTAAATACGATGAACAAGAAAACCGAGTACAAAATCGCGATCGCCGGCGCCACCGGCGCGGTCGGTGACATGCTGCTGGCGATTCTCAAGCAGCGCAAATTCCCGGTCAGCGAACTCGTGCCGCTGGCCAGCGAGCGCAGCGCCGGCGGCAAAGCCGAGTTCGGCAACAAACAGATTACCGTACGCAATCTTGCCGACTACGATTTCGCCGGTGTCGACATCGCGTTCTTCTCCGCCGGCGGCAAGGTCAGCCGCGAGCACGCGCCGCGCGCAGCCGCGGCGGGCGCCGTGGTCATCGACAACACGTCGGAGTTCCGCTACCAGGACGACATTCCGCTCGTCGTCAGCGAGGTGAATCCGGACGCGATCGCGCAGTACACGAATCGCGGCATCATCGCCAATCCGAATTGCTCGACGATGCAGATGCTCGTCGCGCTGGCGCCGATCCATCGCGCGGTCGGCATCGAGCGCATCAATGTGGCGACGTACCAATCGGTTTCCGGAGCGGGCCGTTCCGGTCTGGAGGAACTCGGCCGCCAGACCGCGGCGCTGCTCAATTTCCAGGAGATCAAGCCGTCGAAATTCACCAAGCAGATCGCGTTCAACGTGATCCCGCACATCGACGATTTCCAGGACAATGGCTACACCAAGGAAGAAATGAAAATGGTGTGGGAGACGCGCAAGATTCTTGGCGACGCGTCAATCCAGGTGAATCCGACCGCGGTGCGCGTGCCGGTGTTCTATGGGCACGCCGAAGCGGTGCACATCGAAACCCGCGAAAAAATCTCGGCGGCGCACGCACGTACGCTGCTCGAAAAAGCGCCGGGCGTGGAGATCATCGACACCCGCCAGGCTGGCGGTTATCCGACGCCGGTCGGCGATGCGGCCGGCAAGGACCCGGTGTTCGTCGGGCGCATCCGCGAAGACATTTCCCATCCGCGCGGCTTGAATCTTTGGATCGTCGCCGACAACATCCGCAAAGGTGCGGCGCTCAATGCCGTGCAAGTCGGTGAGTTGCTTGCAAAAACCTACCTGTAAGCCAGATCGACCGAGCTGTGCGCGCGTTCACAGAATCGGCAAAAAGGGGAAACAAGTTTAAAGTTTCCCAATAGTTACCTTTGTGTTATAAGGAGTTTTCGAGCTTCGGTTGAGGCTTGCGGCGTGCACGCCGGCCTTGTCTACGTTGTTGGGGGAGTGACCTCATGAAAGGATCGACCAAATTATCCGTTGCCGTCGCCTTGGCGCTGATTGGCGGCAATGCGTTTGCACTCGGCCTGGGTGCGATCCAGGTCAAGTCGAAATTGAATCAACCGCTCGATGCGGAAATCGCGGTACTGTCCGAAAACGCCGCGGACGCTGCCGGGCTCGACGTCAAGCTCGCCACAGCCGAGGATTTCCAGCGCGTCGGCCTCGATCGCGGACGCGTGGCGATTCCGATCGACTTCAGCGTCAGCACGAACAATCGCGGCCAGTCGGTAATCCGCGTCACGAGCAAGGACGCCGTGCGCGAACCCCTGCTCGACTTCCTCGTCGAAGTGAACTGGGCGAAAGGCAAGCTGCTGCGCGAATACACCGTGCTGCTCGATCCGCCGGTCGTCGCGCCGACGCGCACGGCTGCCGCACCCGCGCCTGTGCACGAGACGCAAGCCGCGCCTGCGGAGAAGATCGCCGCAGAACCGGCGCAGCCCAAGCCGAAACCTACGCCGGCGCGCGTCAAGCCGCCGCGTCCGGTGGCCGAAACCAAACCCGCACCGGCACCCGCACCGGCTCCGCCGAAACCAAAACCCGCTGCGGCGCCGCACGCTGCGCCGTCGGGAGACTACGGTCCGGTCGCCGACGGCGAAACGCTCTCGGAAATCGCACGCTCCACGCGCCCGGATGAAGCGACCAATCTCAACGAGATGCTGTTGGCTTTGTACAAGGCGAATCCGAACGCGTTCTACAAGGAAAACATCAACGCGCTCAAACGCGGTGCAATCCTGCGCATCCCGTCGCGCGACGACGTCAAGGCCAGCGGTTCGGTTGCCGAAGCCGCCGCCGCCGTGCACGAGCAAAACCAGGCTTGGGCGAACAAGACGCCGGTAGCCAAACCTACGGTCGTCGCCACGACCGGTGCGCCGAAGAAAGCGCCGGAACCGCCGGCAGCGAAACCCGCAACGACCAAACCCGGCGAACACCTGGCATTGGTCCCGCCCGGCGCAGGCAAGGGTGGGCAGGGCACGTCGGATCATCCGGGTACCGCCAGCGGCACGGCCGGCGGCACCGAGATGAAAGCCGAGATGGCGCGCGTGAAGGAATCTCTCGCCAGCCGCGAGCAGGAAGTGACCGAATTGAAGTCGCGCGTAAAAGATCTGGAAAAGATCAACGGCGACGACAAGCGCATGCTTTCGCTCAAGCAGAACGAAATTGCCGATCTGCAGAAGAAATTGAAGGATCTGGAGACCAAGGCTGCTGCAGCTGCCGCCGCCAAGCCGGCCGTAACGACGCCAGCGCCGTCGCCACCTGCAACCACGGCGGCGAAGCCGGCAATTACGACACCCACACCTTCGACGGCGACTGCGCCGAAACCGGCGGAAACCGTCGCGACCGCCGCGAAGCCGGCCGAACCGGCGAAACCCGCCGACGCCGGCAAGCCGAACGGTCTCACGGCCAAGGACGTCTGGGGCAGCATCAGCGCGGGCGAAACACCGCCCAAGCCGACGACCTCGCCAGCGCCCGGCACGACGACCGCTGCGCCGACCGGCATGCCAGCCGCCAGTACGAGCCCGGCGGCAACGACCGCGCCGACAACCGCACCTTCGACCACGGCGAGCACCACCGCTCCTCCGGCGGCGACGCCCGCGTCCAAACCCGAAGAACCCGCATCGACCTCGACGGCCACGCCATTGAAACCGACGACTGCACCGAAGCTTGCACCGCTTGCGCCACCGGCTGCCGAGCTTCCGTGGTGGCAGAACCCGACGTATCTCTACGGAGGCGGCATCGGCCTGCTGCTGATAGGCCTGCTCGCGTTCATGCGCCTCATGCGCAAACCCAAGGCCGAACTTCCGGTTGTCGGCGGCATGGATATGTCGCATGGCGGCGAGGCGGCGGCGCTCGACGAAGAGCATCAGCTGCTCGACGAGTTGCGTCACAACCCGGGCGACCCGCACCTGTCGCTGCAATTGCTCAGCCTGTACTACGCCAATCGCGACGCACACAAATTCGAGGCCGCGGCCGAGACAATGTATGCGCACATCGCCGATCCGACACAGCCGGAATGGCAGGAAGTGCGGCGCATGGGTGAAGATCTGGTACCGCACAATCCCTTGTTCGGCGGCGCCGATGACATTGCGCAGGCCGCCGCCACGGACTGGCCTCACCACGAACCGGTGCAGCAGCACGCCGACGTGCACGCTCACGAGGAGAGCTTCGACCTCGGACCGTTCGACACGCAGGTCGCCGCGAGTCCGATGCCGAAAGCGCCCGCACCGGAAGAAAGCTTCGACTTCGACTTGACCGACAATACCGCGACGGCCGCGAGCTCGGCCGCGAGCAGCCATCCGACACCGCCGCCGCCTGCTTACGTGCCACCTCCCGCGCCGGCCTATGTGCCGCCGCCCGCAGCGGCACCCGTCCCGCCGCCGCCACCGGCTGCGAAACCAGCCGAGGATTTCTTCGCTGGCGAGGACGCGATCGGCACCAAGCTCGATCTGGCCAAGGCCTACCTCGACATGGGCGATCCGGAAGGCGCGCGCTCGATGCTCGACGAAGTCATGGCCGAAGGCAACGACACGCAAAAAGGCGAAGCGCGCAAGCTGCTGGCCGAAATCAAGTAACGAACTCTCCACGTTGTGATTACGGCCGGGCGAGTCCCGGCCGTCTTTTTTTGCGACTGGCAAAGCAAGAATCAGCGCTACCATGCAGCCTTCCGCGCCCCGTCCTCAGGCACCCATGCGCATCGCCCTCGGCATCGAATACGACGGCACCGATTTCCCGGGCTGGCAGCGCCTCACGCATTTGACGGCGATCCAGACCGTGGTCGAGGACGCACTCGGTTTCGTCGCCGATCATCGGGTGCAAGTGACGTGCGCCGGGCGCACGGACGCCGGCGTGCACGCGCAATGTCAGGTGATCCATTTCGATACGCATGCGCAACGCAGCGATCGGAGCTGGGTGCTCGGAGTGAATTCGCGCCTGCCGCCCAGCGTCGCGTTGCGCTGGGCCTGCCGGGTCGGCGACGATTTCCACGCGCGTTACGGAGCGCTCGCGCGGCGCTATCGCTACGTGATCGTCAACCGGCCGATGCGTCCCGCACTGCAGGCACGCTACGTTGCGTGGGAGCGCGTGCCGCTGGACGCGCCGGCGATGCAGCGTGCCGCACAGGCTCTCGTCGGCGAACACGATTTCAACGCGTTCCGCACCGTCGCCTGCCAGTCGCCCACGTCGATGCGCAACGTGCATGAGATCAGCGTCATTCGCGATGGCGATCGCGTTATCGTTGAAATCCAGGCCAATGCGTTCCTGCATCACATGGTGCGCAACATCGTTGGCAGCCTGCTGCCCGTTGGCCGCGGCGAACAGCCGGAAAGCTGGATTGCACAACTGCTCGCTGGCCGCGACCGCGCCGCCGCCGGATCGACCGCGCCGTCGCCGGGCCTGACGTTCCTGTGTCCGCTATATCCGGCAAAATATGCGTTGCCTGGCGAAGTGACGATGCGCACGTGAGAACCCGGATCAAATTCTGCGGCATGATGCGAATGCAAGACGCGCTTGCCGCGGCCGCGCTCGGCGTCGATGCGATCGGGCTCGTGCTCACCCCGCGCAGCAAGCGCTGCCTCGCACCCGCGCGTGCGCGCGAGATTCGCGCGGCGCTGGCGCCATTCGTCACCGTCGTCACGTTGTTCAACGACGACGACCCCGGCTTCGTCGCCGCGGCGGTCGCCACCGTCGCGCCGGACCTCATCCAGTTCCACGGCAGCGAGAACGCCGAGGATTGTGTACGCTATGGACGACCGTACCTGAAATCCATTGCCATGGGCGGCGCGGTCGATGTCGACGCGATCGTCGCCGCGCATCCGCAGGCAATCGGGTTTTTGTTCGACAGCCACGCTGCGGGCGGGCAGGGCGGCAGCGGCAAGACGTTCGACTGGGCGCTGATTCCGAAAGAATTTCCGCGACCGCTGGTTCTTGCTGGTGGGCTCAACGTCGAAAATGTCGGTGCGGCGATCCGCTCGGTGCGCCCGTTTGCGGTGGATCTGGCCAGCGGTATCGAATCGGCGCCGGGCATCAAGGATGCGGACAAGATGCGGCGATTCGTCGCCGCCGTACGAGAATGTGAAGAAGTATAAAATGGAAAATGTGACCGATTACAGCAACCTGCCCGACGCCCACGGCCGCTTCGGTCCGTACGGCGGCAGCTATGTCGCCGAGACGCTGATGGCGCCGCTGGCGGAGTTGACGCAAAACTATCTGCGCCTGTGCGGCGACGCCGATTTCATCGCCGAACTGGACCATGACTTGAAATACTACGTCGGCCGGCCGAGTCCGATCTACCATGCGCGGCGGCTGTCGGAAAAGATCGGCGGCGCACAAATCCTGTTCAAGCGCGAAGACTTGAATCACACCGGCGCGCACAAGATCAACAACACCGTCGGTCAGGCGCTCGTCGCCAAGCGCATGGGCAAGACGC